>Ga0180222_1001558_pt1 | contig 23089 bp, 46 predicted proteins | sample eDN5th37CKraftOP_FD_151336 | JGI IMG/M metagenome (GOLD analysis project Ga0180222, IMG submission 151336) | Enriched Organic Plus compost microbial communities from Emeryville, California, USA - eDNA 5th pass 37_C Kraft OP (version 2) (version 2) ... | reverse complement strand
GGCCTCACAATTATGTTCGCACTGGCCCCGAATGCCGACCTGAAATGGCTCGTCGGCGCTGGCTTTCTTCTGCTTTTCGCTCAACGCGAGCTTCACAGGGATATGGACAAATGACCGACCTCATTACGCGTCTCTCCAAGCTAGACGCGCCTGACAGGGAAGTGGATGCGGAACTGGAAGCCATCTTCGTTGGTGGCCGCGTCCATTACAATGATCCAGCGAATAAAGAAGCCGTTATAGAAAGGCCGATTGATGGCTTTTGGATCAGAGGAATTTATCCATATCGCAAGATTGCTCGCTACACCGCCTCTATAGACGCCGTTATCGCGCTGGCTGAGAAGGTGTTGCCGGGATGGACATTCGAACATATCGGGCAGGATTACATCCGGGCTAGAGGATTGGAAAACGACGTCATGCCGATGGGCTGGACCGTCGAAATATCTGACGGCTCACAAACTATCCAAGGGCAAGCGCCAACATTCCCGCTTGCAATATGCATCGCCCTCTTGCGCGCAAAGGAGGCATCCAATGCCTGACCCAATCGCAATTTTTCACGAGAATGTAAAAGCTGGCTGGCCGACATTCACTCGACGCGATGCCAGCGACTTTCTACGGAGCTATTTCGGCAAAGAATATCGAAGCATCAGTCCAGAGCGGGCAAAGCTCGTCGCTCAAGAATACCTTGATGAATATGGCGTTGCAGCCGATTACCCGCAGGAGGCCAGCCATGCCGAGTAAGGAACTAACGCACGAAGAACTGAAAGCCATTGTCGCCGCGAAGATGGCCGATCCGAACACAACGGCAGCAGATATACTCTCCACCATCCTCGCCGCTCTACAGGAGCCGACCGGGGCTATGTTAGAAATGTGCGAGAGGGAGGATGCAATAAAATCCTCATACGTCACATACAGCGATTATTGGCGCGCCATGCTCGCCGCATCCGCACTTGGGGAGCAGAGCGAATGAAGCTGACACGCGAACAAGCGCAGGCTTTTGTAGACAGCCTGTTCCCTGCCGGAGAATATTGCCATCTTCACAACCCGACGCGGACTTACTTTTCTGCGCTGATTGGCGATGTTCCTAGCTCTCGCCCCTATCTCGACAGCGATCCGAACCAAGAGAAGCTTCGCCAGATGGCGTCATTGCTTCGCGAGATTGCGGATCACATCGAAATCAGCGGAGAGACGGCGCAGCGCCAAGCCCTGAAAGGCGGTGAGTAGATGGCTTTATCGAGATTAGACGATGCAATCCGATTGGCGGTTTTGGCTCATGCAGGGCAAACGGACCTAGCTGATCAACCATATATTCTCCATCCGCTTCGCGTTATGCTTGCGATGGAGACGGAAGATGAGCGAGTTGCAGCCGTTCTGCATGACGTTCTTGAAGACTGCTCTTTCTATACGGCGGGCGATATTCGCTTCCTGTTTGGCGATACGGTGGCCGACGCTGTAATTGCGCTCACCCGCCTAGAGGGTGAAGCCTATTCCGATTTCATTATTCGGTGTCGGGAGAACCCAATCGCTGCAAGAGTGAAGGTTGGCGACATAAAAGACAACATGTCTCCATCGCGCTCATCATCGCTGAAATTAAGCCATAAAATGCGCTACGAGGCGGCAATAAAAACCCTGTCTAGCCGCGCCGCACTGCGGGAAAGGGAGTGAGGATGTCACGTACCGCCCCAGTTGTTGCCGCCAATACCTGCGCGTCTTGTACAGATGTTGGAATACAGCAGTTGCAGGCGCTTGCCATCACAGGCCGAGCATTTCAGCTTGGGAGCGAGATCGTTAAACATCGCACCATGCGCAGGGCCAAGGGTATCCGCCAGTGCTTGGATATCAAGCTCAGCAAATCGCCCGCACGAATAACAGTGCGCCGTGATGATCTCACCGCATCGCAGGCAATCGCCCAATGTCGCGTTTGTGTAAGATACCCGCATGACAGCCTCCAAGGCTGGCTGTCTTATACCGTGAACAATCAGAGAACAAATCACTTTTCAAACCAACATGGAGGTGAATAATGGAGGCGCTGTTTACGCCCGCCACTCTCGCCAAGCGGTGGGAATGTTCAGAGAAACACGTTCGCTCCCTCATCAAAGACGGCAAGCTTGGTGCTTTCCGTCTGGGTGGCAAGCTGTTTCGCATCAAGGCTAGTGACGTTGAGAGGTTCGAATGTCAGAATGGAGAATTACCCGACTACGAGGAAAATATGCCCTCACGTTCGAACGGAATGGCAAAAGGCACCGCTATTCACTCGGAACCGATGACCCGCGCCAAGCTTATCTCCTTGCGCCAGCAATCTATGCAGAGGTAACGCGCACTCAAGGGCAAAAGGTGTCAGACCTTTGGCGTGATTATCTGGCTGATAAGGCCGATCACGCCATAGTTGGCACAATGACGCATACATGGAAGGCGCTGAAGGAACGGTTCGGAGATCGGGATGGCGAAAGCATCACGATTGAGGATTGTCGTGCACATACTGAAGAACGCCGGAAGCGCGGAATTTCAGATGGAACAATTCACACCGAGCTTGGCCATCTCAGAATGGTGCTTGTCTGGGCCGAAAAGCACAAACTGATTGGCAAGGCACCTCATATAGAGAGACCGAAAAAGCCGGAGCCTAAAGACCGCTTCATGACACGCGACGAAGCGCGCCGCATGATCGAAGAAGCCAGAACGCCCCATTTGCGTCTGGCCTTTCATCTCATGCTTGCGACAGCAGCGCGTGTCACTGCCATTCTAGAATTGACATGGGATCGTGTGGATATGAGTAGGCGGCTTATTCATCTGCGCGATCCTAATGATACAGTTCGCAGGAAAGGGCGAGCTATCGTTCCGATCAATGCAACATTGTTTGCCGCTCTGAAAGAGGCGCGAGACGGTGCTATGACTGATTATGTCGTGGAATGGGCTGGTCAGCCGGTGAAGAGCTTGAAGAAGGGAATTGCCACGGCAGCAGAAAAGGCGGGGCTTGAAGGTATATCGGCCCATGTGTTCCGCCACACTTCTGCGGTCTGGATGGCAGAGGCCGGAGTGCCGATGGATGAAATCGCGCAATATCTTGGACACAAGAATGCCAACATCACGCGGCGCGTTTATGCTAAATACTCGCCGGATCATTTGCGCAAAGCGGCTGAAGCATTGGAGATGGGATTATACGTAGTTCCCCCTGTCACAGGTGAACCTGCGAAGGAGAACATAAAGTGAATATAAGTTCTCAAACTGGAAATATTAAGCTCTCCCTTCCCCGTAGGTGCGGCGTTTCCGCTAAGGGAAAGTCGTTGACATCGTAGGGGTCACAGGTTCAATCCCTGTCACGCCCACCATTCGAACCCCTGATAACGTTGAAAAGTCCGCTTCGGCGGTTTTTTCGTTTCTGGTCGCCGCTACGAATGGCTTCGATTGTTTCAGAGCCTATCTTGATCCGGCTTTTGCGCCTCCAGGATCTCGGCCAGCACCCCTAGCGCCTGTTCAACAATCGCCTCCTCCTGATGCATCGGCGCAGAACCTTGAAATTCCACCACCGCTTTCCGGCTCTCTTTAAGCTGGAACTGCACCGTATAGCGGTCGTTGCCATCAGCAAGGCGTAAACTGGTAACGTCGATTTCCATTGCTAGCTCCCTGTCTGTTCGTCAGGCGCGCCGACGGGCTTGGATTCCGGCGAACCTTTTTCACGCAGGAATATCGAGAGGACTACAAGGACTGCCGTGGAAAGGAATTCCGACTGCCAGTTCTGAAAGGATTCAAACCATAATTCCACATCCAGCAAATATTGCAGGTATCCAGTCGAAGCCGCTCCGTGACGGGCCATATCCATTTCAGACGCGCGGGCGCTGGCGAACCAATGCAGCAAAAAACTGGCGACAAACAGTCCAAATAACACCAGCCCTAGCGAATGCGAATAAGGAAAGGGCGGTTGTGCGATCCATTCCTTCTCCGGCTTTTCATTGTCGGGGTCACGCGATTCCGCCGAACCGCGTTGAAAGAGCCATGCCGTGAGGACGACATAGACGCCCATCTGCAAAAACTCGCTTTCCCAGTTTTCGAAAAGTGCCGAGAGAAATTGCCCGCTTGTCAAATATTGAAAGAGAGGCAAAGGAACCTCTCCATGTTTAGCCAGCTCTTCATTGTAGCTTGCAAAGCCAGCCGCTGCCATGCCCACAACCGATATGCCGAACAAAAGGGCGAGCGCAATCGTTAGTCCGTTGTCTCTGAGAAACGAACGCATCCCATTCCTCCACTGGACCGGAGCGGTTCCTGTTTAACGGAGTCGGTAGAGCCGCTCTATCTGACTGTTTTTTCAGCATTTCCGAACGTAAATCGTCTGCTGGAAATGCATTAGCGATCCTGCTGCAAGCCCTGATGTGTCGTATTTATTTTGGTGTTGGCCTGCTGTCCTTGTTTTCCGGACTTATTGTCCTGGGCGGACAGGTCGCGTTTGAGCGGGACACGTTTCTGTTCGCCGGGTCCTTTTTCACTGCGATTATCTTTGGGTACGGGGGGAAGCTTTGTGCTCATTCTCTTTCTCCTTCGATAGACCTAACTGCGGAGCATCAAGTCTTGTTCCTCAAGGAGAACGAACCGCCTGCCAGCCGCTTCACTTCTTGGTGGCAGGATTGTGCGTATGGTGGATATCCCTTTCTCCGCCGCCACCGGAAACCTTGCTGCGGCGGGCCTTGGTTTCCACATCGGCTGGCGGTTTGGTTATCTTCAGATCACTTTTTGCATTTTCGTGAGCGGCTCCCGGTCCGCCCTGTCGGATCGTGTTGGGAGATTTCGTTGACGTAGACATATTAGGAACTCCGGTTGGCTCTCGCCGATGGTTCAGTCGGGCGGGTTGGTCTGCAGGGAGTGCGGCGGGCTTTGCTCGTTGTCAGCATCTGGCCCGATGCCGCGCACCAGCGCCCCTGCCGCCAGCAGGAGCGCTATCCCGATAACAATCATGAAAACGGTTCTCATCAATGTCACCGCAATGGAGCGCCGTCAGTGCTCTCCACCCTTGCGCCCCGCTTCGGCAGCGCGTTCCGGATCATTCTTGAAATTGCCCCCGGATGCCTGTCCGCCTTTGTGCCCGGCTTCCGAAGCCCGTTGGGGATCGTTTTTGAAGTTGCCGCCGGAAGCATGGCCTCCCTTGGAAGCAATCTCGCGCTGCTTGTCCTCATCCATGGATGCAAAACCGCGGTTCGACGTTTGATTAGCCATTCGTCTTCTCCTTTGCTTGGGGTTTACCCCCTTCGAACAATGTTCGCGGAAAGGTGTTCCCCAAAATTCTTTTATTTTCGAATGCCTGTTGAATACAGCGACCAGGCATCTGTGGACGAACGGCGAGCATTTTCAAAATAGGGATGAAGAATTCGCAGGCTGGAAAGCGGAACAATCCGGAGTTGCCTTTGTTACGACGCCGCGGGGCTGAAAACGGAGGAAGATACATGAACATTCCAGCTATTCTATTGGCTAGCGCTTTCGTGATTGTTCCGACCATCGCCAGCGCTCAGGACGCAACGACACCGAATACGCCATCCACCAATGCACCTGCGCCTAATGCCAATGCGCCTACATCCGCTACACCGCCGACACATGACGACAAGGCGCCCGATGCAAGCCAGAACAGCTTTACCGAAGAGCAGGCCCATGAGCGCTTCACCAAAGCCGGCTATACGGGCATCTCCAATCTCAAACTTAATGACAAGGGATTGTGGGAGGCGTCTGCCATGAAAGGAACGGAGAGCGTTATGTTGACGCTCGATGCGGATGGCAACGTAACCGCGCACTCCATGTGAGTTCCCTTTTTGGCATGAGCACGCCGGAATTTACACATCGGCGGCTTATTTGGCACTCGCGGCAAACGGACTTGCCGCGGGCCAGAGGCTGCGGTCCGAAGCAATGGAGGTGAAAATGGAATATAGGGACAAGAATATCTTCACCGAATGGAAAGAGACCCCTGCCAGCGGCGTCAAGGTCGAGACCGATTACCCGTGCTATGCCTTCCTGCTCGTTCCCTCACCGGGAGACGACAGCGAGCTTGCACCCAAACATGGAACCGTTCTGGTTTCCGCCCGTTCCGAGGCCGATGCGAGGGTGGTTGCCAGCCAGGGAGAGACCGAGGCTTTCCGGGGACAGGTGGCAGTGGGCGACACGGACCTGACAACCAACGATTTCAGTGCGTTTCGCAATGAGAAATCCTATCAGGTGCATCGCGTGAGTGACGAGCCGATAGACACGCCGCGCGGCGTCATCACCATGGAAAGAAATAGCTCCAATGACTGACGCTCAGGCATTGCTGTTTTTTCTGGGCGGAGGTCTCGCGATCTGCATGGCGTTCGGCATCGCCATACTGATCGCCGCACGCCAGTAATCGCGAGCCGCCTGCCGCTTACTCGTTGAGCTTCTTCGCCATTTCGAGATGGTGCTCCAGTGCGGGCCGGGTCGCACTCGCCCAGGCTCGGAGGTCGGCATTCTCGCCGCCTTCACCATATCGCTTGAAGAGATCGACAGCATCTTCATGCACATCTTCCTGATCACTGCGATACTGCTTTGTAAAATCCTCGCCCTCCAGCCCCTTGAGCTTATCAAGCATTTCCTGATGATCTTCGGAAAGCGCAGCCGGGGCCTTTGCCGAGCTTACTTTCGTGCTCAGGAGCTGCTTCAATTCATCGCTGGTCTTTTAGTGATCGGCGATCATCTGCTGCGCAAAGCTCTTCGTGGTTGGATCGGCCTTTGCCAGCGCGAGTTTGCTCGATTCGATCTCGAACATGTCGCTGCTTCCGCTCAATGTCACAAAGTCCTGGGTGGACGGCGCTGACCCCACGAGAGAATTGATCCCTGTCTTTTCGCTCGTCGACTGGGCATATACCGGAGCCGAAATGAGCAGAACTGCCGAGAAAGCAAGCAATACCTGTTTCATGATCCTGTTTCCTTTTCCCTGAAAGAATTGGAACCCCGGCCGGAGAATTATGTTCCCGGCCCGCATCCTGCATGGGTGTGGCAAGTCTTCGGATTCTCAAAGATAGCGAACGAGCAAATCGGCCTGTTCGCGAAGGGTCTGTGCAGCGTCTTGCGGCGTTTCGGTGTCGAGCAGAGCGCTGATCGCTGCTTCCAGTATCAGCATGTTGCGGGCCCGAAGGTAGCGAAGGCGTGCCTTTTCGGCAATGATGTCCAATTCGCGCGTGGCTTTCGCACCCATCGTGAAATTCCTTGAAAAGAACGCTCATTCTTGCAGGGCGGCCCGAAGGCCGCCCCATCCGTTTGCCGGTGTCCAGAGCATTTCCTGTTCCAGACCCGCGTCTCGCTTTCGGAGCTGCATGTCCTAGCGACCGCGGCGATCGCCGTAGTCATCGTCCCGGCGCTCATCCCAACCCCTGCGGGCAGCTTCCGCGTGGCCGCGAGGATCACCGAACCAGCCGCCATGACCGCGACCGCCGCCTGAACGACGATCATCGTCCCGGCTCGAATATCCGCGGTCATCGTCGCGGCTGGAATAACGGCGACGATCATCATAGTCGTGGTCGCGTCGCTCATCCCATCCGCGCCGTGCGGCTTCCGCGTGACCACGGGAATCACCATACCAGCCCCGTCCGCGGTCATCGTCGTCATATCTGGAACGGCGATCATCGTAATCGTCCTCGCGGCTGGAATAGCGGCGCCGGTCATCATAATCGCGATCTTCCCGGCGCTCGTCCCATCCGCGACGGGCAGCCTCGGCGTGGCCGCGGGAGTCGCCGAACCAGCCTCCGTGGCCGCGGCCCCGGTCGTCGTCGTCATAACGGCTGGAACGGCGGTCGTCGTCATCCCGGCGGCTGCTGGCATATCTGCGGCGATCATCTCCGCCCCGACCGCGATCATCGTCGCTTACGAAACGGCCCTGATCGTCACGTTCTGGCATATTGCGTGGCATTTTATCCTCCAATTGTGTGTGGGTTTCGCGCCTCAAGGCGCATGAGCCCTTGCAGGGCTCGTCTCCGGCTGCGTTTTCCAGCCGCGAGTTTCAAAATTCAGGCAGCACCCTTTGACGAAGCCGATGTTGCTGAGCGGATCTTGATGTTGTTCTGGACATCAACAACGCCGGCACACATTTCAGCGCATTCTTCTGCCCTGCGCTTGTCCTGACGATTTCCAACCTGACCCTGCAGGGTCACTTCGCCCTTCTTGACCGTCACCTCAATGTCGGATGCATCGAGTTCCGCATCTTCCATCAATGCGTCCGATACGTCTTCCTTGATGCGGTCATCGGAGCGTGTGTATCCCTTCGGTCCTTTTCCCCGATGCTGGCCGGTTGAAGCGTAGCTGCCTCTCGACTGGCCTTCCGTCCGCTGGCGGTAGCGATCATTCTCCCGCTCGCGATTTGGTTCTCGCCGGAAAGCATATCGTTCGTCACTGTCATCGAAGTAACGTCCCCGGCCATAATCGCTTGAATAACGGTCATCATAGCCCCGGTAGTCGCTTCCCCGCGCTTCGTAATCGCGCTCCCGGTAGGGTTCGTTGTAGTAATCGTCACGATCTTCGTTCTGATATCGACCTGGCATGAGATTGCTCCTCTTCACAGTCGTGATGACAGCACTCCGAACCGCACGCAGCCGGGTTTGTTCCTTGGTGCAATTTTATTTTATGGAGAGCGATCTCGTGCTGGAGAGAAGCCGGTTGGCCTTGCTGTTCGCCGGTCCCTGACGCCGACCAAAACCAATCCACCTTTATAAGTGATATAGACAAATAACCCCTAAATATTGGTCGACTGGGTTTTGAGAGTTTATTAGGGTGGCATTTCTAGAGGAAGATTTCGCGGGTGACGGTTATGAGTAATGAAAATGATGATCGGCAGCGCAGCGATGTGCAGATCCCCGTCGTCTCCTACAACGGTTCTTATGCCTGGCAGGCGAATTTCTACGATACCGAACTCGACCTGCGCGATTGGCTCGCTGCCATAGTAGACGGATCGGACGATGCCATCATCAGCAAGGATCTGCAGGGGAATATCAAGACATGGAACCGGGGAGCCCAGCGTTTGTTCGGCTACCAACCGGACGAAGTCATAGGAAAACCGATTACTCTTCTTATTCCTGAAGATCGTCTCAACGAGGAGCCCGCGATCCTTGCCCAGATTCGCGCCGGGATGCGGGTGGAGCATTTCGAAACAGTTCGCAAGAAGAAGGACGGGACGCTCTTCGATATTTCCCTGACAATCTCTCCCATCCGCGATGCGCGGGGAGTGATCGTTGGCGCTTCAAAAATAGCCCGCGACATCACCGAGCGCCGTAAGGCCCAGGAAAAACTGTTTCTCGTGTTGGGCGAAATGCACCACCGCGTCAAAAACCTGTTTGCGCTGGCGAACGGGATCGTGTCTCTCAGCGGGCGGGAAGCACAAAGCGTGGATGAGTTTCGCCAACGCGTACAGGCGAGACTGTCGTCACTCGCAAGAGCTCACGAGTTGACGATGCCGGCCTGGAATGAAAATCCTGACATGTCCGTGGCTATTCCCCTTCAAACGCTGATACGTACAATCCTTGATCCTTACGATGGATGTAATATCAGCCTGTCGGGGGCTGATCCCGCTGTTTCCGGCAAGTCCCTGACCAACCTGTCCCTGTTGTTGCATGAATTTGCTACCAACGCAGCCAAGCACGGTGCGCTTTCATCAATGGGCGGTTGCCTCAGCATCGTTGTGGAAGAAACAATCGACACGGTCCGGTTATTGTGGAGCGAAAGCGTCGAGGAAACGGCCAGGCAGGCAAATACGGAGGGGTTCGGAACCCGTCTGGAGGCCGGACTGTCGTCGGCCCTGAACGCCTCCGTCGAGCGAAAATGGCTGCCGAGCGGATTGGAAATCAAGGTAACGATCCCGGTCGACAAACTGGTGTCGGGCATCGATGAGCCATAGAGCGTTTCCTGTATTAAAAGAATCGCCGAAACCGACACAACTATTGTTTTGCTTCGTTATCATACGCCTCGAAGCGGGGCAGGAAATCAGTCCAGCGGACTGACTTCCCGCCGCGCGGGCTTGCGTCAGCTATAGGGCAATTCTCCAAGGGCAGAATAATGCTGATTGAGGTTCGAAAGCCTGTTCATATCTTCATCGGAAAGGATGAAGTCGAACAGGTCGATATTCTCCCGTTGATGCTCGCGCTTGTTGGCTTTGGGGAGAGGAACCGTACCAAGCTGAAGGTTCCATCGCAGCATTATCTGGGCAGGCGTTTTTTTGTATCGGGCGGCGATCTGGACGATATCGCCGTCGTCCAGTCGTGTCGTACGCGTCAGAGGGCTGTAGGCCTGAATGACGATGTTTCTTTCCGTGCAGAACGCCAACATCTCCTCGCTATGTCCGAAAGGGCTCCATTCAATCTGGTTGACGACCGGCGTTTCGTCCGTGGCGTCAATCAAGCTTTGAAGCAGCGATACAGAATAGTTGCTAACCCCGATATCGCGCGTCAGACCATCTCCTCTCGCTCTGATAAGACCCTCCCATAATTCCGTTCCGACCCTCCCTTCCGGAGGGCGGTGAATGAGAATGAGGTTTGCATAGCTCAACTGCAGTTCTTCAAGGTTCTTCTGCACAGCCTCGTATGCATCGTCATCGGTATCTTCGATCTTGGTCACGAGATAAAAACTGTCCCGATCCATATCCGCCCGCCGGATGCCATCGCCGATGCCAGGTTGCGTACCGTAGTCACCCGACGTATCGATCATGCGATAACCCTGCTCCAGCGCCGCCGAGATTGTCTCAGCCGTGTTCTGCGTAAGCTTCCAGGTCCCAAGCCCCATGCAGGGCATTGTGTTTCCAGTGCGCAAGGTGACGTCGCTTCCAATATTCATAATCAGATCCTCCGGTTTGAGTGAGAACTGTGGGTTCAAAATCCCGCCGGTGTTTCGTCTGCACGCGGGGTACTGTAGGCGCCGTCTTCCGACCTACAGGCCAAAGGGATAAGTATCCTCATCCCTCGGCAAATCCGGTTCAGGATCGAGTGGCCGAACTGCGCTTGTGTCACTGAACCACAAAAACCCGTCGAACTGCTTTGCCGGCGACGCATTGAGGTAATGGCTGAGGCGTTCGCTTGCTGGCCGATAGATAACGCCAACGAAGCGTTGCGGACGAGGTGCAGACAAAGCCCCGGAAATCGACGGGTTATTGCGAAAATCCAGTAAAAATCGAGCGATGCCGGTCTGGCGGCAGAGCGCTTCAAAGCTCTCATCCATCGCCGGTCGCAGAGCCATTGCTGCCATCGCACCATCCCAGTCCGCCGCAGCGGCCACGGTCCCGGAATTTGTCCCGAGCCCAATCAACGCTACCTCGTTGCCAAAGCGCTCGCGGCAGAGCTGGCCCAGATTTATCTCGTTGCGCGCCAGTCCCATATCCGTGTGACGCGCATCGCCGATGTGGGAATTGTGCGCCCAGATCACTGCTTTCGTTTCAGGCCCGCGGCGTTCACAAATATGGACAAGCGTTTCAAACATCGACCTGTCACGCAGGTTCCAGCTCTCGCGACCGCCATAATACATGGTCCGGTAGTATTGTTCGGCAGTCACCACCAGCCGGGAGTTCTGGACCGCCGCGAAATACTCCTCACCGTCGTGCTCCACCCCAACGGAAAGTTCTTTCGCCAGCAAATCGCGGCATTGCGCAATAACAGCTTGCTCACAGCTGCGATATTGTCGGTTCGAGACTGCCCTGGCATAGAATGACGGCTCGTGCTGCCACGGCATCAGGCAGGAATAACGCTCTCTGGCAATCCCTGCGGCAGTCGTATCGACGCTATCGAGATAATCCAGTACCGCCGCTATCGAACCTGACAGATTGTAAATATCCAGACCGAAAAAGCGGATATTGTCGTTTATGGCGACATTGGTGTTGTATTCACGCAGCCATTCGACAAGCGCCCGGAATTCTGCATTGCGCCACATCCATCTGGGAAATCGCTGGAACACGGGCCTGTCTGGCCGTTGCGGCTTTCGTCGGATATATCGATCGACAGATGCGGCATCAGGCCAGTCCGCTTCGACAGCGACCACATTGAAACCGTGTTCCTGGATGAGATACCGGGTAATCGCTGCGCGAGCCTTATAGAACTCCGCGGTGCCGTGGGTGGATTCTCCGAGCAACACGAACCGGCAATCTGCATAACGGGCAAACAGCTCTCCAAATGCATCACAGTTTTCAGGCAGGCGTTCAGCCGCCTGGGATATCAATCGGACAAGAGAGGCCCGATCATTGGAGTCGGGCCCTTCACTTCCTTCAATCAACGGAACGAACCGTACCCGGTCGAGCTCTTCCCGGCTAAAACCTGTTGCGCTATGGCGTGTAATTTTCAGGAGGATCTGATCGGCTTCCTCGCCAACGGGGATAATCAGGCGCCCTCCAATTGCCAGTTGATCCTTCAAAGCCTCGGGGACGCGCAGCCCCGCAGCGGATACCACGATCACATCATAGGGCGAGCCTGCTTCCCATCCACGAGCGCCATCCGCCACCAGCAGTTCGACATTTGCATATCCAAGCTTATCCAGACGTCGCCGCGCGGCGCAAGCGAGCTCCTCGTGACGCTCAATAGCCACGACTTCCGCCGCTATTCTGCTCAACACTGCCGTCGCATATCCCGAACCGGCACCGACTTCCAACGCCCGGTCAGTTGACTGAACGTTGGCGGCCTCAAGCATAAAAGCAACCATATAGGGCTGAGAAATCGTCTGGCCGCGACCGATCGGCAACGGCGTGTCATCGTATGCGAAGTCTTCATACCCTTCGTCGACGAACTCTTCCCGCGGCACTTCCAGCATGGCGTGAAGAACGTTGCGGTCGGTAATTCCGCGTTGTTGGACTTGAGTTTCGACCATATGTCTGCGAGCGCGTGTAAAATCTGCGGCGTCCAGCATAACCACCTGCCGCATTATCCTGTCTGCGAATGATCGCCGCCGGGACGCGATATGCCTGTCAAAGCCTCGCCTGCGGCTCCATCGGTGTTTCTTAGCGCAATATCGCCAAGGGAAATCACGCCAACGAGACGCTTGTTCCTGTCGAGAACCGGCAAACGCCGGACCTGGATATCGGCCATGTTTGCGGTGACTTCTTCGATCTCCTGATCGAAGAAGCAATATTTCACGTCACTCGTCATAACATCCCGGACAGGCGTGTCCGGTCCCAGGCCCAAAGCAACCGCCCGAACGGCAATATCCCGATCGGTAATCATACCGACGAGTTGATCCTTCTCACCCACAGGAAGAAAACCGGCATCGATACCGGCCATTAATCGCGCAGCCTGCTGGATCGTGGTTTCCGGGTTCGCGACGCGTGCGTCGCTGCTCATCATATCTCTGACTTGCATAACCGTCTCCCTCGCTTTCAAGATTGAGCTAGGGCCCCAACAACGAAACCGGAGGCTTGTTCCCGCTCTTTCGAGGGTTAAGCCAAAATAGATGCCAGCGTTCGGCAAATGCATTCACGCAAAACGGTTTGAAGTCCGAAGGAACCATTCGAACCATTGCTTCGTTAACCTCCTTTCTCCGGCATCTATATCAATGGTGGGTCGGTTTCAGCGGAACCCGAGTTGCCTCAAGAAACTCCACCATGGGGAACCATCAAGTTTGCCGGAGACACGCCGCGACGGGAGACGACCATGGTAGAAAACGGGTACAAACTTCAGAAAAACGGCGATGGCACCTGGTCGGTGATCGATGCCTTCAAAGGCCACCCCATCACGTTCGAGGGCCGCTTGCAGGTCGCCTTGAACGAGGATGAGGCAAAGCGGGTTTTCGATTGCCTCAACCGCCAGAATCTTGAACGCCATCCCGAACACGGCAGCGGCCGCTTGCCGTGAGCCAAGGCAGCATCGAAATATGAAGTGATCAATCGTCCCTATCTTAAATTATTAGGAAGCGTATTGTTGATGTTTCCCGAAGGAGGATCGTATGCCGCTCTTCAACGAAGCGAGCCGTATTTACAAGCCGGAAGAAGTAACCTTCATGCGCAGTTGCTTTTCCCATGCCGCAATCATTCTTGAAGAAAGCGACAGGGAATATGCTGCCGCGGACCTTTCGACCGCAATCATAATGCTTTACCAGAACGGCCTGAGGGATTTGAACTACATAGCCGAACTGGCCTCGCGGCTTGCTCACAAGAGATATCGGGACCGCCATGCGGAGGCGCCCACCGCCGCTAACCTGAACATCCTGCCTGACTCAGAACCATCGTCCTGATTTTACCGGGCTCCCGGGTTTAGCGGCGCTCTCGCTCGCCTCAGCCATTCTTGTCTGCGTCTACAAACTTGTTGAAGCGGCTATTGCCTGCATCTTCATAAAGGAAGGCAAGATTTCGGTCGTCGAATATGGCAAAGAAATCGTCCCAGTTGATTTCTTCCAGGTTTTCGTCTTTCTCCGCGAAGTCAATGCGCAATATACCGCCTTCGTTGCCGGTATCCACCATTGCCGGATGCCCGTTGCGGTCTTCCGCCCACCGGCGGATCTTGTCGTGATCGCGTGTTATCTGAGCCATCGTCTCATCCTTCCGCTTTAAACTTCTTCGCTTCTTCAAGCAGCTTCTGCCTGTCCCTGCCGAAACGTTCGATCAGCTGGCGCGCCTGAAGCGGCGAAATATCCGAATTCTCCGCGAGAAATTTTACGTCTTCATCGTCCGTGAGCGGAGTGGTTGGTTGCTCGTCCATGATCGGCCTCATTTCTGATCTTCATTGCTGGCCGTCTGGCGGATTGGTCGGCTGGTCGCCTCCCGTACCCCGTCTGCGGCCGCTGGTTTTCAAACGGCGGGGTCTGTGCAGGCTGTTCGCCGGAACCCGTCGCCGGGGGCGTCTGTATGCCCTGCTGCTGCGATATCAATCCGCCGCCGATCAGGCTCCATCCAAGGAATAAAAGCAGCAGAACTGCCAATATAACCAGGGCGAAGCGGGGAAAGTATCCAAGCGTTCGCGAAGGCTCGACCCTTTTGTCTTGCTCAGGCTTCGATTGCATGTTCATCGCCATACCCATGAAATTATGAAGTAACCAAAGACGACCATCGCGATGATGAACCACCAAACGAGATAGGCAGGGCCTTCTCCCCGGGCTGCGTTTCCGCTTGCGGATGGCGCGTTCCCTTCAGTCGGCCACTCCCGCATGCCCGATGCATGGCTGGAAGCGTTGCTGTCATCGGCCTTGACGGGCCGTGGCTGGGGTTCGCCGGCAGGCTGCGAACTGCCGCCTGCCTCTGCATCCGTTTCCATCGGAGCAGCCGCAGGATCGAAACCGGGAACCTTGTCGCCGGTCTCGCCCTGTTGGATTGCGCCCCTCGTGCGAGCGCCAGTGCTTTTGTCTGCCAGAACTCTTTTCATCGCTTTGACCTCCGGGGTCCAACCATGAGAGGGGCCAATTGTTCCGGAACTTTATCGCCGCAATCGTGCCGCCTGCGTTTGGGGAACGCTGTGTCTCGCGCTGTTCAACGAAACAATCCGGCGTTTGAACGGTTGGGCCAACCAGTTTCAACAAATGGAGGCAGCGATGAAACACGACCCGAAAGCTGGCACTACCGACCAGAAACCGAAATGGGAGGGCCCGCCGGAAAACCGGCCCCGGGGCTATGAACCTGCCGTCGATGACCCGGCAAAGAAGCGCGACGCCGCTGGGCACAACCTGTCCGACCCGGACCGCAAGAACCTTTCAGATGCGCTGAGTGAACCGGAGCATCCGGAAAGAAAGGAGGACAAAGAATGACTTTGCCATCTCCGTCTACCCTGAAAGCCGTGGCGCTCAACGCGACACTGAAGCGAAGCAGCGACGAGGCTCCGTCTTCAACCGACAGGATGTTGCACTATCTGGACAGCCATCTGGTCCCCTACGGGGTGCGCACCGAACATTTGCGGCTGAGTGAATTCAACATCGAACCCGGCGTCAAATCGCGTGAGGGCGATGCCGATGAGTGGCCGCTCCTCAGAACGAAGATTCTCGATGCGGATATCCTCGTTTTCGGTACACCGATCTGGCTCGGGCAGCCATCAAGCATCTGCAAGCGCGTCTTGGAGCGCATGGATGCGTTTCTTTCCGAGACTGACGATGACAACCGTATGCCGTCTTATGGACGTGTCGCCGTCGCGGCCGTGGTCGGTAACGAGGACGGCGCCCACTTCGTTTCGTCACAACTCTTTCAGGCGCTGAACGATGTCGGCTTCACTATTCCGGCCAATGGCGTAACCTACTGGGTGGGCGAGGCGATGCACTCCATCAATTTCGTCGATCTGGACGAAATACCTGAAACCGTTGCTTCCGCCACCAAAATGCTCGCCGCCAACTGCGCCCATCTGGCGCGATTGTTGAAGAGCACGCCTTATCCCGGCGCACATTGACAAGACTACCCCCACACCATGGTCGGCTGGCCCGGACTTGTCGGACCGGGCGAAGGATGTTCGGGCAGGGGAAGCGGCGGCACCTGTTCCGGTTCATCGGGGCTGAACGGCCCCTTGTCCGGTTGCGGAATGGTTTCCGGCGGCTCGACGGGAATGCCTTCCGGTTCCTTTTCAGGTATCTCCGGCGGGTCGGAGGGCTGTTCGGGATTTCCCGACATGAACCATTTGCCGTTTTCGTCCAGTTGGATTTTCATTGGATTTCTCCCTTGCCAATTGCGGGCGTCAGGCGTGGTCCGGCTTGCCATAGGCCTTGCGCAATTCACCTTTGGCCGCTTCCAGCACCTGCTTGCGTTTTTCCGGCAAATTCTTGCCGGCGCGGTTGATGTAGAAAGTCAGCATGGACATGGCCGAGCGGAAGGGCTCTGCCTTGCGCTTATGGCTCTTGTCGGCTGAGCGCTTGAGGGAAGCTGCAATTTTCTTTGGATCGTCCTGCTCGAACACATGCGGCTCCAGATCAAGCGCGTCGCTGTGTTCGGTTACTTCGGCTGACCATTTTCTTGTCTGGCTCATATCAAAACTCCTCGCTTGGGAGGTTCGATAACTGCCGACCGCTGCCCATGTTCCCTGTTCATCTGTCTGCGGCATCGGCTGGCGTCGTTGCCTTTGATGGAACAAAGCACCCGCCAGACGGTTGGGAGGCACGTTCAGCTATCATGTATCCAACCGGAGAAACCGCAATGTTCTACGATGCCTACTCGAGCATCAGACGCCCTTTTTTCGACAAGGATCGCGTCGGAGCGGGCGAACCGTCCGAGCGCGAACCGCGCGACCATCAGGCGCGGCCGACCCATGAGCAGTCGAATGCACCGGGCAACCCGCGCCAGCCGCAACCGGACGACCCGCAGAGGGATTTCGATTTCGACAGCCCCAACGGCGAGCGCCCGAACGATCTGGCCAACCCCAGCGCACGCGAGCTGCGGCAGGAAAGCCGTAACCCAACCGAAGCCACCCATCACAGGAGGTGAAGATGCCTGCAAAATCCAAAGCACAGCAACAGGCTGCCGGGGCAGCCTTGGCCGCCAAGCGCGGAGACAAGGCCAAAAGCGAACTGCGGGGAGCGTCCAAGGAAATGGCCAAATCCATGAGTGAAAAGGAACTGGAGAAGATGGCTTCCACCAAGCAGAAAGGAAAACCCGAGCACAAATCCAAATCCTGACACCGCAAACGGGAAAGAACGATGATCACTCTGAAATGGCTTGCCGTCCTGATGTTTGCCGTGGCGCTGCTCGGGCTCGCAAGCCTGTTCATCACTTCGGACAAGGGAGATGTCTCCCCCGAAAGCCCCACCCCGCCGGCCAGTTCTCCCACGCAGCCCTGATTGCACGTTTTGATTTTTGTCTGCCGCGCGAAACAAAACGATTGCTGGGAAGTTAGGTGTGCCGTCGTCGGATTTTCAGCCGCACGACCAGGACAGTTTCGGAACCATAGGAGGAGCCAGAAATGGCCAGCACCAAGCAACGCAATCTCGAAGACCTTTTCTACGATACCCTCAAGGACATTTACTATGCGGAGCGCAAGATACTGAAAACGCTTCCGAAAATGTCCCGTGCAGCAGCCGATGAAAAGCTGAAGAACGCATTCGAAAAACACCGCGAGCAGACCGAAGGTCATGTGGAACGCCTGCAGCAATGCTTCGAGATTCTCGGCAAGCGTGCACAGGGCAAGACCTGCGATGCCATTGAAGGCATCATCGCCGAAGGGGAGGAAATCATCGAAGAATTTTCCAACAGCCCGGCGCTGGACGCCGGTCTGATTTCCGCTGCGCAGGCCGTGGAACACTACGAAATTACGCGTTACGGCACATTGAAACGCTGGGCCGAAACCCTCGGATACAAGGACGTGGCGAAAATCCTCGACCAGACCCTGCAGGAAGAAGGCCAGACGGACAAGGACCTCACCAAACTTGCCGAATCCTCCGCCAATCTTCGTGCGGAAGCGGCCTGATAGCAGCCCCGCGAGGACCGATAGCCCGGATCGACAGCGAGGTGACGACATGGAAAGCGCCCTTTTGCGGGAGGATACCATGCGGCAAATTCGCGTTGTCTGCCGGTCTTCGGACAGCCCCCATACGGTGGCCAGCGCGGAAGCGCTGGCCACGCGCCTCTGTGCCCTCACAGACCGGCGATTGCTTCCCACCCGGCAGAGCTTTGACGAAAAGGGCGAAACGTTTTTCATCCCGACCTTTGCCCTCGCCCGCGAGGACGGAAACCCGGAGATGACCGCGGACCGTTTCTATGGTGGCATCGTTCATCGCGGTTTCATGGCAACCAAGCTCGTTACCCATCCGCACTGGCACGACCATGACAACCTGCCGGAAGGATGGACGGGACACTTCGCGGCCTGTTTGCAGGATTGTGTTCTGGCTGGCTTCTCGGTCTTCTCGCACCGCCACGCCCTTGATGCGGCTACCACCTTGCTCAAAAAGCATAAAGTACGTTTCAAGAACCCTTTCGCTTCCGGCGGCGAAGACCAGAACGTCATCGACACCGCTCGCTCGCTCGACGATTTTCTGGCCACGGTTTCAGAGGCCGATATCGCGAAAGGACTGGTTCTGGAAGAGGATGTGGAAAATTCCACCACCTATTCCGTCGGACAGATCCAGCTTGAAAACCATGTCGCAACCTATCTGGGTCGCCAGTATACGTCCCGGGACAAGGCCGGCAACGAATTTTATGCCGGAAGCCGCTTGCGGGTGGTGCGCGGTGGCTGGGATGCGCTTCTCCAGCTTCTGCAATCGCCCACCGCAGGCAAGGTCGTGGAGAATGCCCGGCGCTACGACGAGGCTGCGCGCGAGCACCTTGGACTCGTTGCGTCACGCAGGAATTACGACGTTCTTGTCGGGCCGATAACCGAAAACGGCGTGCGTTGCGGCGTGCTCGAACAATCGTGGCGCGTCGGCGGCGCTTCCCCCGCCGAACTTCTGGCGATGGAAAAACTGATGCAGGACGAAAGCGTTACAGCCGTGCAGGCCGTTTTGTACGAAAGCCGCGATGAAGCGCCGACATTCCGGGAAGACGACTTCATCGTCTATTCCGGCGAGGACGACCGCGGGCAGCCCCTGCACAAATATGCAAGAATCGAGAAAATCTATCATGATCCGTAATGACACAGCCGTCAGTGTCGACCAGTATGAACTGGCCGCGACTGTAATCTCTCCAGACACCACCATTCCCGGCGTCCTCTTTCTTCATGGCTGGGCCGGCAGTCAGAAACGCGATATCGAGAGAGCGAATGCAATATCCGCGCTCGGCTGCGTCTGCCTCACCTTCGATATGCGCGGTCACGGGGATTTGCTCTCCAGCAACAAGACCGTAACGCGCGGCGAAAACCTTGACGACGCAATCGCGGCCTATGACAGCCTGGCCAGCCTCAAAATGGTCGAGGACGACTCGATTGTCGTCATCGGCAGCAGTTACGGCGGATATCTCGCAACATTGCTGACCGAGTTTCGTCCTGTCCGCTGGCTGGCGCTGAGAGCCCCCGCCCTCTATCGTGACGAGCTTTGGCAGGTTCCCAAGGCAAGGCTCGATCGCCGAGACCTGCAGTCCTATCGCTCGGCACTGATAAGTTACGACGACAACCGGGCCTTGCGGCAGGCGCGTGAATTTCGCGGCGATGTGCTGCTGGTCGAGTCCGAGCACGACGTCATTGTCCCCCATCCGACAGTGGCGAGCTATCAAACGGCCTTCATCAATGCCCGCTCGCTGACCGTTCGCATGCTGGACGGCGCCGATCATGCGCTCACCGAGGAGCGCCATCAAAAGACCTACAACCAGCTCCTGACCCGCTGGATCAGGGAAATGGTTCTCGGCGCCCGTTGAGATTCCAAGGGAACATTCCCAGGGAACATTCATTGGCCTCATTGGTTGGGACGGTCCCTCAGAAACAAGGGAGCCAACAATGAAACAGTCTATTCGATATCTCGCAGGCGCGGTTTTCCTGCTGGTCACGCCGGCAGCATTTGCCCAGACCGCCCCTTCCGGAGAGCCGCAAACGCCCGCTGTGACGACGCCCGGAGAGAAAAACCCCAAGGCGCCCGTGCCGGGGCAGAACAGCTTTACCGAAGATCAGGTGAAGGAACGGCTGACCGAAGAAGGCTACACCAACATCATGCACCTTCAGCTCGGCGAGGACGGCGTCTGGCGCGCCGATGCGGCGCGCAACGGCCAGCCCGTCAAGGTTCTTTTCGATTTCCAGGGAAACATCACCACGCAGTGACCCGGCTGTAACCGGCACACGATTTAAAGGAGATGAAAATGGCTTATATCACAGGTCTGTTCGACAACTATGATGATGCAGCCGATGCTGTCCGTGCGCTTGAGGAAGCAGGAATTTCTTCCGACAATATCAGCCTGATTTCGAATAATACGGACGGTCGATATGCTGGCGATGCGCTAAAAGGCGATGATGGCGCCGTCACGGGCGCGGAAACCGGTGCCGGTCTCGGCGCGGTCGCGGGCGGCGGTGCCGGACTGCTGACGGGGCTGGGCCTCCTTTCCATCCCGGGCGTCGGCCCTGTCGTGGCGGGTGGCTGGCTCACCGCGACGCTGGTCGGACTGGTTGGCGGCGCGACGGCTGGCGGCGTTACGGGCGGGATCGTTGGGGCTCTCGTTGATACCGGCGTGCCCGAAGAAGAAGCGCAGGCCTACAGCGAGGCCGTTCGCCGGGGCAGCGCTCTGGTCGCGGTTCGCTGCGACGAAACCCAGCGCGGGAAAGTCGAAGCCATTCTGGACGATTGGGGCCGCGTCGATATAGGCCAGAGACGCGACGCCTATCTGGAGGAAGGCTGGGAGAGCTTCAATGCGTCGGCCGCGCCCTACACGGCTGATGAGATCGAACGCGAACGCCAGCGCTGGGGCTAGGTGGATCGACCGATGAAAGAGGTTGATCCGCGCAGGGCCCGTCAGGGTTTGAACGGGCGACGTATCCTGACGATCCTCCTTTCAAGCCTGTTGCTGGCAATGATTGTCTGGGGCGCGGTGGAATTTTACGGAAAGATGCGTCCGGGCCGCGGTTTCATGGATGACAACAGCAAACCGCCGGCGTCCACGGAATCGCAGCCGCCGCCTTCCGCCACGGGGCGGCAATGACAATCCCGGCCCCGGCAACGTCATACCGTTCGCCTGATCTTGAGCAAGTCTGCGCAGAAGCGCGGACTTGTCGGCGTTGCGAGCTCTACAAGGATGCGACGCAGACGGTTTTTGGCGAAGGCCCCGTCGGAGCGCGAATTTTCTTCGTGGCCGAACAGCCGGGCGACAAGGAGGATATCGGGGGGCGACCGTTGATCGGTCCCGCGGGTCAGGTTTTCGATGCCTGTCTCGCTGAAGTCGGCATCAAGCGCGAGCGGTGCTATATCACCAATGCGGTCAAACATTTTCGCCATATCCAGCGCGGCAAAAGACGTCTGCACCAGCGCCCCTCGACCAGCCACATAGAAGCCTGTCGCTGGTGGCTCGAACAGGAAATCGAACTTGTGTCGCCGCATATTATCGTGGCTCTGGGTGCGGTGGCCGCACGCGCCGTTTTTGGCAGACCGGTGAAAATAGCCGCCGCGCGCGGCCATCCCATGCAGCACGAAAACCGTCATGTCCTTGTGACCATCCATCCCTCCTATCTGCTGCGTTTGCGCGGCAGAAGCGGCTTTGACCGCGAACGGACAATGTTCCTGAAAGACCTCGCCCAGCTTGCGGAGTTCGGACGCGCCGCCCAAACGTGAAGTTTGTTACAGGTTTTTTCTTGGAACATCCTTCGGTTCCCAGGGTTGGGCTTATGTCACGCGCGACAAATTCCACTCCCGAAATCATTGGTCTGGAACCACTGAAAGGAAAGAGAATGGCACAGAATCATACGCAAGGTGGCACACACGAACAGCACGTGAAGGCCGGCCAGCAGAGCCACAAGAACGACGGCAAGCAGGCAAGCGGTGGAGGCGGCGGCGCCAAGCAGCAGTCATCCTCGCGTGGTGGCACCCACGAACAGCATGTGAAGGCTGGCCAGCAGAGCCACAAGAATTCGTAACTTGTCAAAGGGGCGGCCTCGTGCCGCCCCATCCTCGAACCGGATCTCGATTCGGAAAGGCCGCAGCAATGTCGTTCACCCCGGATTCCGACTATATGCCCGACTACATGCTTGAGCCGGACCAGCTCGTTGAGATGATACCGGCTCTTCGCGCTTTTTCCCGCACATTCTACAGCCAGAAGGAGGATGCTGAGGATCTCGTTCAGGAGACCTTGGTGAAAGCGCTGGCCAACCGGGAAAAATACACACCTTATTCCCCGCTCAAATCTTGGCTTTTTACGATCATGCGGAACACATTCTGCACCCGGATTCGCATTCAGAAACGTGAAGCGCCGGGCGCCGTTGAATGCGTCTCTCCCATAGCCTCGGTCGAAGCCTCGCAGGAACTGACCCTTGAAGCCCATGATGTGCAGACGGCCATGGCGACCCTGCCTCACAAATATCGCCGGGTATTGGCGATGGTGGTGCTGGAAGGGAAAAGCTATGAGCGCACCGCAGAGCTTTGCGATTGCTCGATAGGCACGGTGAAAAGCCGCCTGCATCGCGCTCGTCACAAACTGCACGATATTATCGAGGGAGCCTAGGCTCAGGACTCGTTAAATCAAAGCCAGAAGATAACGGCAGCGGCGATGCATATTGCTGAGAAGAAAGTATGCGCACATCGGTCGTAGCGCGTCGCGATGCGCCGCCAGTCCTTGAGTTTGGCG
>Ga0180222_1001555_pt1 | contig 23106 bp, 18 predicted proteins | sample eDN5th37CKraftOP_FD_151336 | JGI IMG/M metagenome (GOLD analysis project Ga0180222, IMG submission 151336) | Enriched Organic Plus compost microbial communities from Emeryville, California, USA - eDNA 5th pass 37_C Kraft OP (version 2) (version 2) ... | reverse complement strand
CGGAAGGCTACGGCGAGCTCCGCCAGAATGGGCGAGCCGGCAATCTGCTTGAATCGCACTCCCGGGAGCTGAATGCAGCGCACCGACTGCGGCACCAGCGCGACTCCGAGCCCGATCGACACCATGCTGGTGATGGTGACGAAATCGCGCCCCTGCGGCCCGAGGCGCGGAAAGAACCCGGCAGCCTGGCAGGCCTGCGTGGTGTATTTGTGGAAGCTGACATTGGGCGGATGCCGCGGCGTGATGAAAATCTCGCCGTTCAGCGGCGCCAGCGGCACCTTGGCGCGCGCGGCCAGCGGATGATCGGCCGGCATCGCCAGCATCAGCCGCTCCTGCAACACCTGCACGCTGGCGACGCCAAGCGGCAGCTTCACCGGCGGACGGATGAATCCGATGTCGAGCTTGCCCTCGCTGATCTGATCGAGCTGCCGCATCATCTCCATCTCCGAAATCTGCAGCTCGACATCCGGATAAGCGCTACGGAACTTGTTGAGGATCCGCGTCAGCATCCCGGTATAGGCCGCCGATCCGACATATCCGACGGCGATCCGGCCCACTTCGCCGCGGCCGGCCTGGCGCGCCGCCAGCATCGCCATCTCCGCCTGGGCGATGGTTTTCCGCGCCTCGGCCGCGAACAATTCGCCGGCCAGGGTGAGCTGCACCGAACGGCGGGTACGGTCGAACAGCGGCGTGCCGACGATCTCCTCGAGCGCCTTGATCTGCTGGCTGAGGCCGGGCTGGGCGATGCCGAGACGCTCCGCGGCGCGGCCGAAATTCAGTTCCTCGGCAGTAGCGAGGAAGTAGCGCAAATGGCGCAGTTCGACATTGCCGATTGAAGATCGCTTCGCGCCCGCCATCCGGCCTCCGCCTCGAAAGACTCATAAATCTGGATTATACAAATTCCAGCTCTAATATATTGGACCTGTTTGACCAATCGGCACAATCATCGCAGCGTTGGACGCAACGCGCGAAGAAGCGGCAAGACGAGAGCAGGACAAGCAAGACAAGAAAGGTGCCTCCATGCGCGGGTCGATCCCGACAAACCCTCCTCCGGCCGCCAGCCACAGCGCCCATTGGGGCGCGTTCTCGGCGCGCTGGGACGGCCGCGACATCTCGGTGGAGCCCTATGCCGGCGACCCCTCGCCGTCGCCGATCCTCGGCAATTTCAAAGGTGCGCTCCGCCACAAGGCCCGCATTCTGAAGCCGATGATCCGCCGCAGCTGGCTCGATCACGGCCCGCGGCCGCAGCGTCGCGAGATCGGCGACGCCTTCATCGAGTGCGACTGGTCAACCGCGCTCGACCTGCTCGCCGGCGAGCTTGATCGCGTCCGGTCCAAATTCGGCCCGCAGGCGATTTATGGCGGCTCCTATGGCTGGGCCAGCGCCGGCCGCTTCCATCACGCCCAGAGCCAGATCCATCGTTTCCTCAATCTCGTCTGCGGCGGCTATGTCCGCTCGGTCAACAGCTACAGCGCGGGCGCGTCATCCGTGATCCTGCCGCACGTGATGGGGCCCTTCGAACAGCTCTCGCGGCGCAACGTCACCTGGGACCAGATCCGCACCCATACCGACATGGTGCTGGCCTTCGGCGGCATGGCGATCAAGAATTCGATGATCGCCAGCGGCGGCGTCAGCCGTCACGTCGAGCCGAACGCGATGCGCGACGCTGTCGCCCGCGGCACGGAATTCATTTCCGTCAGCCCGCTGCGCGACGACTTCCCGCCGGAGGCGAAGGCGACCTGGATTCCGATACGCCCCGGCACCGACGTCGCGGTGATGCTGGCGATGGCGCATACGCTTCTGGTCGAGGATCTCTGCGACCGCGATTTCCTGCAGCGCTACACCACCGGTTTCGATACTTTCGCGGGCTATCTGCGTGGCGAGAGCGACGGGCAGCCCAAGCACGCCGACTGGGCGGCCGCGATTTCAGGCATCGCTGCGGACACCATTCGCGATATCGCACGACGGCTCACCAAGGGACGCAGCCTCATCACCGTCGCGCATGCGCTGCAGCGCGCGCAATATGGCGAGCAGCCGGTCTGGGCCGCCGCGGCGCTTGCCGCCATGGTCGGCCAGATCGGCCTGCCCGGCGGCGGCTACAACTACGCGCTCGGCGCCATGGGCCACACCGGACGCCGCGTCAATGCGGTGCCGATTCCGACCATGCCGCAAGGCTCCAATCCGGTGCGCGAGTTCATTCCCGTCGCCCGGGTCGTCGACATGCTGCTCAATCCCGGCGCGCCGTTCGACTATAATGGCACCACGCTGCCCTATCCGGACATCAAGCTGGTCTACTGGGCCGGCGGCAATCCGTTCCATCATCATCAGGACATCCACCGCTTGCGCGACGCGTTCGCGCGGCCGGATACCATCGTCGTTCACGAGCTGGCCTGGACCGCGATGGCGCGCACCGCCGACATCGTTCTGCCGGTGACCATGACGCTGGAGCGCGACGATATCGGTGCGGCGGCAACCGACCCGCGGCTGGTCGCCATGCGCCAGGTCGCCCCGCCGATCGGCGAGGCGCGGGACGACTACGCCATTCTCAGCGAAATCGCGGCAAGGCTCGGCGCGGAGGCGACATTCACCGAGGGCCGCTCGGCCCGCGAATGGATGGCGCATCTTTATGAACCGACGCGCCGCGCACTGGCCGAGCGCGGCTGGGACGCACCGGACTTCGACGAATTCTGGGAGCGCGGCGAGCTTGCGCTGCCGTCCGAGCCGGACGATGGCGGCATCCTGCGCAGCTTCCGCGACGATCCCGTCAAGCACGCGCTGCCCACGCCCAGCGGCAGGATCGAAATCTTTTCCGAGACCATTGCGGGCTTCGGTTATGACGATTGCCCCGGACATCCCGCATGGCTGCCATCGACCGAACAGCCGAGCAAGGCTGCGCCCCTGACGCTGATCGCCAACCAGCCCGCCACCCGCCTGCACAGCCAGCTCGACTTCGGCAGCTACAGCCAGTCGCGCAAGCGGGACGGCCGCGAAGTGGCGCGGCTGCATCCGCGCGATGCGGCGGCGCGCGGCATTGCCGAAGGGGACATCATCCGGCTGTTCAACGAACGCGGCGCCTGCCTTGCCGCCGCGCATCTCACCGAAGACGTGATGGAGGGCGTGATCAACCTGCCGACCGGCGCATGGTACGATCCGGCACCGAGCAACGGGCCAAATCCGCTCTGCGTGCACGGCAATCCCAACGTGCTGACGCGCGATGTCGGCACCTCGCGGCTGGCGCAAGGCTGCTGCGGCCAGGTGACGGTGGTCGAGTGCGAAAAGTTCGTCGGCTCGGCGCCGCCGGTCCGCGCCTTCGAGCCGCCGACGCCGGTGCCAGCGCCGGAGCCGCGTTCACGCGTGGCGTGACGGCGGCTGCGCCAGCAAGGTGATGTTGCCCCCTGCGGCGGTCTCGTCGATGCAGACATGCCGCTCGACGACGAGGCGATCGGTCTCGAAGCACGAGGTCATCAGCGCAACGATCGGCCCTTCGCGGCGACTGAGGGCGCGGCGGATGTCCGCGAGGCGATCGTCGTGCCGCCAATAGGCGACCACGGCGATGTCGTCATCATCGGCAAGCTTCTCCGGCGCGGGATCGCGCGCGGGAACGACAGCCTCGTTGCCGAAGCGCTCCGCCAGCGTGACCTGGCTGCGCCGGTCATCATCGCCTGGACCGAGGCACAGCACGCGGCCGCGCGGCGCGAGATACAGCGTGTTGCTCTCGCCGGTCGGACCCGGAAAGGTCTGCGGCTGCAAATCCAGTTGCCGCGCACGGGGTTTCTGGAAACGCGGCAGATAGTGCGGGCCGCCTGCTTTCGGTCCGGTGCCGGACAGGCCTTCGCCGCCGAACGGCTGACTCCCCACCACCGCGCCGATCTGATTGCGGTTGATGTAGATGTTGCCAACCTTGAGGCGCTGCCAGATATCGCGCATGCGCGCCGTGATCCGGGTGTGCATCCCGAAAGTCAGGCCGTAGCCGCTCGCATTGATCTCGTCGATAACCCGCGCAAGATCATGCGGCAGAAAGGTGGCGACATGGAGGACGGGCCCGAACACCTCGCCGCCGATCTCCGCAATGCCGTTGACGCGCAGGATTGCCGGCGCGACGAAGGTTCCGCGGCCGGGTTTTCCCAGCCGTCCGATCAAGGCTCCACCGCCGGCAAAGGAGTCGACATGATGCTTGATCCACGGCCGGCAAAGGAATCGACATGATGCTTGATCCGCCGCGCCGCGCCGGCATCGATCACGGGGCCGATGTCGGTCGAAAGCTCCCACGGATCGCCGAGGCGGAGCTCGTTCATGGCGCCTGACAGCATCTCGAGCACCGGCGCCGCGATGTCCTGCTGCAGATAGAGCACACGCAGCGCCGAGCAGCGTTGGCCGGCGCTCTGGAACGCCGAGGCGAGCACATCGCGCACCACCTGCTCCGGCAGCGCGGTGGAATCCACGATCATGGCGTTGAGGCCGCCGGTCTCCGCGATCAGCGGCGCATCCGCCGTGAGGTGATGCGCCATCTGCGTTTCGATGCGCCGCGCCGTCGCAAGCGATCCGGTGAAGGCGACGCCGGCGAGACGGCGCTCACGCGTCAGCGCATCGCCGACCCGCGCGCCGTCGCCGGGGAGACAATGCAGCACCGAGGCCGGCACGCCGGCGGCATGCAGCAGCTGCACCGCGCGGAAGGCGATCAGCGGCGTCTGCTGCGCCGGCTTGGCGATCACCGCGTTGCCGGCCGCCAGCGCCGCGGCGATCTGCCCGGTGAAGATGGCGAGCGGAAAATTCCACGGCGAGATGCAGGCGAACACGCCGCGTCCCTCGCCTTGCGGATGCCGCTCCGCCTCGCCGGCATAGTAGCGCAGGAAGTCGACGGCCTCGCGCACCTCCGCGACCGCATCGGGCAGCGTCTTTCCCGCCTCGCTGACCAGCAGCGAGATCAGCTCCGGCCGGTTCTGCTCGTAGAGATCGGCGGCGGCGCGCAGCGGCGCCGTGCGCTCCGAGACCGACCGCGCCGCCCAGCCGGGCCAGGCCACCGCCGCGCCCTCCACCGCGGCGGCGACCTGATCGGCGTCCGCCTCGGCGACGAACCCGACCACCTCGGACTCGGCTGCGGGATTCATGACCGGCCGCGGCACCCCCTCGCATCTGGCGCCGTTGATCAGCGGCGCGGCCATCCAGCGCATGCCGCGGAACGGCGCGCAGGCGGCGAGCAGGTCATCGACGGCGGGGGGATCGCTCAGATCGATCCCGCGCGAATTGCGCCGCGACGGCGCGAAGATCGCGTCGGGCGTCTGCACGCCGGGCGCGGGCGCATCGCGCGCCTCCGCCGGATCGGCAATGATTTCGGCCACCGGCACCGACCGGCTCGCAAGCTGCTGGACGAAAGAGGCGCTGGCGCCGTTCTCGAGCAGCCGCCGCACCAGATAAGGCAACAGATCGCGATAGGGGCCGACAGGCGCATAGATGCGGGTGCGCGTTCCGGCATCCTGCCGCAGCAGCCGGTGCAGTTCGGCTCCCATGCCGTGCAGCCGCTGCATCTCGAAGGATTGCGGTGCGACGCCGAGCTTGCGCGCCAGATGAAGCACCGCGGCGGCGGTCTGCGCATTGTGAGTCGCGAACTGCGGATAGAGCGCGGACCGGGTGAGCAGGCTGCGCGCAGCGGCAAGATAGCTGAGATCGGTCGCGGCCTTGCGCGTGAACACCGGGAAGCCGGCAAGGCCGAGCACCTGGGCGCGCTTGATCTCGCTGTCCCAATAGGCGCCCTTGACCAGCCGCACCATGATCCGCCGGTCATGCCGGCGGGCCAGCGCATCGGCCCATGCGATCAGCGGCAGCGCACGCTTGCCATAGGCCTGCACGACGATGCCGAGGCCGTTCCAGCCGGCAAGCTGCGGATCGGCCGCCACTTCCGCGATCACGTCCAGCGACAGATCGAGCCGCTCGGCTTCCTCGGCATCGATCGTCATGCCGATATTCGCCGCCTTGGCCGCGCGCGCGAGCGCGATGACGCGCGGCACGAGTTCGGCCTGCAGGCGATCCTGCTGGGCATATTCGTAGCGCGGATGCAGCGCAGAGAGCTTGACCGACATCGCGGCGTTGTGGTCGAGGTCGGCGTGGCGGCCCGCGATCCGCGCGATGGCATCGCGATAGCGGCGGAAATAGCGATCGGCATCCGCCGCCGTCCGCGCCGCCTCGCCTAGCATGTCATAGGAGAACCGCACGCCGTCGTGCTCGCGCACCCGGGCCTTGCCCACCGCCTGATCGATGTCCGGCGCGAACACGAACTGGCCGCCGAACAGGTGGACCAGCCGGCTCGCCGCGAGCCGGATCAGCGGGCGGATGCCCGCCTCCACCATGGCTGGCCCGGCGAGCAGATGCCGGGCCAGCGCCAGCGCCGCGACCATGGCCTCGATCCGCAGGCCGCGCGTGCCGGCTTCGCGATGCCATTCGCCCTGCCTGATCTTGTCGTCCAGCAATGCATCGGCGGTCGGGGCGTCGGGAACACGCAGCAGCGCCTCGGCGAGGCCCATCAGGGCCTGGCCCTCCCGGCTGCCGAGAGGAAACCGGGCGAGGAAGGTCTCGACCAGTCCGCCGCCGCCCTTGGCCCGGATCCGCTCCACCAGGGCGCGCGCCTGCGCCGCGATCGCGGCACGATCTTCGGCATCGAGCCCGATACTCTCCTTGAACTCCGCAACCAACGCGTCTTCGCCGGCCGCAAGCGCCTGGCGCATGCGAAGCCGGTGATCGTCGATATCCGCCATCTCCGACTGCCCGATTCTCGACAGCCGTCATCATGCCAGATCGATGCCAAATCTTCGATGGTTCGTCTTCGACGATTTGGTCGGATCGTGCTGGTTCTTCGGCCGTTCCCGCCCGAGAGAGGCCGGATTGCGAAGCAATCCCGGTGAGGCAGCCGATACGGCTGTTCCTCGATCCCCCTCACCCCACTCCCCGGCGGGGAGAGGGAGTTCGGCCCTGGGCGGAGCCTCCTGTTGGCCTCATCCGCAGATGCGAGAGCAAGGCCCGAGCCTCGAACGGCCGTCGCCCTTCGAGGCCGTTGCGTCGCAACGGCACCTCAGGGTGACGGCTACCGTCATGCGCCCGGATTGCACCGCGTTCCGGGGCGCCGCGTCCGGCTCCGCGCTACGGGGCGAGGCAGCGCAGCAGCTCGGGATCGTCCCGCACCTGCTGTGACGGGCCGGACAGCGCCACCCGGCCGCGATCCAGCACATAGGCGTCCCGCGCCACGCCGAGCGCCAGATCGAGATGCTGCTCGACGATGACGATCGCGATGTGGTTGGCGAGGTCTTTCAGGCGGTCGATGATCTCATCGATCACGCCGATCCAGACGCCCTCGGTCGGCTCGTCGAGCAGCAGCAGCCGCGGATCGGGCAGCAGCGCGCGGGCGATCGCCAGCATCTTGCGCTCGCCGCCCGACAGCGTGCCCGCCGCCTGATCGAGCCGGGTGCCGAGTTTCGGGAAGAAGTCCAGCACACGGTCGATGGCGCCCTTGTCCGGATTGGTCAGCGCCCCGATCGCGAGATTGTCGCGCACCGACAGGCGCGCGAACACGGCGTGTTCCTGCGGCACATAGCCGAGCCCGAGCCGCACCCGCTTCTCGGTCGGCACCCGCGCGATGTCATGGCCGTCGAAGCGCAGACCGCCGCCCCGCACCTCGAGTTCGCCCACGATCGCCTTCATCAGCGTGGTCTTGCCCGCGCCGTTGCGCCCCAGCACCGCCACGCCGCCGCGGTGCGGAATGGACATATCGACGCCGAACAGCACCTGGCTGCGGCCATAGCCGGCATCGAGCTGGCTGATCTCAAGAAAAGGCTGCTCAGGCACGGCGCAGATAAACCTCCTGGACCTTGGGGTTGCCCTGAATCTCCGGCACCGTGCCGGTGGCCAGCACCTGGCCCTGATCCAGCACCGTCAGGCGGTCGCAGATGTCGCGGATGAAATCGAGATCGTGCTCGACGATCACCAGCGAGCAATGCGCCTTGATCGGCTGCAGCAGCTCGCCGGTGACGCGCCGCTCCTCCAGGCTCATGCCGCCGGTCGGCTCGTCCAGCAGCAGCAGGCGCGGCCGCGACGCCAGCGCCATCGCGATCTCGAGCCATTGCTGCTGCCCGTGCGACAGCGTCGCCGCCGCGTCCTGCGCGCGATCGGCCAGCCGGAACTGCTCCAGCATCGTCATCACCTGATCGTGCAGCGCGCGCCGCGAGCGCGACAGCATCAGCGCCAGCAGCGGAGCCTCGGCCTGCAGCGCCAGCAGGATGTTGTCGTACAACGTCAGCGCCGGCAGCACGCTGGTGATCTGGAACTTCAGGCTCATGCCGGCCCGCGCGCGATCGGCCGGGGGCATCGCGGTGATATCTTGCCCGGCGAAGAACACTGCGCCTTCCGTCGGCGTCTCGGCGCCGGCGACGCATTTCATCAGCGTGCTCTTGCCGGAGCCGTTGGGGCCGATCAGGCCGTGGAATTCATTCTCGCCGACGCTCAGCGCGGCGTGATTGAGCGCCGTCAGCTTGCCGAAGCTCTTGACGATGTCCCGGGCCTCAAGGAGCGCCATGACGCCCTCCCTTCGGCGGACGGCCGAAGCTGCCGACCCGCTCGCGCTCGCTGAGCACGAGGCTGACCAGCCCGGACGGCCGGAACAGGATCACCAGCAGCAGCAGCACGCCGAGGATGATCGGCCAGATCTCGCGGTAGTTGTCGGAAAGCCAGAAGCTGACGCCCTCGATCACCACCGCGCCGATGACGGCGCCGATCAGCGTGCCGGAGCCGCCGAACAGCACGTAGAGCACCACCTGGGTGGAGATCACGACGCCGAGAATGTTCGGCCAGACGAAACCTTCGTGAAAGGCATAAAGGCTGCCGCCGAGCCCGGCGATGGCGCCGCCGAGCGCGAACACGATCAGCTTCAGGTGCTGAACCTTGTAGCCGAAGAAGGTGATGCGCTGCTCATTCTCGCGCAGGCCCGCCAGCGCCAGCCCGAATTGCGAGCGCACCAGGAAGCGGCACCCGACATAGACGACGCACAGAATGCCGAGCACGAGATAGTAGAACACCGGACCTTCGGTGAAATCGGAGCTGCCGAGCGTCATCGGCGGGATCGACGGAATGCCGTTCTGGCCGCCGAGATAGTACCAGCCGCGGGCCAGCCGGTCCGCCGCGTAGGAACCGGTGAGCGTGCCCAGCGCCAGGAAGATCACGCTCGAGGGATGCCGGCCCAGCAGCAGGAAACCGCCGAGCAGCAGCGCGAACACCAGCCCGATCAGGATGCCGGCGGGCAGCACCACCAGCATCGAGGCGATATCGAGATCGCGCGCGAGCAGCGCCGCGCCATAGCCGGCGGCGCCGAAGAACAGCGCCTGCCCGAAGCTCATGATGCCGGCATAGCCCCAGACCAGATCGAACGACAGCGCGAAGATCGCCAGGATCAGCACACGCGTCGCGAACACCGTGAGATAATCCTGCAGCAGCAGCGGCATCACCAGCGCGATCGCCAGCACGGCGAGCTCCAGCACCGGCAGCACCTTGAAGGAGCGCCGCGACGCCTCCGCCGCAGCGGCGGAGGCTATGGATGCGGTTTTCGTCATCGATCAGCCCGGCCGGAAGGAAAAACCAAGGACACGCTCAGCATTCCTTCGGGTCCACCAGTCCCTGGCTGCGCGCGACGATCTCATAGGTCCCGCTCTTGGCCACCGCGGTGTACATGTTCATTTTGCAGTGGCGCTTGCCGGGGACCATCTCCGCCGGGCCGCCGGGCGCCTCGGCGATCTTGGCGTGATCGAGCGCGGCGGCGACCGACTCGCGGTCCACCTTGCCCGCCTCCTTCACCGCCGCCTCCCACAGCTTCAGGCCGCGATAGGTGCCGGTGGCGGCGCTGCCGGCCGCGAGCAGGAACTTGCCGGGGAACTGCTTGTCGTAGTCCGCCTGGATGCGCCCGCTCACCGGATCGTCCTTGGCCAGCACCTTGAAATAGTCGAGGCAGCTCGCCAGGCCCTCGATCTCCTCGGGCTGATTGATGTTGAGCGTGTTCTCGTCATAGTAGACGCAGGCGAGGCGGCCGCCGCTCTTGAGGAAGCCGGCCTCATAGAGCTGCTTGAAGAACGGCCCGACGCCCGGCGGGATGATGGTGTTGAACACCACGTCCACCTTGTTGGAGATGATCTTGTTCACCGTCGAGCTGAACTCGACCTGGTCGAGCGGGTAATATTCCTCGAAGATCACCTCGCCGCCGTGGGATTCGATCAGCTTGCGCGCATAGGCGTTCAGCGTGTGCGGCCAGACATAGTTGGCGCTCGGCAGCGCGAAGCGCTTGCCGCCGTTCTTGATCAGCCAGGGAATGAACTCGTCGCACTGCTGCGCCGGCGTCGGCCCGGTGCAGAAGATGTAGGGCGTGCACTCCTTGCCTTCATAAAGCTGGGGATAGATGTAGAGCGTCTTGCCGCGCGCGACGATCGGATCCTTGATGGCGTTGCGCATCGAGCTGGTGACGCCGCCGAGCACCATGTCGACCTTCTCCCGCTGCACCAGCTTGCGGACATTGCCGACCGCGACCGATTCGTTCGATGCGGTGTCCTCCACATAGAGCTCGATCGGCCGGCCGAGCAGGCCGCCCTTGTCGTTGATCTCCTTGACCACCATGCGGGCGACATTGGTATCGGCATTGCCGGCATAGGCCATCGCTCCGGTGATGTCGGTGGCGATGCCGACCTTGATCGGGCCGGCGGCGGCATTGGCCCAGCCGGCGGGAAAGACCCAGCTCCCCGCGCCGGTCGCGATCGCGCCGGTGGTGACGGCAAAGCTGCTGAGAAAGCGCCGGCGGCTCAGCTTGAACTGATCGTTGAACATCTCGTCAGACCCTTCTTCCGGAGAGGAGGCCTTGCGGCCGGAACTTGATGAAGACGATGGCGAGCACGAACACCAGCACGTCGGCGATCACCGGCGCCATCACCCACGGCAGCGCCGCGCTGAGCACGCCGATCACGCCCGCGCCCGCCACCGGCCCCGCGAACGAGCCGATGCCGCCGACCATCACCGCGACAAAGCCCTGGATCAGGAAGCGGATGCCGAGATCGGCGAACAGGGTGAACACCGGCACCACCAGCGCACCGGCAAGGCCCGCGAGGGCGGCGCCGAAGGCGAAGGTCGAGCCGTAGATCGCCGAGGTGGAAATGCCGGAGGCGCGCGCCAGCGCCGGATTTTCCAGCGTCGCGCGGATTTTCAACCCAAAGGTGGTGCGCGCCAGCAGCAGATAGCTCGCCACCATCACCAGCAGCGTGACGACGATGATGACGAAGCGCCAGGCCGAGACGTGCACGTCGCCGAAATCCAGCGAGCCGCCGATCGGCTCCGACACCGAGATGTAGCGGCCGCCGATCAGCCCGCGGATGCATTCGCGGATGATCAGGCCGATGGCATAGGTCCCCAGCATGGCGACGATCGGCGCGAGGTAGAAGCGGCGGATGATCAGCCGCTCCAGCACGAAGCCGAAGGCGCCGACGATGAAGGGCGCGGCCAGCATGCCGGTCCAGACCGGCAGGCCCGAGGTCGCGCCGAGATAGGTGATATAGGCACCGAGCAGGACGAATTCGCCCTGCGCGAAGTTGAAGATGCCCATCATGCTGGCGATGATGCCGAGCCCGAGAGTGACCAGGACGATGATCGCCCCGAAACTGAGGATCTCGAATGCGGCGATCAGAACGCTATCCATGCGGCGGCAACCCCGGCGGTATCGGCAGGCGCATCACATGCTCTTCCAGTCGCCGGCCTGCTCGAAGGCATGGGCCGCGCGATAGATCGTCGTCTCGTCGAAATGCCGGCCCGCCAGCATCAGCCCGATCGGCAGGCCGTCCGACATGCCGCAGGGAATCGACATCGCCGGGTGATGCGAGATATCGAACGGCGCGGTATTCAGGATCATCTCAAAAGCGCGCTGGACGTATTCCTCCCGGCTGGCATCCGGCGCCGGCAGCGGCGTCGCCTTCATCGGCGTCGTCGGCATCAGCAGCAGATCGAAATCCGCCAGCACCCTGTCGTAGGCCGCGGTGAGCCGGCGCGACAGATTGAGTGCCTTGCCGTAATATTTCGGGCCGTAGGTGTTGTTGATATAGACGCCGAACATCAGCATCAGCTTGGTCGTCTCCGACAGCGCGTCGGCCTGCCGCCGCCAGCCGCGATGGAAGTCCATCAGCGAGGTGGAATAAAGATCGGACCGGCTGAGCCCGTAGCCGTCGCCGACCATCATGGTCTGCGCCATGCCTTCGGTGCCGATCGGCTGCCAGATCGCCGTGCCTTCGATATGCATCGGGATCGAGACGTTCTCCACCGTGGCGCCAAGGCTGCGCAACCGCTTGGCCGCCTCGCGCACGCTTTCGTTGACATCGGCCTCGGCGCCGGGCTGCTGGAATCCTTCCTCCACCACGGCGATCTTCAATCCCTTGACGCCCTGCCCCAGCGCCTTCGTGTAGGGCTGCACCTTGGGCGACTTGATGCGCGGATCGTAGCCGTCGTCGCCGGCGATCACCTCGAGCATCAGCGCGTTGTCCTCGACGTTGGCCGTCATCGGCCCGGCATGATCGACAACGATCTCGATCGGCATGATCCCGGTGTAAGGCACGAGGCCCCAGGTCGGCTTCATCCCGTAAGTGCCGCTGAACGACGACGGCATGCGGATCGAACCGCCCTGATCGCCGCCGATCGCGAGGTCGGCTTCACCCAGCGCCACGACGACGGCGCTGCCCGATGACGAGCCGCCGGCCGAGTAACCCATCTTATGCGGATTATGCACCGGGCCCGTGGCGTTGGTGTGGCTGCCGCCCGACATGCAGAACGATTCGCAATGAGTCTTGCCGATGATCTCGGCTCCGGCATCGAGCAGCCGCGTGACGATGGTGGCGTCGAAATCCGGAACATAGCCCTCGAGCGTGGCCGAGCCGTTCATCATCGGCACGCCCGCCAGCATGATGTTGTCCTTCAGCGCGACGGTGCGCCCCTTCAGCTTGCCCTTCGGCGCGCCCTTCACGCTGGTCCGCCGGTACCACGCATTGCGCGGATTGTCCTTGGGCGCCGGCCGGTAGCCCGGCGTGCGCGGATAGGCGACCGCGGGCACTTCGTCGGGCATCGCCGCGACGGCGTTGTAGGCGTCGACGGCGCCCTGCATCAGTCCCCGAAACGACTCGACGTCACTGTCCGTCAGAGAGAGTCCGCATTGATGGGCAACAGCCCGCAACTGGTCCGGGGTGGGAAGAGATACCGACATAATGCCTCCAGAGACTCGGATCCGACGAAAGCGGTCGCTTCGCCGCAGGGACGCGATCGCTCTACTATTAGAAAAGGAAACATTTGCCGTTTCAAGCATTATTTCGCGGCACGGCTTGCATCATGAAAGACCATTCCATGCCGCTTGGCGTTCGACCGGACCGTCGCTCATCGTCGTCGCACGCCGCGCCGATCGCAGATCATCCCGAAATGAAACCGGCAGCAGCCGTGCGTTCTTCGAGGCTCCACGCTTCGCATGTCGCACCTCGGGATAGCGGGACAGAAGCGCGGCTCGCTTCGCTCGCATCTCGGGATGACGCCTCTCGTGCTATTTGCTCTCACCGCCGATCGTCAGGCGAAGCTCAGAAGCTGCAGACGATCTTGAAATCGAGGCCGTCGGCCTCGCACAGATAGATCGGCATGCGGGCATGTCCGTTGCGGACGGCGACCGGTCCGCGCACGCTGCTGTAGACGATGTTCTCCGCGGTCTTGAGCAGGGCGCGCCGGTCGGCCGAGCCGGCACGATGCGCCAGCGCCTCGAGAAAATGCAGGCCCTCGTAATTCGATTCGCCGACCGAGCCGACCGGCGGTGCGCAGGCGCCGAAGGCCGCGCGATAGCGGTCGAGAAACATCTCGTTCTCCGCCGACCTGACGCTGGTGAAATACCCCGACGCGCAGAACAGGTTCTCGGTGTTGTCGGCGCCGATGCCGAGCAGCAGCGTCTCGTCCATCGCGCCGGCGAGGCGCAGCATCTTGCGTCCCAGCCCGGATTCGCCGAAGGAGCGGTTGAAGGCGATGCTGTCGGCGCCGATCAGTGAGATCAACACCACGTCCGGCTTCGCCGCACGGATCCGCGCGAGGTGAACGTCATGGTTGTCGACGCCGACCGGAACGAACTCCTCGCCGACGACCCGGCCGCCGGACTGCGCGATGTAGCGCTTCACCGCGCGATGCGACAGCCACGGCCAGACGTAGTCGCTGCCGATCAGATACCAGCGCGACGCCTGCTTGACCGTCGACAGCCAGTGGATCGCCGGCTTCTGGTCGCGGCGCGGCGTCTCACCGATCGCCAGCACGCCGGGCGTGCGCTCGCCGCCCTCGTAGACCGTGGTATAGATATACGGCACGCGCCCGGCCACCGCCTTGCGCAGCGCGAGCCGGACCGCGCTGATATGCGAGCCCATCACCAGATCGATCTCGTCGAAAGTGATCGCGTCGCTGGCGCGGCGCGCGACATCCTCGAGCGGCCCTCCCGCCTCGCACAGCACGATCTCGATCTCGCGGCCGAGAATGCCGCCGCGCCGGTTGATCTCCGAAGCGGCCAGCAGCGTCGCATTGGCCACCGCCGGTCCCCAGATGCCCGCCGAGCCGAACGAGGTGACGAAATTGGCGATCCGGAATTTCCGCCGCGCGCGCCGCGGATCCGGGATGTCTTCGCGCATGCCCCGGAGCGACGGCAGCGAGGCATCCGGCAGATATTTCAGCAACGCATGAGGGGGAAGCTGGGTCGGCGCCAGCATCCCCTGGCTGATCAATGGCTGCACGCCCTCCTCCTGATCCTTATCGGCGACCCGCCGAAACTGGCCGGTGTCCCGGCCGTTTCGGGCCAATTGCCGAAGATGCTACGGGAAAATATTGAACTTTCAACTTTTGAAGTGCATATGGAATGAGCAAAATACGCCAAGCCCTCATTCAATTGCGCAAAGCAAAGTCGACATCGTGGCCAAGATCCCCCCGCAGACTTCCGCCATCACCGATCACCTCGCCTATCTGCTCGCCCAGGCCAATCGCGAGATCAACCGGCAGCTCGAAGCCCGCCTCCGCAAGGAGGGTGTGCCGGTGGAGCAGTGGCGCATCCTGACCATCCTCTCCGACGGCAAGGGCCATTCGATGGGCGACCTTGCCGACGCCGTGCTGCTCAACCATCCGACGCTGACCAAGATGATCGACCGCATGGTGTCCGATGCCCTGGTCTACCGCGCGCAGGATCCCAATGACCGGCGCCGGGTGCTGATGTTCCTGTCCGACCGCGGCAAGGCGCTGGCCAAGCGCCTCAGCTCGCTGGCGCGGCGCCAGGAGGCCCACATCATCCAGAACTACGGCGACAAGTCGACCAGCGAGCTGAAGCGGCTGCTCGAAAGCCTGATCGAGAGCAGCGCCGGCTAAAGCCTGACGACATGCACCTTTCCTGGCGAACTCCTGAACCATCGCACTAGATCAGAAGCTGGGCGCGGACATGGTCCGCGTCGATGGCGTCTTCCGCCAGCGTTCTGGCGATCCGTCCCTTCTCCATGACATAGCAGCGCTCCGCGATAGCCAGAATGGTGTCGAGATTCTGCTCGACGAACACGATGGTGGTGCCGATCTCGCTCCGGATCGATTTCAGGGCGTCGCAGATCATCTGAACGATCGACGGCTGCACCCCTTCGGACGGCTCGTCCAGCAGCATCAGCACCGGATTGCCGATCAAGGCGCGGCCGATCGCGAGCTGCTGCTGCTCGCCGCCGGACATGGTGCCGGCGATCTGCCGGCGCCGCTCCTTCAGCCGCGGAAAATAGCTGTAGACGAGATCCGGCAGCTTGCGTGCCTGCGGGCCGCCGATCAGCTTGCCGACCTCGAGGTTTTCCTCCACCGTCATCTGCGGAAACACGTCGCGCCCCTGCGGGATGTAGCCGATGCCGGCCCGCGCCCGCGCATCCGCGCTCAGCGCGGTGATGTCGGCGCCGTGCAGCGCGATGGTGCCGCGCAGCGCCGGGAGCAGCCCGATCAGGCAGCGCATCAGCGTGGTCTTGCCGGCGCCGTTGCGGCCGATGATGCCGACGATCTCCCCCTGCCGGACCTCCATGTCGATGCCCTGCAGGATCGGCGTCGCGCCATAGGCCGCCCACAGCCCGTGCACCGAGAGAATCGTCTCAGCCATGATGCGTCTTCCCGAGATAGATTTCGGCCACCCGTGGATCGCTGACGATCTGGTCCAGCGCGCCATCGGCGAAGACCCGTCCGAGATGCAGCACCGTGACGCGCTGGGCGATCTGACGGATGAAGGTCATGTCGTGCTCCACGACGATCACCGTCATGCCGTCGCGGTTGAGCGACTTGATCAGCTCGCCGGTGCGATAGGTCTCCTCGGGCGACATGCCCGCGGTCGGCTCGTCGAGCAAGAGCAGCTTCGGGTGCAGCGCCAGCGCCATGCCGATCTCCAGCCATTGCTGCTGGCCATGGGCCAGCGCGCCGGCCGGCTTGTCGGCATCGGCGGCGAGATCGAGCAGTGCGAGCAATCGTTCCTGCTCCTGCGCGAGCTCCGGCCCGCTGCGATGCCGCTGCAGCGCGACGTGAATGTTCTGCCGGACCGGCAGCTCCTTGAACACGCTCGGCGCCTGCATCTTGATGCTCATGCCGCGCTGGACGCGGGCATAGGGCCGCTCCCGCGTGATATCCGCCTCGCCGAAGCGGATGCTTCCCGCGCTGGGCTCATAGACGCCGACGATCAGCTTGAACAGCGTGCTCTTGCCGGCGCCGTTCGGCCCGATCAGGCAATGGATCTCGCCCTCCGTCACCGAGAGATCGACCTCGGACACCGCGGCGAGGCCGCCGAACCGCTTCGAAACGCCTTTGATATCGATCAGTGCCATGGTCATGATCCGTCGGCCTGCAGCCGGACGGCATCGGGCTCCGACGGAGCCGGCGCACGCCGCAGCCGGCCGGACACCGCCTGCGCGATCCCGAAGATGAAGCCCTGCGGCATCACCATCACGGTGGCCAGCAGCAGCGCGCCCATCAGCACCAGCGCGGCCTGCTGGCTGTAGATGGTGATGGTCTGGAAGCCGAACAGCAGCAGGAAGGAGCCGACCAGCGTCGCGGTGAGATCGCTGCGGCCCGAGAAGGCGACCCAGACGATCGGCATCGCCGCGGCCGGCAGGCCGATGCTCGATGGCGTGATGAACTGTCCCCACGAGGTATAGAGCGCGCCGCTGAGGCCGGCGAGGCCGCTGCCGACCGCGAAGGTGACGAGCTGATACTTCCGCACGTCGTAACCGAGCATCTCGGCCCGCTGCGGATCCTCGCGGATGGCGACGATGACGTTGCCTACCGACGAGTTCACCAGCATGCGCAGGGCGAGATAGACGACGAGGATCAGCGCGACCATCACGTAATAGAACGGCGTGCCTTCGATGTAGAAGTCGCCGACGGCGAGCGGGTCCATGCCCTTCATGCCGTTGAAGCCGTTGAGCCGGGCGCCGCCGATCTGCCATTCCGGCCCGGCGGTCTGGCCGAGAAAGAAGGCGAGCGACAGTGTCGCCGCCAGCGTGACGATGCCGAAGAACATGCCGCTGATGCGGCCCCAGATCATGAAGTAGCCGAGCACCACCGCTGCCAGCGCCGCGATCAGCACCGAGAGCACCAGGGCAAGGATGGTGGTGGAGCCGCCGCCCATGATGATCGCCAGCACGCCGTAGGAATAGCCGGCGATGCCGAAGAAGAAGGTCTGCCCGAACGACAGCATGCCGCCATAGCCCCAGATCAGGCTGAGGCCGAGCGCCATGAAGATCCAGATCAGGAAGTAGGAGAAATTTCCGACGTCATAGGAATCGGCGAAGGCCGGATAGGCCAGCGCCACCGCCAGCACCGCCAGGAAAGCCAGCCAGAAGCCGCGGCCATTGCCCGTGGTCTGCGGACCGTTGATGAGATTCAGCATGAGGTCTCTCTCGCCTGCATCAGGTCATCGTCCCCGCCGCGCCAGGATGCTGGACAGGCCCTCCGGCAGGATGCGGATGATGACGATGACTGCGAAAAGCATGCCGATCTGGCCGATGATCTGCCCATAGCTGGCATTCAGCGCCATCCGCACCAGGGCGAGGAACATCGCCGCCGGCGCGGTGCCGAGCAGCACGTTGGCGCCGCCCACCACCACGGTGACGAAGCTCTCCACGATGAAGGTGGCGCCCATGGTCGGGATCAGGGTCATGGTCGGGGCATAGAGCGCGCCGCAAAGGCCGGCGAGGCCGGCGCCGATGCCGAAGCTCACCGCATAGATGCGCCCGGTGCGGGCGCCGAGCGCCTGCGCCATTCCCGCATTCTGCATGGTGGCGCGCGCGATCACCCCGAAGCGCGTGCGCATGAACAGGAGATAGATGCCGAACAGCACCGCGACCGCACAGGCGAACAGCACCATGCGATAGGTGGAGAAGGTGTAATCGCCCACCGCGAAGCTGCCCTCGGGCGTGCCGATGCCGCGGATCGCGGAGCCGACCACCAGCAGCATGCCCTGCGTCACGATCAAACTGAGGCCCCAGGTCGCCAGCAGCGAATCGAGCGGACGGCGATAGAATTTCCGGACGATGAAGACCTCGACGAGAACGCCGATCAGACCCGCCACGATCGCGGCGGCGATCTGCGCCAGCGGCAGCGGCACGCCGAGATTGACCAGACCGACCGTGACATAGGCACCGCACATGATGAACTCGCCATGCGCCATGTTGATGACGCCCATCATGCCGAACACGATCGCAAGGCCGGCCGAGGCGAGAATGAGAAAGGCGAAGACGTCGGCGAATTGGTAGAACAGCGAAAACAGTTCAGCGAGCACGGGACCCTCCGGGGCCGGCGGACGTGGCGCAGCGGGCGGCATCCGCGGGCCGGGAGGCGCGCCACGATGGCGCGCCTCGTTGGTGGAGACTGCTACTTCTTCTTCGGAAGATGACTGGGCGTGTACTGATCCTTGTCATTCTTCTTGGTGAGATCGCAGCCGATCTCGGCGAGCCAGTAGGGCTGGATGGTGCCGTAGTCCTTCTCGACCGTGATCTCATGCTTGGGGCCGACCGAGACCAGGCGCATGCGGTGCGAGGTGTGCTGGCTCTTCGGATCGATGCAGACCTTGCCCTCGGCGGCGTCGATGCAGGCGTCGCCGGTCGCGATCACCTTGCGGATGGCATCGAGCTTGGTCGAGTTCGCCTTCTCCACCAGCATCTTGTACATGTAGATGGCGTGGTAGGCGTTGTAGCCCATGTCATTGATGTAGAGCTCGTCGGGGAACTTGGCATGCCAGCGCTTCTTGAACGCATCGGCTTCCGGCGTGTCGATCTCCTCGAACCAGTTCGCGGTGACATGCATGTTGTTGAGCGCCGGCGGCGCGAAGCGCTTGTGCTCGAAGCCGAGCATGATCTTGATCGAGGAGGCCATCGGCAGGTTCAGCTTGGCCGCCGCGGCCTGCTCGAAGAAGGAATCCTGCGCCGCGCCGACATTGATGGTGAGGATCCAGTCCGGCTTGGCCTTCTGGATGTTCTGGATCGTCTGCGCGAATTGCGAAACACCGAGCGGGATGAACTCCTCGCCGACCACGGTGCCGCCGAGGTCGGTCACGATCTTGCGGTTCCACTCGGCGGAGATCTGGCCGAAGTTATAGTCCGCCGCGACGACATAGACCTTCTTGCCGAACTTCTCGACCATCCACGGGATCAGCGTCGAGAACTGCTGCTCCGGCACCGCCCCCATGCTGATCATGCTGGCGTCGCAGACGCCGCCCTCGTACTGGTTGGTGTAGAAATAAGGCGTCGAGGTGCGGTTGACGATCGGCCGCACCGCTTCGCGGGAGGCGGAGGTGATGCCGCCGATCAGCACGTCGACCTTGTCGCGGTTCAGCAGCCGCCGCGCGAATTCCTGATAGCGCGCATTGTCGCCCTGCGGATCGAGATGGATCAGCTCGATCTGCCGGCCGAGAATGCCGCCCGACTTGTTGATCTCTTCCACCGCGAGCTGCGAGCCGTGCAGCTTCGGCATGCCCATGAAGGCGAGATCGCCGGAGATATCCTCCAGAAGGCCGATCTTGAGCGGATCGGCGGCGTGAGCCGCAGATGCGGCGCAAACCAGCAGCGCGAGGCCGCTGGCGGCGGCACAGATGTTCCGGATTGCTTTCATCGCTCGGAGTTCTCCATGTCAATGTGTGGGTCTGGACGTTCCGAATCTCTCAGGCCTTATCCCGCCAGGTACGTCTTCAGGATCGAAGCCCCCATGGTGTATTTCGGGTCGACCATGTTGCCGAGCCGCATGCGCCCGGCCTGGCTCAGCAGCATGTAGGCGTCGATCTCGTCGAAGCCGTAATCGGCGCTCATCCACCGCACCAGCTCGCGATAGGCGATGCGCGCCGCGTCCTCGAGCGGCCGCGCGCTGCCGATGGTCATGATGACGTCGCGCGTCTCCAGCCGCGGCCAGGCGAAGCTCCAGTTCTTGATGACGTCGATCTGCAACGTGACGGTGGCGCGCTGCTCCATCGCCACGCCCGAGAGCTCGCCGTCGCCCTGCGTCGCATGGCAATCGCCGACATAGAGCAGCCCGCCTTTCGCGTGCACCGGCAGATAGAGCACCGCGCCCGGCGCCACGTCCGGCAGGTCCATGTTGCCGCCGTGATAATCCGGCTGCAGCGAGGAGATCGCCTCGATCTCCGGCGAGACGCCGATGGTGCCGATGAAGGGCTCATAGGGCAGCACGATCTTGTCGCTCCAGCGCACGCCGTCCTTGTCGACATGCACCTTGCGCACCCGCTCCGGCAGCGGCGGGTTCAGCATCGCCGTCGCGGCGGTGCTGACCAGGCCGCCGAACTCCGGCATGATGCAGGTGGTGCCGGCCGGCTGCTCGCCGCGGGTCTCCACCGCGTGGATATAGACGGCGAGGCAGTCGCCCTTCTCGACGCCTTCGATGGCGATCGGCCCGCATTGCGGGTTGAGATAAGGAAAGTTCAGCTTGGCGGTCGGCTTGTCGCTTTCGCTGGTGATGACGCCGCCGAATGCATCCTCGGTCTCCACCACGACGACCTCGCCGGGCTGGATTTTCAGCGTCGGCTTGGCGTAGGGGCCGTAGACGTAATGAAAGTCACCCTGCTCCGCGATGGTCAGGCTGCGGCGCGCGCCCGCCTTGCCGGCGGCAACGCCGCGCCTCGCCATGATCGAGGAGGATAGCCAGCTATGATCGACCATTTGCGCATTCCTTTGGCTCGGAGCGCCGTCTTGCGAAGCCTGCTCCCGTTCCGTTCGGGACGCTGCCGGCTCGGCAGACTGACGCATCGGACGAATGACATCCTGCTCCCGGCGCTCGTCACCGGGAGCAGGGACGCGGATCACAGGGACGGATGCTGCTTGTGCCAATCCGTCTTGCGCTGGAACGCATCACCGGCGCTGACGAGGCGCGCCTCGTCGAAATGCCGCCCGACGAACTGGAAGGCCACCCGCCCGCCATTGGCCGTGGCGCCGGCCGGCAATGTGATGGTGGGGCTTCCGGTCATGTCGAACGGGCAGGTGAAGCGCAGCAGCCCATTGAGCAGGTCGGCGTCCTCGCCGAGCGTCGCCATCTTGGCCAGCGTCGGCGCGGCAAAGGCCTGCGCCGGCACCGCGAGCAGATCGATGGTGCCCAGCAGGGTCCGAAGCCGCCCGCGGAAATCCTCACGCCGCAGCACGATCTTCTGATAGTCCGTCCCCTTCTGCTGCAGGCCCAGCTCGATGAGGCCGGCGAGGCCCGGCCCGTACGCGTCCTTGCGCGACGGATAGGTGGCCTCGTGCGCCACCGCGGTCTCGATGCCGCACAGCGGGAACCAGTCGTTGATCACGTCGGTCGGGTCGGGGAATTCGACATCCTTGATGGTCGCGCCGAGATCGGCGATGACACGCAGCGCCTCGGCAAAAGCCTTGCCGGTTTCGTCATCGACACCGCTGCTCCAGCGGCGGTCGACACCGACGGTCACGCCGCGCAGATCGCCGGGCAGACTGGCGAGATAGTCGGGCACCTCGACCGGCACCGTGGTCGGATCCTTCGGATCGTTGCCGGCGATCGCGCCCAGCATCGCGCCGCAATCGACCGCGCTGCGCGCCATCGGCCCGATGTGATCGAGCGTTGCCGCCAGCTCGAATGCGCCGTAGCGGCTGACGCGTCCCCAGGTCGGCTTCAGGCCCGTGACGCCGTTGGCGGCCGACGGGAAGCGGATCGATCCGCCGGTGTCGGTGCCGATCGAGCCGTAGCAAAGGCCCGCCGCGGTGGCGACGCCCGAGCCGCTCGACGAGACGCCGGTCCACAGCTCGGCGTTCCATGGATTCTTCGGCGGATCGATCTTCGGATGGTGATCCGCATAGGCGCCTTCGGTCTGCTGCAGCTTGCCGAGGATGATCGCGCCGGCCTCGCGCAATCGCGCGACGACGGTGCCGTCCTCCTTCGGACGATTGTCGCGCAGGATCGTCATGCCGTGCGATGTCGGCACGTCCTTCATCCAGCACAGATCCTTCACCGCCACCGGCACGCCGTGCAGCGGACCGCGCACCTTGCCGCCGGCGATCTCCTTCTCCGCGGCGTGCGCCTGCTCCAGCGCCGCTTCGCCGATCACGGTCGAATAGCTCTTGAGCGCGCCGTCGAGCCGCGCGATACGATCAAGCTGAGCCTGCGTCACCTCCACCGGTGAGAGCTTCCGCGACTGGATAAGCTGTCCGATCTCGAGAAGCCCGAGATAATGCAGGTTCGTGTTCGTCATGATCGCTTCCTCTCATTTTTATGGTCGTGCAGCATCCAGCACCCGCAGGCTGCAAGGGCCGCGGCGAACTGAATTTGAATGGGTTGCTGAAATGGCAGGCTACCCCGCTCTAGGCTGAATGCTGCATCGCCGCCGCGATGCCGCCGCCTGTCGCCTGTATCTCAACTGCTCATTTCCAGCCCTTTGTCTTCGGGCAAAAACGAAAAAGCCACCCGTGGTCCAAGCAGACCCCGAATGGCTTCAATGCCCAATGTTATCGATCGGCGCGGAGATGAAGCGAAGATTTCAGATCAATCTGCCAGGACATCATTGGCCGGGCAAAAATTCTTCGCAGCATCTTG
>Ga0180222_1001550_pt1 | contig 23190 bp, 17 predicted proteins | sample eDN5th37CKraftOP_FD_151336 | JGI IMG/M metagenome (GOLD analysis project Ga0180222, IMG submission 151336) | Enriched Organic Plus compost microbial communities from Emeryville, California, USA - eDNA 5th pass 37_C Kraft OP (version 2) (version 2) ... | reverse complement strand
GTGACTTGCCCCGTTGCATATTGTTCGAAGCGCGTGCGCGAGTCTTGGCCTCAGGCGACCTAAATTTGTCCGATGACGACATCGCTCATGTCAGGAAGCGCAATCGCCGAGTGCCGAGACGCCCCCGGCGGGCAAAACCCGCAGCTTGTACCCGGCGGCGGCCGGTCGGCGCGGCCGCGGTGGCGCCGCGCGGTGAAACTTGACAGTATTTCGCGTGGCTTCCTATATCGCGCCCATTCCGGCGCGTTTCGGAATGGCGGGGTAGCTCAGCTGGTTAGAGCAGCGGAATCATAATCCGGAGGTCGGGGGTTCGAGTCCCTCCCCCGCTACCAGCCAACAGATTGAAAACGCGAAGGTTTTTCATATGTGAGACCGTTTTTGCCGGGTGGTTTGGCCCTTTCTGCCGTCCGGGTTGACAACTTTTGTTCGCCGCCTGTTCAGTTCGGCATCGAACGAAGCGACCACCCCGCGCATCGTGGGCTTGAGATCGGCACCCTTCGCGTAGCGGCGCGCCATCTCAATGGTCTTTTGCCCGAGCGCATCGGCGATGGAACGATCGTCATAGCCAAGCTCGCGCAGGATTACCGCCGCCGTATGCCGGAGGCCATAGAGGGGCAGGCCGGGGCCAATCTTTCCGGCGACCTCTAATCCGTTCCCGTATCGGATGCCATGACGCCCGGAAGCCGCTTTCCGTCCAAGGTCGTCAATCGGCGTCCAATATCGGCTCTGACTCACTTTTGATGCAGTTCAGGAGTCGCATGGCGCTCCCATTCCGGGAGAATCAGGGGCATGCAACAAGCACTTAGCCGTTCCAGGTTGGTACCGGTCGGGTTTGTTGTGGAGAGTGCGTCGTGCGAGGCGACCAGGACGGTCATCACCGTTCGCTCGTCCCGGGGGTTTGGCCTTTGTCCGTCGTGTGGCGCGGTTTCCCGGCGGGTTCACAGCCGTTACCGACGCTGGGCGGCCGATCTTCCGTTGTCGGGCCACACGGTTCAACTCGTGGTGATCGCTCGCCGCTTCCGTTGCGACGCGGTGCTGTGCAGGCGGCAGATCTTCACCGAGCGCTACCCTGAGGGAGTGCTGGCGCCATCGGCGCGACGCACTGCGAGGCTGGACAAGATCGTCCACTATCTTGGGCTGGCGCTTGGCGGTCGGCCGACGGCCATGTTTGCCAAGCGGCTGATGCTGCCCGTGAGCAAGGATACCCTGTTGCGGGTGGTCCGGCGGCGTAGCTGCCCAGCATTGGAGCCGCTCAACGTAATCGGGATCGACGATTGGGCCTGGCGGCGAAACCATCGCTACGCCAGCATCGTGTGCAATCTGGAAAAGCGCCGGGTTGTCACGCTCTTGCCGGATCGTGAGCCCGCGACCGCGCAAGCTTGGCTCGCCGCTCATCCGACGATTTCGGTCATCGCGCGCGATCGCGGCGGTGGATATGGCGAGGCGGCGGCCAGGGCTCTGCCGCATGCCGTGCAGGCCGCCGACCGCTGACATCTGATGGAGAATGCCAGCCGTGCGTTCCTCGACGCCGTGCGCAAATCCATGCGCCAGGTTCGCAACGTCATCGGCGCCGCCAGGCTCGACCCCGACCTGCTGACAATGGCTCGACGAGCAATGGGCCTCGGGCTGCCGAAACGGCGCCGAGCTCTGGCGGCGATTGATATCGCGCGGCTTCCGGGGGGCACTACGCGTCGTCGGCGAGTGGGCAACGCGCAGGCGGCGGGCGGAACGAGCCGATGCCGAAAACCTGCAGCGCGTCCCGTCAACGAGGATGTTCGCGCGCCTCATGACGGTCGGCAGGGATACGCTCTCGAAGGCGAAAACTGTGACGGTCGCGGCCTTCGAGAGCGGGATTCCGACGCTCGTCGAAGCGCGCGAACTCGTTGCCGACTTCCATGCAATGATCCGACGGAAGGCCGTAACCGAGCTCACACCTTGGATTGAACGAGCCAGAGCCAGCCCGGTCGCCTCTTGCGCGAGCGGCGTCACGAAGGACGAGGCCGCCGTCAGAGCCGCGATCACCTTGCCGTTGTCGAACGGCCAAACCGAAGGGCAAATCACCCGCTAGAAGCTCGTCAGATGCCAAATGTATGGGCGCGGCAAAATCGATCTGCTTCAAGCGAGACTGATCGGTGCGGAATGATGAAGTTGCATCAAAAAAACGACAGAGGCAATTTTGCATGCCGAAGCACAGGATCATGAGCGTCAGTCCTGCAGATCAACAGGATCTGGCGCTCATCTTCCTGCGTCGCAATTGGAGACATTTTCAACACAATCGGCCGGACGCAGAAATACCGGCCGACAAAAACCGGCCCGCCATCCTAACTGAAGTATTTGAGAGCGCGGATCCGCCCGAACCACCTTAGTGGCTGATCATCCATGGCCGGCTTTTTGGGAAGCTCTTGGAACCGTCCTTTCCGCAGCGGGTGTAGCGCATCGACTTCTTGCCCGAGCAGCAGGCGCAGCCGGCGCCATGCTTGCTCTTCATCTGCTGCAGGTTCATCGGTGCGTGCGCGCTGCGCTCGTTGGTGGCAAAGGCGGTGCGGCGGCCGGCATCCATCGTGGCGAGACGCGGTGCCGTGAGAAAGGCGCGCGGTGCGGCCTCACCGCATTCGGGACAGTCCTGCGGCAAATCGCATTCGGCCATCGGCCGCATGTCGGTGAAGGGCCCGCAATGGACGCAGAGATAATCGTAGACTGGCATGCTCTCGACCTTCTGGAGGCGCGTTGTGGATGCGGCGGCCTTCGCCAAGCCGCCGCATCCGACGTGCGCGCAGGGATTCAACGCACGGGAGACTCTACTTGTCCGGCGACATCGGAATATCGACGCCGCCCGTGATGTGCTTCACCGGACCGGCCGCGCTCGGCATCACGTCGAACTCGAAGATGTCGGTGGGCAGCCACAAGGTCGCGCAGGCGTTCGGGATATCGACCACGCCGGAGATGTGTCCTTGCACAGGCGCGGTGCCGAGGATGGCGTAGGCCTGCGCCTTCGAGTAGCCGAACTTGGTCAGGTACTCGATGGCGTTGAGGCAAGCCTGCCGATAGGCGATGTGCACATCGAGGTAGTATTGCTTGCCCCACTCGTCGACCGAGATGCCTTCGAAGATCAGGTAATCGTTGTAGGTCGGCGTGATCGGCGACGGTTTGAAGATCGGATTCTTGATGCCGTATTTCGACATGCCGTCCTTGATGATGTCGACCTTCAGGTGCACCCAGCCCGCCATTTCGATGGCGCCGCAGAAGGTGATCTCGCCGTCGCCCTGGCTGAAGTGCAGGTCGCCCATCGAGAGGCCGCCGCCCTTCACATAGACCGGGAAGTAGATCTTGGAGCCGCGCGACAGGTCCTTGATGTCGCAGTTGCCGCCGTGCTCGCGCGGCGGAACGGTACGCGCGCCTTCGGCCGCGATCTTGGCCTTGACGTCGCCGGTGGCCTTGCCGGCATGCGCGGTGGCGGCGAAGGGTGGATTGGCAAGCGGCGGCACGCGCGTCGGGTTGGTCGCGATGAAATCGACCTCGCGCTTGTTCCAGGTCTCCAGGAGCTTCGGATCGGGCAGACAGCCGATCAGGCCGGGATGGATGAGGCCCGCGAACTTGACGCCGGGCACATGGCGCGAATGCGTATAGACGCCGGAGATGTCCCAGATCGACTTCTGCGCCAGGGGAAAATGATCGGTGAGGAAGCCGCCGCCATTCTGCTTGGAGAAGAAGCCGTTGAAACCCCATAGGCTCTCCGGCTTTGCGCCGATATCGAGCAGGTCGACGACCAGCAAGTCGCCCGGCTCCGCCCCTTCGACGCCGATCGGGCCGGACAGGAAGTGCACGATCGACAAATCGATGTCGCGCACGTCGTCGGCCGAATCGTTGTTCTTGATGAAGCCGCCGGTCCAGTCATAGGTCTCGACCACGAAATCGGAGCCGGGCTTGACCCAGGCCACCATGGGAATGTCGGGATGCCAGCGATTGTGGATCATCTCGTTATTGTATGGCGATTCCGACAGATCTACTTTGATGAGAGTTTCGGGCATCTTTTCTGCTCCTTCGCAAAAACCCGTATCAACCAAGCCTTGCGCCGCCCCTGACAGATACGACGCGCGACACTTCACACGGCCAGAAACCGCGCGATCTCTGCTTCATTGACGTCGGCACGCGCGCTGGCATGCACGAGACGCCCGTTCTCCATGACCACGATGCGGTCGGCCACATCGAGGATGAAGCTCAGCACCTGCTCGCACACGACGATGCACAAGTTGCGCAGTTGCCTGATCTCCTTGAGCACCTTGGCGATGTCCTTGATGATCGAAGGCTGAATGCCTTCGGTCGGCTCGTCGAGCAGGAGAATCTTCGGATCGCTGGCGAGCGCGCGCGCGATGGCGAGTTGCTGCTGCTGGCCGCCAGACAGGTTGCCGCCGCGCCGCTTGTTGAATTCCCAGAGAATCGGGAACAGGCCGTAGATTTCCTCTGGCACTTCGCTCTTGCCGGTGACCACCAAGCCGGTCTCGATATTCTCGCGCACCGTCATGGTGCCGAAGATTTGCCGGCCCTGCGGCACATAGGCGAGGCCGCGGGCCACGCGCTGGTGGCTCGGCAGTGCCGAAACGTCGGTGCCGTCGACGACGATTGTGCCGGTGCGCTTCGGGATCGTGCCGATGAGCGATTTCATCAGCGTCGATTTTCCCATGCCGTTGCGGCCGACCACCGCGACGATCTCACCCGGCTGGACCGCGAGGTCGATGCCGTGCAGCACCTCACTCTGGCCATAGGCGACATTGAGATTCTTGATTTCAAACATGCCCTGGCTCCTCTCAGTGGCCGAGATAGACTTCCTTCACCCTATGATCGTGCTGGATCGTGTCCATGTCGCCCTCGGCCAGGATCCTGCCTTGGTGCAGTACGGTGACCCGATGCGCGATCTTCTCCACGAACTTCATGTCGTGCTCGATCACGATGACCGAGTGGTGCTTGATGATCTCGTTGAGCAGTTCGGCGGTCTTGGCGCGCTCGGAGACGCTCATACCAGCCACCGGCTCGTCGAGCATCAGAAGCTCGGGGTCCTGCATCAACAGCATGCCGATCTCGAGCCACTGCTTCTGGCCGTGACTGAGCGTCTCGGCGCGACGATCGAGCAGGTCGACGAGGAAAATCATCTTGGCGATCTCGTGCACCCGTTCGATCACCGCCGCTGAGCGCTGCCAGAACAGCGCCCCGGCGACGTCGCGGCCGCGCGGCATCGATAGCTCGAGATTCTCAAATACCGTGAGGTCCTCGTAGATCGACGGCGTCTGGAACTTGCGGCCGATGCCCTGCCGGACGATCTCGTACTCTTTGAGCCCGGTGATCTCCTGGTCCTTGAACTTGATCGAGCCTTCCGACACCCGCGTGCGCCCGCAGATGAGGTCGAGCACCGTGGTCTTGCCAGCGCCGTTGGGCCCGATGATCACGCGCAGCTCGCCTTTGTCGATGTAGAGATTGAGCGCATTCACCGCCTTGAAACCGTCGAACGAGACGGTGACGTTTTCAAGCGCAAGGAGAAAGTTTGTACTGTTGGACATGGACTATTTCCTTATTCGGCCGGCGCCGGCTTCGGCATGGCGCCGCTGAGACCGCCGCGCTTGAGGCGCGGCAGGATCTGGTCGGTGAACAGGCCGGCGAGGCCGCGCGGGAAAGCCAGCACGACGGCGATGAACAGGCCGCCCATGGCGAACAGCCACAGTTCCGGGAAGCTCTCGGAGAAGCTGGTCTTCGCCCAATTGACCAAGAGCGTGCCGATCACCGCGCCGATCACCGAATGACGTCCGCCGACGGCGCAGAAGATCACCATTTCGATCGACGGCACAATACCGACGAAGGACGGCGACATGAAGCCGACCTGCAGGGTGAACATGGCGCCGCCGACGGCCGCGATGGCGGCGGCCAGGCAGAAGACGAAGACCTTGAAGTGCGCCACGTCGTAGCCGGAGAAGCGAACGCGATCTTCCTTGTCGCGGATTGCCACCAGAAGCCGACCGAGCTTGCTGCCGATCACGAAGCGGGCGAGGAACATCGACCCGAACAACAGCGCGCAGCAGAGGAAATAGAGAATGTACTTGGCGCTGTCGGTGCGGATGTCCCAGCCGAGCAGGGTGCGCAGGTCGGTGATGCCGTTGATGCCGCCGGTATAGCCCTGGCGTCCAATGATCAGGATCGTGAGAACCGCGGCCACCGCCTGGGTGATGATCGCGAAGTAGACGCCGCCCACCCGCCGCTTGAACATAGCAAAGCTCAGGATGAATGCCGCGACCACGGGCACAGCGATCACTGCGATCATCGCGAAGGGCAGTGACTTGAACGGAACCCAGAAGAATGGCAGCGACGTGAGCTGATTCCAGTCCATGAAGTCCGGAATTCCGGGCGTCGACTGGATCTTGGTGTTCGCCACGCTCGAGGCTTCGAGCTTGAGGAACATGGCCATGCAGTAGCCGCCGAGGCCGAAAAATACGCCCTGGCCGAGACTCAAGATGCCGGTATAGCCCCAGCACAGCACGAGGCCGACGGCGACGAAGGCATAGGTCAGATACTTGCCGACCAGATTGAGGCGGAACGCGTCGACCGTGATAGGCAGCACGATCACGAGCATGAACGCGAGCAATGCAAAGCCAGCGAGTTCGAGATCGAGTTTCTTCTTTGGTATGATCGACATCGCGTCACCTTCTGACCTTGAGGACGAACAGACCCTGGGGGCGCAACATCAGGAGCCCGATGACGACGAGCAGGGTCAGCACTTTGGCCATCGAGCCGGTGAGGAAGAATTCGAGCGTCGACTGTGACTGCGAGATGGTGAAGGCCGAGGCGATGGTGCCGATGAGGCTCTGCGCGCCGCCGAAGACGACCACCAGGAAGGTGTCGACGATATAGAGCTGGCCGGCGGTTGGGCCGGTCGAGCCGATCATAGTGAAGGCGGATCCGGCGACACCGGCGATCCCACAGCCGAGACCGAAAGTAAGCCGGTCGATCCGTCGCGTGTCGATGCCGGCCGCGCCGCTCATGGTGCGATTGGCGACCACGGCGCGCACCTGCAGGCCCCAACGCGAGCGGAACATCAGGAGCGCGACCGCCGCGGTGATGACGAGGGTCAGGCCCATGACGAATAGGCCGTTGATCTGCACCTGGATGACGTCGGTGACCTGGATCGCACCCATCATCCACTGCGGCAGTTCGACGCCGACTTCGCGCGCGCCGAAGACGGTGCGGAAAGCCTGCTGCATGATGAGGCTGAGGCCCCAGGTGGCGAGCAGCGTATCGAGCGGCCGCGCGTAGAGATGGCGGATCAGTAGCCATTCGGTCGCGAGTCCGGCCGCACCGGAGACCAGGAACGCGATTACCATCGCCACGAAAAAGTAGATGGAGAAGGCGCCGGGGGGCAGATAGGTCTGGAAGATGTGCGATGTCAGATAGGTCATATAGGCGCCGAGGATCATGAACTCGCCATGCGCCATGTTGATCACGCCCATTTGACCGAAGATGATGGCGAGGCCGAGCGCCATCAGCACGAACACGGAAAACAGGATCAGGCCGGCGAAAGCCTGCATCGCGAAGATCGAACCGAGCTCGCCGAGTGAATAGCCGAACATTGCGCCACTCCACACGCGCCGCCTCAAGCGGGAGCGCCTTGTGCGTCGGAAGAAGTGAAGGTGAGAGCGCCTCGGCGACCTGCGCCGCCGAAGCGCGAGGGGGCGTTACTGGTAGCCCTTCGGGAACGGATTGGGCTCGACCAGGTCGGCGGTCTCGTAGATCACGTCGTATTGGCCGTCGGCGCGGGCGCGGCCGACGCGGGTCTTGCTCCAGAGATGGTGATTTTCGTGGATGCGCACATAACCTTCGGGCGCGCCCTTGAACTCGACGCCCGGCGAGGCTGCCGCGATCTTGTCGATGTCGAAGGAGCCGGCTTTCTCGACCGTGAGCTTCCAGAGATTGGGGCCGAGATAGGCGGCCTGCGTGACGTCGCCGATCACGGTCTTCTCGCCCCACATTGCGTGGAACGCCTTCACGAACTTCTCGTTGTTCGGATTCTTCAGCGACTGGAAGTATTTCATGCAGGCGAAGGCGCCCGCGATGTTCTCGCCGCCGATACCGTCGATCTCGTCCTCGGTGACCGAGATGGTCAGGAGGGTCTGCTTGGAGAGATCGATGCCCGCCGCCTTGAGCTGCTTGTAGAAAGCGACGTTCGAGCCGCCGACGATGATCGCGTAGATCACGTCGGGCTTGTGTAGCTTGATCTTGTTGATCACCGAGTTGAACTGGGTGTGGCCGAGCGGGAAGTATTCTTCGCCCACGACCTTGCAGCCCTTGAGATGGTTCTCGATGTGCTTGCGCGCGATCTTGTTAGAGGTGCGCGGCCAGATGTAATCGGAGCCAAGCAGATAGAAGCTCTTGGCGTTCTTGGTCTTGTTGACCCAGTCGAGGCCGGCGATGATCTGCTGCGTGGCCTCCTGGCCGGTATAGATGACGTTCTTCGACTGCTCGAGCCCTTCGTAGAACGTCGGGTAATAGAGCATGCCGTTGTACTGTTCGAACACCGGCAGCACCGCTTTGCGCGAAGCCGAGGTCCAGCAGCCGAACACCGCGGCACACTTGTCCTGCACCAGCAGCTTCTTGGCCTTTTCCGCGAAGGTCGGCCAGTCGCTGGCGCCATCCTCCTGGACGAACTTGATCTTGCGACCGAGCACGCCGCCCGACTCGTTGATCTGCGAGATCGCCAGCTTCTCGGCTTCCACCGAGCCAGTCTCGCTAATGGCCATCGTGCCGGTGACGGAATGCAGGATGCCGACCGTGACCTCGCTATCGGTCACGGCCAGGCCGGTCGTGTTCACCTTGGCGGTGGGGAAGGCTTGCGCCAGCGCTTGCGGGGCGACGAGTGCGGCTGCCGAGAGAGCGGCGGTGCCTGCAAGGAGCTGACGGCGGGAGAGCGATGGGCCGAATGGCCCCTTGTGATCGAATGACATGCGACGCCTCTGTCGGTCTGATTTGAACCTTTGGAGTGGAACTTGCCGAACTCCATGGTTGAAAAATTTGGCGCGTAATGGTGCAATGCAGCATACGTCGATTGACGTATAGGGCTGCGTCGAACGACGCAGGAAGATGCGGGCGTGAAAAGGCTTTTCAGTGCATTTCGTGAGTGGGCGTGAGGCGCGGCCGGGGAATGATGTTGCAGTGCGCTAGAGAGAGGCAGAGGCTGCGCAATCGCTGGGCACCGGCGGGGGCAACATGACGGCGCCACAAAGAATCGTCCGCATCCGGCGTCGCTACAATCAGTGGGTCGCCAACCAGACCCTTGAAGACTACGCGCTGCGCTTCACTGCCAAGAGCGCGCGTCACTGGTCGAATTTCCGCGTCGCCAATACCGCCATCGGCGCCATTTCATTCCTCGCGCTCGAGGCGATTGGTGGCGCGCTCACAGTCAAATATGGCTTCACCAATGCGACCAGCGCGATCCTGGTGGTCGGCGCCATCGTGTTCCTGACCGGATTACCGATAGCCTTCTATGCTTCAAAATACGGCGTCGACATCGATCTGCTCACGCGCGGTGCCGGCTTCGGCTACATCGGATCGACCATCACGTCGCTGATCTACGCTTCATTCACCTTCATTTTTTTCGCGCTCGAAGCCGCCATCATGTCGCTCGCGCTCGAACTGTGTTTCGGGATTCCGGTATCGATAGGCTATGTTATCAGCTCGCTGGTGGTTATTCCCCTCGTCACGCACGGCATCACCTTCATCAGTCGCCTGCAGCTCTGGACTCAGCCAATCTGGCTGGCGCTGCACTTTATTCCCTTCGTGGTCATCGCGATGCTTGACCGGCAGGCCTTCTCGGGATGGATGCAGTATGCCGGCAGCACCGGAGAAGGGTCGGATCGGTTCGATCTCGTGCTGTTCGGCGCCGGCGCCACGGTCGTCTTCTCACTGGTCGCGCAGATCGGCGAGCAGGTCGACTTCCTGCGCTTCCTGCCTGCCAAATCATGCAGCAACCCGCGCGGCTGGTGGACGGCCAATCTGCTCGCCGGACCGGGCTGGATTGTGCCCGGCATTCTCAAGATGCTGGCGGGCTCGTTCCTGGCGTTCCTGGCGCTGCGGCAAATGGTGCCGCTCGAGCGCGTCGCCGAGCCGACGCAGATGTATCTGGTCGCCTTCCGTTACGTATTCTCCTCGCCGAGCGTGGCGCTGGTGTTCACCGGCGCCTTCGTCATCGTCTCGCAGATCAAGATCAACGTCACCAATGCCTATGCCGGCTCGATCGCCTGGTCGAACTTTTTCTCCCGTCTCACCCACAGCCACCCCGGCCGCGTGGTCTGGCTGGTGTTCAATGTCGTCATCGCCTTGCTTCTCATGGAGCTCGGTATCTTCAAGGCGCTCGAACACATTCTGGGGCTTTACTCGCTGGTTGCCATCGGTTGGGTCGGCGCGCTGGTCGCCGACCTCGTAATCAACAAGCCGCTCGGCCTGAGCCCACCCTTCATCGAATTCAAGCGCGCGCATCTCTACGACATCAATCCGGTCGGCGTCGGCGCGATGCTGCTGGCGACCGTTGCCGGCATCGGCTGCTCCTCCGGCCTGTTTGGCACGATTTTGCAGCCGCTCGCCGCCTTCGTCGCCCTCGCCACCACCTTCATCAGCGCGCCGGCCATCGCCTGGATCACCAAGGGCCGCTACTACATCGCGCGCCAGCCACGCCACGGGTGGTCGGGCCAGCTTTCGCTCCGTTGCGCGATCTGCGAGCACCAGTTCGAAGCCGAGGACATGGCGCATTGCCCTGCCTATTCCGGGCCGATCTGTTCGCTTTGCTGCTCGCTCGAGACGCGCTGCCGCGATTGCTGCAAGCCGCAGGCGCGGCTCGCCAACCAGATCATGACGATCTTCAGCCGCGTGCTGCCGCAATGGCTGCTGCGTACCTTGAACACCGAGGTCGGGCATTATGCCGGCGTGCTGTCACTGTTCGCCGGCGTCATCGGCTTGGTGCTAATGTTCGTCTATCTGCAGGTCTCATTCGACGCCTATGTCAACAAGGCAATTCTGCGCTCGACGCTCTGGACGGTGTTCTTCATTCTCACCATCATCGCCGGCATCGTCGCCTGGCTGTTCGTGCTGGCCTATGAGAGCCGGCGTGTCGCGGAAGAAGAAACGCGAAGGCAGACCGAGCTGCTGATGCGGGAAATCGAGGCACACCAGCGCACCGACGCCAAGCTGCAAAAGGCCAAGGAAATCGCCGAGGCCGCCAGCAAAGCCAAGAGCCGTTACCTCGCCGGGCTCAGCCACGAACTGCGCACGCCACTCAACGCTATTCTCGGCTATGCCCGTATTCTCGAACGCGCGCCCGAGATGCCGAAGCGTCGCGTCGACGCGCTCAAGGTGGTGCGGCGCAGCGCCGAGCACCTGTCCGGCCTGATCGACGGCCTGCTCGATATTTCCAAGATCGAAGCCGGTCGCTTCCATCTCGACCGCAACGAGGTCAGCATCGGCGAGTTCATCGCCCAGGTCGTCGACATGTTCCGCCCGCAAGCGATCGCCAAGGGCATCGACTTCCATTACCTGCCCGCCAAGAACATTCCAGCCGTGGTCTATACCGACGAGAACCGGCTGCGGCAGATCCTGATCAATCTTCTCTCCAACGCCATCAAGTTCACCGAACGCGGCCGTATCGCGCTGCGGATCAGTTATCGCAACCAGGTGGCTCGCTTCGAGATTGAAGACACCGGAATCGGCATTGCCAAGCAGGACATCGAACGCATTTTTCAGCCGTTCGAGCGCGCGCATTCGTCGCATCCGCACGCCGCCTCCGGAACGGGCCTCGGCCTCACCATCACCAAGCTCCTAGTCGAAACCATGGGCGGCGAGATTTCCGTCAAGAGTACGCTCGGCAAGGGAAGTACCTTCACAGTAAAACTGCTGCTTTCCGAAGTGGCGCGCCCGCGCATCGCCTCGACCGTTGAGGACCGGGTGCGCGGCTATGCCGGCCCGCGCCAGACCATTCTCGTCGTCGATGACAATCCCACCCAACGTGAGCTGATCGAGGATCTGCTGCGCCCTATCGGTTTCGTCGTCGTTGCCGCCGCGAGCGGGGTCGAGGCGCTCGCCTTGGTCAAACATACGACACCGGACCTCTCTCTCATTGACGTGTCGATGCCGGACATGGACGGTTGGAATCTCGCCGCGCAGCTGCGCAAGTTGCTGCCGGAACGATGCGCCATCGTCATGTTGTCGGCGCTTGCCCCCGACAAGAGCCGGGACGTAAGCCCTGAACGCGTGCACGATGATTATCTGATGAAGCCGATCGACCTTCGTCAGTTGCTTGAGAAAATCCACGCGCTGCTCAAGATCGAGTGGATCTATATGGAGGGTGAGAAGGTCGATACATCGAACGGCGTTGCCGCACTGGCGCGCTCGCCCCTGCCGCCACGCGCCGACATCGAAGCACTGATTCATCTCGGCCAAATCGGGCAGTTGCGCGGCATCCAAGACAAGCTCTCAGAAATTCAGCGTGCGTCCCCGACTTTCGAATCCTTCGTGACGCAGCTCACCCCGATGGTCGAAGCGGTCGACCTGCATCGTTTCGTCAGCGCGCTGGAAGCGCTCCGGAGTAGCCATGGTGAAGGTTGATAGCCGCGACATCGTGCTCGTGGTGGACGACTCACCCGACACCCTGCGCATGCTGACGGACGCGATCGAGGAATCCGGCAAGACCGTGCTGGTTGCTCGGGCAGGCGCCCAGGCGCTCTCGATGATCGAGAGGGTCAAGCCCGACGTCATCCTGCTAGACGCGGTGATGCCGGGTATGGACGGTTTCGAGACTTGCCGGCGCCTGAAGCAGATCAAGGAACTCGCCCATGTTCCGATTATCTTCATGACCGGGCTGTCCGAGACCGGTGACATCATCAAAGGATTGGAGGCCGGCGGTGTCGACTATGTGACGAAGCCGATCGTGCCGGAGGAACTCCTCGCCCGCATCCACGTGCATCTCGCCAACGCACGCAAGGCACACGGTGCCCAGGCCGCCCTCGACGTCTTTGGTCGCTACCTCATGGCAGCAGACAGGCGCGGCCGCGTGCTCTGGTGCACGCCGCAAACGGTGAAACGCGTGAGCGGCGTACTGCAGGATTTCAACAGCGAGCATTACGTGTTGCCGCCCAAGGTGCGCGACTGGCTGAGCGAATGCGCCAATCAGAAACCGGGGGGCCCGGCTGAGACCATACTGCTGTCAGGCGCCGGCGCGCCCACCAAGGTCGACCTGTCCTTCATCGGCCCAATCGGCCCCGACGAGTTCTTGCTGCGGCTGACGGAAGGCGATCAGGGTAGCGATGCCGATCTGCTCAAGCGCAAGTTTGCGGTCACGCAGCGCGAGGCGGAGGTCTTGTTTTGGATCGCGCGCGGCAAATCGAACCGCGACATTGGCGAGATCCTTGAGCTCAGCCCGCGTACGGTGAACAAGCACCTGGAACAGATTTACGCCAAGCTCGGGGTCGAGAACCGGGCATCGGCCGCCGCGCTCGCGGTGCGCGCGCTGGTCGCGCGGTGAACTGCTGGCCAGCGTTCGGGAACAATAACCGGCGCGCCGCCCCGTCTCGACGAGTAATAATCAACTTTGCTCCAACAGGAGACACAAATCACGGTAATCGCATATCTCCGAGATGGGTCGATTGTGTTGAAGAAGTCTTTAGTTGCGACGCCGGAGGATGAGTAAGTCAGTCCTGTTGATCTTCCGGACTGACGCGCATGATGGGACACCAGGAAGTCGAGCAGGCAGCATTTTTTACGAGTGCTCGCTGGAGAAGCATGTGGCGCCCGATCATCTGCTGCGTCGATAGACCGGTTCGTTGATCTGCGAACGTAGCCGTGGCGCCCAGCGGCAGCGTCCGTCGTCAAATAAATTGCGATACAGGACGGCCTGATTTATTGGAGGTTCCGGCTCCTCTGGAATTGATTTAAGCGGCGTTCTTATGGTGCAGCAGGCGACGAATGGCGTGCACCCGGTTCCGAAGACGCCAAGTTAAGGCGATTAATGGAACAGGATGTGGGTCATGGGGAGACGACGGGTCACGCGAGAGTGCAAGGTTGCGGCGGTCATGTTGGTGCGGGAGCGCGGGGTTGCGGTCATGCAAGCTGCGCGCGCTCTAAACGTTCATGAGAACGTCTTGTGGAAGTGGGTGAAGGAGTTTGCCGCCGATCCGCAACAAGCATTCCCCGGCCATGGTCAGATGAAGCCGGAGCAGCTGGAGATCGAACGGTTGCGGCGTGAAGTCCAGAAGCTCAAGGCCGAACGCGACATCCTAAAAAAGCCGCAGCCTACTTCATGAAAGAATCGACGTTAAGTTCTCCTTCATCGCGAAGCACCGGGGGATATGGCCGGCGAACTGGATATGCGGGGCGCCCGGTGTCTCGCGCGGCGGCTTTTATGCTTGGCTGAAGCGACCGCGCAGCGAGCGCAGCCGAACCGACGAAGAGCGGGCCGCAAAGGTGCGGGACGGTTTCCTGTCGAGCGATCGGACCTACGGCGCTAGGCGGATATCTTTCACAATTCGTTCAGACGCACGATGCAGCATGCCCGGACAGTTGTCTCATCTCCACTTCTTGACGGTTAGGATGAGCCAGAAATCCTCCGTTCCCCAAGCCGTTAAATCAGTCTCATAGGCACTGATCCAGGACAGGGGTCAACATTGGACACCGATCAGGGGGCAATATTGGGCGCCGATTGACAACGTCAGGGCATCGCGACGCAAGCAGCCTGCTCAAGAACGCCCGGGCAACGGCGGCGGTAGCACATCGGGGCACTCGAACAGGATCAATGATGCGCGGCAATGGGTGGCGGAATGGTTATGCGAGCATTGCGGGGCATTCTATATGCCGCCGCTCGCCGCTGTCGGCAATGATCGTCCAGCCCAGACACGATCAGCGCAAGACGGTTGCTTTGAACAACGTCTCTACATCGCTCGCGCCGACCGGCGGGGCCAGCATGTCGCGGGAAAGGGCACGCTTGGCGGCGAGGAGTAGGTCGAGTTTAATGTCGAAGGATGTGTCACCGTAAGTGGGGTGGATTGCTTGCGGAATATGGATCGTGACAGATTTCTCCTGGCCAATCCGATACACACGGTCATTGCATTGATCTTCGACGGCCGGATTCCACCAGCGGCTCAAGTGGATGACGTGATTGGCGGCGGTGATCGTGAGGCCGATACCGGCGGCCTTGGGCGACAGAACCAGGACGTCGAACCCGGGTGGCCCGGCCTGGAATTTGTCTACGATCCTTTGCCGCTCGTCGCCTGATGACGCGCCATTGATGATATCAGGCTCGGTGCGGAGGTTCAGCTCTTGCGCGATGGCGGCAGCAAACAGGCGTTGGACGGACCGGTCTTCGATGAATACTAGGGCTTTGTCACCGGATGATTTGATGGCCCGCAGAATGTCAAGCGCTTGCGCTGTGCGGGCCGATTCCGCAATCCATGCCTTGCGGGCGTTGGAGTCATAGGGGTCAACATTGTCGCCACCACGTGGATGAAGGGAGATGCCGCGCAGAGCGTGGATCACCTTGAGCATCTCGTGTTTTCGGCCACGCGCGCTGGAAGCCATTGTTACTGCGTCCTCATAGGCCTGTGCTTGGCGAGAGGGCATCGTAGCGCGATAGGTTTTGACTTGGCGTGCCGGTAGTCCCGGCAGGTGATCCTCCTTCATGCGTCGGAGGAGAATGGGCGGTGCCTCGTGTGTTCGGGTATCGAGTGTGGTCTTGAGCCTTCGAAGCGCCTGCGGATCGTCGTTTCCGTAAGTTGCGGAGAATTCCTTCAGGCTCCCGAGCAGGCCCGAGTGGATCCGGTCCATGAGGCACCACAAGTCCTCGATACGGTTTTCGATCGGTGTGCCAGTGAGGCCAAGCACGAAGTCGATGTTCAATGTCTTGGCTGCGTGCGTATTGATGGTATCCGGCGCCTTGATCTTCTGCATCTCGTCGAACACGGCGACCGGATAAGGAATGCGAGCGAAGGCCCGGTGGTAATTGGCCAAGGTCTCGTAAGTGGTGAGGATCCAATCCGCGCTTTTCAGTCGGCCGCCATCGAGCGCGTCTTCCGGCGTCCAATCCTGGTCTTTGGTCCTTTTGAGCGAACTGATGTTCTTGCCAAAAACCTCGACGCAAGTTCCCAATGCGTCGGGCACGAGGTGACGCTCGGCCTCGGCCTGCCAATTGCGCAAGAGCGCTGTCGGCGCGACGATCAGGATAGGGCCCTTTTTCGCGATCTTTTTCTTGACCCACGCCAGGAAAGCCAGCGCTTGCAGCGTCTTGCCGAGGCCCATATCGTCCGCCAACAATACGCCCGGCCGCCCGGCTGCCCAGCATTCGGCCAGCCAGCGGAATCCCACTTCTTGATGTGGCTTGGGCTTGGTGGTTGGAATGGCGGCGACAGGAAAAGCGGCATCATCGACTTTGGGATGCCGGCGTACCTGCTCGTTGTATTCAAGATCGTCGAAATTCGTCTTGATCCGCAGGACATTCTTGTCGGGCACGCCAGAGGGTGCGGACGGCAATTTTTCCGGTTCGCTTTGAGAGGGCGATCCGGCGCCCGCAGATCTGAGCGGCTCAAGGGCCGTGCGTACCGCTTGTGTCGGATAAGGGACATCCTTCCAGGTCACTGTCGGGTCGCGGGCGGCCTCGGCTGCGTCCAGCTTGTCGCCTAAGGCAGGCAATTCCTCGCGTTCGATGACGACGGTTTTGTCGCCGATCGTGAGCGGAACCTGCTCGGGCAGCCAGCCGGAGCCTTTGCGCTGTCCCCAAGGCAGCGTCGGTTTTTCCCATAAGCCAAGCCCAATGACCCGACTCGAATAGGCGTGCGTTTCCACGAACAGGCAGCCGGCGTTTTCGCCGAGATCGGCCAAGTCCTCGGCCAGAAAGGATCGAGGATTTCGCACGAACGTGCGTCGCTCCTCGGCCGAGGAGCGGGCAACGCGCCGCACCACATCGAGCGCACGGCGCAGCTCTGGCGCGATAACGACATATGTGTTGGGGCCGACGACGTATGATGCGCGGGTGTCTCCGATGTGGCTTGAAAAAATTTTAGCGAATGTTTTCTGGAAATCCGGGGCAAGGAGCGCGCCATGTTCGTCATCCGCCCATGCATTCGCGGATTGATCGTGCTCGACCTCTGTCGGCGCTTCAGCGCTCCATCCCTCTTGGACTTCGGGTGCTTCGGCCAAGTCCTCGAGGCTCGGGCGCTTGTCATGGGCCATAAGGATCGGATCAAACACGGGACCGTTGATGCTTTCTCGGACGTCGAGGCCAAACGCACCCGCCTGATGGATTCGGAAGGCCCGCACCAGCCGCTCTGCCTTCACTGCCTCACCGGTCGCGGCCTCCAAGGCGTTCTGGACCAGGATCCAGGCGGGGATGCGGTCATCCCCCGGCTGTCCAACGGTGGCATTGTAGCCCTCGATGGCTTGGACGAGACGGAATACGGGTGCAGACAGGCGCCCCCATTTTTCGCCCGTCCGCACGAACAGGCTCTGCCGCTCTGGACGCAACGGCCTGAAATCCGGGTCATGCCATTCCGCGCGCAATTCTCCATCCGGCGTCTCGATGCGGCCCTTCAGGCTCACGGCCAATGAGATCGCGGCTATGGGCGGCAGGCCGATCATACGGGCGATGCCCTCGGGGCAGGCAAGCAGTGCATCCGTTGGAAGGAAGAGGCCATCGTCGCGCCGTTGCGCCTGGTTGTCCGCAACGAGACGGCGCAGATATGGGGCGGCAGGATATTCACCCCAGTCCTCCAACGGCAGGTGCCGCCTGCGCAAAAGCTTGCGCTCCTCCAGAGTCAGTAATCCTCCGTCCGGCTGGGGAGTGAAGACAAACGATTTCGCCATTACCGCACCAAATAACGGGACCTCGGAATTCTGTGCCGCAATCTGCCCGCTAGCTTGTCGGCGATTTTATCCTGCCAGCGATAGTTCTCCGACCCGACATGAATCAGACTGGCGCGGTCCGTGGTTTCCCAGTTACCAGTGCCGGTGTGAAAGTCGACTTCATCCGAGCCGTAGGATAGCTGATAAAGTTTCGGGCAATCTTCGAGACGAGAATCAAGCCATAGGTTACATTTGCCTTCATGGCTCCAGTCGGCGATGAAGACATCTCCGATCTTGAGCAGAAGGACGGCATGTCCGGGCTGTACCGGCTTGCCAGATTGCGTCAGCCTGCCGAAAGAGGCCGCCGAGCCGAAAGAAGTACGTGCGCGCCGCGCACCCTTATCGCCAAGCGCCACCCACGCCTCCACAGGCACTCGAAGGTCTTCATAAAAGGAATAAACCGCTTCCCAGAAGGCGCGCCGGTAGCGCCACATGTATTTTTTTGCCGTATCATCAACAATATCGAGGAACTGGCGCAGCGATTCGCGGCTCAACCAACCGACGACAAGGTCCTTGATGTCTGGATCGATGTTAACCCATGTACCGGGTGATAAGCGTAGATCACGAAACGCAGCCAGAATGAACTGAAGGAGTTGTCTTTTGACGTCCTCGGCAATACCGGCTCCCTGCAGACACGGCTGCAACACGGCAGCGGCAACGAATGGTCTCAGGCCATCGAAGAGAATCTTGCCATCGTTGAAGGCATGCTTCTCGACCAGATCCAGGCGCCTCAGATGATCGGGCTCGCTGCCTGAAGCCAGCTGCATGAGAAGCGCCATGGTGATAGCCTGCGCATATCTACCGTTTGCAGCGATGGCACCCAGTCCGAGCGTCTGTAAGATCTGCGTCACCGGACGGCCTTGCCGGCGCACTTCGACTGCCAACTTCTCGGGTCCGTCAACTTCGTGAAAAATCGCAAAGCGACGGTGTGCCTCGCTCAAGCGGTTGTCCCATTTCGCCGCCAGCCGCCGGAGGCAAGCGGCAATTTCGTCGCCGGCAGGCAAATCCTGGCGGAACTGCGTGAGCCAGGAGGAAGCCAGCGCCCGGAAGGGACGGGCGTTGGCGCTCTCCTCTATGCTCTTGAGCAGGCGGGGCAGGATCGACGTGTCGTGCGCCAGGGCGGGCTTGGTGTCCCAAAGACACCACGGCGCGAGGCGGACCTGACGCTGATTCAGGGCGTCACCTGCTCTCAGAATGGCCGCAATCTCGGCGGCCTCCTTGTCGTGATCCACCATGTCCAGTTTCGTTTCCGTCGCTGGGAGGTCCTCCAGCTTTGCCGCTGTCCGGGCGAGGATCGGCCGGTCCGGCAGGCGGTCGGGCAGTTGGCCGAATTTCTGCACCACAAAGGCGCTGGCGTTCTTAAGGTGCATTGACCCGCTCCACGGCTTTGCGCAGGTCATTGAGCCGCCCCTGCATGGCCTTGGTCAGTTCCAGCACCTCCTGGAGCCGATGACTCCGATCCACCTCCATGACGAAGCGTAGGTCGATGCGGCGGTGCACGGCATAATCATTCGTCGACACCCCGGGCACGGGGCGTGTCTCGGCATAGCCGGAGACAGAGAGGATTTCGGTGCTGGCGGAATTGCGCAAGTTCCGCAAAGCCGGTGCGGTAGCGATCATGGCCCGATAGGTATTGACCGCCCGTTCGGTCGAGAGCTGCCAGTTTCTATCCTGATTGCCAGTCTTGTCGGTGTGGCCTTCAATGAAGACGGTTTCAACGCGTGCGGCGACATTCGGACTGCTCGCGGTATAGCTGGGCAGTAACTCGGCAAGGATGCGAGCGATCTTGGCGACATTCTGCGCAGCCGAATTCGTCAGGGCGGCGCTGTCCACCGGAAAACGCACGGCATCCTCGGTGAGGCGTAATACGCCACTGACTTCATCTATGACGACGTTGAGGCCTTCGGCCGCCAAGCGGTCGCGAATTTTCTGCAACAACTCGGAACGCACCTGGTCGGCCTTGCTAAGAGCGCTCAGTTCGGCTTGCACGCGCTCCTGCAGCTTGTCCAGGCGCTCGGCCACCGATCGGGCTTCCGCCGTTGCGTCGCGGAGCCGGCGGATCTGCTCCTCGGAAATGTCCGTCTGTGTGCGGAAGTTGAGCGCAAACGTCATCAGCATGATGATGAAGATGAATAACACCCCCACCATCATATCGGTCATGGAGATGAAATAGTTCTCTTCTTGCTCTGCGTGCTCTGCTCCTACCTGAACGCTGTCGTCGATCATGCAGCCCTCTCAATCATTCGGCCGCAACCCGCGACAGCGCGCGGGTAAGCTCATCAAGGCCTTCCGAAAACGTTCCGCTGCTCTCCGACAAAGCAGAGAGCAGCGGTGTCAATCTGTCGAGACAATTGCTCAGTTCCTTGTCGACATCACGTACGAACCCCGTCAGTCGATCCGACTGTGCGCCCGTCGCTTCTGCGAGCGTCTGAACGGCCCGGCCGAGATCCTGATCGACCTTGTCGAATTGTCCCTTGTAGCCGGCCCATAGTTCGCCCAATTGCTGGATTTGTCGTCGCAACGTTTCGACGAGTTCATTGGTTGCCAGAGATGCCTTGTCAAAGCGGGTAACTGTCTGCTCCAAGGCGTCGCTCATTTGCCGCGAGACCGCCGCCATGTCCGCGCCGGTCTGGGCAAGAGGCGCAGCGGCCGCGCGTACATCCTGCGCCGTGCGCGAGAAGGCGTCCGCAAGCCCACGAGTCTGTCCGGCAACATCGCCGATGGCGCTGGCCTGACGTTCATAGGCAGCCTGGCCAGCCCGCATCGCTGCTTCGAGACGATCGATCTCGACCCGCACGCGCTGAAGAACTTCCGCAAGGCCACTCTCCATCGCCTTCGCGACTTCGCCTGCGGTGGCGCTGATAACGGCCGTCGCCTGTTCCTGGGCAGTCTTGATCTGGCGTTCTGCTTCGCTCACCGAGGTGGCAGCCTGCTCTTGAACCTTGGCCACCGAACCCGTGAAACCGGTTACCTGAGATTCCAACTTCGCCAGCACTTGCCCCATGACGGCTTCGAGTTGCCCCGTGGCACCGTTCGCTGCAGCACCCAATTCGTCTTGCACGCGCGTGCTCGCTGCTGCGAACGCCTCCTTGAGTGCGGCCATCACCTCCGTGAGTCCGACCCTGCTTTGTTCGGCGCTGTTCTCCAGGTTCCGCCCTGCGTTTTCGACCAGTCGATTCAGGTTTTCCGCAGCTTCTGTCATGCGGCGTGCAAAGTCCTCGCCAGACCCTTGTAGGCCATGCCGCGTGCTCTCCAATGTGGTTTGCATTTGCGCCAGCGTCTCCCCCAGCCGCGTCATTTCTACACCGGCGCTGCCCTGCATCGAGGAGGAGACGGATTTTCCAATCTCGCTGATGACAGGTGTCACGGCTTTCGAGAGGGCCTGCTCCAGAAGGGGGGAGACATGTTCGGCAATGCGCGTGAAGTAACGGTCGGAATTGATTTCCTTGAGCTGATCCCGCTGCTCCTTGGCAACCTCGTGCATGGCGAATGTGACGGCTTGTGGCGGGGTGTAGAGCATCTGATGCTCGGCCGTCTCGCAGAAGCGGGCAATGCCACCCTCGATAATGATCACGTAAAAGCGTGACACGAGGGAGAACAGCAGGGATGCCGTCAATCCGGCGATCGAGGTAGAGAATTTGAAGGAGGCGATCTTGAGCAAATGCGCCATGGCGCCCTTCATCTGCTCCGCGGACCCGCTGTCGACAGCGGGGCCCGCCGTTTGCAGTGCCAGCACAATGCCGATGAAGGTCAGCAGCAGGCCCAGACCAACGAAGTAGCCACCAATCTGGCCAAGGAATTTGAGGCCGATCAGTTGATCCCGCATCACGGAGTAGTTGATGAGACTTTGCGGGCGGACTGTGTTGCGGATGATACCCCCATCGGGGACTTCATGCTTGAGGAGGGTTTCGTCGAACTGCTTCCAGGCATTCCCGATGAGTGGGTGCCTTACGAGATGGGCATAGATCTTTTCTTCATAAGCGGCGGCAAAACTGCGCCGATCCTTATAGCCTGAAAGCCGCCTTCTCGCCCATGCGATGGCAATTCGCACGGCCAGTGTGTGCATAATCCCGAAGGAGACAAGCAGTCCTACGGCGAAAGCCGCAATGGCGCTTGCCAGCTCAGACGAGAATTCCGGCCGGCCGAACTGCTGGGCGACGAATGCAATGTCACCGTTTATGAGCCGAACAATAACGGTCGGAAATGTCTGCGCCAGCCCGTTCCAGTGGAACAGCGGAATAATCTGCCCCACCTTCCAGAATGTGCCGATCGCAATTGTCCAAAACAGCACGCAACGAAACAGCGCGCCCCCAAGACGCCGCAAGGATATCACCTGGCCCCCACTCAATTCTTGTCCGCATTGCGCTGCTCATTGGACGGCGCAAGGCTGTATTTTGTCGCCTGCTCGTATTCTTCCACTGCCATGACCACGTCGACCGGGCGACCATGCCTGGGCAACAATCACCGGCTCCAGCCGGACGAGATCGATCATGCGGCCGAATTCATATTTCTCACTTCCTATTTCGTTAGGATCCTTATGCGACTCCCGGCGACAGGGATAATTGGTCAAATTGGCCAATTCAACAAGGTTGCGTGGCCAATTCGGCGCAACTGTGGAGGCGCGCAGGAATCGCGCGACTTCGCCGGTTTGGAACCTCCGGCAAAATAGTCGGTCTCGGTTGTGCGTGAACGCGGTCGCATGCCGCAGCCCGGCTCCGCCAAAATCGTAATGCAGTGTGTTCGAGGCGACCGATTCAAGGCTACGTGTCCGAATCTGTTTCAAGAAGGCCGACCGAATTCCCATATTCTGTTCTCGCCCGTTCCAGGCGTGCGCCGGGCTGGTCCAATCCCCAGCGGCGGTTGAAATAGAACTCCAGGACCTTCCGCGTCTCCACGCAAAGAAATTTGCCGTCGAAACCGTATTCGCGTCGCACCACGGCGGCCAGCTGCGGAGTAAGACCCTTCTTGGGGCGCAGCCAGATGCGGGCGCGCGTGTTCCAGTCGCGGTCCTCGGGAAGTGCTGCAGATAACGAGCGTGCTTCGAAGGGGCTGTCGGGATCGATCCGGATGGGCAGATAGTCGCGATACTGCTCGTGCTTGAAACTGTACGCCCGCAGATGAACGCTCTCGCCATCGGACGTGAAATGCGTCGGCGCGATCCATTGGCTGGCGTCGGCGCCGGATGTCATGGACGTGTACTGGATATGCAGGGCCCGCGTTACCTTGATGGCCTGATATAGGCGGGAGATAATCCGCGGGTCGGCTTGGCGCTCGGGCTGC
>Ga0180222_1001547_pt1 | contig 23194 bp, 17 predicted proteins | sample eDN5th37CKraftOP_FD_151336 | JGI IMG/M metagenome (GOLD analysis project Ga0180222, IMG submission 151336) | Enriched Organic Plus compost microbial communities from Emeryville, California, USA - eDNA 5th pass 37_C Kraft OP (version 2) (version 2) ... | reverse complement strand
CGCCGCCATCGCGATCAGCGTTGCGACGACGACGAGGCGCAGCGCGCCGGCATCGCCTTCGGGCACCTGGGTGTAGCTGTAGATCGCCGCGGAAATGGTCTGGGTCTCGCCGGGAATGTTGGAGACGAAGGTGATGGTGGCGCCGAACTCGCCCAGCGCCTTGGCGAAGCACAGGACCATGCCGGCGATCACCCCGGGCAGAGCGAGTGGCAGCGTAACCGTAAAGAAGATCCAGAAGCGGCTCGCGCCCAAGGTCGATGCCGCCTGCTCCAGGCGCCGGTCGACCGCCTCGAACGACAGCCGGATCGGCCGCACCAGCAGCGGGAAGGCCATCAGACCGCAGGCGAGCGCGGCGCCGGTCCAGCGAAACGAGAAGACGATGCCGAAATTGTCGGCCAGGAAGGCGCCGAGCGGCGCCCGCCGTCCAAGCGTAATGAGAAGCAGATAGCCGGTGACGACCGGCGGCAGGACCAGCGGCAGATGCACGAGGCCGTCGAGCAGCGTCTTGCCCCAGAAGGTCTTGCGCGCGAGCACCCAGGCGACGGCGATGCCGAAGGGCAGCGCCACCAGGGTCGCCCAGATCGCGATCCGCAGCGACAGGCGGATCGCGGTCCATTCCTCGGGGGTAAGCGACAGCACGGTCAGGACGCCGGGCTCATCAAGAAGGTGAAGCCGTGCGCTTCGAACGCGGCTTTGGCCACCGCCGAACGCAGGAAAGCGAGATAGCTGGCCGCCTCCGGCTTCGCCGTCCTGGTCGCCGCGACCGGATAGGTGACAAGCGGGTGCGAGCCGTCGGGGAACGTGCCGACGACCTTCACGCCGGGTTCGGCCTTCGCATCGGTGGCATAGACGATGCCGAGCGCGGCCTCGCCGCGCGCCACGTAGAGAAGCGCGGCGCGGACGTTGTCGGCCATGGCGAATCTCGGTTCCGCGGCGGCCCAGACGCCGAGATGTTCGAGCGCGGCCTTGGCATAGCGGCCGACCGGCACGGCCTTGACGTCGCCGGTGGCGATGCGGCCGTCGCCGGCCAGCGCGGCGAGATCGAAACCCGGCCCGATCGCGACGTCGCCGATCGGCGAATCCTTCGGCGCGATCAGCACCAGCTTGTTGCCGAGCAGGCTGACGCGGCTCGTGTCGTCGATGGCCTGCTTCCCTGCGAGATAATCCATCCAGGCGAGATCGGCGGAGGCGAATATGTCGGCGGGGGCGCCGCCTTCGATCTGCTTGGCCAAGGCGGAGCTCGCGGCATAGCTCGCCACGACCTCGATGCCGGTCGCCTTTCGATAGGCGACGCTGACGTCGTCGAGCGCGTTCTTGAGCGAGGCGGCGGCGAAGACGGTGATCGACGTGTTCTGCGCGGTCGCGGGGGCGAGGCCGAACAGGCCCGTCAGCAGCGCTGCGCCGAGCGCGAGGGCAAACCGGGTGCGCGCGCGTGTCCGCGCGCAGGGCGAATGCTTGAGCATGGCGGTTCTTCGGCGGCGTGCCTCCCGTGAGGCAAAGGCCGCCCGTAGCGGGAACATGTCGGTTGTCGCGATCGTCCGCCGAGGAACCGCCGAAAATTAGGCGTAGGCACCTAAGGCAGGCCGCATGCTTCGTTTCAGTCGTGCTCAGTCAACCTGATAATGTTTCATTACGACTCCTGCTGTCGCTTGCCCACGTACATGCGGACTCCACCAGTAAATTCCGGTCGACCGGACCTTGAAGTGGCCGCGTACGAAGTGGGCTCTTACTCCCGACTTGCCCGACCCGGATTGCGAAGTTCCGCGATCAATAATTCTCGGGACAATCCGACAGATCGAATAACTGAGCGGCTCAGGCTTGCCACGACGTCGACGTGCCTTGGCAAGTTTTGTCATGTCTGGGCCTGGTTCAATTTGGGCGACATTCCGACTGTTGAGCAGCGCTATCGCCGTTGCCCAGAAAACAGGCTCTCCGACCCAATCCCCAATCCCGGCCTGCTCGACCTGTTTGAGGAACAGTGGTTGAGCCAGCAATTCGCCGAAATAGGGAGACAGGAAGAACGAGGCTCTGCTTTCCATCTCGTACATTGCCTCGACCTCTTCCTGGGTCCGAGTGCCATCGTCAAATCGCGTCCGGTCGACTTGCGGGTTGAAAGGAGGATCGTTGCTGATGTCGATTATGGCCGCATATGTTGCGATGGAGCATTCTCCCGTGCTGAAGCTCCAAGCAAGATGACAGTTCCACTTCAGGCCTCCTTCATCCTCCGATCGGATCAGTATGCCGATGCGGCTGATGTCCTTTCTGAAGATGGGGCCGAGATCGTCTCCCTCTACAAAAGCGGTCCGTGCGGCGAACTTGGTCTCGAACCAGCAAAGGCGATACGGGAGCCTGGCAAGCGGCAATGCCTTGGCCGTCGATACGGGTGAAGATCGCATGATCTGGTCTGCCGCGGCCGAGAACTCGTCAGAGAGTACGAACCGGTGCGCTTTTCCGATGTCTTCCACCAGTCGCTGGCGACCAGATCCCAGTCCGGCTTTAATGAGTGGATCTTGGATGATCGAATCGGCGAGCAAGGCTTTCTCCAGAGGTGCAAGCGTGCCGAAACACGGCAACTTGAACAGCAGGCATCTGCGAGGGACCCGCGGTCCGAGTCAAGCATGGACGAAGCGCGCAGAACGGCCCGCTCGGGGCGGTAGCATCGCCATCAACGAGTTGGTCAGGACGGATCTTCGAACTCCGGATGATCGTCGATCCATACAAGGGGTCAGAACACATTCGTCGAGCGCGTCGCAGAACTCCGTACGGATCTTTAATTTCTGAGCCGAAACGGTTCGTTCTTCTCGCATCCATTCGCCCCGGACTTTCAATGCCACGGCAATCCGAACACGTGCTTCTGTGACTTTGAGCACGCCCCCACGCAACAGGAATTACGTATCTAATAACCACCTGGTGCTCTGTACATCCAGGTAACGCGATCTCCCGGCTGAAACGTCTGGCCCGTCTCCGTCACACACTCACTCCAAAGACTCGCAGTCCTGCTGAAGATCAAAAAACTCCGCATCCCGAAGTGCAAGCATCACTGCCTTGGCCCCGATCCGTGTCAGTGCGTCATTGTAGTCCTTTGACAGATGATTGTCGGAATATTCATGTGCCAGTTCATGGATGACGAGATCGATCTGCTCCTCACGGAGCGGCCCCTCGAACCACGAGACACCAAGCCGTCCGACATTGAACGTCATTTGCCTGCTGCCATAAGCAGCTGACGCATTGAACGATTGGAGAAACTGAACGCCGATCTCGACGCCCATCACCTCGCGCGCCAGGCGTTGCACGAAATCGGCGAACACCCGCATCCCTTTCGTCCTTTCGACGACTTTGGCGGGCTTGCCTTCGGGGTCAAACGGCTTCGGAGTCGGAGTGACCTTACCGGCAGGTTGCACGAAATTGGTGGCACGAACGTTATGCCACTGCTCCTTTGTAAAGGTCCCGCCGTGGAGGACCACATATCCGGCAGCAACAGCACGGTCATTCGCTTCGCGGTCGTTCGGATCAAAGCTGACGATCTTCTCGCCGAAACGCTTCCTGAGGATTCTTTCGACGGCCTCAGGCTCGACGTTCGGGGAAGCAATTGCCTGGCCTATCCAGTCCGACGCGACCGCATGATCGTCTACGAGATCGGCCGCGCTATTGATGACGGCAACACGCAGATCACGCAGGAAGGACGGAAGAAGTGCGTCGCGTTCAAACGAAAGCGGAACTTTCTGCCCCACATCGACATCGAATTGGTCACCTGTCTCACAGACGGGAATACCCATCTCATAGACGGTTCCAGGGCGTCCGTCGGGCGGCACATAGAGCGTAACCTCTGATTTTCGCTTCGTGCGGCGCATCACGCCTTCTTTGTCGGCGATCTCCGTGGGCAAGGAACAGGAAAACGTGCGCAGTGGCTCGCGTCTGACGAGTTCTACTCCGTTCACGAACGTCTTGATGGTCGGGGGCGGGATGAAATAGCGAACCTCGGCGAGAGCGGCCTCCGCGTCGACGCGGTTCAGACGCATCGTGCCGCGGAATGAGGTGCCTCGCGCGCGTTTCGCTTTCAAACTGCGACGGCCGTCGGGACCGAACAAGACAGTCCCCTGCGTCGTTGCGATCTCAGCTTCCCGGCACAGAGACAGGACGAGCTTTTCGCCAAGGTTGAAGCGTCCGCGAAGCGACGGATCATTCTTCTTCCCGGAATCAGCGAATAGGGTGAAGGCATGCGTCAGATCGACGAACCCCACCGGACTATCGTCTTCGATAATGACTTGCGTCATGCCCTTTCCGGCCGCGGTGACCGTCACATTGACCATCGTCACGCCGGGGGCGTCCCAGGCATTCTGGAGGAGTTCTCCGAGGATCCAGTGGCTACCGCGTCTGGAAACGAGCCTCGACAGTCCGTCTTTGCTGACCTCAAACCAGGCCGACATCGTCGCCCCTCCTTCGCGGAGGCGGGAACATGGCTCTTGTCAACAAATTTGTCAAGCAATGCGCGGTCCGCAACTCATTGACCAGTCAGCGATTTAGCCCTTCAATGATGCCATGAACGCCAAGGTCGTCAGTTTAAACAACTATTACCCGCCGCAGCCATAGGCGGCCGGGGGCGATTACGCACGACATCGACCACGAAGCCGCCGATCCGGCGGCTTCGTGCGTTCAAGGCTCCGGAACGGCGGCATCCAAAGAAGGATCCGCAAATGACCACCGGATTGAAGTCAGAATTCCTCTCCGTGATGAAGGAGAGAGGATTCATTCACCAGAGCACGGATGTAGAAGGACTTGATGCGGCCCTGGCTCTGCGATCGGCAGGATATGTCGGCTTCGATGCCACCGCTCCGAGCCTTCATGTAGGCCATCTCCTGCCGCTGATGGCTCTCCGCTGGTTCGCGAGGACGGGGAACGATGCCATCGCCCTGGTCGGCGGCGCAACGACCATGATCGGCGACCCGAGCTTTCGAAACTCCGCTCGGCCAATCCTCTCAAAAGAGCAAATCAAGCGAAACGTTGCCGGCATTTCAGATCAGATTGCCGGTATCATAGCCGATACGCGGATCAGGATCGTGGACAACGCCGAATGGCTCGGCGATCTGCCCCTCCTCGACTTCCTGCGGGACATCGCGTCCGAATTCACCGTTTCCAAGATGCTCTCGTTGGAGTCAGTGAAATCCAGACTTGGGGCGGGTCTCACAGCGATGGAGTTTTCCTACATGATGCTTCAGGCTGCGGATTTTGCCGAACTCGCCCGCCGCTGCGGGTGCATCCTGCAAATCGGCGGATCGGACCAGTGGGGTAATATATGCAACGGGATAGAACTCACCCGCAGAAAACACAAGCGGACTTTGTTCGGGTTGACGACGCCTCTGCTCGAGTCCGCTCCCGGTGTGAAGATGGGGAAGACAGCAGGCGGCGCGGTATGGCTCAATTCCGAGATGCTGGACGTCGATGCGTTCTGGCAATTCTGGAGGAACACCGATGATGTTTCGGTCCCTCGCTTCCTTAGGCTATTCACCGAACTGCCGATGGACGAAGTGGAGCGGCTTTCGTCGCTCAAGGGTAACGAGATTAACGAGGCGAAGAAGGCTCTCGCGACCGAGGTGACGGGGATCGTTCACGGCAGGCCCGCCGCGATCGGGGCACAATCCAGGGCTGAAGCGATCTTCGTCGATGAGATTGCCGATCCGACACATCAGATCTCCTCGTCTGGCCCTCTGTCGATCACAGAGTTGCTCGTGCGCATAGGTTTCGCCAACTCGAAGTCCCAGGCGCGTAAGCTTATCCAGGGCCGCGGCGTGCGGATTGATGGTCTTGTGGTTGCAAACGAGCACGAAAGGGCGGATGCCGGCCGGATCTTGAACGTTTCAGTCGGCCGGAGAAGACGCGCTGTTGTGGCTGTTTCTCGCTGACAGACGGAACGCCTCTGCGGTCGTTCCCCTGCCCTTCGTCAATAACGGAGAGGATCAGATCCCGGAGGCGTTCACTGCGCAGTGAATGTTCACTGCGCAGTGAATAACGGCCTTCGACCGAATGGTGAAAACAACCACAAGTGTCAACTGAAGAGCGCGATCACCCGCGCATCACGGACATGCGACTGTTAATCCCGGTTCCGGCTCAATGGTAGTCACCTTGACCGGCTCGCCGTCGAACATCGAACGCGCATACTTTTCGGCAGCTTCCTCGGTCTCGTACAAGGCGTAGCCATCGCCAACCAGATCGCCCTGCACGATGACCGCGACCTCATGGATCGTCTCGTCTCCGATTCCGTCCTCGGTGATGAGAACGTGGCTGGATCCTACCTCGTCATCGGCGAAAGTGACCTTCCGTTTGTTGCGGACCTCTCCTGCCAGCAATCGATCAGCCCGCTTCCTCCGGGCGATCTCCGCGTCGAACAATGCGCCGAGCTTGGCGACTCTTTCATTCCAAATCCCCTCGATCGACTCCAGGGTGAACGTCTGCAAGCCGTCTTCAATCAGCTTTACGACGAAGGCGATCTTCTCATCGTAGGTCTCTCCGGGAATCCTCCAGAAGTCGGGCATGAACTGGGCGATTTTCGCCTTATCCATAACCGTTTCTTCGATGCCGAGGTGCACGGTCAATAGATGCTGGATAGCCCAAACTCTCGCCTCGCGTTCGGTTCCTTTGGTGTTGACCGGGATCGAGTCGACACCGAAGTTCGTAAGGAATGGGCGCCCGATTCTGAATCCCCAGTTCTCTTTCACGACGCGGCGCTCATCGATCTCGATGAAATGAGCCATTTCATGGAGGAGATTGGTCACATCGTAATTCGGCCCGGCCCGGCACCCGAAAGTGATGCGACGGCCTTTGAAGTCGTGCTTTGTCCCCTCGAGGTTTGCAGATACTCCGAGATGGCGTCCGTCCTTGAACCAGCGATCCAAAAGGGTGGGGAGGCACTCGCGGTTCTCCACCTTCATATCGTCCCCGACAATTTTGATCATGGCTGCTGCTCCGGAACGGGGAATGAACGCTTGAACGGATCGGCCGTGACCTCGACCGTGTTTCCTTTTTGGACGGCGCCCACGATTCTGTCTCCGAGATCGATGGCGCCGTCCCACGAATATCGTTCGTAAGTTACGGTGTAAATCAACTCTTCAAAGTCAAGCCGCACACCGTTCGATTCGAAGACGCACTTGTTGCTTCTGATGCCGCTTTTGATGCAGTTCTGCCCGGCATCCTCCATGCGGTCGAGGATGTCTCTCGTTTCCTCCTCCGATAGTCCGGAATTGTGCCGCATGGCATCCGCCGCGACCTCGAAAAATTCCTGAGTGAGATAGGGAACAAGTCGACTCGTCCTGCTCGGATCGATTTCATCTTCGCCCTTGGGGACGTCGTAGAGCGGTGGGATGACGAGACCTGGGGATAATTTCCCCGCAGCGAGAGATGGCTTCGGCGAAGCTTTTACTTCTCCCGATATCACAGCGCCTGTTGATAATGCGATGGAGCAGGTGGCAGCCACGATGGCAACCGTCGCAATCCATCTGCCGAGTTTCACGCGCGGTTCGCCGATCACCTCAACTCTTGCCCTCGCATGCTCGCGCAGCGCCGCCTCGACGATACCGGGATCTGTGCGCATCAAATTCCTCCAATCACATCCGGACAATGTTGGCCGCTGGCGTAGAAAATCAAAAGGGCGGGCGGATTGTGTTCCTCGCTTACCCGGAGTTTAAGTTTTCAGTCGGGGAGGATGTGGGGCGATGGCACAACGTGAAGTGTTCAAGGTCGACTATCCGATCAGAGGAACAAGGTCGAAGGTCGTCTTGATCAGTGGTCAGGGGCTTCCTGTTAAGGTCGGAATCGGCGCTGTGGATCTTTCAGATTCCACGTGGCTTGAACTGCAAAATCGCAATCTTCCAAGTCGTGGATCGCGATATTATCGCGTTGAAACAGTGATGGGCGGATTGATCCGTCTTCATGAGCGCCCTCTTCAGAAGTCGGATCAGTACTGGTCTGCGCGCAGCGGCGCTACCGTCAGGTATGGCGCACTCGATGGCCCCTCAACAGATGAAAGAGGAGAGATCGTAGAAGCTGAGAGCTCCGATCCGCCGGACACCTGCGCCTGGATCGTGACCGACAACACGGGGAAGTATCTGCTGGTCGCTCCCTCCTATCTCGATTCCGTGGACGTCGCGGACATGATTGCCGACTGTGTGTACGGAGAATTTAGTGTTGAATTGGTCTCGGCCGGAACGATGACCGTCTCCGAGGACATCGTCGGACCGGGATGGAAGATCATCAAGCAGTCAGGGGTCCGCAGAACACCATCTGTCGGTCTGAATTGAGCAACGCCTCAATGGAGGCGCCTGTTTCCTTTCGATCCGACCAGCGTGACGTTCCCCTGAGGCTGAAAGCTGTTCGTGATGAGTCCCGTATCCAATGCTGTGAGTGCCGTTTCCAATTCATCGGCCAGAAAGACCAAGCGCGCGTCGGTTTGTCCGAACGCCACGATGGTTGCAGGCTCATTCGGATTGGACGGCAAACCGGAAACGTCCTCGTTGCCGAGAACGATCGTCAGACATCCTTCAGTCTTAACCCAGACCGGATTTCCATGGACACGCCCGATAACGAACCCCTCTTCTATCATTCGCGAGTCGGCGGCTGTGTATCCGTTCTCCAGTTCTCTAAGTCCCAGATGGATCGACGCGAGAGCTCTGATCATCCGATCGGTCAGCACGTCGTCTGCCGCCGTTATCACGACGCTCTCCCCGGGGCCGATATCGGGACGTTCTCCGGAATGATCCAGGAATTCGACGACTGCGTCTGAATCAGGGAATTTCGTCAATCGAATGAGCCCCTGACGGGTTGCGTTCAGAGGCACAAAATCAGTCGTTTTCGTTCTGTCGGGAAGCGTGGAAATTGTCGCCTTCAGACCATCAATCCTCATCGTTCTTCTCCGTAGGGTCCGCAGAAGAGGACTCAACACTAGCATGCGGAACCGCCGCAGCGAATCCTTTGACACTCGGAGGGATCGAAGCAAGCCTTATTCACGTCGGAGACGGCTCTTGTCCGAATCGGAAATTTCAAAGATCTATGCGGAAAATGACGCCCCACGAGAAACGATCGACCATCCGGAACGCGCCGAAATTTATCGCGGTCGATTTTTTCTGCGGGGCGGGCGGTGCCACCCGCGGGCTCATCGACGCAGGCGGCTATGTCGTGGCCGGCGTCGACAAGGAAGGTTCCTGCCGCAAGACCTACGAGGCCAACAACTTCAACACAACCGGAGACCGCGCCGGGGCCAAATACGTCCAGATGGACATCTTCGACAAGACGGACGACTATCCGGAGGGTCAAGGCGAGGAGTTGATGCGCGAGCTTCAGCGTTTGCTCGACCCGCACCAGCGTACCTACCCGCACGTCCCCCTTCTTTTCGCCATCTGCGCCCCGTGTCAGCCTTTCACGGGCCTCACGCGCATCGAGATGACTGACGAGCGCCGGAACCGCCGTATCCGGGACCGTGGCTTGCTGGCTCAGACATTCAAATTCGTGCAGGAGTTCGCACCCACGATCATCATCTCCGAGAATGTCGCGGGTATTCAGAACCCCTCCTACGGAGGGGTCTGGCAGGACTTCATGGAGCGATTGAAAAGCGAGGGCTACGTTGTCGGCTCGGGGATTGTCGACGCCTCGGAGTTTGGCGTTCCGCAGAAGCGCAAACGCTCCATCATGGTCGCCGTTCATAAGAACTCATGCAGACCCGACATCATCCTGAACGAAGGCGGTGAGGGCGAGCGCCTCCTCATTCCGGAGTTCGACCCCGAGGTCGATCCGGTAACCGTCGCCCAGGCCATCGGCCATCTTCCCCCGCTGAAGGCCGGTGAAAAGCATGATCGCATTCCGAACCATCAGAGTCAGCGCCTATCGGATATCAATTTGCGCCGGATCCAGTTGGCTCAGCCGGGCGGGCGCAACGATGTGTTGATTGAGGCGGGCCTCGGTCTGCCTTGCCATCAGAGAATGCGCGATAAGGGCAAATCTGGCGGATTCTCCGACTTCTACATGCGTATGGCCCCGGATCGCCCTGCTCCAACGATTACGACGAAATGTACCAACATATCGAACGGGCGGTTCGGCCATTTCGACCCGTCACAGGATCGCGGCATCACCGTCCGGGAGGCTGCTGCACTGCAATCGTTCCCGGATGACTACGAGTTCTACGCGCCAAGTTTGGGGGACCAGGCGAAGATGGTCGGAAACGCTATTCCGCCACGCCTAATGCGCTTCTTCGCGATCGCCATGGTTCGAGCGCTGAGGGACAACGTGCGTCCGTACTATTTTCCAGCTTAGCGAGCTTCGCCGCGTCCCTTCCCGGTTGGCGGCGCAGCCTACGGTCGATACATTTGAGGCGCTGCGTTTTCGATCTGCCAGGAAGCTATGGCGCGCTTGAAGAACGGCAGATCGAACGGGTTTTCGACCCCGTCCGGGCACTCGCAGTCGAAATGGATTCCGTAGCAGACGATCCACTCATGAGTCGCAGGGCTGAAGTCGGCATCTTCCGCAAGGCGATCGAGCCCATCCCAATCGAGACCCTCCGGCGGCTTCACTTTCGGCCATGATGCAGCGATCAGTTCCCGATCCATGCGTCCGGCGGCCATGAATGCCTCGATGCCAATTTCCGATATGCCGAGTGCATAGGCTGCATCGGGGCCGCCGAGACGTTCATAAACGGCCGAGACGAAGTCGGAGCAGCATCCGAGCGGATGGGCGCCTCTATTGACCTCCGAGAGTTCGATGTCGGGATGTGCGGCCGCCCAATCGGCGATCTCCTGCCGAATGGCGGCTTTCAATAAATCAATAGGGCTTGTCTGGGTCGGTCTGCTCATTCCAGACCGTTCGGCCGGGACGAAGAAACGCACAATAGCTGCCGGACCAAGTGATCTCGCATCATGATCCGGCAGCGAATTTGTTCAGCGTTCGCGCATACCGCGGGACATCGAATCCATCAGCGGCTTTATGAGATACGACATGACCGTCCGGCTCTCGTTCGTCATGATCGCTTCTGCGGGCATACCCGGCTGAAGGCGATCTGCGAGTTTATTCGGGATGGATTCCCGCAGGACTTCGACACGGCCGAGGAACGCCTGACGGTTGCCGTCCTTGTCCGGCACGGCGTCTGCCGACACCTTCTGCACCCGTCCCAGGATGATGGGTGTCTCCTTGGACGAGAAGCTCGGGAAACGGATCTCTGTTTCCGCACCAGTGCGAACCTGATCGATCGACTGCGCCGGGATCATCACTTCCACGAGGAGCTCGTCCTGGACCGGAACGATCTCGAGGATTGGCTCGCCTGGCTTCACGACCTCGCCCTTGGCGTGGAAACGCAGGCTCTGGACGACGCCGTCTTGAGGGGCGCGGACCATCGTACGATTGACCACGTCTCTGGCGACATCGAGCATTTCGGTGAGACGTCCGATGGTTTCCCTCAGCTTGGCGAGCTCTTCGGATGCTTTCTCGCGGAAGACGTAGATCGCCTGTTCCTTTTGCAATTTCGTCTCCGCGATCGCGCTTTGCGCGCTCGCTTCCTCTGCCTCAGCTTCTGCGATCTCCGCATGAACAGCCATCATGCGACGCTCCAAGTCACGAGCAGAGTTCTTTGGATAGAGACCTTTGTCGACGAGATTGCTCAGACCTTCGAGTTGCTCCTTGAAGTTGGACGCTTCTGACCGCAGCGCCTCGGCGCGCAGATGCCATCCTTCGGCCTTCTTCGTCAGCTGCTCAATGCGCGAGTCCATGATGTCGATCTGACCTGCCAAGGACGCCTGACGCATTTCGAAGAGGCGGAACTGGTCCGCCACAGGGTCGTGAGCGCCTTCGGGTAGAGTGCGTGAAACGACCTCCGTGTTCATTTTCTCATGGCCCATCCGCTCGGCAATCAGGCGCGCCTCCGTCGCTTTCGCCGCATCGTACTGGACCTGAATGGCCTCGAGATTGGCCAGAGCCTGAGTCTGATCGAGGCGAACCAGAATGTCGCCCGCCCTCACGGATTGGCCATCCGTGACCTCAACAGAGCGGATGATGCCCCCCTCGAGATGCTGAATGACCTTGCGATTGGAAGCGACAACCACCGTGCCTGGTGCCACGACGGCGCTGGCGATTTCGGTGAAGACCGCCCAGGACATGAACCCGCCGAGACCGACGGCGAGGATCGTATAGCCTGCGCGGACGAATTTGCGATGATCGGTGTAGCTCTTCATGACGGTTCTCCCCTCTTGTTCAGGCCGCATTCACGCGGGTCGTATCGGCAATCTGCGGATTTCCCGCTTGTCTGCCGCCGACGAGAAGTGGCAGGACCTGATTCTTAGGTCCGAACTGGTGAACGGTGCCGTTGACCAGAACGAGAATCTTGTCCGCTACGGTCAGGAGATTGAGCTTGTGGGTGGTCACGATGACGGCCGTTCCGGCTTCCTTGGCTGAGCGGATTGCTCCGATAAGGGCCGTTTCCCCGGCAGAATCGAGGTTCGAATTGGGTTCGTCCATGACCAACAGACACGGTTTGCCGTAAAGGGCCCTTGCGAGAGCAATACGTTGGCGTTGCCCACCGGAGAGCGTTAGTCCGCCCTGCCCGATGACCGTCGCATAGCCGTCGGGGAACTGCTGGATCGCTTCGTGAATGCCAGCGGCCTGGGCGGCTTCAATGACCTCGGCATCGTCTCCGCCCGTCAGGCGAGAGATGTTGGCCGCCACCGTCTCCCTGAACATTTCTACGTCCTGCGGGAGGTAGCCGACATGTTTGCCAAGCATGTCGGGGTCGAACTGGCTGATCTCGTAGCCATCGATCCGAACGCTGCCTTCGGTTGCGATCCAGATGCCCGTCAGGGCGCGCACCAGTGACGACTTGCCGGCAGCCGAAGGACCAACGACTGCAACCACCTCGCCCGGTTCCACCGAAAAGGAGACATTCTTGAGGACAGGTTTCTCGGCGCCGGGGGGAACCAGGGTGAGGCCGGAAACGGTAAGATGGCCCTTCGGAGCCGGGAGTTCGATGCGTTGGGCTTCTTCGCCCTGACGCGCGAACAGTTCCTTGAGGCGGGAAAACGACGCGCGAGCGGCGACGAAGCCCTTCCAGTTGGCAACCGCTTGGTCCACAGGAGCCATGGCGCGCCCCATGAGCATGGACGCGGCAATCAGGGCACCGGGCGAGATTTCATTGAGCACCGCCAGCCAAGCCCCGACGCCGAGCACCCCAATTTGGAGCATGACGCGGACAAACTTCGACACGGATTGAATGGCACCAGCCCTATCGCTGACGATGGCTTGCTTCTCCATCAGTCCGCCGCGCGACTGGAGCCAGCGGGCACGCATGATGCCGCGCATACCGAGAGCATAGGCTGATTCAATATTCTGGAACGCCTCTGCTGCGCTTACGGCCAGCGCACGCGCGGCGGCCGAGGCTTCCATCATGGGATCCTTGGTCGCGAGCTCACTGACATAGGCCAAGCCGAGGACCGCAAGCGCTCCGAAAAGCGCGATGCAGCCGATCACGGGATGAATGATGAAGCAGACGAGGACGAACAATGGCGTCCAGGGGGCGTCAAGGAATCCGAGAATCCCGTTGCCGGTGATGAATTCCCGGACTCGTCCCGCGTCAGCCAGATACTGAACGGCGGATCCGCGTGGCGAGCGCAACTCTTCCGCGCCGACCGCATCGAACAATTGGCTTCCGATCAGATCGTCGAACTTCATCCCCGCTCGAACGAGCACACGGGACCGAACCAGTTCGAGAAGGCCCATCAGGCCAACGAGAAACAGAGCGATGAGACTGAGGGCGACCAGCGTGGCTCCGCTTCGGGAGGTCAACACCCGGTCGTAGATCTGCATCATGTAAAGAGGGCTGGTGAACAGCAGAAGGTTTACGGCGAAACCGAAAACAGCCGTAGGAAGCAGAATGGAACGAAGGGAGGCTACGCCTTCGTCCAGCGCGTTTAGAGAACGGGACTCGCAGCCCGAGGCAGTCGGTGCATTGGCAACCATTCCTTGGCTTCTCCGCATTGGAATGCGCCTGATACTTTCGACTCCCTTCGTCCGCAAGAAAAAGATACCACCAGCGTAAACGAATTACGATCGACGGGATTGACTCCTGCCTTCGGTTGACTGAGTCCTTTGCCTCGCTTAGACCGCTATGGTTTCAGTCCTGGAGCAAGCGATGCCAGCCCAAGTTCCCACCACCACGAATCCCGTACCGCCCCACCTTGCGAGGGCCGTCAACGCATTGAAGGAACTTGGTTTTCCGGTTCGCGAACCGGATTCGGCGCCGATCTCCGCGCTCATCCGCAAAGTCGCTGAAGTGGACGAGACGCGCGCCGTCGTCATCGCGAGAACGATCGCTCAGCAGGAAGTTTTCGACATGATCGTGGCGGAACAGATCGCCTCGATGAAGGTCGGCGAACGCTTCGCTGCGATTACGAACGGCTTCGACTCCATCCGAGAGGACGCCAAACGGATGGTCGACCAGTTGGCTGACGGACGGATCAGTTTCGGTGAGCGCATCGGCAATGTCGTGATGAAGATCACCAGGGGTGATATCGCAACTCGCTTCGATGCGATCCGTAGGATTTATCTCGAAGTCACAGATGACGTGCGAGAGCAGATCGAGCGCGAGGAAGAGATCCTTTCGGCCTACGCGCAGTTTCGAGGCGCATTGAAGGAGGCCGAAGTCCTCGCCTATGAAATTCTTGCTCGGGCGGCGACGCGCCTGGAAGCCGCAAAGAAAGACTTGTATGTGGCTTCCTCCGCGCTTCACAAACCCGACCCTGACGCCCCGGCTGATCGTGCTCGCCTCGAGCTTGCACGGGATGAGGCACTTGTCGCCTTCGAGGCTGAAGATAGTCGGTATCAGATCGTGAAGGATCTCGCTGAGAACCTGCGGATCAGCTACAACGCGACCGAAGTGACGATGGCCCGGCTCGCGCAGGCGCACGCTGCGAAGGAGCGGATCTGGAAACAGGCCGTCACATTCTTCTCCACGAATACGACGGTGCTTAGCGCTCTCAAAGCGTCTTTCACTGGCATTTCCGGTCTGTATGAAGCGACACGAACCGTCGATGCGATGAAGGACGGATTGTCCAAGAGCTTAGAGACGCTCGCAGAGATCGGCGGCGAGGTTCAGGAGACTGCCATTCGTTCGGGATACGGACCGACAGTTCGTGCCGAATCCGTGAAACGCCTCCTTGACTCCGTGGTCTCGTTCCAAGAGCGCAGTCAGGAAATCATCAACGAAATGCGCGAACTATCGACACGAAACGCCGATGAAATCAGGGAGAGCGTCGAAGCAGGAAAGCGCCGGATGGCTCATCTCGCAGCGCGAAGCGAGCGCGTTTGATCATAGCCAATCCGCAAGTTGGGAAATTCCGGGAGTATGGAACAGTGGGTTCCGTTGCAGCTAACGACTTCAATAAGATCCTCGTTGATAAGCCGAAGTCATCTCATTGCAAACGCCCTTCAGCCAGATCACGTGTCAAGCAAGCCGGACTGATCACGCGGTTAGCAGATTTTTGCAGAGCGAAACGAGCTGCCGTTTCGGACGCTCTCATGGACCGCTCTTACGACGAGTTTGTTCTATACGCCGTTGCAGCAGCCGTATTCCTTGCTGTTGTGACCATCGGCAGTTTCATTGTCATCGGGCATTATGATCGTCAGCGGATGGCGGAGAAGCTCGAGAAGATCAGGCAAGAGGAGATTCAACATTTCGTCACTCTGCCGCATCGACTTGAAGAGGCTGCACGTGAGGCTCGGCATGCGGCACATTCCATTTCCGGCTCCGAACGACACTTGAAGGCGATCGATCGCCTGGAACGCGACGCGCGAGCCGCGATCGCGTCTCATAATTCCGTCTGGGCGCTGAGTTCTATTGACTCGATCGAGAAGATCAAAACGGAGTTGCAGGACCACGCACGCGGACTATTGATGCTTGCCGAAGCAAATGAACTGATTTGGCAAGGGCAGAACGCTGCGAAAGATGCGTCTGCGATTGAAGCTATCAATGTCGCCGCGGCTGAACTGACCAGCTCTGCCAACGCACTGGCGGCCAAGCGATTTGACGCTGCAAAGGTTCGTTTTAGAAAGCTGATCAAAGAGATTGAAACACCGCTGGTCTTCATGGTTGTCGATCGCCCTGGAATGATGCCTGGCGTGTGGCAGTTCCGGAAGGATGACACGCACCCGCTCTATTATCTGGTTGTCGAGACGCTGGACCTGGACTTGCGGCCGTTCAATCTTCCGGTGAAGAACGTTGAAACCGGGGATATCGATGAAGTGAGCATGTTCGCCGTCCAAGTTCCAAAGGACGTGTTCGACCGTTTCGAGTCGGATCGTGTGGACGACGGGATTATCGATCAGAGGCAGATCGGGCAGAAACCAGCAGGATCTCTCGCGATCACATGGTCTATCACGACGCACGGCGAAACCATAACGGACTGGTGAAGCCATGCCTCCCCGCCTCAAGAGCGGGGCTTCCCTATCGCTTCAGACAAGACTTCTCGTACCTGAGACAGTTATCTTCAGTGCAAGCATGATGTCGCGGTCATGTTTCGCATTGCACTCTGCTCGCACGTTTATGCCGCTACTGAGTTCAGCGCCACTGAGGTCGGTGTCATTGAGGTAAGCAAAGCACACCGATGGGTCGTCCATCGCACGCAACCCCCAGAAGTCTGTATCCGTGGCTCAAGTGATCTGTACGTCTTCTGACTGTTTAAATTTCAAAGTCCATCACCACTCTCCTTGATCACCAAGGGGCACCTGAACAACAAGGGGCAGTTCATCACGACATCGGGTGAATCATTAATTGAAATCACGCCTGCGTTCCGGTGGAAGATTGACGCGGCGCCCGCCGGTATGAATCCTATCTCGAGTCCCGTTTCAGGAGGTTACCCGTGAGGATTCGCTTCGCCGCCGTCGCCGCGCTCGTCGCATCCGCAGCTTTCATTACGACCGAGTTCGCCAGCGCGGATCAGTATTTCTTCCGGACGCGAGGTACGATCAGTGCGACATCACCAGGCGGCGGCAGTAACGGCCCTGGTGATGAAGGTTCGCTTCCTCCCGGCGGCACCCCGCAGAACGATCCGCTGATTGCGCAGGGCACACCGCCGGCCGACTCCTATGTCGGCCAGGACGTTGCCTATGATTTTACAGCATCGGGCGGCACTGCGCCGTACACCTGGACTCTTTCGGGGTCTTTGCCGCCGGGCCTGACGCTGACTTCCGATGGCACTCTGTACGGGACACCGTCGGCACAGGCCGCAGAGCAGACCTATTCCTTCAACGTGACGGTCACCGATGCCGTCAATCAGCAGCATTCGATCGGACCGTTCTCGTTGGCGGTTAAGTCGATTCCTGACGCTCGCTACGGCGAAATTACCTATTTGTCGTATATTGGAACTGAAATTACGGGATATTGCGACGGGATTAGTTTTATAGGACCTTTGGACAAAGATAACTGGGTGACTGCAACAGAGGGAGACAAGTTTGAAACGCACTTCGCTTCACCGGTTAGACTTAGCTGGTACGCTCCGAACGCATATACGAACGAAACAAGAATATTAAAGCTCCTGAACTTGCAGGTGCGCATCGAAGTTTTTAATGGATCGAATTGGACTATCGCATATGAAGGAGTCGGTTATTCCCCTGCGACTAGCAGAAAGTTCCCCATTTTCCCGGAAATCATTGGCACAAAGGTTCGTTTGACTGTCACAGACGGTGAAATTAGAGGTACGATGCCTTGCGCGGTGATCCGCTGATGTATAGCGCCGTGCCAGCCAGATCGACTCCGTCTTCAGGAGATCGCCCGTGAGGATTCGTTTCGCCGCACGAAGGAATTATTGACGCTTTGGTTGTAACGAAGCCGCAGATGCGAACGACGGTCGCATGATGCGTCCTCACAGAAGTGTTCCGGCCTTGAGATGAGGGCTCGGAGAATACGCTTTCATGCATTTGCGGAACAACCATACTCCTGCGGCGATCCGCCAACCGATCTCCAGACACAAAGTCACGTTTCAAACGGTGTCTTTAACTCTGGTCGGGCCGTCCCCTCACTGACAGGAGCGGCGGCGATGTCGAGAAGGGCGACGACGAGTGTGCCACGTCGCCACACTTAGTACCGCTGAGCTTAACTTGAACGATCGCTTCCGTCATTTACGGTGGGGAATGTGCATTCGAAGGCAGATGCTTCGCCCTACCGTGTCAGGATCGTTGTTCTCGTCACGGCGCCATAGCCACGCCGTGCATGCGGCGACCACCAATACACGCCAGATTTTCTAACCTTAAAATGCCCCATAACGAGGGTGCCGCGGGCAATACGTGTTCCAGACGTCGGCTCCTTGTTGGAGGCTTGGCGCCGTTCCGGTGCGAGACGCATATGTACGATCTTGTGTTCGACGAGCGGAGGCTTGCCCTTGGAGATGCGGGCCTTGTTTAGCTTCGCTGAGACCTGAACATCCTCCACATCGACTGCGTTTCGGCAGTTCAGGAGAATTAGCGCCGGTAGAATTTGCAGTGCGAACAGGCGGTACATCTCGTTTGCCTGTAACTGCTCGAGCTCTCTGACTTTCTCATCGCCCATTAGCCGGACAACATTGGACCTCACTCGATCCATGTCCGGATGAGGTGCCCAGTTGAACCGAACCCGCAGATCGAAATCCGCCCCGAACTCGTCGGCATCGTTGGTGATCAAAGCCAGGTGCTGGCGCACCCTCCCCTGAGCATTGGGAACGTCTCCCGTCAGCGGAGATACCCGTTCTGGCTTCTCAAAGTCATCAGGCAGCGTGTACCAGCCGATGACAGGTGCAAGGTCTACGAGACGCCTTCCATCCGGCGTCTTATCCGCGTGAATGTACTCGAGGACGAGGCGATTTTCCTTCTGCTGGATCAGGAACCCCGATCTTTCGATGATCGTCTGGGTATGCGGCGGACGCACATTGGGTGAGCCCAGATCCGTCATTGCCTGGCGCAAGTCACTGTTGGAGAACTCGATCCAGGTTGTGTTGAACGGCAGTTTCACCCAGTTGAGAGCTGCGTGGATTGATGATGGCTTGGACAGCGCTACGCTCGCGGCCATCCCAGTTGCATCGCGATCCAAAACAAAGGGCTGAGCGCCTACCGCCCGCCGCCTCAGGTCGTCTAGGGCACGGTCGTGCGGGTATCCATCTGGATAGGTCACACCGGACTTAAATTCATTCAATTCATTGAGAAGCATGCAGAATACTTAGTGGGTCTGTCGGCCGTGTCAACGACCGCCGCACGCTTGCGAATTCCAATGGGTCATCTGTTCTGGGACCGCATCCTCCGCATCTTAGGGAAGCACTTCCCCACATATTCATTTTTTGCAATATTTATTAGGCGCCACTCGCTTTCGTCATGCCTCCATCTCGAACGCCATTGTGACCGTCGGCTATTGAAGGATTTCGGGAAGCCTTCCGCTCTGAGATGGCCATCCTGACCCACGGAGTACCGGTTCGGACGTGCGACAAAAGAAAAGGCCGCAGACCCGAAGGCTGCGGCCCAAGTTGAGGTCATGACAACGCGGCTGAGGGGAAGCCGCATCTGCGCGACCGCCGGGAGGGGGGTGACGGCCGCAGACCGGAAAGAAGCATGGATCGAATCCCTTTGCAACAGGATTCGTTGAGGCGATGAAGGATTCCTGATGGCAACATGGATTCCTCGCCCCACGACTGCTTTCAAAAGGTCCGCCTGAGGATCTGACGCCCAAAAAGGGCTGGCAATGAGCGGTGTTGTTGAGATCACATCAGCGGGCGCGGCAAAAAAAGCATCGATTGAGCCGCTCGCGCAGGGATTCATGGCTTCTCTGAAAAGGATTCGGTTGCGCGGCATCCATGCGGATGTATCCTTTTCTTCCGCGCCGGGCTTCGGGCGCGAGGATGCCTTCCGGAGGAGACTGATGTCCTGCATTAACGACGTGAGGTTGGTCGGTAAGCTTACAGCCGATCCTGACTTTCTGGAGACCTCCGGCAAACGTCCCTATGCGCGGCTTTCGGTGCTCACTGAGCGGTACGTGAAGGTCAACGGCGAAAGCAAGCGAATAGCCAACGTCCATACGGTGGTCTGCTTCAACCAATTCGCCCTTCCCGCGTTGCGCCAGTTCGCGCGTAAGGATTCGTGGGTGAAGGTCCTCGGCGAGCTCTCTTATCTCGACGGACAGGCTCAGGTGACCGTGTCCCAATATATGGGCGAGGTCGGCTTGATGATGATCGCAGATCATGCTGCGCCAGCCGAGGCAACGGACACACCCTCCCCTTCAAAAGGAACAGGCGGGCTCGGAAGACTTCCAAAGACCAAGTCGCAGGGACGAAAACCACCGGTTCCGACCGACGCTTTGGACGATGAAATCCCGTTCTGAAGTCTCTCTTCCAGGGCTACGAGCGTAGGTTTCGCCCCCCAAAAAGTCCGCCGGCGGATCCTGCCGCCTGTCCCGCCGACTTTTTCCTTCCATGCCTCGTGCCATGGAAGGATTCGAAACAACCCCGGTTCTGCGAGGCCGCGGACCGGAAACTCTTCCAATATTGCGACCGAAAGGGATTAAAGATGCGCATCGAGCGACGCTTCACCACCGAGGGCCGGGACGCCTATGAGGGGATCGGATTCAAGAGCGTCAAAAGCGAGATCCGCAATCCCGACGGGAAAGTGATCTTTTCTCAGGACGATATCCGCGTCCCTGAGCAGTTCTCGCAGGTGGCGGCTGACGTCCTTTCCCAGAAGTATTTCCGCCGGAAGGGCGTGGCTGCGATCCTACGAAAGGTCCGCGAAGACAGCGTTCCGGAGTGGCTTCAGCGCTCCGAGCCGGACATCGAGAAGCTCGAGGCGCTTCCCGCAGAGGATCGCTTCGGCGGCGAGACGGATGCTCGCCAGGTGTTCGACAGGTTGGCCGGCGCTTGGACTTATTGGGGGTGGAGGTGCGGCTACTTCACGGAAGAGAGTGACGCGCGGGCATATTTCGACGAAATGCGCCACATGCTCGCCCGTCAGATGGCAGCACCGAACTCGCCGCAATGGTTCAACACGGGTCTGCATTGGGCCTACGGCATCGACGGCCCGGCGCAGGGGCACTTCTATGTGGATCCATTCACCGGCAAAATGGTTCGCTCGGCCTCGGCCTACGAGCACCCTCAGCCGCATGCTTGCTTCATCCAGTCTGTCGAAGACGATCTGGTGAACGAAAACGGCATCATGGATCTGTGGACCCGTGAGGCACGACTGTTCAAGTACGGATCCGGCACTGGTTCCAATTTTTCCAACCTCCGCGGGGCCGGAGAATCTCTTTCCGGCGGCGGCAAGTCGTCCGGATTGATGTCGTTCCTGAAGATCGGCGACACGGCAGCCGGGTCGATCAAGTCCGGCGGTACGACCCGTCGTGCAGCCAAGATGGTGATCGTCAACGTCGACCACCCCGACATCGAGCAGTTCATCGATTGGAAGGTGATCGAAGAGGAGAAGGTTGCGGCGCTGGTCACTGGTTCGCGGCTGATGTCCCAGCGGCTGACGGCCGTCATGAAAGCCGCCCGTGACGGCAAGGATGAGTCGCGTTTCGACCCCGCCGCCAACCCTGGATTAAAGGCTGCGATCAAGGATGCCCGGGCGGCAATGATCCCCGACAGCTATATCCACCGGGTGCTGCATCTCGCCAAGCAGGGTTATGAGGAAATCGAGTTCCGCACGTATGACACTGATTGGGATTCCGAGGCCTATGCGACCGTCAGCGGCCAGAATTCCAACAACTCGGTGCGGGTCACCGACGCTTTCCTCCATGCCGTCGAGCGCGGCGCCAAATGGGATCTGATCCGGCGCACCGACGGTCAGATCCACCGGACGGTCGACGCGAGCTATCTGTGGGACAAGATCGGCTACGCGGCTTGGGCCTCGGCGGATCCGGGCCTTCAGTTCGACACCACGATCAACGACTGGCATACGTGCCCGAAGGGTGGGCGGATCAACGGGTCCAATCCCTGCTCCGAATACATGTTCCTCGACGACACGGCGTGCAACCTCGCCTCTCTGAATCTGATCAAGTTCAGAAACGAGGACGGCTGGTTCAATACCGAAAACTTCAAGCATGCCGTCCGGCTGTGGACCCTGACCCTCGAGATATCGGTTGCGATGGCTCAGTTCCCGTCCAAGCAGATTGCTCTGCTCTCCTACGAGTACCGCACGCTTGGTCTCGGATTCGCCAATCTCGGTGGACTGCTGATGTCCCTCGGTATTCCTTACGATAGCGAGGAGGGCCGCTCCTATTGCGGTGCTATTTCGGCTCTGATGACGGGTTGGGCTTATCGCACGTCAGCCGAGATCGCAGGGGAATTGGGGTCTTTCGTGCGCTACCAGGAAAACGCGGAGGACATGCTCCGCGTGATCCGTAATCACCGCCGGGCGGCTCACGGCGTCGGCCGCGTGGACACCGTGCTCGATGATTACGAAGGGTTGTCGATAACTCCTGTCGCATTCGCGGCAGCCGAATGTCCGGACCGCGGACTCGCGGGCGAGGCCCACGCCGCGTGGAATGAAGCTCTCGAGTACGCAGAAGCGTTCGGGATCCGCAATGCGCAGGTGTCGGTTGTCGCGCCCACGGGCACGATCGGCCTAGTCATGGACTGCGATACGACCGGCATCGAACCCGACTTCGCGCTGGTGAAGTTCAAGAAGCTGGCCGGTGGCGGCTATTTCAAGATCATCAATCAAATGGTCCCGCAGGCCCTGCGCGCGCTCGGCTATTCGGAATCCGAGATCGCCGAGATCGAGGTCTACGCGGTGGGTCACGGCTCGCTGGCGCAGGCGCCGGGCATCAACCACACGACGCTGAAGGCCAAGGGCTTTACCGACGAGGTGATCGCCAAGATCGAGAAGGCGCTGCCGACCGCCTTCGACATCAAGTTCGCCTTCAACAAATGGACGCTGGGCGAGGAGTTCTGCACCCAGGTGCTTGGCCTCGACGCCGCCGCCCTCGCCTCCCCCGGCTTCGACCTGCTGGCCGCGATCGGCTTCAGCAAGCGCGAGATCGAGGCGGCCAACATCCATGTCTGCGGCGCCATGACGGTGGAAGGCGCGCCGCATCTCAAGCCCGAGCACTACGCGGTGTTCGATTGCGCCAATCCGTGCGGGCGGATCGGCAAGCGCTATCTCTCGGTCGAGAGCCACATCCGGATGATGGCGGCGGCGCAGCCGTTCATTTCCGGCGCCATTTCCA
>Ga0180222_1001545_pt1 | contig 23205 bp, 18 predicted proteins | sample eDN5th37CKraftOP_FD_151336 | JGI IMG/M metagenome (GOLD analysis project Ga0180222, IMG submission 151336) | Enriched Organic Plus compost microbial communities from Emeryville, California, USA - eDNA 5th pass 37_C Kraft OP (version 2) (version 2) ... | reverse complement strand
CGCGCGCCTTCCTCGTGGCTTGACGAGATGCGCAGCTTCAGCGGCCACAGCGGCCAGGTCAGCTCCTTGTTCTCGTATTCCGGCGGCTGCGGCATGATTTCGAAATTGACCACCGACAGCGCGCCCTGGCGCACCGAGGTGCCGATGCAGTCCGAGCCGGTGTCGCCGCCGCCGATCACCACCACGCGCTTGCCGGTGGCGAGGATCGGCGTGACGCCGTCCTGCGGCTCGCCGCTGACGCGGCGGTTCTGCTGCGGCAGGAAATCCATGGCGAAATGGATGCCCTTGAGCTCCCGGCCGGGGATACGCAGGTCGCGCGGCGCTTCGGCGCCGCCGGCGACCGCGATCGCATCGTAGCTTTCGAGCAATGTCTCAGGCGTGACATTGCCGCCGACATGGGCGTTGTAGTGGAAGGTCACGCCCTCCGCCTCCATCTGCGCGATGCGGCGATCGATATGGATCTTCTCCATCTTGAAGTCGGGGATGCCGTAGCGCAGCAGGCCGCCGGCCTTGGCATGCTTCTCGTAGACATGGACGTCGTGGCCGGCGCGCGCGAGCTGCTGCGCGCAGGCGAGGCCGGCCGGCCCGGAGCCGACAACCGCGACCTTCCTGCCGGTCTTGTGCGCTGCGAGCTCGGGCTTGAGGCCCTGCTCGATGGCGCGGTCGGCGATCGCGCATTCGATGGTCTTGATGGTGACCGGGTTGTCGATGATGTTGAGCGTGCAGGACGCCTCGCAGGGCGCCGGGCAGACGCGTCCTGTGACCTCGGGAAAATTGTTGGTCGAGTGCAGGTTGCGCGCCGCCTCGTCCCAGTCGCCGCGATAGACGAGATCGTTCCAGTCCGGAATTTGGTTGTTGACCGGACAGCCGGTCGGCGCGCCGGTGATGCGGTTGGTGCCGTGGCAATACGGCACGCCGCAATCCATGCAGCGGGCTGCCTGGTCGCGCAGCTCCGCTTCGCCGAGCGGAATGACGAACTCGTGGTAGTGCTTGATGCGCTCCGCGACCGGCGCGTAGTCGCGGTCGTTGCGCTCGATCTCGAGGAATCCGGTAATCTTGCCCATAACTTACTCCGCGGCCTCGAGGCTCGCTTTCGCCATCTCGGCGAGCGCGCGGCGGTATTCGACCGGCATCACCTTGCGGAACAGCGGCCGATAGCGCGGCCAGTCGGCGAGGATGGCGGCGGCGCGCCGTGAGCCGGTATAGCGCGCATGCCGCGCGAGCAGCCGGCGCAGCCGGGCGCAGTCGAACTGCGACATATCCTCCATCACGCCGACCAGGCCGTGGCTTTCGAGGTCCTGGCCGTACTCGCGCTCCGCCACGTCCTCGTCTTCGGGCAGCGGCTCGAGCTCGACCATCGCCAGATTGCAGCGCGAGGCGAAGTCGCCGTCCTCGTCGAGCACATAGGCGATGCCGCCCGACATGCCGGCCGCGAAATTGCGTCCGGTCGGGCCGAGCACCACCACGACGCCGCCGGTCATGTATTCGCAGCCGTGATCTCCGGTGCCCTCGACCACCACCACGGCGCCGGAGTTGCGCACCGCGAAGCGTTCGCCGGCGACCCCGCGGAAATAGCATTCACCGGAAATCGCGCCGTACATCACGGTGTTGCCGACGATGATCGACTGCTCCGGGACGATGCCGCTGTCGGCCGGCGGACGGATGATGAGGCGGCCGCCGGAGAGGCCCTTGCCGACATAGTCGTTGCCTTCGCCTTCGAGCTCGAAGGTGATGCCCTTGGCGAGCCAGGCGCCGAAGCTCTGCCCCGCCGTGCCGGTGAACCGCACATGGATGGTGCCGTCGGGCAGGCCGGCATGGCCGTAGCGCCGCGCCACCTCGCCGGACAGCATGGCGCCCGTCGCGCGGTCGGTGTTCTTGATCGGGCTCGCGAGCCGCACCGGCGTGCCGCGCTCCAGCGCGCCCTGCGCCTGCGCGATCAGCTTGCGGTCGAGCACCTTCTCGAGGTGATGTTCCTGCGGCTCGCATTTGTGGAGCTTCACCTCGGGCGGCGCTTCCGGCTTGAAGAACAGCCGGGAGAAGTCGAGGCCCTTGGCCTTCCAGTGCTCGATGAAGCGCTGCTGATCGAGCATCTGCATCTGCCCGATCATCTCGTCGAAGCGACGATAGCCGAGCGCGGCCATCAGCTCGCGTACCTCCTCGGCGACGAAGAAGAAGTAGTTGATGACATGCTCGGGCTGGCCGCGGAAGCGCGCGCGTAACACCGGGTCCTGAGTGGCGACACCGACCGGACAGGTGTTGAGATGGCACTTGCGCATCATGATGCAGCCGGCGGCGATCAGCGGCGCGGTGGCGAAGCCGAACTCGTCGGCACCGAGCAAGGCGCCGACGACGACGTCGCGGCCGGTGCGGATGCCGCCGTCGACCTGCACCGCGATGCGGCCGCGCAGCCGGTTGATGACCAGCGTCTGGTGGGTCTCGGCGAGCCCGATCTCCCACGGCGAGCCGGCATGCTTGATCGAGGTGAGGGGGGAGGCGCCGGTGCCGCCCTCGAAGCCGGAGATCGTGACGTGATCGGCGCGCGCCTTGGCGACGCCGGCCGCGACCGTGCCGACGCCGATCTCGGAGACCAGCTTGACCGAGACATCGGCCCGCGGATTGACGTTCTTCAGGTCGAAGATGAGCTGCGCCAGGTCCTCGATCGAATAGATGTCGTGATGCGGCGGCGGCGAGATCAGGCCGACGCCGGGCGTCGAGTGCCGTACTCGCGCGATGGTCTCGTCGACCTTGTGGCCGGGAAGCTGGCCGCCTTCGCCGGGCTTGGCGCCCTGCGCCATCTTGATCTGCATCACGTCGGAGTTGACGAGATATTCGGTCGTGACTCCAAATCGTCCGGAGGCGACCTGCTTGATCGCCGAGCGCATGCTGTCGCCGTTCGGCAGTGGCTTGAAGCGGTCGGATTCCTCGCCGCCTTCACCGGTGTTGGACTTGCCGCCGATGCGGTTCATGGCGATCGCCAGCGTGGTGTGAGCCTCGCGCGAGATCGAGCCGAACGACATCGCGCCGGTGGAGAAGCGGCGCACGATCGACTTTGCCGGCTCGACCTCCTCGAGCGGCACCGGCTTGCGGCCATCGCTCTCGGCGTTCTTGAGCCGGAACAGGCCGCGGATGGTCAGGAGCCGCTCCGACTGCTCGTTGAGCAGCGCGGCGAAGTCGCGGTAGCGCTCCTGCGAATTGCCGCGCACCGCATGCTGCAGCATCGCCACGCTGGTCGCGGTCCAGGCATGCTCCTCGCCGCGCACGCGCACCGCGTAGTCGCCGCCGACATCGAGCATGCTGCGGTAGATCTGTGCTTCGCCGAAAGCGTCGCGATGGCGCCGCACCGTCTCCTCGGCGATCTCGGCAAGGCCGACGCCCTCGATCTGGGTATGGGTGCCTGTGAAATATTTGGCGACGAAATCCGCCTTGAGGCCGACCGCGTCGAAGATCTGCGCGCCGCAATAGGATTGATAGGTGGAGATGCCCATCTTCGACATCACCTTGAGCAGGCCCTTGCCGACCGCCTTGATGTATTTCTTGACCGCTTCCTTCTCGTCGGGCTGGCCCGGCAGCCGGTCGCGGACTGCGGCCAGCGTCTCGAAAGCGAGATAGGGATTGATCGCTTCCGCGCCGTAGCCGGCGAGGCAGGCGAAATGATGCACCTCGCGCGGCTCGCCGGATTCGACGACGAGGCCGACCGAGGTGCGCAGCCCGCAGCGGATCAGGTGATGATGCACGGCGGCGCAGGCGAGCAGCGAGGGGATCGGAATCCGGTCGGCGCCGGCCTTGCGGTCGCTCAGCACGATGATGTTGGTGCCGGCGCGCACCGCGGCTTCCGCCTTCTCGCACAGCGTGTCGATGCCCCAACCCATGCCGGTGGCGCCGTGCTCGGCCGGGAAGGTGATGTCCAGCGTCTTCGACTTGAAATGCGAGTCGCTCATCTCGGAGATCGCTCGGATCTTCTCGAGATCGTCGTTGGTGAGGATCGGCTGGCGCACCTCGAGCCGCTTGTGGTTCGACGGCCCGGCGAGGTCGAGCAGGTTCGGTCGCGGCCCGATGATGGAGACGAGGCTCATCACCAGCTCCTCGCGGATCGGATCGATCGGCGGGTTGGTGACCTGCGCGAAGTTCTGCTTGAAGTAGGTGAACAGCAGCTTGGTCTTGTTCGACAGCGCCGAGATCGGCGTGTCGGTGCCCATCGAGCCGATCGCCTCCTCGCCGGTGGCGCCCATCGGCGTCATCAGGAGCTTGATGTCCTCCTGGCTGTAGCCGAACACCTGCTGGCGATCGAGCAGCGACAGGTTCGACTTCGGCGTGCGGCGGCCGGAGCCGGGCAGGTCCTCGAGCACGATCTGGGTGCGCGTCAGCCATTCCTTGTAGGGATGCGCGCGCGCCAGCGACGCCTTGATCTCCTCGTCGGGAATGAGGCGGCCCTCGACCAGGTCGACCAGCAGCATCTTGCCCGGCTGCAGCCGCCACTTTTGGACGATGTCACGCTCGGGGATATCGAGCACGCCCATCTCGGACGCCATCACGATACGGTCGTCGCGGGTGACCAGATAGCGCGCCGGACGCAGGCCGTTACGGTCGAGCGTGGCGCCGATCTGCCGGCCGTCGGTGAAAGCGATCGCCGCGGGGCCGTCCCATGGCTCCATCAGCGCGGCGTTGTATTCGTAGAAGGCGCGACGCTCCTCGTCCATCGACGGATTGCCGGCCCAGGCTTCCGGCACCAGCATCATCATCGCATGCGCGAGCGAGTAGCCGCCCTGCACCAGGAATTCGAGCGCATTGTCGAAGCAGGCGGTGTCGGACTGGCCCTCGTAGGAGATCGGCCACAGCTTGTCGATGTCGCCGCCGAACAGCGGGGAAGACACCGAGGCCTGGCGCGCCGCCATCCAGTTGACGTTGCCGCGCAGGGTGTTGATCTCGCCGTTGTGGGCGATCATGCGGAACGGATGCGCCAGCGACCAGGCCGGGAAGGTGTTGGTCGAGAACCGCTGGTGCACGAGCGCGATCGCGCTCTCGAAATCCGGCTCGTGCAGGTCGGGGTAATAGGCCGCGAGCTGGTCGGCGAGGAACATCCCCTTGTAGACCACCGTACGGCACGAGATCGAGACGGGATAATAGCCCGACAGGCGGCGCTCGCGCTGCTTGTAGATGGCGTTGGAAATGGTCTTGCGCAGCACGTAGAGCCGGCGCTCGAAGGCGTCCTCGGTGAGCTTGGCGTCCCCGAGCCCGATGAAGACCTGCTGATGCACCGGCTCGGTCGGGATCACGCTCGGGCCGAGCGTCGAATTGTCGGTCGGCACGCTGCGCCAGCCCAGCAGGCGAAAGCCTTCGGCCTCGATCTTCTCGGCGTAGATGTCGCGGATGATCTCGCGCCATTCATTGTCCTGCGGCAGGAACAACTGGCCGATCGCATAATGACCCGGCGGCGGCAGCGTGAAGCCGAGTTCTTGCGCCTTGCGGGAAAAGAAAGCGTGGGGAATCTGCACCAGGATGCCCGCGCCATCGCCCATGCGCGGATCGGCGCCGACGGCGCCGCGGTGCTCGAGGTTGCAGAGGATGCGGAGCGAGTCCGCGACGATCTTGTGCGACTTGCGGCCCTTGATGTCGGCGATGAAGCCGACGCCGCAGGAATCTTTATCGAGTTTGGGATCGTAAAGGCCCTGCGCGGCCGGCATGCCGGGATCGAGCGTGTCGCGAAACACCGCATCGGCGCAGGGCGCCACATCTCGCTGGGCGTTCTTCCGATCGTCGCGCTGCACGGTCATCTCGTCCTCCTCGCCAGAGCCCTGCGCTCCGGCGGTCACGTTCGTTGCGCGCCGCGGTGCTGGCGCGAGAAGCAGCTTTCTGAGAGACAGCGTCGCCTGGCAGCAGTCTGCGCCTGATCCGCCGCGCCTTCACCGGCCCGTCGACTCTGCGGCATCACGTCCCAATAGGACAGCATTGCTGTCCTATAGAACCTTTGCAAATTTTGCACTGCCGTACAAGACAGGTCCACGGTCGATTTTGCGATTTTTGTGCGTTTGTTGCGTGACGACCCCGCGCCCGGCAACGAAGCCCGGCCACAGGCCCCCTCCGGCGACCGTCCGTTGCGTGCGGCCGGCCGCAACCGTGTCCGCGCCGATTAACCCTTTAATCGTCAATACGATAAAACCCGCGACAGCAGCGCGGTTTCATTGATTCCGGCCTACCGCTTGGCAAAGGTGCCGACCAGCATCGAGCCAAGTGCAGGAGGAGTGCGATGACCGACATGACCGTCGACAGGGGGCTCGGCCTGGCCGAGGCACCGTCCGCCAATCCGCTGGACACGCTCGCCACCAAGTTGTCGCGCCTGGTGCCGCCGGCCCCGGCCGCCGCGCTGGCTCAGCCCGCGTCTTCCCCCGCCGTCGAGGAGGCGCTGCGCAAGAGCCGCGAGCGCGCCGCCGCGATCGCGCGCCAGACCCGCCGGCGGCGCCGCGGCCTCGTCACCGCCGGGGTGGAGAGCTTCATCAGCGCCTGCGCCTTCGTGCCCTATGCGCTGGTGGCGCTGGCCTTCCGCTTCATCCTCGCCCGCGTCTTCTTCCTCGCCGGGCAGACCATGATCGACGGGCCGCGCGTGCCGCTCACCATTCCCGAGGCCCTGGCGAGCGTGGTGCGGTTCGACTTCTCGGTGACGCTGCCGTTCGCGGTGAAGCCGGAGACCTTCGCGATGTTCGCCGGACCGTTCTCGGCGGTCCCGGTGCCGCCGGTGCTCGGCGCCTATCTCGTCAGCTACGCGCAGTTCATTCTGCCGGTGTTGCTGATGCTGGGTCTCGCCACGCGGTTCTCCGCGCTCGGCCTGCTGATCATCACCGCGATGATCCAGTTGTTCGTCTATCCGGAGGCGCTGTGGACCACGCATGTCTACTGGGCAGCGATGCTGATGCTCTTGGTCTGCGCTGGTCCGGGCGCGATCTCGGTCGATCACGTCATCCGCTGGGCGACGCGGCGCTAGCGCCGCCGCGGGGCTGTGGTGACACGGAAACTCGCAGTCTGCGTGCTGCTCGCCGGCGGCGCTGCGCTGCTCGCGGTGCGCGCACCGGCGCAACAGACCGTGGCGAGCGTGCCGCGCCACGAGATCGATATCGGCGCACGGATGCGCGCACTCGGGCTCGGCGTCGTCGCCACGCCGGTCCGCCACGGCTCGGTCTATGTCGTCGAGGCGCTCGATCCGCGCGGCGCCGAGATGCGGGTGATCCTGGATGCCGACCACGGGCGGGTGGTTTCGATCTCGCCGCTGCCGCCGCGGACCGCGTCCTATTCGCCCTATCAGGATGCGAGCCCGCGCATCATTACCATTTTGCCGGCGGACGAGATCGACGAGCCGCGGCGGGCGCCGCGTCGCGTTGCGCCGTCACCGCCGGTTTCCTCGCCGCGCCGCGCTGTCCGCGAGGTAGTGCCGCCACGGCCGGCGCCGCGCGACGTCTCGGTTGATCGCGAGGCCGAGCGCCGCGCGCTGGAGGAGGAACGGCGCATGGTCGCGCCGCCGCCTCCGCTGCCGCCATCCCCGCCGTCTTCATCGCCGCGGCGGCCGCGCACCGTGCTGGCGCCGCCGCCCTATGCGGCCGGGCCGACGCAGCCTGCGCAAGATAGCGACCGTGACGGCAGACGATTCGCCCCGGCGGGTGAGACCACGCCCGCCGTTCCGGGCGACGGTGTCGAGCATCGTGCTGCGCCGGATGCCGATCCGCGCGCGCAGGCGCATGCGGGCGTGCCGCCGGCCCTGCCGCAAATCCCGGGAGGACCGCGCAGCGCCGGCCTCGCGCCGCCGGCATCCGCGCCGACACTGCCGGAAGACGAGCCGCCGCCGGGCACGCCAACGCTCGATGCGTCCGCCGGGACCGCGCAATAACGCCGCGGCGGCCGCACGATCTTTTCCCTGATTTGCCCGAAACCGCTGAATTTCCGCCCGGCATGCGCCTCAATCCGGCGCCAGCCTCCGCAACCTGAGGCGATCGGCTTGATTGGGAGGAGCGTCTTGAAACACCGTGCAACTGTGCTTGCGACCGCGATGTCCATGTTCGGATCGATCGGCGTCTATGCCGAGCCGCTGCGCGTGATGCCGGTGCCGCCGGGAGCGCTGCCGGCCTTCGAGGCGGTGACCATCACCCGCTCGATGGGACTCGATCCGGTGGATGGGCCGGTGTGGCGCGACGGCCGCTACGTGCTGCGCGCGATCGATCCGGACGGCCGCGAAATGCGTGTCGTGCTCGACGGCCGCGACGGCCATGTGCTGGCGGTGCGGCCGCAGGCCCGGCGCTATTTCGCGCCGGGCGGCTATGGCCCGCGTGGTGACGTGGTGCGCGACTACGACAGGATCGAGGAGATCGACGTGCCCTATGCGCGGCTGCCGGCCTATGAGCACTATCGGGTGGCGCCGCCGCTGCCGCAGCCGCCGAGGCGTGACGCCGGGTCAGCGAAAGAGAAACCGCGGCAATCCGCCAAGGCAGCGCCGCAACCGTCGCAACCGCGACAGCAGGCACCGGAGACCAAGGCCAATACCGCGCCAGCGCAGGCCGCGGCATCGCAGCCGCCGGCGGCCGGCAGCGAGGTGGCGTCAGGCAAGAAGGAGATTCGCAAGATCGAGATCTATCGGACGCCGCAGGAGCCCGCGGCGACACCCGCCGACAAACCCGGCGATGCGCCCAAACCTGGCGATGCGCAGCAGGCGCCGGCCGACGTGCCGATCAATCCGCTGCTCTGACGGCTGCAGCCAATATGAACCAATATGAAAATGAAAGCGCCCCGGATCATCTCCGGGGCGCCATGTTTTTCAGGGTCATATTGCCGTCAGGCAATCGGGATCAGGCCGCCTTGGCCTCGACCTCGACCGGCTTGCGGCCGGTGCCGATCGGAATCTGCCGCGGCTTCTTGGCCTCCGGAATCTCGCGTACGAGATCGACGTGCAGCAGACCGTTCTCGATCGTCGCGCCCTTGACCTGGACGTGATCGGCAAGCTGGAAGACGCGCTCGAACGCGCGCGCGGCGATGCCCTGGTAGAGCACCTCGCCCTTGTTCTCTTCCTTCACCTGCTTCTCGCCCTTGATGGTGAGGGTATTTTCCTTGACCTCGATCGCGAGGTCATTCTCGCCGAAGCCGGCGACAGCAACGGAAATGCGATAGTCGTTTTCGCCGGTGCGCTCGATGTTGTAGGGCGGGTAGCCGGGCGAGGCGGTGTCAAAACCGTCCAGCATGGAAAACAGCCGGTCGAAGCCGACCGTCGAGCGATAAAGGGGAGCAAGATCAAACGTACGCATGGCATATCCTCCTGATTGAGCGACATGCGGGTCGGTCCGCCAGCGAGGCCGGACCAAAAGCCCGTTGTGCAGCCACCATGGCCTGCACGAAAGCGATATGGGAGGGTCACGAGCCGCTTTCAAGGTCCGGCACGCTCCGCCATATCATTGAAAAATATGGAAAATTTCCTGCATGTGCTCATCGGCGGTGAAATGAAGGCCGCTTCCGGCCGGGTGCGACCTGCTATAAGGCTGCAGCGCCCACCGATCCTGACGCATGAAACTCGTTTCCATCCCAGCCAACCCCGTCCCCGATGATGTCGTGTCCGGCACGGTCCGGACCCGCGACGGCGTCAATCTGCGCTTCGCGCGCTGGGCGCCGCCGCCGGGCCGCAAGGGCACCGTGGTGGTGCTGCAGGGCCGTGCCGAGTTCATCGAGAAATATTTCGAGACGGTGCGCGACCTGCGCGCCCGCGGCTTCGCGGTGGCGACGCTCGACTGGCGCGGGCAGGGGCTGTCCGATCGGGCGCTGTCGGATCGGCTGAAAGGCCATGTGCGCAATTTCGGCGAATACGGGGCCGATCTCGACGCCTTCATGGAGCAGATCGTGCTGCCGGATTGCCCGCCGCCCCTGTTCGCGCTGGCGCATTCGATGGGCGGCGCGATCCTGGTCGAGGCCTGTGCGCAGGGCCGGCGCTGGTTCGACCGCGTGGTGCTGAGCGCGCCGATGATCGGCTTGCCGAAGACGCGGCTGCTCGCGATGGCTGGCCCGATGCTGACGCTGCTGCGGCTGATCGGGCGCGGCTCGGCCTATGTGCCCGGGGGTGCGTCGCCCGAAGCGCGCGACTTTCTCGGCAATGTGCTAACCTCCGATCCGGTACGGTTTGCGCGCAACCGCGCGGTGCTGGAAGCTGAGCCGGAACTGGCGCTCGGCGGCCCGACCGTAGCCTGGACGCATTCGGCGCTCAGGCTGATGAACAGATTCAGGTCCCCGGCCTATGCCCCACGCATCCGCCAGCCCATCCTGATGGTGGCGGCGGGGCAGGATGAGGTGGTGTCGACGCCGGCGATCGAGGAGTTCGGCACGCAGCTCCTCGCCGGCGCGCATGTCATCGTGCCGGGAGCGCGGCACGAGATCCTTCAGGAACAGGATCTCTACCGCAAGCAGTTCTGGGCGGCGTTCGACGCCTTCGTGCCGGGCACGCCGCTGTTCTGAGCGGTTTAGTCGGAGCGCGCAGCGAGGAGCGCCAGCGCCGCCTCGTGGACGCGGGCATCGCCGGCGGCGATGATGCGGCCGCCGTGCAAGGCGGGCCCGTTGTCCCAGCTGGTGATGATGCCGCCGGCGCCGACGATGATCGGGATCAGCGCCAGGATATCGTGCGGCTTCAGGCCGGCCTCGATCACCAGGTCGATATGGCCGGCCGCCAGCATGCAATAGGCATAGCAGTCGCCGCCATAGCGCGACATCCGCGCCGCTTCCTCGACGCGGGCGAAGACGGCGCGCTCCTCCGGCTGCATCAGACGCGGGCTCGTCGTGTACACCACCGCGTCGGCGAGCCGCGCGCAGCCACGCACGCGCAGGTCGCGCTCTCCCGCGGGGCCGCGGTAATGCGCGGCAGCGCCGTCGCCGGTGAACCGCTCGCGGGTGAAAGGCTGGTGCATCATGCCGAACACCGGCTCGCCGAACCGCATCAACCCGATCAGCGTGCCCCAAATCGGCATGCCGCCGACGAACGACTTGGTGCCGTCGATCGGATCGAGCGCCCAGACATATTCCGCGTCGCCGCGCTCGTCGCCATATTCCTCGCCGACGATGCCGTGGTCGGGGAAGTGCTTGCGGATCAGGGCGCGCATCGCGTTCTCCGCCGCGCGATCGGCGGCGGTGACGGGATCGAACCCCCCTGGATTCTTGTTCTCGACTGCGAGCGCGGTGCGGAAGAACGGCAGGATGATGTCGCCGGATACCGTCGCCAGCTCATCGACGAAGGCTGCGAAATCGACCGCTGTCATGGTTGATGGTTGTCCCCATCGCGGCCGCTGCCGCGCCATTTCCGCCTAACCGAGAAACCGTGCAGCGGCAATCGGCAGCCGGTCGTTCCGGGAAAGCCGATAGACAGCCCGATACCGTAGCCAGTGCGGCGCAGCGAAGCGGTGCCGAGACACCTTTCGGTTGTGGCATGCGTTTCACGCAAGGATCATTGCGACAGAATGTCCAGAAAGGCGCCGAAATGCCGCCTTTTTCGCCAGGAACGCCGCCGCCGGTTTCATATCCTCGTATTTTCGAAGTCCAGCTATGCAGAAATGCGGTGCAAAAGTGATGCTGGCTTCTTGCGTTTTGTGCGTCGCGATGTATGTTATTGCAATGCGGTAGCGAGAGCTACCGTTGCCCTCCTTGGGCGTTTCCTCCCTAGACTTGGGCCGCTTGCCATCGCAAGCGGCCCTTTTTTTACAGGGGATTACTCGGCCGCGGCGCGGTAGGGCCGCAATTCTTCCAGCGGGATGTCGGCGAGGCGATCGGCGAGCGTTTCGAGGTCGGCGGCCAGCCGGGCGAAGCCGGCAGTGCGCTCGCGGCGGCGCTCGTTCATGTAGAGGGCGCGGTTCATCTCGAGCTGCACCGCATGGAGGCCTGCGGCCGGGTTGCCATAATGCTCGGTGATGAAGCCGCCGGCATAGGGCTTGTTGCGGCTCACCGTGTAGCCGAGCCCGCGCAGGGTCGTCTCCACGGTCTCCGAAACGATGCTGACGCAGCTGGTGCCGTAGCGATCGCCGATCACGAATTCCGGCCGGGGCCGCTCGTCCTTGTTGCCGGCCGCCGACGGCATCGAGTGGCAGTCCACCAGCACGGCGGCGCCAAAGTCCCGGTGCAGGCGCCCGAAGGTCCGGCGCAGCGCCCGGTGGTAGGGCTTGTACAGGCTTTCGATCCGCCGCAGCGCCTCGTCGACCGGCAGCCGCCGGTCATAGATTTCCTGGGCATCGCCGACCACCCGGGCCACGGTGCCGAGGCCGCCCGCCACCCGCATCGAGCGCGTATTGGCGAAGGACGGCAGCCGGCCGTCGAACATACGCGGGTCGAGCTCGTAGGGCTCGCGGTTGACGTCGACGAAGCAGCGCGGGAAGTGCGCCCGCATCAGCGGATAGCCGCGGCCGACCACGCCGATCACCAGCTCGTCGACGAAGCTGTCCTCCGAGCGCCGCAGCGTCTCGATGTCGAGCCGCGCGGCGGTGAGGAAGGTCGGCGGATAGACCGAGCCGCTGTGCGGCGAGCTGAACAGCACCGGCGCCCGGATCGTCTGCGGCTCGAGGATCTCGAACGGCGGATCGAGTTCGTCAACAGTGGCCGTCATTCCGCTCGATCCACGTTTCGCTGCCGCAGCCTTCTGCCTCGCCTTGTACCGTCGCCATTGTCTACGCCGCGGGTCGCGCTGCCAAGTGCCACCGTCGCGTGCTATCAAGGGCCGGGCCCGAGGTGCAACAACGCGCCGGCGGGGCGGCGGTTCACCCCATATTTACCCGGAATGGGGCTAATAAGCGCCGGGGTAACGGGGTCGTCCGATCGATGAATAGCAAAGCCGCAACGGCAAAAATCCTGCTGGCCGAAGACGATACGGACATGCGCCGGTTCCTGGTCAAGGCGCTGCAGAACGCCGGCTTCGACGTGACGTCCTACGACAACGGGCTGTCGGCCTATCAGCGCCTGCGCGAGGAGCCGTTCGAGCTGCTGCTGACCGACATCGTGATGCCGGAGATGGACGGCATCGAGCTGGCGCGGCGCGCCTCGGAACTCGACCCCGATATCAAGATCATGTTCATCACCGGCTTCGCCGCGGTGGCGCTGAACGCCGATTCCTCGGCGCCCAAGCACGCCAAGGTGCTGTCCAAGCCGGTCCATCTGCGCGAACTGGTGAACGAGGTCAGCAAGATGCTGGCGGCCTGATCGGGGGCCTGGCCGGCGAGGGGGCCGAGGGGCGGTGTCGACGCGCGGCGTGGCGGGGTTGCCTCGCCACGGCGGAGCCGATAAGACACAGCCGACCGGGCGCGTAGCTCAGCGGAAGAGCACTACCTTGACATGGTAGGGGTCACAGGTTCGATCCCTGTCGCGCCCACCATCGGCATTCTTCAGAAAATCGAACGTTAGGAGCCGCGCGGCAGATCATCGCCGTGCTCTGGGCTCCTCTCCGTAATCGCAGGTGCGGTTGACGCCGTGCTCATGTCGGTGCCCGACACAATTGCTTTGCATCGAACCGTGCGACCTCTCTGTGTCGGCCAGACGACTCATGTCGAACTGGCCAGATCGGCTCTGAATGCCGCTGCGCACGGCTCTGGTGCGAGTGTGGCGCCGTTGTCTGGTTATTCGGCCATCGCATCGACAGGATTGGCTCGCGCTTGGCCGAGATTTCAGCGTGTTTCAGGGCCGGTTTCTTTCGCGATGCTCCTTCGCGACCACCGGGGATGACACGTCGGCTTTGCTCGCAGCACCGACGCCAACGACAATCCGATTATTTTCTCGGGTGGCCACAACCGCGGATGGGGTGAAGGCGTTTACGCAAAGGAGTGAGCGCTCGCCGATGTGATGTGATGACGCAGTCCCAGAGAGAGTGGCATGCGGTGATTGTGTTGTGGGCCGTGGGCGTCCTAGTCCTGCTGATTATCGTCTGGGGAATCGGCGAGGCCATGGCTCACGATGCCGCAATGGGGTGGTCGTATCCCTGGGAATGCTGCCACGATCACGACTGCACAGAAATCTCCGCCGATAGAGTTCACACCTCGCCGTCCGGCTATGTGATCGATGGCCATATCGTCGTCCCGCAGTCTGAAGTCAGGCAAAGCCCGGATGGGCGCTACCACGCCTGCTTCCCCAAGCCGGATAAGCTGCGGTGCTTCTTCGCGCCGCCGACGGGGAGTTGAGAGAGACGGGTTTATGTCGCGCGATCATGTGTAACGATCGCAGGGAAGGGCCGCTGCCGTACCGGCTCCCCGTTGTGAATGCGTCGGCTTAAAGCTGGACGGCGTAGCCGCCGTCGACCGGGATTGCCGCGCCGGAGATAAAGTTTGAAGCGGCGCTGGCGAGGAATACGGCGATGCCGGCAAAATCGTCCGGATCGCCCCAGCGACCGGCCGGTGTCCGGGCAAGCACGCTGGCTTCAAGATCCGGCACGGCGGCCTTGGCGCGGCGCGCAAATGCCGTTTCGATGAAGCCGGGCAATATGGCGTTCACCTGAATGTTGTCCTTGCCCCAGGCGACGGCGAGTCCCCGCGTCAGCTGCAAAATGCCGCCTTTGCTGGCGGTGTAGGGGACGTTGAAGCTGCCCCCGAACCACGAGGTCATCGAACCGATATTGATGATCTTGCCAGCGCCGCGTTGCTTGAGCTGCGGGTAAACCGCGCGCGCTCCGAGAAAGGCGCCAGTCAGGTTGGTGTCGATGATGGTTTGCCATTCCGGCAGCGAGACCAGTTCCGGCGCCTTGGCCAGAGACACTCCTGCATTGTTGACCAGAATGTCGATGTGGCCGAAGCGCGTCAGGCTTTCCTCCACGATGCGTGTCCAGTCAGCCTCCTGCCGGACATCGGCCACGACGACATGTATACGGGCGCCGAGCCTGCTCAGCCGTTCGACCGCTTGTGCCGTCTCTCCGCGCTCAACGATGACGATATCCGCGTGAGCGCAGGCCAGGCCCTCGGCGATGCCGAGACCGATGCCGCCGCCGCCGCCGGTGACGATGGCAACGCGGCCCGACAGATCGAACAGTCCGATGAGGCTCGGATTTGATTCAGGCGCGGCATTCATGGTGCTTCTTCATCGATTGCCGTTTCGCGCCCGATGTTCCTCCGCGCTGCGCGTCTCGACCTCGCGGATCGCGGCGCGCACCCGATCGACGTTGATTTCTTTCGCGCGGACCGCGATATAGGGACTGGCGGCGGTTGCCTGCGCAATACGCTCGATCTCATCGTCACTCGGATCGCTCAGGCCAAGATCCGCGAGTCGTAACGGCAAGCCGACGTCCCGCAGAAATGTTCGCAACGCAGTGATTTCCGGTTCCGGACGCTGCTCGAGCGTGGCCTGGACCAGCGTTCCGTAGGCCGCCTGATCGCCGTGCAGCGCATCTTTGGCGCCGCGCACCAAGAGCAGGCCCCGCACCACCGAATGCGCGATCCAAAGACCTCCGTTCTCAAACGCAAGACAGCTCAGCAATAGCGCCGCCTCGACCGCATATTCGAGATCGTCAGTGACGCGCCCCGCCTCGGCCGCGCGCATTGCAGCCGGACCGTGGCTGCGCAAGAGCTCGTAACAGTCATTGGCGATCAGAAGCGCGGAGCGCAACGGCCGCGTCATGTGCTTCGTCCGCCCGCCGCCCTGCCAGCAACCCTCCGCCTCGAACTTCTTGGCGACAGCATCGCCCATGCCAGCCCGCAGGAAACGCGGCGGCGCCTTGGCGATAATGTCGGTATCAACCAGGACGTAAGCGGGGTTCCGCTCCATCTGCTCGACCACGACCGGGCGATGCTCCTCGTCATAAATCCCGATTCCGCGAGCTGCCGGCGCATCGGTGGAAGCGATGGTCGGCACGCTCACGAAAGGCAGGTGCAGGCGATGCGCCACGCCTTTGCCGGCGTCGAGCGCGCGTCCGCCGCCAACCCCGACGATGGCATCGGGACGGTGATCGCTGGCGCGCGCGGTGAGCTGTTCTATCATCGCGAGCGTGTTTTCACCGCTGAAAGGATAAGTCTGCGTAAGGACTCCGGCGGCGTGCAGGCTGCGATCGAGGCGTTCTCCAACCAGTGGAATGATATCGCGATCGCAAACGACGACGGCCCGTTGCCCCAGGCTCGCTGTCTTGACGCCGACCAGATCGAGCGCCCCCGGACCCTGCACATAATGGCCCGGAGCCATGAAGACCTTAAGACCGTTCATTGCCTTTCACCGACATCACCGGACCATAGGGAATCCGCGAGAGCGACAGATCGGCGCATCGTCCGATCATCTCTGCGGCCGTTCAAGAATTGATTGGCTGCCAGCCGGCCCGATCGCTCACCGATCAGGCTGCGGCATGATCATGAGCCCTTGCGGGCCGGGAAGGTGTCCACCACCACGTTTGCCTTTCGACCATCTACCTTTTCAACCTTTCGAATATAGACGTTCATGGTGATGTCGCGCGTATCGGCTTCGATCTTCGCAGGGCCGCGCGGGCTTTCGAACGTAAACCCGCGCACGGCGTCGATGGCCGCCGTTCCATTGAACGGCTTGCCCTGCTGAGATACGACCATTTTGTAGATGACGCGCAATCCGTCATAAGCGGGCGGAACAAACAAGCCGATCGGCGTATTGGCGCCAAATTTCTTCTGGAACACTTCCTTGAATTTCATGTTCTCCGGATTTGTCAGTCCGGACGCATAATGATGCGAGGAGTAGAATCCAAGCACGGAATCATCGAATAAATGCAAGTCCGGGTCATCCGTCTCGGCCTGGCCGACAACGATGACTTTGTCGTTGCCGAGAATTCCACGCGCCGCCATGGCCTTGAGCGCGCTGGCCGCCGGTGCGCCCGTCACCAGAAACGTCACCACGGCATCCGGTTTGGCATTGGCGATGCGCTCGGCATAGGGCGCATAGTCGACAGTGTTGAGGGGAATGCGGTCGATGCCGACAACTTCAGCGCCGCTATCCAAAATGACTTTCTTCGCTGCCTCCTCGGTGGCGATCCCCGGCGCATAATCTGCGACCGCGATATAGAAGCGCTTCTTGCCCTGCTTGAGCGCAAATTCCGCCTGCGGGGCGGCCACTTGGGTCATGGTATCGCCGACGCGGACAAAGTAGGGCGATTGTTTGACGATGCTGGGAGTTGCGCCGTTGAAAATAACGCCCGGCGTCTTCGTCTCGGTTAGCACCGACGCGGCAGCGAACGATTCGGGAGACAGGAAAAAGCCGCCGATAATCGAAACTTTGTCCTTTACGATCAGCTCTTCGGCGAGCCGCTTCGCCGTGGCTGGATTCGATCCGCCGACATCGCGAAAGACCAGTTCGACCTCGCGGCCGCCGACGCGCGTACCATGCAAAGCAATGAAGCATTCGATCCCTTGGCGATATTCTTCGCCGGCCGTCGCAAAGGGACCGGAAAACTGTCCAATAATGCCAACTTTTATCTTTTCCTGCGCGTCGGCGGCACCGCTCATCATCATGATCGACGCGATGAGCAGAAGCGTCGAACGAAGAATATGTCTAACCATTTGCTGGCTCCATTTGGGTTTCCTCCGCAGGCGCTCGAGAGCAAGCGTGCGTGCTCTGAGGCCCTTTGTCGGCGCGCAACGCCGTTGCCGTCGTCGTGCGCCAACCGCTTTGTGTTCGTAAGCCAACCGCTTTGCTTTAGTGATTGATGCGTATCGCTTGTTTCCCTCCAGCGGCTCACGGCGGAATTCAGCGATCAGCCCGACGAGCCGGATATTGCGATGCAAACTGGCGTGACCGAATGAGCAACCCTTTGGCAATGGCCCGCTTAGGTCAAATTATTTGTAATTATTGGTCCGATCATCGGGCGTAATGCCGGCCCGTCTTCCATGCAGCCGCTGCTGATGATGGCCCTTGCTGGTCCGATCCGGCGTTGGGACGGGCTGCCGGGCTCCGCATGCAGCAATAAGAAATTGTGATTGGAAGGATAGCGATATGCAATTGGACATGATGTCAGACGTCATGCCAGCGTGACGCGAAGAACGCCCCCGCATCCGCAGGCCCGATGACACCGATCCCGGCCCATCGCTCCGTGCTAGAAGGACGGACGACCCGAACCGGGGGCATTTCCATGCACGTGGCCGCTTACAACCCGGCGGCGCGATCGAGACGACTCTTCCTCATTCCAGGCACGGCGCCGTTTTCGACGGGAGAGTCCTGACGCCGGCATCTTAATCTCGGAAATGCTTGATGGATGCGTTGTTGTCGAGCTTGTCGTTCATCGCGCTCTATGGCGTGTCCTACGGCGTCGTATTGTTCACGATATCGATCGGGCTCGTCGTCACGATGGGCCTCATGCGCATCATCAACATGGCGCACGGCGCCTTCGCTGCGCTCGGAGGATATTTCGCCGTAAGTCTGATGAATGCATTCTCGGTTCCGTTTGCGATCGCGGTTCCGGCGGCGGTGCTGGGCGTCGCGCTGTTCAGCGTATTCGTCGAGCGGCTGTTCTATGTACATATCTATACGGCGAGTGAGCTCGATCAGGTCCTTCTGACGGTGGGACTCGCCTACATTGCGATCGCCGGGCTCAATCTTGCTTTCGGTCCCAATGTCTTTCCCGGACAATTGCCGCGCCTGCTGACCACCAATGTCGATCTCGGCCTGCGCACGTTTCCGGCCTATCGCTTGTTTCTGATCGCCGTTGGTTTCCTGCTCGTGGTCGCGCTCTGGTATGTGTTCGACCGCACCAGCTTTGGCGCCCGCCTGCGCGCGGCGGTGGACAACCGGACCATGGCGCAGGCGATCGGGATTAACGTTCCGAGGCTGTTCTCGCTCGTTTTTGCGATCGGCTGTGGGCTGGCGGCACTCGGCGGCGCGATCGGCTACGCCATCTTTCCGCTCGAGCCGGTTTATCCGTTCAAATATCTCGTTCTGGTGCTGATCATCGTTTCGCTCACAGGCTTCGGCAATATCAAGCCGGCGGTGGGCGTGGCGGTCTTTGTAGGCGTGGTGGACACTGCGTGCCGCTACCTCTTTCCAAGCGTCGGCGCTTTCATCATCTACGCGATCCTCATCGGTCTTATCATTCACAAGCACGCTGGAATTTTCACCCGCAGGAGCCCGTCGTGACGGTGCGCTCGGAGCTGCTCGAACGTCACGTCTTCAGGCCGGTTGAAATCATCTATTGGCTGTTGCTGCTGGCCGCCTTCTTCGCCTTTCCCAGCTATCTGTCGGTGGCGACGACAGTGGTGATCATGTCGTTGTTTGCGCTATCGCTCGACCTCATCCTGGGCTTTGGCGGAATCGTGACCCTCGGTCATGCAGCCTATTTCGGTATGGGGGCTTATGCCGCGGCGCTGCTCGCGTTCGGCGGGTTTCAGGAGCCGATCAGCGCCACGCTGCTGGCCGGGCTTATCGCGGCAGGGCTCGCGCTCATCATCGGTCCGGCGCTGCTGCTTCTTGAAGGCTTGCCGCTGATCATGGTGACGATGGCGATCACAGCCATCCTGTTCGAAGCGGCCAATAAGGCAAGCTGGCTGACCGGCGGCGACGACGGCCTGCGCGATTTCAGCTTTTCTCCGGTTTTTGGCTTATTTCCGTGGTCGGTCTACGGCCAGACCTCCTATCTCTACGCCGTCGGCTGGCTTGCGGTGCTGTTTGTGCTGGTGCGCCGGGTGGTGAGCTCGCCGTTCGGCGTCGCGTTGCAAGGCATCCGCGAGAATCGTGCGCGCATGAAGCTGATCGGCTCACCCGTGGTTGGGCATTTGGTCCGCGCCTATGTGCTCTCGGCTTTCATGGCGGGCGTTGCCGGCGCTCTCCACGCACAGACAAATAAATTCGTAAGCCTCGAAGTCCTGAGCATCGATACCTCGGTTGATGTCGTGGTGATGCTGGTGCTGGGAGGGATCGGGCGTCTCTATGGCGCCTTGATCGGGGCACCGGTCTATATCCTGGTCAAGCATTTCGCCGCCACGTGGAGCCCATACCACTGGATGTTCATCATCGGCGCATTGCTGATAATCGCGGTTCGCTTCGTGCGTGGCGGCCTGCTCGGCATCCTCGGTCATATCGGCGCGTGGTTTGCGGGCGTGGGAGGCGCGCGAAAGTCGTGACCACCTTCGCGCTCGAGACCATCGACCTGTGCAAGACCTTCGGCGCCCTTAAAGTCGTCGACCACGTCAGCCTGCGGCTGCCGCAGGGAGCCCGTCATGCGCTGATCGGCCCGAATGGCGCCGGCAAGACCACGGTCGTCCAGCTCTTGTCCGGCGTGTTGCGCCCCGATTCCGGCCGCATTCTGCTGGGAGGTATCGACATCAGCGCCAGCAGCCAGCAGCGCCGCGTCAAGCACGGCTTGGTGCGCACCTTCCAGGTCACCAATTTGTTTCGCGGCTTGACCGTGCTTGAGAACGTGTTCCTCGCCGTCAGCGAGCGCCATGGCGTCAGCCGGCAGATGATCACCGCCGCCGGCAAGCGGCGTGACCTGATAGAGCGGGCCGAGTTGATCATCGAACAGCTCGGCCTCGGCGCCGATCGGCACCGCCGCATTTCCGAAATCGCCTACGGTCAGCAGAGGTTGGTCGAGATTGCTGTCGCGCTCAGCCTCGACCCGAAGGTGCTCCTGCTTGACGAGCCCGCCGCGGGCATCCCGAGCAAGGAGGTCTCGCTCCTGCTCGACGCTGTCGAGCGCCTCCCCGCGGACATCGCCATCCTCATGATCGAGCACGACATGCACGTGGTACGTCGCTTCGCGAGTGAAGTGAGCGTACTCGTCGGCGGCCGCATTCTAATGTCAGGCCTTCCGCAAGAGGTGATGGCATCGGAACAAGTCCGTACTGTCTATCTCGGACAGACCGGCCAGAAGCGCTTCACCACGGCGGCCTCCCATGCTTGAGATCGAACGATTGACCGGCGGCTGGGGGCAGACGACGATCGTCGAGGATCTCGATCTGTCGCTTGCTCCGGGAGAGACCGTGGCGATCGTGGGCCGCAACGGCGTCGGCAAGAGCACCTTGCTCGAGCTGATCGTCGGACGTGCCCAGCGTCACGCCGGGTCGATACGTCTCGGCCAACGCGATATCTCGCAATTGCCGATCCATGCGCGGGCGTTGGCTGGCCTGGGCTATGTGCCGCAAGAGCGCGAGGTGTTTGGCAGCCTCACGGTCAAGGAGCATCTGTTGGTTGCAGCGCGGCCCGGCCGCTGGACCGAAGACGCCATCATCGAGCTCTTTCCGCCGCTCGGCAAGCGGTTCGGCAATCTCGGATCGCAATTATCGGGCGGCGAACAGCAAATGCTGGCGATCGCCCGCGCGCTGATCGGCAATCCGAAAGTTCTGCTGATGGACGAGCCTTCCGAAGGCCTGGCGCCGGTCGTGGTCGAGCAACTGGTCGGCGGCATGCGTGCGGTCGTCAGCGACAGCGGATTGTCTGTGCTGCTGGTCGAGCAGCGAGTCGATATCGCGCTCGACCTCGCGAGCCGCTGCTTGGTCATGGAGCGGGGGCGCTTCATCCACCAAGGTTTGAGCGCCCAACTGCGTGCGGACGAAGAGCAACTCGGCCGCCTGATGGGGCTTGAGCAACAGCCATGATCGGCAAACACGCAAGAAGGACTTCAATCGGGAGAAGGCAATGAAAGTTATCGAACCTTATACCGCCGTGTGCCTGCAGACCACACCGCCGGTGGTGCTCAACAATGCCGAGCTGCGCGAGGCAATCCGCTATGTGACCGGCATGTTTCCGTGGTGTACGCGCACGGGGGCCGAACCATCGCTCGGTGTGCGCGGCGAGGAGCATCGCTTTGCGCCGGTCAAGCTCATCGCGACGCCGGAATTTGGAATCTTCACCTTCCCCGGACCCAAAGAGAAAGCGACCGACTACATCCTTAGCAACGGTCTGGCCGTCAAGATTCCCGGTGAAGAGACCGACATGATCGCCGCGAAAGCGAAGGAGCTCAACGTCTTCGTGGCCGCCATGCTCTACGAATACGATCCGGAATGGCCGGACCGCTATTTCAACACCATGTTCCTCATCAACCCGAAGGGCGAGATTGTCGTCAAGCATCGCAAGATGTACATCCCGCTGTTCATGTCGGTCGATGTCAGCCCGCACGATTTTTACGACCAATACATCGAGCGCTACGGCGATTCCCTCGACACCTTCTATCCGGTAGGCCGCACCGAAATCGGCAATATTGGATTCTGCATCTGCACCGAGGGCTGGTTCCCGGAAAACTTCAGGGCGCTGGCGCTCAACGGCGCCGAGATCGTGCTGCACCCGAACTTCAACGAGCCGTTCTACTCGCCGCCCATGAACACCTGGGAAGTCCTCAACCGTGCCGCCGCCATCAACAATATGATGTATGTGGTCGGGTGTGCGGTCGGTGACGCCAAGTCGGCGCGTCCCGACGTCCCGAGCCTGAAATACCCGTTCAGGCCTGAGCTTTTCTGTCCGGGCGATGCGATGATCGTTGACTACGAGGGCGCAATCATTGCCCGCAGTCCTTATCCGGGAGAAACTGCCTGCTGGGGCACGATCCGCATCAACGAGCTGCGCAAGCGCAGGACCGATCCCTGGAACTATATCGCCATGCTGCGGACGGAACCTCTGCACAAACACGTCTATAGCAAGCCGCTATACCCGAAGAATCTGTTCCCGAAGGAGCAGTGGAAGGAAGTCTCGGAGGTCATCAAGCGTGCACCGCTCGAGACCATTCGCCGCTTGCAGAAAGAAGGCGTGTTTGAAAAGCCCGATCAATAGAGCAGGGGCTTTCCCGCTTGCCGCGTGAGTCTTCGGACGGGCTTACGCGCAAGCGGGAAAGCAGGTCGATCATCGGGGGCGCCGGCAGTGTGATGGCACGCTGCGGGGGCGGAGAGTTGCCACGCTGAAGAAGCACTGAAGCAAGCCAAAGCTTAAGATCGGCCTCGCTCCCTCAACTTCTGCCGCATCTCTTCGAGCGGTCGGTCGGCTCCTAGACCGAGCGTTCCACGCTCGCCTGCTTGTGAGCGTCGACGCGGCCGGACTGGCGATTATGGCCGAGGGCCTTAGGCGTCGTCCTCCTCACGTTCGCGAACCCGCCTGCGGCTCACGCTCGCCGCGCTCACCCCGAGCCTTGCGGTGCTTCACGCCCGCTGCAACCGCTTTCAGAACCTGGTCCCGAACATAGAGGTGGGTCCGCTTTCCGAGACAGTTTGGCGGCTTGGCTAAGGTGGATTCTGGGTTTGGTCACGCCGCCAGTTTCTCCGTCGGTGTCGCGATAGCATAGACCTCGTCAGGCGTCCTGCCGCCGAA
>Ga0180222_1001542_pt1 | contig 23233 bp, 19 predicted proteins | sample eDN5th37CKraftOP_FD_151336 | JGI IMG/M metagenome (GOLD analysis project Ga0180222, IMG submission 151336) | Enriched Organic Plus compost microbial communities from Emeryville, California, USA - eDNA 5th pass 37_C Kraft OP (version 2) (version 2) ... | reverse complement strand
GAAAGATGATATCCCCGAGCCGAAGCCGGTCGAGCGCCTTGGCGCGCTCTGCCGCATCCTGGGCGCCCACCCGCGCGCCTCCCCATGTTACGTCAACCACTGCCGCCTCCTGGCCAGATTAGACTGTGCGTCATTCAGACGGAACCAGTACCGATACCCTCACCCTGCGGTGGGCACGCAGTTCCGGACCACCTCAGGGTGACGGCCTGCCCCCTTTCGAGACGCGAGAAGCGCCTCTGCCGGGGACAGGCCGCCGCTATGCCGCATCAGTTGGTGATGCTGTAGATCGCCTTGCCGTCAGCGCCCGTGACCTCCTTGGCCCAGGTCTGCCGGATCAGCTTCACGACGCTGGCCGGCAGCGGCACGTAATCGAGCTCGGCGGCCATGGCGTTGCCGTTCTTGTAGGCCCAGTCGAAAAAGTTGAGCGCGATCTGGGCGGCCGCAGCATCCTTGGGCTGCTTCGGCAGCAGGATGAAGGTCGCGGCAGCGATCGGCCAGGCCTTCTCGCCCGCCTCATCGGTGAGGATCAGGTAGAAGCCCGGAGCCTTGGCCCAGTCGGCACCGGCAGCGGCCGCAGCGATGGTTCCGGCGTTGGCTTCGACAGCCTTGCCATCCTTGTTGATCAGCTTGGTGGTGGTCAGCTTGTTCTGCTTGGCATAGGCGGTTTCGACGTAGCCGATCGCGCCCTTGGTCTGCTTGACGTTGTTGGCAACGCCTTCGTTACCCTTGGCGCCGATGCCGGCCGGCCACTCGACCGCGGTGTTGGAGCCGACCTTCGACTTCCACTCCGCGCTGACATGCGCGAGGTAGTTGGTGAACAGGAAGGTGGTGCCCGATCCGTCGGAGCGGTGCACGATGGCGATCGCTTGCGATGGCAGCTTGGCGCTGGGGTTGAGCTGCTTGATCGCCGGATCGTCCCAGGTCTTGATTTCGCCGAGGAAGATCTTGGCGAGGGTCGAACCGTCGAGGGTCAGCTCGGCATTCTCGATACCATCGAGGTTGACCACCGGCACGATGCCGCCGAGCACGGTCGGAAACTGGATCAGGCCGTCCTTTTCGAGCTGGTCGGGCTTGAGCGGGCTGTCGGTGGCGCCGAACGTCACGGTGCGCGCGATGATCTGCTTGATGCCACCGCCGGAGCCGATCGACTGATAGTTCAGACCGTTGCCGGTCTCCTTCTTATAAGCCTCGGCCCACTTGGCGTAGACCGGATAGGGGAAGGTCGCGCCCGCTCCCGAGATATCGGCAGCGGTGGCCGCAGTCGAAGCGGCGGCAAGGCCGGCGGCGATGACACCGGCGGCAGCGATGGTACGAAGGAATTGCACTGGCTTTCTCCATCCTGGGGATGCGACGCCGATCGCGATCGATAGCGCCTGCATGCGGCTGTTTAGGAGGCCGTGGTGCAGCTTTTATGAGAGTTTGATGACACTTGGATGACACCGATAACCTTCTGTAATCCCGGGATTTATCGCGCCGTTTGCGGCTTGCCCTGGGGAAAACAGGCGGTGAAGGTGGCGCCCTGCCGCGGCGGGCTTTCGATCAGCAGCCGGCCGCGATGGCGGTTCAGCGTATGCTTGACCAGCGCGAGCCCGAGGCCGGTGCCGCCCTGTGCGCGGCTGTTGCCGGCATTGACGCGGTAGAAGCGCTCAGTGAGCCGCGGCAGATGCTCGGGCGGAATGCCCGGCCCGAAATCGCGGACCTTGAACTGCCACTCGGCACCACCGTCGGGGCCGCGCCCCTCGGTCAGCGAGACGACGATGCGGCCGCCCGAGGCGCCATATTTGAGGCCGTTCTCGATCAGGTTCTCGAACACCCGCAGCACTTCCTCGCGATCGCCGGGAATGATGGCCGGAGCCTGCGGCAGCTCGACTTCGATCTTCACCTCGCGCTCGGCGGCGAGCGGCAGCAGCCCGTCCATCACCTGGCGCACGATCGGCACAATGTCGATCAGCGTCTCGGGGCGGATATGGGCGCTCAGCTCCACCCGCGACAGCGACAACAGGTCGTCGATCAGCCGCGCCATCCGCGTCGCCTGGGCGTGCATGATGCCGAGGAAGCGCTCGCGGGCCTTGGGATCGTCGCGCGCCGGCCCCTGCAGCGTGTCGATGAAGCCGGACAACGCCGCCAGCGGGGTGCGCAGCTCGTGGCTGGCATTGGCGACGAAGTCGGCGCGCATCTCCTCGATCCGGCGCAGCGGCGTCTGATCGTGGAAGGTCATCAGCATGCAGCGGTCCTTGCCGCCGAAAGTGGTCGGCACCGTGATCGGCGCGATGGTCAACTCCATCCAGCGCTCGACCTGGCCGTGATCGACGAAGGTGACGCGGCGCGGCGTTGCGGTGGCGATGGCTTCGCGCAGCGCCGCGACGATCTCCGGGGTGCGCAACGCGAACTGCGCCAGCTCGCCTTTGCGCAGGGCAGGCGCCAGCTCGGCGGCTGCCGGATTGAGATGGATGACGCGACCGGCGCGATCCAGCAGCACCGCGGGATCGCTCATGCCGCCGATCACAGCGCTGACGGCCGGCGCCTCCACCGGATCGATGCGGGGCGTGTCGTCGCGGCCGATGACGCCCTCATGCAGCTGCCAGGGCACCAGCGCGGCGCCGACGATGCAGATGAAAGCCACCGCCGCCGGCAGCGCCGGCAGCGTGCCCATGATCACGAGCCCGCCCAGCACGATCGCGGCCGTGAGCAGGATCAGCGTCGCATTGCGCAGACGATCCGGCCACGGCGCGAACAGCGACGGCGCGACCTCCAGCGGCGCACCGGTCGCGACGTCCTGCCGGCGGGTGTGATCCTCAGGCGCCAGAGTCACCGTATTGTCCCGATCGTGGCAGGCCATGGCCTGCCGTGGCATCGCCGGCGGGGGCCGGCTGACATGCACCTTTTTGTCGAGAACTTAGCATAACCTCGCGAAACGTCAGCACGATGACAGAAACAAGAAAAGGGATGATATAGTAAAGCAGCCGGAACAGCAGCATGCCCGCCAGCAGTTCCTCGCGGTCCATCTGCCACAGCCCGACCAGCATTGCCGCATCGAACACGCCGAGGCCGCCGGGCGAATGGCTGGCAAAGCCGAGCAGCGTGGCGGAGACGAAGATCACGGCGACCACGACAAAGCCGAGATTGGGCTCATCGGGCACCAGCATGTACATCGCCAGCGCGCAGAAGCCGAGATCGACGATGCCGATGCCGATCTGCAGCAACGTCGGCCATCCGCCGGGCAGGATCACCGACCACGGGCCACGGCCGACCTGTCGCGGCCCCAGCGAGACCCAGACCACGTAGCCGGCGAGCCCGATCAGCAGGATGATGGCGGCGACCCGGTTGAGCCAGGGCGGCAGCTGGTCGACCGCCGAGGCCGCCTCCGGATGATAGGCGACGCCCATGCCGAGCACCGCAATGTTGCCGAGCCAGAAAGTCAGGCCGGCGATGAAGCACACCTTGGTGACATCGACTGCGCTCAGGCCGAGCGCGGAATAGATGCGATAGCGCACCGCGCCGCCGGTGAAGGCACTGGCGCCGACATTGTGCCCGACCGAATAACTGGTGAACGCCGCCAAGGCGCTGGTGCGGTACGGCACTTCGCTGCGGCCGATGGTGCGCAGCGCGAACAGGTCATAGAAAGTCAGCGTGAAATAGCTCGCCGCCACGAACAGCCCGGCCAAAGCGATCGACTGCAGGTCGCTGCGCTTCAGCGCATTGACGACCTCGTTGACGTCGATGGTCCGCAGCATATGAAACAGGATGTAGCAGGCGATGCCGATCACCGTCAGGCTGATCAGCACACCGAGCCGATGCAGGACCTGCTTGGCGCGCAGAACCTCGACCGTCCTGCGAATTAGATCCTGCATCTCGACCTCGAATGGTGGTCCCGCGCGGCAACCGATCCCGCGAATGTGGTCATGGCCCCCGCGATGCGCACTCCGGCGCGACCATGGAAAGGCGCGACGGGACCGAGGGCGCCCCCCTGGCCGGAACGACGCGCGCTGCCCATGCGCCTCTGGAGCGGCACCTCACACGTCCGCTTCATGATCTCCGCGAGTTCCTCAAGCGAACGTCTGAACCTGAACCATGCCGGCATGGGTTCTGAAGCTCGCACCAGGAATTGCCGCGACGACATGCGAACTTCGAAATCCGACACTAGAGGTCCATCATTAAAATTAAAGCTTCACCACCGCTCGCCTCGCCGTCAACCCTGCCGTGCTGCGGCACAGCGCTCCATGCGTCACCATGGCCGGTCCCCGGCGGCACTCTCCCGCCAATCGGGTCGGCACGCAACTGCCTCAAACGTCCTGCCCGGAGGCGGGGCGGGACTGGGAGGATTCCGCATAACGGGCCATGAAACGGTCGCGCAGGGCGGAACCGAATGCACATCCGATCAGATAGGCAACCAGCAAGACAAGTCCAAGGTCGAGCCAATAGCCGGGGCGGCCCGGCACCACCCGGGCCACCGCGATGCCGGCCAGCACCACGATGAGCAGCGCCACCCGCTGCGCCCAGGCCTTCGACAGTCCCTCACCGTGCTGGACCACCGCGATCCATCCCATACCCAGACCGAGCAGCAGCGCCACGAGCAGCCAGCCCCAGTGAAAAGTGATGAAATAGATCATCGGTTCACCTCACCAGGAAATCGATCCGGCGGTTCTGCGCCTTGCCGGCCTCGGTCGCGTTGTCGCCGGTCGGCTGGGAACTGCCCATGCCGACGGCCTGGAAGCGATCCGCGGGAAGCCCTGCCTGGACCAGGAAATCCACCACCGCCTTGGCCCGCGTCTCGGACAGCGCCTGATTGGCGGCCTCGTCGCCATCGCTGTCGGTATGTCCGACCACCTCGATCGCGGCGGCCGGGCAGCGCAGGGCGATTTCCGCCAGACGGTCGAGCAGGCCCGCTGAATCGGCATCGATGGTGGCGCTGCCGGTCTCGAACCGGATCGAGCCCTTGGCCAGCAATTCCGAGAACAGCCGCTGGCAGACGCCGGCATCGACCGGCGCCGAGGCCGGCTTCACCGAAATCTCCGTTTTCGCCCGCCAACCCTCCGGAAGGCTTTTGCCCAGTTCGCGAATCTGGTTCGCCGCGCCCGGATAAAGCGCGTCCCCCGACAGCTTGACCTCGCGGTCCGCCACCACCAGCGCGCCGGTGGACAGGCGCGACAGCGCGCCGAGCGCCAGCATCACCGCTTCCGTGAATCCCTTCGGCGCGCCAATGCTCGGCTTGAGGTTGTCGCTCACCTTCTCGCCGAAGAACTTGCGCTGGGCCGCGCCCACCAGCTCGTCATGGATCGGGTTGTTCGGCACATTGCCGCTCAGCGTCAGCGTTCCGCCGACCGGGTCCTTGTTGGCCTGGAAGATGTAAGGCGGCGCCTCGACCTGATTGACCGCGACGGTATAGCCCTCCGGCAGGCTGCGCAGCGCCGCGGCGATCGCCTCGCGGCCACCGAGCTCGCGTGCCATGCCGGACAGGCTGACCGACTTGTCGGAAAGCCCGACCTTGCCCTCCTTCAGCCGCGCCACCTGCTCGATCAACAGCGCCACCGCAGCATCGAAACGCGCCGGCGCACCGCGCGCATAGCTGGTGTGATCGACCACCTCGACGCCGTTGAGGCTGCTGCGCGCCGCCTCCAGCAGCCGCGCCTTGATCGCCGGCAGCGGCGTCGAACCGCCGAGCGTCACCCGCACCACATCGCGCTCCGCGGTCCAGACATAAGGCTTCGCCTCCGGAACCAGCCGTGAGCGGTCATTCACCATCCGCACACCGGCAATCGACTCCACCGAGGTGACGGCGCTGCGCCGTCCCTCCTCCGAAAAGGCGTCCGCGGCAAAGGTGATGTCGCGCCCCACCGCGGTGATGCTGATTTTGTCGAGCACGTCGTTCTTCACCGCGGCGCTGGCCGCGGCGGTCAGATCGGACTCGATCGGAACGGTTTTACTCCACGCGGCCCATACCCAGAGCGCGGCAAGCGGAATGAGACCCGGCCACCACTTCCTGCCCCATCTGAAAAGTCCATGCATTCCGTGATCCTGCGGGTCTGGAAAGACACAGAGAGAACAAATGCTTGCAGCGCTGTCAATTTCGAAATGCGGCGTGGCGCCGCAGGCCCCGCTTCGCTGTGCAGAATTCGGCCCGCGCCGCGTTCCATGGACACGCCGCGACATGCCGCGGCGTCGCGTTCAACGCGATAACCGATGGTTGCGGATACGGAAAAATAGCGATTTGTCTCTACAGATCCGCATGAGCTCGCTGGCCGGCTCTGGTGCGAACTTCCAAATCGCAGGACACTCGCAGGCTCCTGATTCTCGTGTGGCGGCAACCGGCATTGGAGCCGGTGGCGCGCCGCATGTCACCTGTCCACCCGGATCGCCGATGCGGCAGCTTCGCAACGCCATCATTCGCACAGGCCTCAGCCTCCTGCGCCACAGCGGCACCGACCGGCTGCTGCAGCCCCTCGTCGGCGGCGCCGGGCTGATCCTGATGCTGCATCACGTGCGGCCGCAACCCGACGCGCCGTTCCAGCCCAACCGCCATCTCGAAGTGACGCCCGAATTCCTGCGCCGGACGCTTGCCCATGTGCGCGACAGCGGGCTCGACATCATCACACTCGACGAGATGCTGCAGCGGCTCGTCGCGCGCGATACCGCACGCCGCTTCGTCTGCTTCACCTTCGACGACGGCTATCGCGACAACCGCGACTTCGCGCTGCCGCTGATGCGCGCCTTCGATGCGCCGTTCACCGTCTATGTGCCGAGCGCTTTCGCATCGGGCCACGGCCGGCTGTGGTGGGTGGCGCTGGAACGCGTGGTGGCGGCGAGCGATGCGATCGAGGCTGAGATAGCCGGCGTCGCCGTCAGGCTCGACACCCGCACCATTGACGACAAGTATGCCGCCTTCGCACGGCTGCATGACGGGCTGCGGCGATTGCCGGATGGTGACAGCCTGCGCCGCACGGTCAGCATGCTGTGCGACCGCCACGGCATCGACGAGGATGCGATCTGCCGTGACCTGTGCTTGTCCTGGGACGAGCTCAAACCCTTCGCCGCCGACCCGCTGGTGACGATCGGCGCGCATACGCTGCAGCACGACAGCCTCGCGTTGCAGAGCCCGGAGGCGGCGCTGCGCGACATCACCGCCAACCGCACCGACCTTGAGACCGCGCTGCAGCGGCCGGTGCGTCATCTCGCCTATCCCTACGGGGACCGCGCCGCGGCTGCATCGCGCGACTTCGCGCTGGCGCGGCAGGCCGGCTTTTCCACCGCGGTGACGACGCGCCCCGGCATGATCTTTCCCGAACATGCGGCACACCCCACCGCGCTGCCGCGCGTCTCGCTGAATGGGGCCCATCAGCAAGCGCATGTGCTGCCGGTGCTGACCTCCGGCGCCGCCACCGCGCTGTGGAACGGATTCCGCCGCCTCGATGTGGACTAAACGGTGCGCACAGGTTCCGACGCCTGCGGCTGATGCGAGAGATCATTCGCGATTTTTCCCGCTCAGCCCGTTCTAGGCCATAGGCAGATCGCGCGAACGCGCTATAAATCGGCATTCAGTTCAACGGGAGGCATCATGTTCAAGGATCTGTTTTCTCTTCAGGGCCGTGTCGCGCTGGTGACCGGCGGCTCCCGCGGCATCGGCAAGATGATCGCGGCGGGATTCCTCGCCTATGGCGCGTCGAAGGTCTACATCACCGCGCGCAAGGCCGGCCCCTGCGAGGAAACGGCGAAGGAACTGACCGCCGCCTATGACGGCGAGTGCATTGCGCTGCCAATCGACATGTCCACCGTGGAGGGCTGCAACAGACTCGCCGACGAAATCATCAAGCGGGAGCCGAAGCTCGACATCCTGGTCAACAATGCCGGCGCGGCCTGGGGCGCGCCGTTCGACGAATTTCCGGAGAACGGCTGGGACAAGGTGATGGACCTCAACGTCAAGTCGCTGTTCTTCCTGACCAAGGCGCTGGCCAAGCCGCTGCGCGCGGCGGCGACCAAGGAGCGGCCCGCGAAGGTGATCAACATCGCCTCGATCGATGGCCTCTCCGTCAATCCGCTGGAGACCTATTCCTACCAGGCCAGCAAGGCCGCGGTGATCCATCTCACCCGGCGCATGGCGGCGAAGCTGATCTCGGACCATGTCGTGGTCACCGCGATCTGCCCCGGCGCGTTCCAATCCGACATGAACCGCGCGGCACGCGATCATGCCGACCAGGTGGCGCAGGCGATTCCGGCCAAGCGCATCGGCACCGACGAGGACATGGCGGGCATCGCCATCTATCTTGCATCGCGCGCCGGCGATTATGTGGTCGGGAACGCCATCGCAGTGGACGGCGGCATCGTCCATGCCGCGCTCAGCGTCCCGGTCGCCGGGGAGTGAGGAAACCGGCTGGCCTCGCCCCGATCATTCCTCGATGAGGCACGGGCGAGGCCTGAACAGGCGCTGCACTTCGCTTCACCCTCCGCCCTGCGGCGGAGGGTGAAGCCAGGTGCAAGAGACTCTTTCGTAGGGACTCTTTCGTCAAGCGCGGGAGCGAGCCGAACATCCATCGCTTTGAAGGCCGGATCGATGTCCCGGCCGCGCGCCGGATCGCGTCGCCTGTTACGCGGCACCCTTGAGCGGCAGCACACCGCGCCGAATCTGGTCTTCCTCGATCGATTCGAACAGCGCCTTGAAGTTGCCCTCGCCAAAACCTTCGTCGCCCTTGCGCTGGATGAACTCAAAGAAGATCGGACCGATCGCATTGGCCGAGAAGATCTGCAGCAGGACCTTGGTCTGGCCGCCGTCGACGACGCCTTCGCCATCGATCAGGATGCCGTTCTTGCGCAGCCGTGCCACGTCCTCGCCGTGGTTCGGCAATCGTGTATCGATCTTCTCGAAGTAGGTGTCGGGCGGCGACGGCATGAAGGGCAGTCCGTCGGCGCGCAGCGCCTCGATGGTCTGGTAGATATCGCGCACGCCACAGGCGATGTGCTGGATGCCTTCGCCGTGATAGATCTCGAGATATTCCTCGATCTGGCCGGAATCGCCGGCGTCCTCGTTGATCGGAATCCGGATCTTGCCGTCCGGGCTGGTCAGCGCCCGGGAGAACAGGCCGGAAGCCCGCCCCTCGATGTCGAAGAAACGGATCTGGCGGAAGTTGAACAGCTTCTCGTAGAAGCCGGTCCAGACATCCATCCGGCCGCGATAGACGTTGTGGGTCAGATGATCGATGTAATACAGCCCGACGCCCTGCGGTCGCGGGTCGCGCTCGCCGAGCCATTCGAACTCGGCGTCATAGGCCGAGCCCTTCGTGCCGTAGCGGTCGATGAAATACAGCAGGCTCCCGCCGATGCCCTTGATCGCCGGCACGTCGAGCGACTTGCGCGCGCCATCGACGTCCGCAGGCTCGGCGCCGAGCGCGATCGCGCGCTCATAAGCCCGTTGCGCATCGACCACGCGAAACGCCATCGACGGCGCGCAGGGGCCGTGGGCGGCGACGAATTCGAAGCCGTGGGTGCCGGGCTCCTCGTTGACCAGATAGTTGATATCGCCCTGGCGGTAGACGGTGATCGCCTTGGTCCGGTGGCGGGCCACGGCGGTGAAGCCCATCAGCCTGAACAGGCTATGCAGCTTTTCGGGCTCCGGGTGGGCGTATTCGACGAATTCGAAGCCGTCGGTCCCCATCGGATTGTGAGCGGAGATGACAGCCGGCGGCGCGTCGTGCGGAAACGGACCCATGACAACCTCCCTGATGACAACCTCCCTGATGCGTCTGCGATCATTATCCATTATCCGCCATATCCTGCGCAAAGTGCGTGCAATCCGGACGGATATGGCGGATAATATGCACATATCGTGCATGACAAGGGACTTTCGCGCGTGATCTCCGTCGACAGCTTCGACCTCAAGATTCTGAGCGCACTGCAGGATGACGGACGGCTCACCAACCAGCAGCTCGCCGACGTGGTGGGACTGTCGGCCTCGCAATGCTCGCGCCGCCGCACCCGGCTGGAGGAGACCGGCATCATCGCCGGCTATCACGCCGACCTCGCCGCCGAGCAGCTCGGCTTCAACGTGATCGCCTTCGTGCAGATCATGCTGGCGACCCACTCGCCGGACAATGCCCGGCATTTCCGCGATCTCGTGGCGCGGGTCGACGATGTGCAGGAAGCTTATTCGCTGACGGGCGACGCCGACTATCTGCTCAAGGTGATCCTGCGCGATCTCAAGAGCCTGTCCGACATCGTCAACAATGTTCTGATGCCGCATCCGAGCGTCGCACATGTGCGATCGTCGATCGTGCTGGACCGCCTGAAGACGACGCCGAAGCTGCCGCTCGGGACCGTTCGAAAACCGTCACCCTGATACGCTGTCGCGTAGCGACAGCCTCGAAGGATGACACCGTCGCTCCGTGCACCCTATCCCTTCGCCGGCAGAATCGTGCCCTCGACCTCGCCGAAACCGATGCGATAGCCCTCGCCCTGGCACCAGCCGCGGATACGCAACGAATCGCCGTCCTCGAAGAAGCTGCGCTTGATTCCGCCGGGCAGTTCGATCGGCTCGCTGCCGTTCCAGGACATCTCCAGCAGGCTGCCGCGCTGATCCTTCTCCGGCCCGGAGATGGTGCCGGAGCCGAGCAGGTCGCCGACATTCATCGCGCAGCCGCCGGAGGCATGGTGCACCAGTTGCTGCACCGAGGACCAGTACATGTACTTGAAATTGGTGCGCGCGATGGTGGCGTAATCCTTGGCGCCATCAACACGCAAATCGACCTCGAGCTTGAGATCGTAATTGTTCGCGCCCTTCTGCTGCAGATAAGGCAGCGGCGTAGGCTGCTGCGCCGGGCCCTGCACGCGGAACGGCTCCAGCGCCTCACGCGTCACCACCCAGGGGCTGATCGAGGTGCCGAACGCCTTGGCCTGGAACGGGCCGAGCGGCACATATTCCCATTGCTGGATGTCGCGGGCGCTCCAGTCGTTGAGCAGCACGAAGCCGAAGATCATCTCGGCGGCCCGGGCTTCCGTCAGCGTCTCCCCCATCTGCGAGGCGCCGCCAATCACGGCACCCATCTCCAGCTCGAAATCGAGCCGCTTGCACGGCGCGAAGACCGGGGCCTCGGCGTTCGGCGGCTTCAACTGGCCCTGCGGCCGGATGATCGGCGTGCCGCTGACTACCACCGTCGACGCGCGGCCGTTATAGGCAATGGGAATGTGCAGCCAGTTCGGCTGCAGCGCATTGTCCTTGCCGCGGAACATGATGCCGACATTGGTGGCATGCTCCTTCGACGAATAGAAATCGGTATAGCCGGCCACCGCGATCGGCAGATGGAGCTGGGCTTCCCGGCGCGGCAGCAAGGCCCGCCGGCGCAGTTCGGCGTTGTCGCGCAGCTCTGGATTGTCATGCCGCAGCAGTTCACTGATGCGCGAGCGCAGCCGCGACCACGCCGCCGGACCGAGCGCCATCAGCGCATTGATCGAATCCTGCGCGAACACACCATCCGCACCGGTTTTCAGCAACCCCTCGGATTCCAGCACTGCGAGATCGAGCACCAAGTCGCCAATGGCGACGCCGACGCGCTTCTGCGCCGAAGTCGGTGTCGAGAATACGCCATAGGGCAGGTTCTGGATCGGAAAATCGGAATCGGGCGCGACTTCAATGAAGGACTTCAATTTCGGATCGTTAGGATGAGACAAATCACTCTCCGCTAAAATAAAGAGGCGTCATGCCCGGACTTGTTCCGGGCAGCGCCATCGTTTTAACTTCACCGGCGAATTAGTCCCGGCTCTGCGGTGCACCGTGAGGACCGCTGCACCGCGTCCGGGACACATTCATCAAGCCTTGTCATCAAGGCTTGTTTGGATCGAACTTCTTCTCCAGGCCCTTCCAGCAGTCGGAATAGTTGTCCTGCAACGTGCCGCAGGTCGCAGCGTGCCGGGTGACACGCTGCGGGAAGCGGGTCTCGAACATGAAGGCCATGGTGCCGGTGAGCTTGACCGGCTTCAATTCGCCGTTGCTGGCGTGCTCGAAGGCGTCGCGATCCGGCCCGTGCGGCAGCATCATGTTGTGCAGGCTGATTCCGCCGGGCACGAAGCCCTCCGGCTTCGCATCATAGACGCCGTAGATCAGGCCCATGAACTCGCTCATGATGTTCATGTGATACCACGGCGGCCGGAACGTGTTCTCCGCCACCATCCAGCGCTCCGGGAAAATGACGAAGTCGATATTGGCGGTCCCTGCGGTCTCCGACGGCGAGGTGAGCACCGTAAAGATCGACGGATCGGGATGGTCGAAGCCGATCGCGCCGACCGGCGAGAAGGTGCGCAGGTCGTATTTGTAGGGCGCATAGTTGCCGTGCCACGCCACCACGTCGATCGGCGAATGCGGCAGCGTGGTCTTGTAGAGCTCGCCGCCCCACTTGACGTAAAGCTCGGTCGGCGTGTCCTTGTCCTCATAGGAGGCGACCGGCGTGAGGAAATCGCGCGAGTTGGCAAGGCAGTTGGCGCCGATCGGTCCCCGTTCCGGCAGCGTGAAGGCGCCGCCGTAGTTCTCGCACAGATAGCCCCGTGCCGGGCCGGACGGAATCTCCAGCCGGAATTTGACCCCGCGCGGAATCACCGCGATCTCGCCGGGCTCGATGTCGATGCGGCCGAACTCGGTGACAAAGCGCAGGTTGCCCTGTTGCGGCACGAACAGCATCTCGCCGTCGGCATTGTAGAAATGCTGGTCCACCATCGATTTGGTGATGAGGTAGACATGCGCCGCCATCCCCGCCTGGGTATTGGCGTCACCGGCGGTCGTCATCGTCTGCACGCCCTGGAGGAAGGTCTGCTCGGTCGCCGGGATCGGGGCCGGGTCCCAGCGCAACTGGCTGATCGGCAGATCGGACTCGAGGCACGGGGCGGTCCGCCACAATCCGGCGTCGACCTTGGTGAAGCGGCCGGAGTGCTTCACCGACGGCCGGATCCGATAGAGCCAGGAACGCTCGTTGGCGCCGCGCGGCGCGGTGAAGGGCGAGCCGGAGAGCTGTTCGGCATAGAGGCCGTAGGCGCAGCGCTGGGGCGAGTTGCGGCCGATCGGCAGCGCGCCGGGCAGCGCCTCGGTCTCGAAGCTGTTGCCGAAGCCGGACATGTACCCCGGGGTGACACCAGCCGACCCCTGTTTGATGATGTCGGGAGCGGTATTGTAATTCATGGCTATCCTCCTTGCAGGGTTGCCCACATCTCGCGGTCGCGCTTGTCGGTCCAGATCACCGGATCGTCGATGCCGGACGCTTCGTCGAACGCGCGCGAGACATTGAACGGGAGACAATGCTCGTAGATGGCGAAGCTGGAGAATTTCGGATCCATCACCTCGCGGGTCGCGGCCATGGTGTCCTTGAGTCCGCGTCCCTTGGCGACCGACATCTCCGCCGCGCCGTAGAGGGTGGTGACGAAATCCCGCGTCATGGCGATGGCTTCGCGCACCGTATCGATGCCCTTCAGCGCATCGCCGCGGCCCGGTGCGACCGCCTTGGGATTGAAGTCGCGGATTTCATTGAGGGTGAACGGCCATTCGCGCAGATGCGCGTCGCCGCAATAGCAGGCCGAGTGATATTCGATCAGGTCGCCGGAGAACATCACCTCGGCATCCGGCACCCAGGCAACGATGTCGCCGGAGGTGTGGCCTGCGCCGAGCTGCATCAGCCGCACCTCGCGCTTGCCGAGATAGATCGACATCTCGCCTTCGAATGTCAGCGTCGGCCAGGTCAGCCCCGGAATGCTGTCCGCGTCCTGAAACAGGCGCGGGAAGCGGCCGTATTCGGAATCCCAGTCCTGCTGGCCACGTTCCTCGATCAGGCGGTAGGTTTCCTGCGAGGCAACGATTCCCTGCGCGTCATAGGCCGACGCGCCGAGCACGCGCACGGCGTGGTAGTGCGACAGCACCACATATTTGATCGGCTTGTCCGTCACCTTGCGGACGCGCTCGATCACCTTGCCGGCCATCGCGGGCGTTGCCTGCGCATCGAACACGATGCAGCCCTCATCACCCACGATCACGCCGGAATTCGGATCGCCCTCCGCCGTGAAGGCGTAGAGATCGGGCCCGATCTCCGAGAACGTGACCTTCTTCTCCGCAAGGTCGGTGGTGGATGCAAAACCCTTGGCCATCAAGATGTCCTTCTGTGCGACGTTATATTGTGTCGGCGGCGTCCCCGACGGGGGATTCCGCAAGTCGTCGTTTCCCGAGCGCGATGGCATCCTGCAGGATGCCGATGTCACCAATGTGATTGGCGAGGATGAGAACCAGCGCGGCGTCGAGCGTGGCGCTCAGCTCGTCATCGAGGCCGCGATGCGCTTCCACGATCATGCGGAACGCGTCGTCGGGCCTCGCGAAATTTGACGTGGTCGAGAGCGGCATGGCACACCTCTCAGTTCACAGCCGTCGCGCGCCGGAGCGCGGCGGCGATGCTGTCCGGCGTCGCATGACGGAAGCGCGCCGCGACATAACCATCGGGACGCAGCAGATAGCAGCTGCCGGGCCAGGCGTCGTAGCGGGCCGCAGCGAGGCCGGCGACGTCCTGCAGATCCTTTCCGATCGTGATCGCGGGGAGGTCGTCCGGCATCGCGTTCGCCGCCCCGTCGGCAAATTGCAACAAGGTGAATCCCCTGCCCGCGTCGTTGAACATGTCGGTCAGGAACACCGTCGCGCCATCCCGCGAGGTCAGCGGCGCATCCGGCAGCGACGCACCGGGGGGCGGACCACCGGCCCAATCGTCCCGATCCGGCGTGGAGAGCGGTGTTTCGTACACCGATGGGGTCGACAGGCGTCCGCCGTTGACCATGCGCTTGCCGAATTCGGTATCCTGAGCCAGCGCCAGCACCGCGCGGCGCAGGCGTGCCTCCTGCCGTGTCGCGGGCGCCATGAAGTCGGTCGACCGCGTCGATTCGCGGATGTTCTCGTCCGCCGCGGCGCTGCGCTCGATGTGATAGCTTTCGAGCAGCATGGCGGGAGAGCGCCGCTGCACCACGCGCGCCAGCTTCCAGGCCAGGTTCTCGGCATCCTCGAGGCCCGAATTGGCGCCGCGCGCACCGAACGGCGAGACCTGATGCGCCGAATCGCCGGCGAAGATCACGCGATCATGGACGAAGCGCGCCATGCGCCGGCACTGGAATTTGTAGATCGAAATCCATTCGAAGTCGAAATTGTCATGGCCGAGCATGCGCGCGATGCGCGGACGCACGGCTTCCGGCCGTCGCTCGGCCACCGGGTCCGCGTCGGGACTGAGCTGAAGATCGATGCGCCACACGTCGTCGGGCTGCCGGTGCAGCAGCGCAGAGCGGCCGGCGTGAAATGGCGGATCGAACCAGAACCAGCGCTCGGTCGGGAAGGCCGCCGTCATCTTCACGTCGGCGATCAGGAACTGGTCCTCGAACACCTGGCCGTGGAAATCGGCCCCGACCATTCCGCGCAGCGACGAGCGCGCGCCGTCACAGGCCACGACATATTCCGCGGTCATGCGATAGGTGCCGTCCGGCGTATCGATCGAGATCGCGACATGATCGTTGCGCTGCTCGAGCGCGACCACCTTGTTGCGCCAGCGCAGATCGACCGCGGGCAGTTGGCTCGCCCGGTCGACCAGATAGGCTTCGGCATAGAACTGCTGTAGGTTGATGAAGGCCGGCATCTTGTGGCCGTCTTCCGGCAGCAGGTTGAACTGATAGAGCTGGCGATCGCCATGAAAGATGCGGCCGACGCTCCAGACCACGCCCTTGTCCACCATGCGGCGCCCGACGCCGAGGCGATCCCAGAACTCGAGCGACCGCTTGGAGAAGCAGATGGCGCGGGAGCCTTCGCCGATCCGATCGGCATCGTCCAGCAGCACCACCGCCAGCCCACGCTGCGCCAGATCAATGGCGAGCGACAATCCGACCGGCCCGGCGCCGACCACCACGATCGGATGATGCACGGCATCGCCCGCGGACCGATCCTGATCCGGATGGCGCCGATAGCCGAACTGCGCAATGTTGTGCGGTGTCGTCATTCCCGTCCCACAGGCATCGGAAGATCGGCGCTCCGCCAGGGCGGATGTGGCCTCACTTCTCCCTTGCTCCGCTCCCTATCGCGATATAGTCTCACGTGCAACTATCTTAACCGCACCTCCGGTGTTCCCGTCAACTCAAATCGGAGTGGTTCTTGGCCAAGCTCGATCTGTTCAGGTTCGTTCCGTTCCGGCTGAACCGGCTCGGCGCCGAGGTATCCGCGGCGCTGTCCAGCGAGTACCGCGACCGTTACGGCCTCGACATCCCGCAATGGCGGGTGATCGCGACGCTGGGCTTTCGCGACGAGGCCTGCAGCGCGCAATACATTTCGCAGTGCACCCGGACCCATAAATCGACCATCAGCCGGGCGGTCTCCGAGTTGCTGAGCCGCGGGATGCTGGAGCGGGTCGAGAGCGAGATCGACCGGCGCGAGTTCCGGTTGCGCCTCACCCCCGACGGCAAGGCGCTCTATGAGGAACTGATTCCGCGGCTGTTGCGGCGCGAGCGCGAAATCCTGGCCTGCCTGAGCGCGGAGGAGCGCAGGGAATTCAGCCGCCTTCTCGGCAAGATCGAGGATGGCCTCGGCCTGGTGCAATCCAGCCGCCCGCTGGCGGAGACCGCACCGTATTGACAGGACGAGCGCACCCCGTCCTTGAACCGCATTCTCGCTGACTGCGTCTCACCCGTACGCGCCGCTCCGGCAGCGCCGCCCTGGCAATGAGCGATCGCGCGGTGCGCGCTTGTCATGCTCTTGCAGGCCCTTCTGAGCCAGAGTGACGCGCATGCCCCTCCCGCGGGAGGACGATGATGCAGATGGAGACGATCATGATGAGCCGACGGAAGCATCTTGGACAAGCAGTCGCCGTGGCTGTCCTGGCCAGCGGCATGATCGGGGCGCTCGCGCCGAGCCCGGCCGCGGCCGGCGATGTCTCGGCGCAGCAGATCCTCGACAGCCTCAAATCGCCGCCCAGGACGCGAAGCCTCAGCGCCCCCGCCCGGCCGGGACTCAGCGCCGCCGACCTCGCTTTCGTCAAGCAGGTCCGTGGGCGAAGCCGGTCGCTCACGCTCGGCGAGCGGGATCAGATGGCGGAAATCGCGGCCAAGCGGCCGAAGATCGACCTCGACATCAACTTCGAATTCGACTCGGCGAGTCTTGCTCCGCAAGCCGAGCCGCAGCTCGCCAGCCTCGGCAAAGCCCTGACCAGCCCGGAGCTTGAGGGCGCCGTCATCATGCTGAGCGGCCATACCGACGCCAAGGGCAGCGATTCCTACAATCAGGACCTGTCGCAGCGCCGCGCCGAGGCGGTGAAGCGCTTCCTGATCGAACATTACCGGATTCCGGCGGAGAATCTGGTGACGTCCGGTTACGGCAAGAAACACCTGAAGAATCCTGCCAATCCCTTGGACGGCATCAACCGCCGCGTCGAGATCGTCAATGTCGCCGAGAAAGACCAGGCGAACCTGAAGTAGCACGCATTGCGCGCGGTCCGCAGCACGGCGCCGGGCGCGGCCCTTCTATCGATTGCCTGCGCCGGGCAGAATAAGCTAGACTTTATGATGTATTACGCGATGTCTGATGGCTTCTGGACGGGGTTCACCGCCGCTCCGGCCAACATGTTCCGGCGTTTTTGGCGGGAGCGGTTTTGGACTGGGACCAGCTTGCGGACGATCATGGGAGTGATCGCGACGATGCTCCCGAAGACGAGCGCCGCAGGCCCCGCGGCACCCTGCTGATGCTCAGCGTTGGCTACTGAGGCGGTCGACAGACATGTCGCATTTTCACCGCGCGAACTATTGGCGTCCGGCCAGACCCCGCTCCCGGCGCCCGATGACAGTTCTGATCACATGGCTCGCCATGCTGACGCTGGTGGCGTCCGCGGCAATGGCAACGGCAGCCAATGCCGCCGGCGACCGGCTTGCCCTCGTGATCGGCAATGCCGGCTATCCGGACAACGAGGCCCCGCTCAAGGAGCCGATCAACGATGCCCGCGCAGTGGCCGACGAGCTGAAGCGCAACGGTTTTACGGTCGAGGTCGGAGAGAACCTGACCGGCGACGCCATGCGGCGGGCGCTGGACAAGCTCTATGCCCGCATCAAGCCGGGAGCGGCGGTGCTGTTGTTCTTCAGCGGCTTCGGCGTGCAGTCGGCCCGGCAGAGCTATCTGCTGCCGGTCGACGCCCAGATCTGGACCGAGGCGGACGTGCGCCGCGATGGCTTCAGCCTCGAGACCATCCTCGGCGAATTCAACAGCCGCGGCGCGGGCGTCAAGATCGCGCTGCTCGACGCCTCGCGGCGCAATCCGTTCGAACGGCGCTTCCGCAGCTTTTCTGCCGGTCTTGCGCCGGTGATCGCCCGAGCGGCACGCTGGTGATGTATTCGGCCGCGCTGAGTTCGGTTGTCAGCGACAACGGCGCCGATCGCAGCCTTTTCGTCGCGGAACTGCTGAAGGAAATCCGGGTCCCCGACCTGACGGCGGAGGAAACGCTGAACCGCACCCGGGTCGGCGTCACCCGCGCCTCGCGCAGCGAGCAGGTGCCGTGGATTTCGTCGTCGCTGGCGGAGGATTTCTCCTTTGCGCGCGGAGCGCCGAAGGCCGGCAAGGCCGATGCCGTCGAGCCGAATCCGGCACCGCGTCCAGCAGCCAAGCCGGCGGAGGGGCCCGCCACAGCGCAGCCGGCCGCCGCCACCGCCAATGTCGAGACCGCAACGCCCGCTCCTGCCGCTGCGCCCGCGGCCAAAGGCGACGATCAGATCGCGGCGCTGGCCAACGATCCGACCATCAAGGCGCTGAACAGCAAGCTTGCCGCCAATCCGAGGGACAGCAACGCGTTCTACCGGCGCGGCCAGGTCTATGCCAGCAAGGGCGCCTATGCGCTCGCCATCAAGGATTTCGACGAGACTCTGAAGCTCAACCCCCATGATGTCGAGGCGCTCAACAACCGCTGCTGGACGCGCACCATCCTCGGCGAGCTCGACGCCGCATTGAAGGACTGCAACGAATCGCTGCGGCTGCGGCCGAATTTCGTCGACGCCCTGGACAGCCGCGGCCTGCTCCACCTCAAGAAGGGTCAGCCCAAGAACGCCGAGGCGGATTTTGACGCGGCCTTGAGGATCAATCCGCGGTTGACATCGTCGCTCTATGGCCGCGGTCTTGCCAGGCAGCGCAGCGGCAACCCGGCCGGCGGCGAGCTTGACATGACCAATGCCAAGGCGATGGACCCGAATATCGTGAAGGAATTCGCCGGTTACGGCGTGAGGTGAGGACAGCACGGTGCCAGCGGCAATCGCCGCGGGCGATCACCGCCGATGAACTGAAAACGCGTGCAGGAGGAATGAGCCATGGCAATCATATCGGGACGGCAGGGACGCACGGCCTTCATGGCGCTGCTGACGGCAGGCCTGCTGACCGGCTTCGCCCCAGGGCCAGCATCCGCAGCAGAGGTCACCGAGGGCCAGATCCTGCAGGCGCTGACGCCGAAGAAGCCGCTGACGCGCAGCCTCTCGGCGGCCCCGCCGACACAGCCTGCGGCTTCCGCGGCCGACAGCCGGTTCATCGACACGCTGCGCAATCGCAACACCCGCTCGCTCTCGTCCGGCGAGCGCGAGCAGATCGCGGTGATCGCCGACACCCGCCCCAGCATCGATCTCGAAATCAACTTCGAGTACAACTCCGCCACCATCGCCGCACGCGCGCGGCCCTCCGTCGGGGCGCTGGGACGCGCCCTGACCAATCCCGACCTGAAAGGTTCGACCTTCCTGCTCGCCGGCCACACCGATGCTGCCGGCAGCGACGCCTACAACCAGACGCTGTCCGAACGCCGCGCCGAGGCGGTCAAGCAGTATCTGGTGGAAAAGTTCGGCATTGCCGCCAATGACCTCGTGACCGTCGGCTATGGGGAGAGCCGGCTGAAGCGGCCGGATGCGCCGCTGGATGCGGCGAACCGCCGCGTTCAGGTGGTCAACCTGGCCAACCAGACCGCCGCCAAGTAATTCCGCCTTTCCAGCGACGAGCGAAGCACGCGATGACCGATCCCGTCCGCCCGCCGACCATGGCGCCGCTCGATGCCGCGGCGCCGCGGCCGCTGTCGGCCCGCCGGTTTTTGTCCGCCATGCTGTTTGCTGCCGCGCTCGGCACCGGCGGGGCCATGACCGGTTCGCTGCATGCGGATGACAAGGCCGCGGCGGAAGTTCCGGTCAGCGTGGTGCAGGCCACCGATGCCTGCTTTTCCGATATGGTCCGCGTGACCGGCTTCGTCGTGCCGAAGCAGGAAGCCGTGGTCAATGTCGACAGCGAAGGCTCCAAGGTCACCGATATCCTCGTCCATGAAGGCGATGTCGTCACCGCCAACCAGGAGCTGGCACGCCTCACCCCGCCGCCGGGCGGCGGCGCGAGGGCGGCGCCGATCGTGCTCCGTGCGCCTGCCGCCGGGCTCATCACCAAGGTCAGCACCATGGCCGGCGCACCGGCTTCGCCACAGAGCCCGCCGATGTTCCGCCTCGCGGTCGACGGCGTGCTGGAAATCGAGGCCGAGGTGCCGAGCCTGCACATGCTCAAGCTCAATCCCGGCGCGGGCGCGCGCATCAGCCGCGACGACCAGGCCGATCTGGTCGGGCAAATCCGCCTCGTCGCGCCGGAGATCGACCGGCGCACCCAGCTAGGGCGGGTGCGGATCTCGATCACCGGCAACCCGCCGCTGCGGGTTGGCCTGTTCGCCCGCGTCGGCATCGACGCCAAGCGCAGTTGCGGCGTCTCGATTCCGCGATCGGCGGTCGACCACCTCACCGTCCAGGTGGTGAAGGGCAACGTGATCGAGACGCGCCGGGTGCGGATCGGCCTGAATTCAGATACCAGCGTCGAAATCCTGGAAGGCCTGACGGCCGGAGAAATCGTGGTCGCCGATGCCGGCACCTCGCTGCATGACGGCGACCGCGTCAAACCCATGTTCAGCGACGATTCCGATCGCGTGCGAGGCCGCTAAATCATGATGCGTCGAGATTAAATCCAAAGCCGTCACTCAGAGATGGTCCCGCTTCCTCAGCGGCCCTCGAAGGGCGACGGCGATCCGCGAGGGCGATGCAGGTGCATCGCTGCCTCAGGATGAGGCCGTCGCGCCAACCTCAGTTCATCACGCTTCGGCAGAGATGAAGCAACAAGCGCCTTTTCGCTTCCGACGTTCGCTGAGAAAGGCGCTGTGAGAAACCAAGCGAACTTCGGAGTCGAGACCCGCGATGGCACTCAATGTTTCGGCCTGGTCGATCCGCAATCCGCTGCCCTCGGTGGTGTTCTCCATCATCCTGCTGGCGCTCGGCTGGATCAGCTTCACCAAATTGGCGGTGACGCGGCTGCCCAACGCGGACATTCCCGTCATCTCCGTCGCGGTGGCGCAGTTCGGCGCGGCGCCGGCGGAACTGGAAGCCCAGGTCACCAAGACCATCGAGGACGGCGTATCCGGCGTCGAGGGTGTGCGCCACATCGCATCGTCGATCACTGACGGCCTGTCGGTCACCACCATCCAGTTCGCGCTGGAAACCAACACCGACCGGGCCCTGAACGACATCAAGGACGCGGTGACGCGGGTGCGCGCCAACCTGCCGCAGAACGTCAACGAACCGCTGATCCAGCGCGTCGACGTGATCGGCCTGCCGATCGTCACCTATGCCGCGATCTCGCCGGGCAAGACGCCGGAGCAGCTTTCCTATTTCGTCGATGACGTGGTGAAGCGCGCGCTGCAGGGCGTGCGCGGCGTGGCGCAAGTGGAGCGCATCGGCGGCGTCGAGCGCGAGATTCTGGTTTCGCTCGATCCCGACAGGCTACAAGCGGCGGGGCTCACCGCGGTCGATGTCAGCCGGCGGCTGCGCGGCACCAATGTCGATCTCGCCGGCGGGCGCGCCGAGATCGGCAAGAACGATCAAGCGATCCGCACGCTGGCCGGCGCCAAGACGCTGCAGGACCTTGCCGGCACGATGCTGAGCCTTCCGACCGGCGGCGAAATCCGGCTCGACGACCTCGGCACCGTCACCGACACCATCGCCGACCGCAGGACCTTCGCCCGCTTCAACGGCAGCCCGGTGGTCGCGCTCGGCATCAAGCGCTCGAAGGGAGCCAGCGACGTGGTGGTCGCCGAGGCGGTGCAGAAGCGTGTCGAGGCGCTGAAGGCGGCCTATCCTGACGTCGACCTGCAATTGATCGACACCTCGGTCGATTTCACCAAGGGCAATTACGAGGCCGCGATCTCGACCCTGTTCGAAGGGGCGATCCTCGCCGTCATCGTGGTCTTCCTGTTCCTGCGCGACCTGCGCGCCACCGTCATCGCCGCGATCTCGCTGCCGCTGTCGATCTTTCCGGCCTTCTGGGCGATGGACATGCTGGGCTTTTCGCTGAACCTCGTCAGCTTCCTCGCCATCACGCTGTCGACCGGCATCCTTGTCGATGACGCCATCGTCGAGATCGAGAACATCGTGCGGCACATGCGGATGGGCAAGTCGCCCTATCGGGCCGCGCTGGAAGCCGCCGACGAGATCGGCCTGGCGGTGATCGCGATCAGCCTGACCATCATCGCGATCTTCGCGCCGGCCAGCTTCATGTCCGGCATCGCCGGCCAGTTCTTCAAGCAGTTCGGCATCACCGTGTCGGTGCAGGTGTTCTTCTCTCTGCTTGCCGCGCGTTTCGTCACCCCGGTGCTCGCCGCCTATTTCCTCAAGCCGCATGCCCATGAGGAGCCCCCGCCGGGCCGCGTGCTGCGCGCCTATACCCGGCTGGTCACCTGGTCGGTCCAGCACTACCTGCTGACGCTTCTGTTCGGCTTCATCGTGTTCGCGGCTTCGATCTGGAGCATCCACCTGCTTCCGCAGGGCTTCCTTCCCGCGCAGGACACCGCCCGTTCGCTGCTGGCGATCGAATTGCCGCCCGGCTCGCAGCTCGCCTATACCGAGAAGGTGACCGAGGACATCGTCACCCGGCTGCGCAAGCGGCCCGAGGTGAAAAGCGTGTTCGTCGACGGCGGCCATGTGCCGCCCGGCACCTATGAGGTCCGGCGCGCCGCACTGATCATCAACTACACTCCGAAGAGCGAGCGCAGGATCACCCAGCGCGACCTCGAGCTGTCGATCAGCCAGGAGCTGAACACCGTTCCCGACATCCGCTACTGGTTCCTCGACGAGAACGGCTTGCGCGCGATCTCGCTGGTGGTGACGGGGCCTGACATCAACATCGTCAGCAACGTCGCCAGCGAACTCGCCAGCCAGATGAAGCGGA
>Ga0180222_1001539_pt1 | contig 23260 bp, 20 predicted proteins | sample eDN5th37CKraftOP_FD_151336 | JGI IMG/M metagenome (GOLD analysis project Ga0180222, IMG submission 151336) | Enriched Organic Plus compost microbial communities from Emeryville, California, USA - eDNA 5th pass 37_C Kraft OP (version 2) (version 2) ... | reverse complement strand
GTGGCCGGGTGCCTCATCCGAGTCGCCGCTCTGGCGGATTCGGGCTTCCCGTTCCATAAGGGCGGCCATGGATGCCTTGCTGATCGCCTTTTTCCTCAACCTTCTCGCCGAGGCGGGAGGGCGGGTTCCTTCGGTCTATCGCGCGCTGCTGGGCCGCTATCGCGCAACCGCGCTGGTCGTGACGGGCATGGTCGCGGCGCTGACGGCCAATGCGGCGGCGGGCGCGGTGGCGGGCGGCATGATCGCCGGGATGCTGACGCCCGAGGCGCGCAGCCTGTTTCAGGCGCTCACCCTCGCGGGGGCGGGGATCGGGCTGCTGTGGACCGGGCGGGAAACGGACGATCTTTCCGGCTGGCGGCTGGGGCCGCTGCTCACCGCCGCGCTGGGCCTGGCCCTGCTCGGCTTCGGGGAGGGCCCGGCCTTCCTGACGGCGGGCGTCGCGGCCGCCCGCGCCGATCCGTGGATGGCGGGAATCGGTGGCGCGGCAGGCGGCATCGCGGCCTGCCTGCTGATCGCGGCGGCGGGCGATGCGCTGCCCCGCCGCGCCATCGCCGCCTTCCGCAAGGGCGTGGGCATCCTGTTCCTGATCGCCGCCTTCCCCATCGCCATGACGGCGCTGCGGCTTGTGTGATCGGCAAAAGCGATTAGTGATACCGCAATATTCCACGGGCTTTTTGGCACAAATTGCGCGATAAGACGTTTGGATGATGGACTCGATAAGGAGGGTATTCATGGCATCGAAAAAGCAGAAAGCATCCCCTGCGGCGCTCAACACGCCGACCGACCTTGCGAGCAATGCGACCCTGAGCGTCGCGGAGGCGCTGAACAAGGCACTGGCGGACAGCTATGCGCTCTATTTCAAGACGAAGAATTTCCACTGGCACGTCTCCGGCCCGCACTTCCGCGACTATCATCTGCTGTTCGACGCGCAGGCGGCGCAGATTCACGCGGTGACCGACGCGATCGCCGAGCGCGTGCGCAAGACGGGCAATACGACCCTCCGTTCCATCGGCGACATTGCGCGGCACCAGACGATCAAGGACAATGACGCCGATTTCGTCAGCCCCAAGGACATGCTGGACGAGCTGCGCGAGGATAATCTCTCGCTGGTCCAGACGTTCCGCGCGGTGAAGGAAGCGGCGACGCAGGCAGGCGACAATGCGACCGAGGGTATTGTCGACGACTGGACCGACCAGGCCGAGGAACGCGCCTGGTTCCTGTTCGAGGCGGGCCGTCAGGGCTGATCTTCGTATTTTCGAAAGCCGATGAGGCTTATGGGCGGCGCTTCCGTGTGGCGGGGGCGCCGTTTCGCATGGGGCGGGATTATCCTTTGCAAACGGGCTTTGGGCCGATGTCTGCTTTCGGCCGGGAGCGGACGTAGAAGATTGGTTTCACGCGGAGGCGCGGAGACGCGGAGAGATAGTAGCGCGAAGCGCTTTCCCTCGTCATTCACCCCGGCAACCGACGCAAGGAGAATGAAATGGGGCCTGCAGCCCGGAACGTTCTTCTCCGCGCCTCCGCGCCTCCGCGTGAGCTTTCTACTCCAGCACGATATGTCCGCTTCCCACCAAAATCAGCCATATATTCCCGTCATGCCTGTGCAGGCCGGCCTCTCAGGAGGCGGCGCGCGATATGGCCCGCGACCCCGGCGTTCGCTGGGGTGACGATTGGCGGAGGTCCCGCTTCCCACCCCAAGCCAGCCATTGCGCCAACCGCTCGGCAAACCTCATAATCACCAAAAAAGGCCGCTTCTCCGAAGGAAAGCGGCCTTTTTCATAAACTACCGGGAGGATATCGGGCTCCTCCCGCCGCGAATCAGTCCGCCTTGGACTGGAGATTCACGGCGGCATATTTGCCGCGGCGGTCGATCTCGATCTCGAAATCGAGCCGGTCGCCTTCCTGCAGGCCGGGCAGGCCCGCGCGTTCGACCGCGCTGATGTGCACGAAGGCGTCGGGCTGGCCGTCGTCGCGCTGAATGAAGCCGAAGCCCTTCATCGCGTTGAAGAATTTGACGGTGCCGCTGGCGCGCTCGCCGGTCAGCTGGCGCTGGGGGCCGCCGCGATCCGACCGTTCCGGACGATCCGACCGCTGCGGGCGGTCTTCCACCGGCAGGGGCTCGCCCTCGATCTTGAGATCGGTCGCGGAAACCTTGCCGCCGCGATCCACCAGCGTGAAACCGAGCGGCTGCCCTTCGGCAAGCCCCGTCAGGCCGGCCTGTTCCACCGCGCTGATGTGGACGAACACGTCCTCGCCGCCGTCATCGCGAACGATGAAGCCGAAGCCCTTCTGCCCGTTGAAGAATTTGACGACGCCGGTGCCTTCGCCGACGACCTGGGCCGGCATGCCGCGGAACCCGCCGCCACCGCCGCCGCCGCCCCGGCCACCGCCGAAGCCGCCGCGATCGCCGCCGCCGAAACCGCCACGGTCACCGAAGCCGCCACCGCCGCCGAAGCCGCCGCGATCATTGCCGAAACCGCCACGATCGCCGAAGCCGCCGCCGAAACCGCCGCGATCCGGAAAACCGCCAAAATCGTCGCCGCCGAAATTATCCCGTTTGTCCCTGCCGCGTCCGCGGCGACCTCTATCAAAACTCATGCCCTGTTAGTCACTTTCACTTCGCCCGCTCTCATCTCGGATGAACATGCCGGACGAAAGACATGCATTATCCGCCGCGCAGTACGGTCAGTTCCGCACTATATCAGCTTTGTAGCGCAGGGCTAATCTTTTCTTCGCGGCGTCCGATACAATTGCGGGACAGCAATTCGCGCCCGTTCAGGGCCGGGTCTGGCCGGTGCCGCGCACCACCCATTTGTAGGTAGTAAGCCCTTCCAGAGCGACCGGGCCGCGCGCGTGCAGCCGTCCGGTGGAGATGCCGATTTCCGCGCCCAGCCCGAATTCCCCGCCGTCCGCGAACTGGGTGGAGGCGTTCCACATCACGATCGCGCTGTCGACGGCGTTGAGGAATCGTTCCGCCGCCTCCGCATCCTCCGCGACGATCGCATCGGTATGGTGGCTCGAATGGGCGGCGATATGGTCCACCGCCTCGTCGAGTCCGTTCACCTGTGCGGCCGCGACGATGGCGTCGAGATATTCGGTGTCCCAATCCTCGTCCGTGGCCGGGGTCACGCGCGGGTCGAGCGCGCGAATCGCCTCGTCCCCCCGCACCGCGCAGCCCGCGTCGATCAGCGCGGCGAGCACCTCCTTCGTCGCCGGGAAGGCGGCGTCGAACAGCACCGTCTCGGTCGCGCCGCAAATGCCGGTGCGCCGCATCTTGGCGTTGAGAATCAACTCGCGCGCCATCTGCGGGTCGGCCGATCCGTGCACATAGCTGGTGTTCATGCCGTCGAGATGGGCGAGCACCGGCACGCGCGCCTCCTCCTGCACGCGGGCGACCAGCGATTTGCCGCCGCGCGGCACGATCAGGTCGATCAGGCCCGACGCGCGCAGCATCGCGCCCACCGCCGCGCGATCGGTGGTGGGGACGAGCTGGATCGCGTCGACCGGCAGGTCCGCCGCGGCGATGCCCTCGGCCATCGCCGCGTGGATCGCGCGGTTGCTCTCCACCGCCTCGCTGCCGCCGCGCAGAATCGCGGCATTGCCGGCGCGCAGGCAGAGCGCGGCCGCGTCCGCCGTCACATTGGGGCGGCTTTCGTAGATGATGCCGATCACGCCCAGCGGCACGCGCACCCGTTGCAGCACCATGCCGTTGGGGCGGGTCGTCTCGCTGATCGTCTCGCCGAGCGGATTGGGCAGGCGGGCGACCTGCTCCACCCCGGCGGCGGTCCCTTCGATCCGCGCGGTGTCGAGCTTCAGCCGGTCGAGCAGCGCCGGGGAAAGGCCGCGCTCGGCCGCATTGTCCATGTCCTGCGCATTGGCGCGGCAGATCGCGTCGCCATGGTCGCGCAGCGCCTGCGCGGCCAGTTCCAGCCCGCGCGCCTTCTGCGCGTCGCTGGCCTGGGAAAGGGCGTGGCTGGCCTTGCGCGCCCGCGCGGCCATCGCCGCGATCAGCATTTCGGGGGTCTGGGTCATGTCGTTCATGGGGTCTAAAGGGGTCCGCTGACTGTTCGGTTTGTATCTGGCCGGTTGAGGCGCTCTATCATGATGACGCCGTGTAGGAAAGCGCGATGGACGGAGGCGATGCCTCCATTGCGGCGTTGAGCTTTGCCGCGCGGACCGATAAGGGGAACCGCATGACCATCTATTTTCACGAGGAAGACCTGCCCGCCGGCGTGCTGGCCGACGGTCCCGTCGCCATCGACACCGAAACCATGGGCCTCATCACCCCGCGCGACCGGCTGTGCGTGGTGCAGATCAGCGACGGCAGGGGCGACGAGCATCTGGTGCGCTTTTCGCCCGGCAGCGCCTATGACGCGCCCAATCTGAAGGCGGTCGTCGCCGACCCGGCGCGGCTGAAGCTCTTTCACTTCGGCCGCTTCGACATCGCCGCGCTCCAGCATTATCTGGGCGTGCTGGCGACGCCGGCCTATTGCACCAAGATCGCCTCGCGCCTCGTGCGCACCTATACCGACCGCCACGGCCTCAAGGAACTGGTGCGCGAGTTGCTGGGGCAGGAGATCAGCAAGCAGCAGCAAAGCTCCGACTGGGGCGGGCCGGTGCTGTCGGAGGCGCAGCGCGACTATGCCGCGTCCGACGTGCGCTATCTCCACCGGCTGAAGGAGGAGCTGGACCGCAGGCTGGAGCGGGAAGGGCGCATGGAGCTGGCTCAGGCCTGCTTCGATTTCCTGCCGCACCGGGCGCTGCTCGATCTGGCGGGCTGGCCCGAAATTGATATATTCTCGCACGTCTGACACCGGACGGGAGGACGCCGCCCCATGTCGCAACTGGCAGATACCCAACGCACCGCGCGCCAGCACTGGGCGATGCCCGGCGGCGCGCACGACCGGATGGTGCGGCTGCTCAAGAACCTGCTGCCGATGGGCGTGGGCGCGCTGGCGGCCTTCCTCGCCGCCGCGCCCTTCACCAGCCAGAACGAGGTGAGCTTCGTGCTCGACAAGAAGGGCGTCGACATCGCCAGCGAGCGGATGAAGGTGCGCGAGGCGCTCTATCGCGGCACCGACAGCAAGGGGCGGCCCTTTTCGCTGCGCGCGGGCTCGGCGGTGCAGAAAACCTCGCGCGAGCCGATCGTCGAGATGAAGGACCTGTCCGCCCGCCTGTTGATGAGCGACGGCGCGGCGGTGCTGAAGGCAGACCGGGGCCGCTACAATCTGGACAATGAGCAGATGATGGTCGTCGGCCCGGTGCAGTTCGATTCGGCGCAGGGCTATCGCCTGACGACGCGCGACGTGAACATCGATCTGAAAACGCGCAACATGCGCAGCGCGGGCCGCGTCTACGGGCGCATACCGATGGGGCCGTTCGATGCGGACCATTTGCAGGCCGACCTCAATGAACGGACGGTCACGCTGGTCGGCAATGCGCGCTTGCGTATAGAGCAAAATGCCGTCAAGGGGCGATAATCATGGTGCGGCCGTTCTTCCTTGCTTCCCTGTCGCTGGCGGCCGGTCTCTCCGGCGCCTTCCTCTACGGCTCCGTGGGGCAGCCCGCGCAGGCGCAGATATTGCGCGGGCATGACAGCAGCGCGCCGGTCAATTTCGCCGCCGACCGCATAGAGGTGCAGGACCGCGCCGACCGCGTGGTGGTTTCCGGCAACGTCCATGTGACGCAGGGCAATCTGACGCTCGATTCGGCGCGGATGACCGTCGCCTATCGCAACACCGGCAGCATAGAGATCGACCGCATCGACGCGGCGGGCAATGTCCGCGTGACGCGCGGCAATGAGCGCGCGCGCGGCGACACCGCGATATACGACCTCAACCGGCGGATCATCACCATGGTCGGCAATGTCGAGCTGACGCAGGGCGCCAACCGCCTGACCGGCGGCCGGCTGGTGATGGACCTGCAAAGCGGGCGCTCCACCGTCGATGGTCAGGCCTCCTCCTCCGGCGCGGGCGTAACGCAGGGGTCGGGCGGGCGCGTCACCGGCACCTTCACGGTGCCCAGGCGCGACGGCGACAACTGAGCGCGGGTTTTCCGGGATTGGGCGATTGGTTACCGCTCTCCCTACCTCCGTTCGCCCTGAGTCCTTCGACAAGCCAGCCCGAACGGTTCCATATGTTGGAACCATCCAACCGCGATTCGTGCGAGAAATCGGGCGTATCGGCCATCTTTCCTCTAGGCGGACGGCTTTCGCTCATGCATAAGCAGGCCGTCGGGTTGCGGCCATGCAAAAAGCTTGCCGTTTGACGGCCCGTTCCAATCTGCCCCTGTCCGCGAGGGTTTTTTCAGCGAGGATATGTGATGGACGACATCGCGATAATGGATCGGCCCGGCCCGAATGGCGACGATGGCGCCGCCGCGCTCGCCCGCTCCGGCGGGCTGGAGGTCGTCTCCATCGCCAAGAGCTACGACCGCCGCCCGGTGCTGACCGACGTGTCGCTGACCGTCGCCAAGGGCGAGGTGGTCGGCCTGCTCGGCCCCAATGGCGCGGGCAAGACGACCTGCTTCTATTCGATCATGGGGCTGGTGCGGCCCGACAGCGGCCGTATCGCATTGGACGGCCACGACATCACCGGCCTGCCCATGTACCGCCGCGCGATCCTGGGCCTGGGCTATCTGCCGCAGGAAACCTCGATCTTCCGCGGCATGACGGTGGAGCAGAACATCCTCGCCGTGCTGGAGCTGGCCGAGCCCGACGCCTCCGCCCGCGCCACCCGGCTGGAGGAGCTGCTGGGCGAATTCGGCCTCACCCGCCTGCGCGACAGCTCCGCCATGGCGCTGTCGGGCGGCGAGCGCCGCCGCTGCGAGATCGCCCGCGCGCTGGCGGCCAACCCGTCGATCGTGCTGCTGGACGAGCCCTTCGCGGGCATCGACCCGCTTTCCATCGCCGACATTCGCGATCTGGTGAAGCAGCTGCGCACGCGCGGCATCGGCGTGCTCATCACCGATCACAATGTGCGCGAAACGCTGGAGATCGTCGACCGCGCCTGCATCATCTATGACGGCAAGGTGCTGTTCGCCGGCAACCCGGAAGAGCTGGTGGCCAATGCCGATGTGCGTCGCCTCTATCTGGGCGAAAGCTTCTCGATGTAGGGGCATGGCGGCATGAGGACGCGATAATGGCATTGGCACCGCGCCTCGACCTGCGGCAAAGCCAGTCGCTGGTGATGACGCCGCAGCTACAGCAGGCGATCAAGCTGCTGGCGCTGTCGAATATCGAGATCGAGGCCTGGCTGGCCGGCGAGCTGGAGCGCAACCCGCTGCTCGAACTGGCGCGCGGCGACGGGAGCGACGGCGAAGGCGCCCCCGCCGATGCAGCGCCGGAGGGGGAGGGCGCCGCCGTCTCCTCCGCCGAGGCGGGCAGCGACGCGATGATGCGCGACGATGCGGTGATGGCCGAAAGCCCGCTCGATGTGGAAAGTGGGCCGGAGGAGGGCGCCGATCGCGGCCTTGCCGATCCCGACATGGCGGGCGGGGCGGGGCTTTCCGGCGCGGGCGGCCTGTCGGACGATTATCCGCTCTCCGGCGGCTTCGGCGAGGACGGGCCGGATTTCGACAGCTTCGCCAGCGGCGAGACGGGCCTCTACGAACATCTGATGGATCAGGCGCGGCTGCGCTTTTCCGGCCGCGAGCTGCTGATCGCCAGCCAGATCATCGGCCAGATCGACGAGGCCGGCTATCTGGAGGCGGAGCTGCTGCCGATCGCCTATGCGTTGCAGGTGCCGCTCATCGAGGTGGAGGCGGTGCTGGCGGTCATCCAGGGGTTCGATCCGGTCGGCGTCGCCGCCCGCTCGCTGTCCGAATGCCTTGCGTTGCAGGCGAAGGAGGCCGACCGCTACGACCCGGCGATGGCGGCGCTGCTCGCCAATCTCGACCTGCTGGCCAGGGGGGCGCTGCCGCAGCTGCGCCGCATCTGCGGCGTCGATGAGGAAGACCTCGCCGACATGATCCGCGAGCTGCGCGCCTATGATCCCAAGCCCGGCCTGCGCTTCGCCGCGCCCGGCGCGGGGCAGGCGGTGATCCCCGACATCTTCGTGACGCCGCGCGGCAAGGGCTGGGGAATCGAGATCAACGGCGCCACCCTGCCGCGCCTGCTCGTCAACCGGGTCTATTATGCCGAGCTGTCGGGCGGGGTGCAGGACAAGGCGTCGAAGGCGTGGCTCGCCGATTGCCTCGCCAGCGCCAACTGGCTGATCCGCGCGCTCGACCAGCGGCAGCGCACGATCATCAAGGTGGCGACCGAGATCGTGCGCCAGCAGGAGGAATTCTTCCGCCACGGCATCGCCCATCTGCGCCCGATGACGCTGCGCTCCGTCGCCGAGGCGATCGGCATGCACGAATCGACCGTCAGCCGGGTGACGAGCAACAAATATCTCTCCTGCCCGCGCGGGCTGTTCGAGCTGAAATATTTCTTCACCAGCGCGATCGCCTCGGCGGCGGGCGGCGAGGCGGTGTCGGCCGAGGCGGTCAAGAGCCGCATCAAGGCGCTGATCGCGGCGGAGGACCCGCGCAAGATCCTCTCCGACGACACGCTGGTCGACCTGCTGCGCGCCGAAGGCTTCGACATCGCCCGGCGCACCGTCGCCAAATATCGCGAATCGATGGGCATCGGCTCCTCGGTGCAGCGGCGGCGGCAGAAGGCGCTGGCCGGATAGACGCCGACCCCGCTACCCGTTCGGGCCGAGTCCATCGCAGCCTGCCCTTCCCGAAAACCCCGCCATCGGCCGGACCGTCCCCATGCCCCTGGTATTGGCCGCATATCCGGTCCGCGCGGCTTGTCGGCGCGGCGGGCGGGATGATAGGCTGCGCCCGGCTTTCCTGTTGATCCGGGTCAAGGCATCGGCGGCAGGGGTCCTTATGCAGCCACGCGGAGGCAGGCCGTCCGCCTGCCCTTTTTTGAAAAAGGATCTTCGGCATGGACAGTGGAATTCAGACGATCAAGGTTTCCGACGGTTGGGAGCGGGAACTCGTCACGCGCAGCGGCTATCGCTTTCACGTCCGCCCGGCGATGGATCTGGACGTGCAGGCGCTGGAGGGCTTTTTCGCCAATGTCGCGCCGGCCGACCTGCGTTTCCGCTTCCTGACCGGCGTGTCGCATGTGCCGGAGGAGATCATCACCTCCATGGTCCGCGTCGACCACCGCAAGACCGAGAATTTCCTCGCGATCGATTCCGACGGATCGCTGGTGGGCAGCGCGATGGTGGCGGCGGACGACCGGCTGGACACCGCCGAGGTCGCGATCTCCATCCACAAGGATTACAAGGGGCGCGGCATCGGCTGGATGCTGCTGGAGCATGTCGCGGCCTATGCGAGGGCGCGGGGCATCCGCCGTCTCCAGTCGATCGAGAGCCGCGAGAACCATGCGGCGATCGAGCTGGAGCGCGAAATGGGCTTCACCGCCCGCCCGGTGGAGGGCGAGCCGGGCCTGGTGCTGGTGGAAACCATTTTGAACCCGTGAGGGGGCGGTTGGGGGTGCGCCGGTGAAGCGGAAGGGCGGCGGCCGGTTTTCTTTCGGCCGCGCTTCATTCTGGGTGTTGCCAGAACCGGCCCGACCGGCTAGAGGCCGCCATTCCAGCACGTGCGGAGCGGTGGCCGAGTGGTCGAAGGCGCTCGCCTGGAAAGTGAGTATACGTCAAAAGCGTATCGAGGGTTCGAATCCCTCCCGCTCCGCCACTTCAGTCCCTGAGTGGGCACTGAGTTTACGCCACTACCCGCCACCAGCGTCTGTAGCAGCCGGGACTTCGATCCCATGATACGAACCTCGCCCTCAGCGACCTCGACGCGCTGGGCCAGTGCGCGCAGGTGGTCGCGGCGATAGCCGCCGCTTTCCAGCCGGATACGCTCGCGGGCGGTTGCGGCGAAGTTGCGCAGCATCTGCGGCGTCACTGCCTTCTGTCCTGTGTTCTGGAGCATGGCCTGCGCCCGCTCGGCATCGGCCCTGGCCTGATCGCGGATGGCCTTAAGGCCCTCGATGCGGTCTTTCAGCGCCGGGTCGTCCAGATCGGCGACGCCTGCCTCGATGGCGTCATAGAGCCGCTTGAGGCGCAGTTCCGATTCGGCAGAGCGCTTGTTGAGTTCGGCGATATGCTCGCGGCGTCGCTCGGCGTGTTCCTCCCTGCGGTCGAGCGCGGCGGCAAGAACCGTTTCCAGCCGCTCGGGTTGAAGCAACTGCTTTTCAAGGTGATCGACGACCAGATCGTCCAGCTTTTCCATCGGCACGGCCATCCCGGTGCAGGCGGTCGGCCCCTGCCGCGCTTTCATCGAGCAGGCATAGTAGCGGTAGCGCCCGCCCTTGCCGGTGCGGATGGTCATGGCTCCGCCGCACCTGGCGCAATGGATCAGGCCGGTCAGCATGGTCGGGCCGCTGATGACGCGGGACGGCATGACCTTGGGATTGCGGGCCTTCAGCAGCTTCTGAACCGCCTCGAACGTCTCCCTGTCGATGATCGGCGGGACCGGCACGACAACGATTTCGGTCTTGGGCTTGAGTTCCTTGGTCTTGCTGCGCTTGTTGAACTCATGCTCCCCCATATAGGTGCGGCGGGTCAGAATGCGGTGAACCTGACCGATGCCCCAACGCCCGCCGTCGCGGGTGAAGATGCGGCGGCTGTTGAGATAGGAGACGATGTTCTTGACGCCCATCTGACCGGTCGTGCCGTCGCCTTCCAAAGCAAGGCGATAGATCAACCGCACCGTATCAGCATGGAGCGGGTCGATCTCCAGCTTCTTCTTGACCTTCGCGCCGCGCTGCTCGGCGGCGACAGTGCGATAGCCGATAGGAGGCAGCGAGCCGTTCCAGAAGCCTTGCCGTGCATTCTCCTTCAAGGCCCGCATGACGTGCTTGGCGTTTTCCTTGGACTGGTATTCATCGAACAGCGCCATGATCTGCCGCATCATGACGTGCATGGGGTCATCGCCCATTTCCTGCGTGATCGAAACCAGCTTCACGCCGTTCTTGGCCAGCTTGCGAACGTAGAACTCAAGCTCGAAGTGATCGCGGAAGAAGCGGCTGAACGAGTGGACGACGACCACATCGAAGGGCGCGGGCTTCGACGTTCCCGCCTCGATCATGCGCTGGAACTCGGGGCGGCGGTCGTTAGTCGCCGACGCGCCGGGTTCGATGAAGGTTTCGACCAGTTGCAGCCCGCGCGCCTCGCAATAGGCTTCGCCCTGCCGCTTCTGGTCGGGAATGGAAACATCATGCTCGGCCTGCCGCGCCGTCGAGACGCGCAGATAAAGGGCGGCGCGTAACATCACCCGATGCTGGGATTCGCCATTGCTCGAAGTTGTCATGGGGCTTCTCCCGACAAAAGGCGCTGTGCAGTCGCAACAGGCAGATACAGGGTATTGGGCCGGTTCGTCAGCGGCGTGAATCCGAAGGCCTCGTAGAAGGCGGCGGCTTTCCCGTCGATGGCGTCGGCGAATATGGCGTGAGCGCCTATCGGCGCTTCGGCCACGGTCCTGATGGCGTCGAACAACAGCGCCTCGCCTAGCCCTAGTCCGGTGTAGGATTGATCGCGGCCAAGCCAACCGATCAACACCGCCGGGACGGTCGGGTAGCGCGGCAATCGGCTTGCCAGCGGCTCGGGTACGGCGGTCAGCGGGACGTTGCTCGATGACAGCGTATAGAAGCCCGCGATCCGGTCGGTCTCAAGGTCGCGGGCAACGAAGCAGGTCGCATATCGGCGCTTGATGTCCTGCGTGACCGCCTCGCGGAAATAGCGGTCTATCCGCTCGTTGCCGCACGAGAACGTCTTGCGCTGGTGGGCCTTGGTCAGCGCCTCTATCGCGAACCTTGCACTCACCGGGGCGCGATCAGGTCAGCATGGCGCTTCGCCGCGCGGGCGAGACGGGCGTTCGGCGCGGGCGGATCAATCAGCGCCTTGGCAAAGCGCATCTGGTCTTCGGCAGCCAGACGCAGGACGTCGGCTTCCTCGACCGTGCGGCGGGCATCCTCGCCTGCCGTGGCGATGAGATAGCCGGTCAGCGTCATGCCGCGCAGTCTGGCCGCGCGCTGCATCTGCTCATAGACATGGACGGGAACGCGCGCCTCAAGGCGAGCGGTTTCGATTTCACTTGCGGGTCTGGGCATGGCTGATCTCCTTGCCGAGATTATATACGGCATATTGCCGGGTGTATCAAGGATCGGATGAGCCGAACAGTTCATCGAACAGGTCGCCGAACCAGCGCTCGAACACCTCGATTTCGGCTTCAGTGACCGGAATGGGATCGGGCCAGTCATCGGTCACGGTCCATGTGCTGAGGTCGTGCCTGGGCGGCCTGCCGGGGAACGGCCACGGATAGCCCAGCAGTTCCTCAAGCTGCTCCGATACGGTGGGAGGCCGCTTGGGTCGTCGGGAACGGGACGCATTGTCCGCGCCATCATCATTATCCGCGCGGACACGTCTCAGATCGGCAGGCCCGCCGGACTTAGCGGGCCTCATCGGTTTCCCTTTCCGGCCGCCACCTGACCGGATCGGCAAACCAGCGGTTGATGTCGGATTCCCGCCAGCCGGCACCGTTGGTGCTGATCTTGAGCTGAGCGGGAAAGGTGCCCTCTTTGATCTTGCGGTAGATGGTGGATCGCGACAGACCGGTGCGGGCGCGAACGGTGTCAAAGCGGATGATACGATCTGGCTGGCGCATGGCCGCATTGCCTCCTTCTGGCTGGTTCTGATGATTGCAGAGACCAGTCGGGAGAAGGAATTACCGTTGTACAACAGATATTTAGCCGCCGTAGGGCTATGGCGTGCGACCGGCGGCAAATAGGACGGTTGTCGTAGCCGATATTCGGCCCGCTACTGGCGCGTATTGTTGATGAAGGCCAGTTCCGGTCGAAGCACAGGGCGATTCGGTCCAGGCCTCTACTGCCCTGGAATCAACCCACCACCGTGCAGGCGACCACTGGTACATGGGAGCGCCGGCGCTCCCACCAAGCCTTTGCTGCTTCCTCACGCTTTGCCAGGCCATGAAGCGGGCTGTCCAGGCTGGCGCGGAACGCGCCACCGCGGAGCGGCTGCGGCCTTGACTGCCCGGTTCAGGTCCGGCCCCATACATGGAAGCAGAAAAGGATCGTTCCGAACCTTCCGGTTCCAAATCCTCGCCAAGCCATTCCGCACACCCCAGATGGGCGAAGCAGCGTGCGGCTACATTCCGATATCCAACCCCCGTCCTCTGCCAAGACCAAGGCCGAGGGCAAGATCGCGCCCGACGCCCATCCCTGTATCAAAGGAGATGCCGAGTTCGCGCTTGCGGTTGGCAAGCAGGGATTCGAGCTGCGGATCGCGTTGCAATCCATCGACCATATTGCCCAATTCGGCCCGTGCCGCCCTGTGGCCGGAATAGTTCCCCGCCGCATACTGCTGCTCGCTGGTATGTTTGAGTTCCTGGAAGCGTTCGACGAACCGGTCGGCACGCAGTTCGGGGTTCTGGCGCATTTCGGTTTCCAGTTGCAGGGCGCGTTTGGCCGGGGCGGCGCGATTAGGATCGCCAGAGGCGACATCGGCGGCAAATTCCGGGTTCTTCTTGTAAACCGCTTCAGCATCGTGGGAACCGTGCGGCCGGAGTTCGTTAAATCCGGCACGGGCTTCGTGCAGCTCCTGCACCTGCTCAGGCGTCGCAGCAATGCCCCTTTCCTGTGCCGCGAAGATCGCATCCACGGCGCGGGCATGACGAACGAAGCTCTGCCCGGACCTGGCGCGACGCAAGAGTTCTTCCGGCTCAATGCCGGTCTCGCGTGATGTGGCTTCAAGGTCGCGTTGAACCTCTCGTCTTGCCACCTCCCTGTCCGGACCTGCGGGAACATGTTCACCGGGAGAGCGCAGGCTATCGATATAATCGTCCAAGGCATCGCGCATGCGCTCCGGCATCAGCCTGCGCATGATCTGGGCGATGCGAGCACGGAAGGTGATGCCGCGCCGCTCGGCATAATCCTGCGCCGGGTCGATCTGCTGTTGGTCATAGTCAGTCGCCATGTCCTTGGCGCGGTCCCGCGACAGGGTATTCACCAGTTTGTCCTGGCTGGCGAAGTCGTCGCGGCCGTAGTGCAGGTCTATGCCGTCGCGGTGACGTGACAGGGCGACATAGCTGCCATGGGCGTCCAATCCCGGTGTTGCCAGCACATGCGTCCGATCCACTGTCATGCCCTGCGATTTGTGGATGGTCGCCGCATAGCCGTGGTCGATGCGGTCGTAATCCTTGAGGTCGAAGGCAATGGAGCGGCCATCGTCGGTGCGGACGGACATGGATTGAGTGCTCACGTCCTCGATGGTGCCGAGCGTGCCGTTCTTGACGCCAAGCCCGCGCTCGTTTTGCAGGAACATGACGCGATCCCCGGCGGCGAAGCTGCGTTCGCCGCGCTCGACCGTGACACGCACATCCTCGCCCAGATCGCCTGCATCGCGCATCCGGTCGCGGGCGGCCTCATTGAGTTCGCGCACCTCCGCATTGGTGTGGGTGAGGATGATGCGAGTAGCATCCGGTGATGCCTGCCGGTCACGGTCCCAGCGCTCGATCAGATCGTCGCGGGCCTGTTCCCGAGTCTGGGCCTCATGCACCATGTCGTGTGCGTCATAGGCATGAATCGCATCTTGGATTTTACCGGTTGCCAGATCGCGGGTGGCGTCCCGCTGCCAGTCCTCACGCTGGCGGCGCACGGTTTCGATTTCGACGCCGCCATGCAGCTCATGGATGGACCGGAACGCCGCGCCCGCCTCGATGGATTGCAATTGCTGCGGATCGCCGACCAGCACCACCTTGGCCCCGGCTTCTGCCGCATGGGAGAGCACGCGTTCCAATTGCCGCGTGCCGACCATGCCCGCCTCGTCGATCACCAGCACATCGCGGGAAGTCAGCATGTCGCGCCCCTGTCCCCAGCCATGTTCCATGCTGGCGATGGTGCGCGAAGCAATGCCCGATCCGCTTTCCAGATTTTCCGCCGCGATGCCGGAGAGGGCAACGCCACGGACCTCATAGCCTGCCGCCTCCCAAGCTTCCTTTGCCACGCCGAGCATGGCGCTCTTTCCCGTTCCGGCATAGCCGACGACAATGCCGAGATCACGCCCGTCGGTGACATGGGCAAGTGCATCGGCCTGCTCGCCGGACAGGACAAGGCCGCGCTGTTCGGCGCGAGCCAAAGCGGCCTCCCTGTCCCTGTCGCTGACCTCATGCAATTCTTTCTCGGCCATCAGTTCGGCGGCGCGGTGCAGCCTCTGTTCCGCCTCGATCATGTCGTGCGTGGTGAACCGATCCTCGCCGCGTCCGTCCTTGCCGAGTTCGACAAGATTGGGCGCGTTCTCTATGGCGTTCGTAACCTCATTGAACTGATCGATGCCATCGCTGTGCCGGTGCGCAAACATCGCCATGTCGCGCCGCGTGAAGGTCGATTGCTGATGCGTGATGGCGTCCAATGCAATTGAAGGATCGGCGATGATGCGCTCGCCATTGTTGCGGGCGATCTCGCGGTGCATGTCAGCGCGGTCGGCGGCTTCGATGCCATCAATCTCGATGCGCTGTGCGGGTGCGCCAATCTGGGTTTGCGGCTCAAGCCCAATCCCCTGCGCCTCAAGGCTGCGATGGTCGATGCGGGCGTCGATGTCGAGTTCGGCCAGCCGCTCGTTGACATGCTCTGCCCAGCGTTCGCGCCAGCGCTCCACCATCTCTGTTCGGTTCCAGTCCCGCACCTTCGGGCCGAAACCGTTCTCGTCCACGCTGCGCATGGTGAGCATGACATGGGCATGGGGTTTGGGCATGCCGTCCTCGCCAACATCCCAATGCACATTGAGGTCGGCGATCATGCCTTGATCGACAAATTCGGATTGAACGAAGTCGCGGGCCAATTCGATGCCCTGCGCCTGTGTCATCTCGCGCGGGATCGCAAATTCCACCTCACGGGCGAGCTGGGCATCCTTCCTGACCTCGAACGCCTCGACGTCATTCCAGAGCCGTTCGCGGTCGGACCATTGTTCGGGCGCGCCGTCGGGCAGCATGATCTCGGAATGCACCACGCCGCGCTTGTTGGAAAAGTCCTGCACGCGGTCCAGCCGCTCGTCGCGCAGCCGCGAGGCCGAGCGGTAGGCGGCAGACGCCACCGCGCTCGACCCGGCCTTGCGGCCAATGACCTTGACGTGAAGATGATAGATCGCCATCGCGATCAAGCATTGGCACGACAAAGCGCACGTCGGAACGACGTATAAGCGCGCCCTCCCTCGAAAAAATCTCGGGATGGACCGCCCCGTGCCACACCGTCCCGGCAACAATACTGCGTTCTGCTGTCCGCGCAACTATCATCGCTGCATCAGCCAACCAACGAGGTGATGGAGAGGCACATGCGCAAGCCACGGGACTATGATTCGGAACTCAAAGCGCTGGAGGACAAGGCCAAGGAACTGAAAGCCAAAAAGGTGCAGCAACTCGGCGAACTGGTTATTGCCACCGGGGCGGATGCGCTCAGCGCCGACGAATTGGCCGGGGCGCTTGTCGCACTGACCGAGACCACCGATGCCGGAAAAAAGCAGTCGTGGGCGAAGCGCGGGGCGGCGTTCTTTCACAGCCGGTCGAGGCGATCTGGAAGGACGGCTGAACGCGACAGCGGCAGCGCTCAAACGCAACCGGGCGGCACGCAACCGCCATCAGGCAGCACAGGCACGGCATGACATGCGCACATGGCAGGTCGAGCGCCGCGAGCGTACCCGCCACCTGATCGAACTCGGCGGTCTTGTCGTCAAAGCGGGCATCGTGGACATGACCGGCGATGACCGCGCCATGATCTACGGCGCGATGATCTGGATGGCCGAAAAGCTCAAAAGCGAGGATGGTGAACATGCGCGCGGCGTCTGGACGAAACTCGGAAGATGGCGTTCGACGCAGATCGTGGCGGAGCGAGTATCTTTGTCACGCAAGAACGGCCGGCCGTAATCGGCGGGTTAGCGCGCAGACTGCGGCGGTTGTCGCGGAAGGTCCTCCGTCGGTTAAAACAGTCGGAGTTCCCAAAACGAAGAGGCGACGGCAGATGGAGTATTTTTGCGGGCTTGACGTATCGATTGACGAAACTGCGGTTTGCGTTGTCGACGAGCAGGGTGAGGTGCATCTTCAGGCGACGGCGGTGACGGACGCCGAAGCGCTGTTTGCGGTTCTCAAACCTTATTTGCCGCGGCTGCGGCGTGTCGGCCATGAAGCTGGCTCGTTGTCACCATGGCTGCACCCTGAAATGCTGAAGCTCGGCCTGCCGGCGATCTGCCTGGAGACGGTGCATGTGCGCGCGGCAATGTCGGCGCAGCGCAACAAGACTGACAAGGCGGATGCGCTCGGCATCGCCCATATCATGCGCACCGGCTGGTTCCGCCGGGCGCATGTGAAGACGGAAGGTTGCTACCGGATGCGGCTTTTGCTGACGCACCGGCGCAACCTGAAGCGCAAGTTCCTCGATCTGGAAAACGCCATCCGTCATTCGCTGAAGGCGTTCGGGATCAGACTCGGCGGCATCGGGCGCGGCAAATTCGACGCGGCCGTGCGGGAGGCGGTGGCGGATGATCCGTTCACCACCGACCTGATGGAGGTGATGCTGACGGCGCGCGCGGCGCTGTGGAAGGAATATTGCCGGCTGCACGATCTGGTGGTGAAGATGGTGGCGCAAAGCGAGCTGTGCCGTCGCTTCATGGCGATCCCTGGAGTCGGGCCGGTGACGGCGTTGTCGTTCATGACGGCGATCGACGATCCGTCGCGCTTTCGACGCTCACGCGACGTTGCCGCCTACTTCGGGCTGACCTCGCGACGATGGCAGTCGGGTACGTCGATCGACGTGAAGGGGCGCATCTCGAAGGCTGGCGACGCTGATGTGCGCCGCGCGCTCTACGAAGCGGCGTCGGCGCTTATGACGCGGTTCAAGGGCAAGGACAGTCTCAAGATGTGGGGTGCGGCGCTCGCCAAACGCTCCTGTCATCGCAAGGCGGTGGTGGCGGTGGCGCAAGCTGGCGGTGATCATGCACGCCATGTGGAGCGCTGGCACGTTCTATACAGGCGCTCCGAATGACGGGGCAGCGCAGGCTGATGCGCGCCAGATGCGCAAGGAACGCAAGCTTCTGGGGGCGCACGCATGATCGCGACAGCGCTGATGAAAACTCCACGGCCGTCACGGTGACGGCCGCAAACTGAACAGAGGAATCCGCGCGAGCGGATGAGGACTGGTGCAGACGAGGAATGACGGGAAGCACGATATCTTGCCTGCGGCCGCGCCGATCGTAAGACGGCCGGGCCGCGCCGGAGTGCCTGTGATGTGCCCTGTGAATCCGATGGCAAAATGCACCGCGACGGAAAAAGCGCTGCCTCTCAAACGCAGCCCGATCACCCCGTCGCAGAGTGCGGACAAGTGCACGGCGCGCCAGAACTCATGCTTGTAGATGTTCTCTTGCGAACAAACAGTGTGCAGATCATGATGAGGAAAAAGGATGTATCAAGATGAGCAAAACAGTCGTGAAAGTAGAGCCGATTACAATGGCAAGATTAAGCGTGACCGATGGCGGGCGGCGCGAAGACTTCACATATCGCAGCGCTGCCCGCCATTGATCGGCAACGTCGAGGGGGTTCATCGCAAGACAGAAGGATGTTGCCAGAGAGACAATACCCGCCAGCAAAGCCGATCCCGCAGGCGTGTAGTCATGCGCGCGGACTTGCCATTCACAGCTAAAAATCGTTCCGCCCCTATCATATGAGAAGTGTCAGCCAATGCAGCTGGCCGTAATTTCCCATCGATTCAGATCGACTTGCGCACTCGTGCGGGGCGGCGGCGGAACGAGGGGACGATATGGTGGACGAGAAAGTTACCTGGGCAAAGGGTCAAAGCATCGCGGGCGGAAGGCAGCCACAAGTGAGGCTGGCCTGGGTTGCGACTCTGCTGGGATCAACCGCGCTGGTCGCATGCCCGGACACAGCGCTGGCCGACTGCGTCAACACTGGCGGGTCGAACTACGAATGCTCGGGCGCGGAGACGGTGACGCAAGGTGTCTCCGATACCAATCCCACTATCACAGCCACGCCGGATTTTAGCGTGGACACGCCTGATCCGATCGCATTCGGGGTCGCCGGAATTGGCACGATCTATTTTCAAGGGGGCGACGCCAATCTCAGGGGAAGAGACTTCGGTATCGACGCCTATCTGGGAGGCGATGACGGCGGAGTGCCCGGTAGCCTGGTCCTGCTCACGTCCGGCGATCTCTCCGGAGGATTGACCGGTCTTCGTGCTGTAAACAATTCCTCTGGTCCGACCGCCATCTCCACCGACGGCTTTGTGGAAGGTGGCGATCGCGGCATTCAAATCACTAATGGCGCCGACACCTCAGGTCTGTCGCTCTACACGCACGGAGTTACGGGCGGCAACATCGGTATCAATGCTCAACATTACGGTGGGGGCGTGGTCACCGTGTCCGCACAGGGGCAGGTCACAGGTACAAACTGGTACGGTATCACCGCCTCGAATAATCCAATGACCTTCAACGCCGATGGTAGCCTAAACTCGGTGACATCCCAGGCCGGCAATCCGCCAACCGATGTGATCGTGCGGGCCTCCGGGGGCGTTACGGGTGGCCTGACGGGCCTGCTGGCGCTGAACGGAGGCATGGGTGTGTTGCAGGTGGACACGCTCGGAGGCGCTGTTACTGGCGAGACTCGTGACGGTATTGTCGCGATGAATACGAGATTTGTTTTGACCCCCACCGATATGTGGGTCACGACAGATGCTGTAAGCGGCGCGCGTCACGGCATTGTCGCAATGAACTACGGCAGCGGCAGCAACAACGTCGCGGCATACGGCGCCGTCGTGGGTGGCACGGGTTACGGTATTGCGGCTGCCAACGGCGTTTTCTCTGCATCCTCAGTTGTCAATGATGGCTATGTTCTGCCTCTTGGCGCAGCGGGCACGGATCTGACAATCGAGGCGATCGATGTCAGCGGCGGTACCGTTGGGATCGGCGCGAACAACATAGGTACAGGCGCGACCTCCGTTACGGCCACCGGTAATGTCGAAGCTGGCGATACAGGCATCTATGTTTTTAACGCCGCTACGGCGACGCATCTAATTGTCAACGCAGCCGACGTCAGCGGTGGACTCACCGGGATCAATGCCCGCAACTGGGGTACCGGCGCGACGGTGATCTCGGCAACCGGGATCGTCGAGGGCGGCATTTATGGCCGTAACGAAGCCAGTGCGATTGCTCTTGTCATCGACGCGAACGAAGTCAATAGCACGGAGACCGGCATCGAGGCTTGGAACGATGGGACTGGAAACACCTCGATCACCGCTACGGGTGTTCTGACAGGCGGATCGCAAGCGGGAGTGCTGGTCAATAATGGCGCAACCGCCGGCGACCTCTCGGTAGCGGTGACCGATGTTATCGGCGGCCGCTACGGGATCGGGGTGGCCAATGGCAGCGCAGGTGCTGCGCCAGGTGACACGACCGTCGTCGCGACCGGCACCGTCAGCGGCGAAGCCTACGGCATTCTCGCGATCAATGGCGATGTCAGCAACGCCACAATCGGAATGTTGGTCCCGGAAGTTTCCGGCGGGGACGATCTCTTGGGTGGGAACGATCTGAGGATCGAGGCCAACAATGTCAGCGGCGGCGAACTCGGCATCGCCACCTTGAACGGCGGCACCGGCGCCACCAGCATTTATGTTGCTGATGCGGTCGAGGGGAACCTTGGCGGTATTCTTGCGGAAAACGGCGGCTCCGCCACCGACCTTACCATTATCGCGGGTGATGTCAGTGGAAACATCGGCATCGGGGGCTGGAACGACGGCACCGGCGCCACCTCGATCACGGCCACTGGCACAGTCCTTGGTGGTGCGGCCGGCATTTATGCGTTTAACGGCGACCTCACCACCGACCTCACAATCTACGCGGTTGATGTCAGCGGCGGCGAAATCGGCATTGCTGCCTTGAACAGCGGCACGGGTGAGACAGCCATCCATGCCGTCGGCTCGGTGGATGGCCCCATCGGCGCGTTCAATGAGGAGAATGCGACGAATCTGGTCATCGAAGCCGCGGATGTGTCCCAGAGCATTACCGCTGGAAACTTCGGCACCGGCGCCACTTCGATTACGGCCACCGGCCCTGTCCAGGGGGGTATTTTCGCTGAGAACTACAAGCAGGCGACTGATATCACAATCAGCGTGGCTGAAGTCAGTATTGGCATCGGTACCGGAAACTTTGGCACCGGTGCCACCTCGATCACAGCCACCGGCCCCGTCCATGGCGGTATTCTTGCACGGAACGGAGAGCAGGCAACCGATATCACGATCAACGCGACCGATGTCAGCGGCGGAACCGTGGGTATCTTTGGCGCCAACGAGGGGACTGGTGCCACCTCGATTACGGCCATCGCGGTGGTCGAGGGCAGTTTTGCCGGCATTGCGGCCTATAACGCGGCGACGGCAACCGACCTCACAATCAACGCATACGATGTCAGCGGCGACACATATGGCATCTATGCCGCCAACATGAGCGCTGGCGCCACGACGATCAAGACCACGGGGACCGTGACCGGTCCGAGCGCAATTGTCGCCAGCGGCAACACGATCGACCTGACCAATAACGGCGTGATCGTCGGCCTGATCTCGCTGGATAGCGCGACCACGACATTCACCAACAATGGTGTGTGGAACGGTGCCGGCGGGGAGAGTCTGTTCACTGGTGGAGCGAGCACGCTTGTCAGCAATGGCATGGTACTTGGCGGGACCAATGCAAGCCTCGCCGAAGCGACCACCTGGTCCGGGCTCGGGCAATTCACGACGCATGGCACGGTGATGCTGGCCGATGGTGACGCCGGTGACGTGTTGACGACCACGGGCAATGCCGAGTTTGCGGCCGGCTCAGCGCTTTCGGTGGATGTGGGCGGTGCGGGTGGAACCGATCGTTTCGTGTCGGCCGGTACCGTCGTCCTTGACGGGACAAGTCTGAACGTCAACAGCGCTGGCGCGCTCAGCTATGGGACTCGTTACACCGTCCTGACGGCGGACGGCGGGCTGACAGGCACGTTCGACACCATAACCGGCCTGCCCGGACCGACGGCCTTCCTTGCCGTGGAAGAAGGCTACGACGCCAACACTGCCTGGCTCGAAACGATCAAGTATCGCAATTTCGCCGATGCCGGCGCGACCCCGAACCAGATTGCCACCGGCCAGGGACTGGACACCATTGCACCCGGCAGCGCCCTGTTCACGGCCGTGGCGAACCTGCCGACGGATGCGGAGGCGCAATTTGCCTTCGACCAGCTTTCGGGGGAGATTCATGCGTCCGCGCAGACGGCCTTGATCGAGGACAGCCGGTTCGTGCGCAATGCCGCAAATGACCGCATCCGCGCGGCCTTTGGCGATGTCGGGGCTTCGGTGACTCCGGTTCTGGCCTATGGCCCGGGCGACACGCCCATTGCGGTCTCCGCCGATCATGCAGGCCCCGTATTCTGGAGCCATGGTTTCGGCTCATGGGGCTCGACGGACAGCGACGGCAACGCGGCGGGTCTCGACCGCTCTACCGGCGGCCTGTTGATCGGCGCCGATACACTGGTGGGCGACTGGCGTCTTGGTCTTCTGGCCGGCTATAGCCGCTCGAGCTTCGATGTTGATGACCGTGCCTCATCGGGGTCGAGCAATAACTACCATCTCGGCCTGTACGGCGGCACGCAGTGGGGCAATCTCGCCTTCCGCACCGGCGCGGCCTATACATGGCACGATATCGACACCAACCGCACGGCGGCTTTCCCCGGCTTTGCCGATAGCCTTTCTGCCGACTACAGTGCCGGCACCTTCCAGGCCTTCGGGGAACTCGGCTACGGCATCGAGCTGGGCGCGACCCGCTTCGAGCCCTTCGCCAATCTTGCCCATGTCAGCCTGCGCACCGACAGCTTTACCGAACAGGGCGGCCCGGCAGCGCTATCGGTAGACGGCGGCACGACTGCCGTGACCTTCACCACGCTCGGCCTGCGGGCAGAGCACACCATGGCGCTCGGCACGGTCAATGCCACCCTGCGCGGCATGATCGGCTGGCGCCATGCCTTTGGTGACCTGACATCCGAAAGCGTGAATGCCTTCGCGGGTGGCGATGCCTTCACCATTTCCGGCGCGCCGATTGCCCAGGACAGCGCCGTCATCGAGGCCGGTCTTGATTTCAACCTGACGCCCGAAGCGACCTTCGGCCTCTCCTATACCGGCCAGATCGCCTCCGACGCCTATGATCACGGCTTCAGGGCAAAC
>Ga0180222_1001535_pt1 | contig 23295 bp, 24 predicted proteins | sample eDN5th37CKraftOP_FD_151336 | JGI IMG/M metagenome (GOLD analysis project Ga0180222, IMG submission 151336) | Enriched Organic Plus compost microbial communities from Emeryville, California, USA - eDNA 5th pass 37_C Kraft OP (version 2) (version 2) ... | reverse complement strand
GATGACCAAAGCGCCCGGGGACCTGGAGTCGCATTTTCATTGGAACGGCGATGTTTTCACCGACGGTCAGATCATCGATACCGTCACACCGCGGCACGCCAACAGCATCGTCAACAACCCCGCACTGCGTGCCGAGCCGGTCTGGAACGCCGCCGATCATCCTGCGGCGTGGCGGGCGATCTGGGCGTACTCGGCCAAACGAGCACGACGCGACCAGAAGACCCTGCACGCCCAGCAAGCCCGCGCCGAAGCCGTCATCTCCGGTCAACGCAAAGCCAAATCCGTCCGGTTCGTCAAAACCCATGCCGGCCAGCGCACCCTCGATGAGGCCAGCCTGGCCCGCGCCCAGTCACTGGTGGGCCTGAAGGGCTACGTCTGTCGCTTGCCAGGGTGATGGGACCACCTGATTGCCAGGGGGATGGGACCACCGTGGCGCGTTATCGAGGATGCTCGTCGGGCCCTTCTGGGTCAAGCTGGCCGGGTCGAGTGCGTTGGCGGTAGGACGGTCCTTCGATGACCAGGGTGTGGGCTGCAGCGGTCAGTCTGTCGATGGCTGATTGGGCGAGCAGGGTGTCGGCGGTCATGGTCAACCATTCGGCGGGTTCGCGGTTGGACGTCACGATGGTGGTCTTGGTTTGGTGGCGTTCGACGACGATTTCGTAGAAGTCGCTGGTTTCGGTGGCGTCGAGGGGCCGCAGCGCGAAGTCGTCGATGATCAGGACGTCCACGGCTGCCAGCCGTCGGATCTCGGCGTCGACGGTGTGGTCGAGTCGAGCGGCACGCAGCCGGGTGAACAGTTTGTCGGATCGGGCGAACAGGACACTATGGCGGCGGCGAATAGCCAAGTGCCCCAGCGCTGTTGCCAGATGCGTCTTGCCTACTCCGACGGGTCCGAGGATGATCGCGGACTGGCCGGCGTCGAGGAATCGCAACGCGGTCAGGTCGCCGAGCAGGGTGCGGTCATAGCGCAGGTCCTGTTGTGCGGTCCAGGAGTCGAAACGCATCGTGGGGTCGAGGCCGGCTTTGGCCGCCCGCAGGGCAGCTGAACGGGATTCGCGCCGGGAGACCTCGTCGGCGAGCAGTGTTTCCAGGAATCCAATGTGGCTGAGCTTGTGCTGGCGGGCCAGTGCGGCCCGTTCGGGCAGGGTGTCGGCCAGGGCGCCGAGTTTGAGCGCTTTGAGCAGTCGGAGCAGGTCTGCGCCGACCGGGTCTGCGGCCACGCGGTTTGTGGTGGTCATGTCAGCAGGTCCCCTCGGAGTCGGCACTAGCAACGACACTCAATGATGTTGAGGTGGTGTTGAATTCAGAGGGATCTCGGGAGAACCGGGTAGCGGTGTGGCCGACGGCCAGCGGCAGCGCCGGAATCGTGTTCTCGGTGGCGCGTTCGAGCATCGAGGCGATCTTGTTGACCGAGACGACATCGAGGTCCAGCGCCATCGAACAGGCCTGCTCGACGCGTTGCGCGCCGTATCGGCGCACCAGGCCCTGGAGTCGGTAGACGGTGCGCATCCGCGTCCATGGCAGCGGATCGTCGAGGATGCGTTCGGCGTAGATCCCGACGTTGGGGCCGTGCGCGGCGCAGGTGGCGATCAGTGTCGTCAAGTCCCGCATCGCGTAAACGGCCTTGTGTTCGGGCAGATCGGCGCGGTCGGTGCTGCGGCCACCTGCAGACTGGCGGGGATGGACTTTGACCAGCACACCGCGGTGATAGAACTTCACCAGCTCACTATCGGCGCGCACGTCCAACGCGGTGCCGATCCACTGCTCGGGCAGCGAGTAGAGGGCTTTGGCGACTTCGGCGTGGAAGTCGCGGTGCACCTTTACGGTCTTGAACATCGGCACGTCGTAAGCGCCCGGCACCGGAAGCAGTAGGGCCTGTTCTTCGGTGGTGAACACCTCCACTGGCCGTGCACACGTGCTGCCGTGGATACGGGTCCCGGCAGTACGAAGACACCACGCGGTGACAGCCTGCTGTGCCTGCTCAATACTGGTGAATGTTTCACCGTCCCAGAAGTTTCGGCGCACGTACTGCACCGCACGTTCCACCCGCGGTTTGTCTTTCGGGGAACGCACCCGGGCCGGGTCGGTAAGGAACCCGACATGGCCGGCGTAGTCGAGCCAGCCCGCGGTGAATCGGGGGTTGACCGCATCAGCAGCGGCGATCACCGGCTTGAGGTTGTCTGGGATCAGCACCGTGAACACCCCGCCAAAGAACTCCCACGCCGCCTGGCAGCCGGCGATCACCGCCGCCAGGGTCTGTGAGTAGGACAGCCACACGAACATGTGCCGGGAGTAGACGGCAGTGAAGATCAACGCGTGCACCTTGCGACGCCGCCCATCGGTGGCGTCGGTCAGCATCCCCAGGTAGCCGAAATCGATCTGGCATTCCACCCCGGGATCCCCGTCAGCGACCCGCACCGTGGTGTCCTTGCGGCCGAAACCGCAACGCTCACCGGCGAATCGGTTCAACGTTCGATACGGCACCACGCACCCCTGACGGGCCAGCAACGTCTGGATCTTGGTGATCGTCAACGGCCGCGCCTGACCATCGCCGGCCACCCACGCGGTGATCTGGTCCTCAAACCCCAGCAGCTGTTCCCACGCTGCGCCGTGGCCATCGGGGCGTACTGGGCGCACCGCGTCGGCGACAGCCCCGATCAACCCGTCATCGACAGCCTCGACGCCGTCGCTACGGCGCAGACCAGCCGCTTGCGCGGCCTCGACGTAGCGGCGCACCGTTTTGCGGTCCACGCCGCAATGCGCGGCGATCGTGCGGTACCCCGGTGCCGGTAGCCCCGCGACCCCCAGCCACACCCGCAGCACTTCCCTGATCTCGTTCACACTGACCTCCCGAAAAGCCATGCCCGCCGCCTCCGTGACTTGGACCATCACGGCGATCAAACGAACAGATGAAGAGACCACCGACGCGACGCGCCGGTGGTCCCATAACTGGCAATCCAGGTGGTCCCATCACCCTGGCAAAATCAGCTCACACTGGTCCCATCCTCCTGGCAGACGACATACGTCACCAACCTCGACTCCACCACGATGACCGCCACCGAGGTGATCGCCAAGTATCACGACCTCTGGCACGTCGAACGGTCATTCCGGATGTCCAAAACCGACCTGGCGGCCCGGCCGATGTTCCACCGCACCCGAGACGCCATCGAAGCCCACCTCACGATCGTGTTCACCGCCCTGGCCGTCGCGCACTGCATGCAGGAACGCAGCGGCTTGGCCATCGCCAACATCATCAAGCAACTGCGACCGCTGCGCTCGGCGACAATCGCGATCAACGGCGCCACCGAGACCTTCCCACCCGAAGTCCCGGCCGCTAAGCGCGACATCCTCACCAAGCTCGGAATCAACATGGCTTACTAAGCCAAATGTCCTAACTCAGGTAGGAACCTCCATCATCGGAAGACCTCGACCCCTACCCCGGCAACGACGCGCCAACCACCTCTACACCCTCAACTGCGAAGAGCCAGATAACGCAAAGCCCCCGGTGGATGGCGGGATGGCGCGGATAGATAAGCGTGGCGCCGCGAAATCATTCACGGCCTGGCATATGCGGTGTGATGCCGTAACAAGTGGCATCTCCGACGTCCAGAATGCTTTCACAAATGACTTTGCCCTCGTACGAGATGCGCACCGTCACCCACTTTGACGGTCCGGCATTGGGACGCCAATCCGCGCGCACCTGGCTCCCCTGGGGCGGCGCGTCACGCACCGCGCGGACCGTAGTGTCAATCCGCCATGGCAGCGCCATGTCCTGCAGAAATATACGCCCGCTCGTGTCCTGATATTCGATATTCGCCATCCCGATCTGGTCAGAGATCACTTCATACGTGACCAGATCATCGGCCCACGCAACGGCAGGGCTGGCAACGACTGATGAGCACAGGGTGATCCCGGCGACCATAAATCCTGCGAGACGCGGCATGTAATCTCCTTGCAAGCTGCGATGGTGTAATTGGCCACCACCGCGAAGCGGTCATCTCCCGTGGGGTCCCTTTGGCCCCGGGATTGTCATGGCCCCGTCAGGATGGCCACGGCGATGCTGTCGCCGGTATCCACATTGTGCTGAAGGCTTACGCCGAAGTCGGTATAAGCGCAATCGGGGATCGCCTTGTACCCCTCCAACAACACGCCCTTGATAGCATCAACGTCATTGTGATTGTGGCCAGCGCCCTGCAGTCGGACAGCCTTGCCCGCGCTGCTGCCAAGATCTTTCAGGATCGGCATGACGTCATCGACGGGGACATTCCGGGCCGTGTGGCTGATGTATTCGTCCGTCGAGCGATTCACGATTTCAGCCGCGTGTTCCGCGACCGGATCGTAGGTCAACGGGCCGCACGCAGAACCGCGTGCCGAAGCCACTGCATTCTGCAAATTCGGGTCAGGATCAGCTGCAGCCGGCGGAGCGAGCAGCATACCGGTACCAACAGTCGTAACCGACACCATGGCCGCAGTGGCTACCATCATTCGCATGCAGTGTCGGGCTGCCCCACCGACATCAGGAGTGCCTCTCACTACTTATCCTCCTCATCGAAGCGGGTTCTGCTGAACGCTTGTTCCGGTGGTTGACGCAATCAGTTGCGGTGCTCAGCGACAGACATGGGAGCGATCGATCTTGCTGCCCCAATGCTTCACCCGCTGAAACGACGGACCAGTGAACCAGTTCGGCTGGCGCACCCTGAGTCCGTTTCCAATGTTGGACAGCTGCTGCCACAGTCCGTAGAAGCTCTCGCCCTGGTAGAGCGGGAAATACACGTCCCCTGCGAAATCCTGACTTTGCGTCAGGGCCTGGGCTCGTGGAGTAAGGAACTCGACTGACTGGTCAATATTCGCTACGACGGCATCGACTTGCTGAGGAATGCCCTCGGCAGCGAAATTTCCGTTGCTACGGACGACACTGTTGTTGACCTTCTCAATCTGCAGCTTCAAACCACCGTATTGAGCATTGAACCACTGGCACATCTCACGTTCCGCATCGATATCTGCGGGTGTGACATTATTCCGCATTTCATCATACGGAAAAGGAAATTGCGGCGCCCAATTACTCGGGGTGGGAATGAATACTGGCAGTGGAGGAGCCGGCACATCGTCTGCGCGGTCTGCCTGCGGATCGGCCGCAGCAGAGCCAATGGCGACTCCAGGGAGCAAAAACAAGCCACAAACTATCGCGATACCACCTCGGTAAAGACCGCCTCTGCTGAAAACACCTCTAGTCGGCATATGCATCCCATTCCGTCCGACGCATCTCGCTATCGTGAGCCCACAACGGCATCGATACCGCCCACATCGCTGATCTGCCAATCGTTATTGCTGTCGATCGTGACGCTGTACGTTGCAGTGGACTGCAGACCATCAGGGGCTTGCATCGTCTTGGTGAGCACGGTGACGAACGAGTCGACAATATAGGATCCCCCGGCGTCCGAGCGCACCTTCGCTACCAGTGGCCGCGCCTCGGAATTCCATTGAAGCGGCACAAGGATCTGCTCCATGGAGTTAGCCGCTTTGGTCAGCTTCTCCTTCAACTCTGGAGAAGTACCTTTCACGAGCTTCGCTTTCCAGCCGTTGACGTCCTTGTAGTCGATCACCGCGGCATTCACCGCATAGTCGAGAGCCGTCTGTTCGGCGCGCTCATAGTTGGCGGCCTGACGAGCTTTTGCGTCAAGCTCGGCACGAGCGCTGATCAACAACCACGACAGCACGCCAACTGCGATCGCCAGCATGATAATTGCGACTGTGAGCACCAATGATCGCAATGACATCGATATCCGCGCACGCGTTTTCTCGAGCCTCGGTGGGTCCTCCGCCGTCTCTGTCGCCTCCGTTTTCTCTGAGCCCGCCGCCTCCGCTTCGGTCTCGTCGTCGGACGCTCCAGATGCAGATGTCGCGTTCTCGGCCTGGTCATTGGTGACGGTCATTGCTTTCCTCCTCACTTAATTATCCGGGCGGCGCCCGAATCAACCTTCCGGAATGGCCACGTGCAGGGTTATTGCACCGTCCTCCGGATAGGCAGCCAACATATTTGTCAATATCTGCGCACTGTCAAAATTCATCAAAGCGCCCGAAATACCCTCAACCTTCGGCTGCAACGCTTCCGACAGAACTTTGATGTCAGAGCCCCGGTCGTCCAAAAAGTGTTGAATTCGGTCGAGCAGATATCCGGTCTGCTTGATAGTTTCCGGGTTATCCCAGATGGCCGCTCTTGCCAACATGTTATATGAATCGCGTAGACCCTCACCCAAGCCACGGAGCGGATGCTGCACATCTGCCAGCGCCGGGCCCACCCAGCCCGCGTTCTGCAGAAGGGTTTGGAAATTCCCCAGTACCTCTTGGCCCCGACCATGCATACCCTTTGCCGTGCTGTTGAGCAGCATGCTGGCCCGCGACAGATTGGGCTCCACCGCCACGGGATCGGGCAATGCCGCGTCGGCCTCACCGAGGATCCGCTTGAGCTGCTCGGGGTCGAGCTGGTTGAGTACCCGGACCACACTGGTTGCCAACTGCGAGATCGAGGGAGGCAACGTTATCGACTCGGTGGCGATGCGCTGTCCGTCCTTCAACATCGGCCCATCGTTCGTCCGTGGACTCAGCCCGATATACGTCTCGCCCAAGGCGGACAGGTTCTCTATGCGAACGTCACTGTCAACCGGGATGTCATAGGCCGCATCGACATAGAAGTCAACGGTTGCATCCTCGGTTCCCGCTTTGATCCCGGTCACCTTCCCAATCGACACACCGCGCAACAGCACATTGGCACCCACGTTGAGGTCATTGGTGTCGGGGACCGCCATGGACAGGTGAGTACCGGCGGGTGGTCTTACCCGCAAACCAAATGACCCGAGATAGCCGATCGCGAAAACGATAATCACGCCAAAGGCTGCGAATGACAGCACATTTTTCATGGTCATGGTGTCGCTCCCAAGATCCGCAACACGTCCTGAACGCTCCCAGATAGTTCGCGCCCGTCGGGTCCGACTATCGACGTGATGTTTATTGCCGGGTACTTGTCCACCGGAAGGAAATTTTTCGTGAACAGCCTGTGCCAGGCTTCATATTCTTCGCCTTCGAACGCCCATTTGGTCTGCTGTACAGCACCCATCGCTTTGGCGGTCGAGGTCAGCATCGGCACCAACCAAAATCCACTGCTGTAGACGCTTCCGATGGACGGAAGCAGGGTGCCTACGTAAACGCCGACCTGTGTAGCACGGTCCCATCCCAGCATGCCGGTCGGCGTAACCCAGGAGCTGAACGAGGAAAGGTTGCGATGCATGGCATCTGCGGTCCCCGCGGCACCGTCGAGCCATTTATCTACCACATCGATATTGTTGGCTACATCCGAAAGATCGGTGGCAACACGCGTCACTATCTGACGGAGCTCACCACGATCCGGCGGAGTAACGCGATTGAGTCCGATAATCGTGTTTTGAACGCGCTGAATAGACCCGCTGCCGACAAAATTCGCCAGGTTCGCGATCGTGTCCTCAAGCTGGGGCGGAGAGGTTGTCTGCGCCATGGGAATTCTCCCTTGCGGGGCGACAGCGGCAACCACATCACCCGACCGGGGCCGTTCGAGTTCGACATAGGTGTCGCCAAGTACGGTCGCTTGCCGCATTGTCGCGTGAACGTTCGACGGCACCACCACTGCAGAATCGATCCGCGATGTGAGGTCGACGTGATCCCCGGTGAGATTGACGCCGGTAACGACCCCGATGGTGGTGCCGTCCATCACGACCTTTGCCCGGTCGGGCAGGTTGAGTGCGTTGGAAAATTCCATGACGATGTCATAGCCGTCGCTGTAGCTGCCACCGGGCTGGGGCAACGAATTGACGGTGATCGACGCACACGATGACAGCAGCATGACCCCAACCGCGGCACCGACCGACCGCAACCAGCGGCTCATCGGTTCGCCTGCGTGAGCACGTACTGAAGCAACGCGACATCCACCGCGTAGGGCTGACCATGAACGTCGGCGCAACTACCGGGCGTCGAGGCATTCATGAAGCCGCAGAGCGCAAGCCCGTTGTGTGTTGGAATCCGAAACATCGGCGGTCGATAGGCGATGTTGAAGGTATGGAATTGTCGCCGGTTGAAGTGATTGGCTGCGGTGTTGATCCACCACGGGACCGGGTTGAGCAAATCCGCAAACTTGTTGGCGTGGGGGCTCAGCTTTCTTACGGTGGCGCTCACGGTGTCCAGCGTCAGCTGGGTCTCCTCACCCAACTCCACCTCCAGGTCCTTAGTCATCACGAGGAACTCTGCAAGTGGCAAAGCGAGTCGGAAGGTACCCTCCAGCGCCGTCGACATGTCGGGGGTGGTCTTGACCGCATCGAGCAGAGCCTCTTTCATGGGGCTTCTGATGTCTTTCAGCGTCGTCGTCAGCTGCGCAAGATTATTCATGATCGAACCGATATCGCTGATCGCCTTATCGGGACTATCGAGCAGCGCTGAGGTGTTGGTGAGCAGCTGATTCGCAGGTGCACCGTTATTATGTGCCAATTGATCGATCCCACGAACAGTGTCACCGATATTCGTCGAGTCCTCGGGACTGATCGCATTCAGAAAATTGGTCGCCGATCCGATCACCTGAGACAAACTTTTCGGGGTCACGGAGCGGTCGAGGCCGATACAGCTGCCGGCAACGAGCCGCGGGCCTCCTTTGTAGTTGCCGACCAGTTCCAGCGCACGGTCGGCAAGGAGCGACGGCGATCGGGTAACGGCCTTGACATCGCCGGGAAGGGGCCGGTTCTGATCCACCGAAAATTCGACGCGCACATTCATTCGTTCGGGAGTGATCGAGGTGACTTTGCCAACCGGGTAGCCCATCTGGGTAACCGGGTTGTCTACGTACAAACCGACACTGTCCGGCATGATCGCGCAGTATCCAGCCTCCGCGGAATCCTTCGACGCGGTGCACGACGTTGCCCCGGCGATAGTTGCAACCGCGGTGAGCAGAGCAAAAGCAATGCGCAACTTGGGTCGAATGACTACTTCGGTCATCAGCACGGGCTCCCTGGCATCGGAATGCATAAATCGGTGGCGAGCAGCTCCGGTGGAGCGTTCTGCGCATCCAGCACACGCTCGATCTTGTCTCTGACACGACGCAACCTTGGGATGATCCTGCTGTTGTTGTCGGCCCATCTTCTGACAGTGTCCTGCCAATCGCGGACCCTCTGGAGGAACTCCTCCCGATTTCCCAAGTAAAGCTCTTCCACCGGACGTAGGAGCGCATCGCCCACGTCGCCCAGGCCGCTCAGCGAAGCGCCAAAACCCTTGCTGTACAAAACAAGCGTCTGTTCAAGGATGGCTATCTTCGAAACCATCTCCTGGAGTACGCCGCGGAAATCTTTCAGGGACTCGATATATTCGTCTGACAGGTCGAGAATCGCGGTGATCTGTCCCCGTTGCTTGCCTATCGTCGATGTCAGGGTGTTTCCGGCATCTATCACCGCCCTGAGCGAGTCCACGTTAGTTCCGGTAAGTCCCTGCTGGATCTCATCCAGCGATTCACGGATAGGCTTGGTGTCAATGTTGTCGGTGACATTTGTGGCGTCGGTCAGCGTTGTCACCAGGTTGTAGGGCATCGTCACGCGTTCCACCGGAATCGAACCTTTGCCCAGCGGCTTTTCGCCCAGCGGTACAAGATTCACATAGTAACCACCGACCACCGTGAGCATACGCACCTGAACCTGAGACCGATCACCAACAAATGCGTCTTTATCCACACTTGCCGTCACCTTGACCCGATCAGGTTCGATCGACAGCTTCTTCACCTTCCCAACCGTTATTCCGGCAATTCTCACGGCATCACCAGAGTGGACGGATGCCGCGTCGTCGGTATAGAAGACCACCGCCCGGTATCCCGGGGGGGCGATGTAGAGGACCGCCGCCGTAATCGACACCACCGCAGTCATGACCAGCGCAGCGACGCCCCAGAACGTCGAGCTCCCAAATATTTTCAGTGATTGCACAAGATCACCTTCTGCCCATTCAGCAGCACGTCCATGAACTCCGGCAACTGGGCCGGCCCATGCGAACACGGCAGCGGCACACCCGGCGGCGCAGGGGGCTGGATGTTGTCCCACATGACCGGGACCCGCTTGACTGCATCGGTCCAGTCATCGAACACGGTGACGGCTCGATCGAGTCCTGCGTCGAGATCAGCACCGGGTTTGAATCCCAGGTTGTGTAAGAGGTTGACGGCCGCAGACGTGAAGCCCGGACCATACAGCTCCGACTTCCGGAATTCGTCCAACACGGTAAGCGCACCGTCTATCGGCCGATTCAGCCAGTCCAGAATTTGGACAAACTGTTTGGAGTGCCCGCCGAGTTCGCCGGCCACGGCATCCAGATTGCGCATCAGAGTCGAGATGACCTGCTGACGATCGGATACGAAGCTGGTCAGCGTCCGGATGCTCTCCAGCATCGGCCCGAGGCCACTGCCATCGCCCGCAAGGTAGGCCGCGGCGTTCGACGTGAATTTGTCGATATCGTCCGGGCTCAATGTCGCGAGAACGGGTTGCAGACCATTGAACAGCGTCGTGACGTCGAACGACGGCTGTGTCATGTTCGTCGGCACCCGGGTCAACGGCTGTGCATTCGGATCCTCGGACGGACTGACAACATCGATATAGCGCGCCCCCGTGAGCACCTGGTATTTGATGGCGAGCCGGGTCCCAGGCACTACGGCGAAACGCTTGTCCAGACTGAATTCGACCGCAGCGAGGCTCTGCCCTGATTTGCGCTCGAGGGAGACCGATTGAACCTTCCCCACACGCACACCACGGACCCGTACGTCTGAGTCGAGATACAAACCCGCCACGTCGGTGAATTCGGCCGTGTACGAACGCGTGGTAGCCGCAATCGGCTGCCGCAGGAGGTTCACGATCACGATGAACACCAGAAGAGCGAAAACACCACTCAACGCAAATCTCCACAACGCACCACTAGGCTTCATCACGGACCCCCCATCGCGTTGATCGGAGCCGCGACACCGGGAAGGTTGTCGAGCACGATGTGCACTTGCAGTGCCCGTTGATCAGGCGATCCCGCATACAGCTTTTCCAATCGAGTTCGCAATTCCACCAGGCTCGAGCCCACATTCTCCGGTGTCACCAGGCCCGGTATCACGTCGGTCAGGGTCTGCACCATACCGACCGCAGGAAGGAGATCTTCAGTATGTGACGACTCCAATTTTCCGATCGCGGCGAAAAACGACGACGAAACATAGTCAAGCGTCGGTACCGCCCTGGTCCGCCAAAAATCCTCCGGAATGGTTGCACCCACAGTGAATTCTGGAGGTACGTTCGGAACGCCCCTGAGACATTTTTCGGTGAACGTACTCATGCACGAACGCCGGCTGAAGTTGTCGCCCACGTTGGCCAGCGTCGCCATGAGCGACGGCATCACCACGGTCACGCCCGTCGTGGTCCTCAAGAGTTGCTCGGTACTCACCGTCTGCACCTTGGTGAACGCATCGGCTGTGATCACCATTGTCTCGATCAGCGGATTGAGGACATCCGTGTACCGAGTGGCTCTTTCGATCACGTGGATCAGCTGAGGCGTCACCACACCGTCGGTAATCTCACCCAGACGAGAGAGCATCGTAGGCAGCGTGAAGTTTCCGCGTGGCACCGTATCGATTTTTGCGCCATCTCGTAGAGCCTGCCCGCCTGCTCCTGGAACGAGATTGACACCGGTGACCCCGAAATAATTCGCCGGCCGAAAATCAAGGCTGAGTGTGTCGGTCAAGCCCGCAGCAGGTCCGGACTGCAGGTGCGCCCTGAGCTCAACGCCGCCACTGGGCAAGCTCGAAACACTGGTGACCTCCCCGACATTGACACCGTGCATCATCATCGCAGTTCCCGGCGTGACGCCCTGCCCCACATACGGCATATCCATCACGATCGAGATCCGGTCAGCTGTGCGGTCGCCGAACGGGTTGGCGACGATAAGCACGCATGCCAGCGCCAGGCACGACATCACTGCCACACCTATGATCGTGAGCCTGCGCGTCTCGGCTTCTGCCGACATCCGGAATAGCAACCTGTCCACCTACCCCTTGAACACGAAGACTGGTTTCACGCCCCACATGATTACGGTCAAGGCAAAATCCAGGACCATGATCACGACGAGGCTAGATCGGATTGCCCTACCGGAAGCTTCACCGACACCGACGGGTCCGCCCGAAGCAAAAAACCCGTAGTAGCAATGAACCAACGTGACGGCGGTGCAAAATACAATACCTTTCACGAGGGAATACACGACGTCTGTCGTCGAAAGGAACATCGTGAAGTAGTGATCGTAGGTACCGCCCGGCTGGTTATAAAACAACCGGATCACAGTATTGGAAGCAAGGAAGCTGACCACCAGGGCAAACATGAAGCCCGGAACCACCGACAACATACCGCCCACCAGTCGCGTGCCGACCACGAATGGAATTGACCGCAGCCCCATTGCCTCGGTGGCGTCGATTTCATCGCCGATTCGCATCGATCCAATCTCGGCGGTCATCCGGCAACCAGCCTGAGTCGCATAGGCAATCCCGGCTACCAATGGCGCCATCTCCCGGACATTGGCAAATCCGCCGATGATTCCGGACAACGCACCAAAGCCAACCAGGTTCAGGATCGCAAACGCTTCGATCGCCACCATGGCGCCGAGCATGAAGCCGAGGATCAGCAGCACGCTGATCACCCCGCCGTCGACGATGATCGATCCCCGCCCCCACGCCAAACTATTCATCACCTTCAGCGTTTCCCGCCGATACCGGCGGGCGGTGATGGGCAGCGTCCAGAAGGTCTGTGCAATAAACACCGCCCATTGCCCTACGGTTCTGAATGTACGGCTCAGATACCCGATTGGCATGCGGGCCAGCCTCAGATGGGCTGATGGCGACGCCACAGCGTGCGACGGCAACGCCATTACGCCACCTCCGTCGGGAAGAACATTGTCTGCACCTGGGTGATGGCGAGATTCACGATGACGATACCGACAACGTTGAGCACTACCGACGAATTCACCGCATCTGCCACGCCACGCGGACCACCCTTGGCTTCCATACCGCGAAGCGAAGAAATCACACCAACAATCGCAGCAAAAATAACTGCCTTGCCCATCGCAAACCACACGTCAACCATCTTCGCGAATGAGCCGAATGACATCCAGAAACTTCCGGGTGTGACATCCATGACCGTCACCCCCATGATGTACGAGGCTGCGACCGCCGATGCGACGACAATTACACACAGGATCGGCGAAATCAGAATGAGCGCAAGAAAACGCGGCACAACCAGCCGTCGTGCCGGATCGATCCCAAGCGTTCGTAATGCATCAAGCTCTTCGCGTATCGCGCGCGCCCCAAAATCCGAGGCGATCGCAGACGCCGCGGCACCACCCATCAACAAACCCGCCGTCATCGGAGCACCCTGCCGAATGATGCCAATCCCGGTGGCAGCTCCGATAAGCGAACTAGCCCCCATCTGATTGACGAGGCCCGCTGTCTGAACAGCCACCAATGCACCGATCGGTATCGCCATCAGCACTGCCGGCGTCGCCGTCACTTTGAGCAAGCTCCAAGCCTGAAGAATAAGCTCGCCCACAGGAAGCCGCAGCGTGAGTGTGTCAGTCACGGCGTATCGCAGCACCGAGGCCGCGAGGAGTACCCCGCGTCCTGTCGTTGCAGCGCTCCGCGCGGGAACGGCACCCACCCGCGATGCCGCCTTCGCGACGCCGAGCCGCAGCCGAGTCAAACCATCGCGCCGGACACTGGTGACGACGGTGTCTTCATCAGGGCGTGGCGAATCCACCCCCTCGTCCTGCTGACGGGCCTCTTCGCGCCTAGTCTGCAGTGGCATCTGGCACTCAACCCTCCGGTACGTCGTTAACCACTGTTGCCCCGGCACCCAGGGCAGCAGGTCTGTTCGTATGTGTCCACGCACTCTGCGACGAAGTCCGCGCGCAGGCCGGCATGGCGACATCGTGGGCGCTCAGCATTGCCGACCGACTCCCTTCGCTCGTCGCTTTCGACATCGATGTTCGAGCCCGCTTTGTGCGGGGTTTCAGCGGATGGCTGCTTCGACGTCGTTGCCGCAACGACGAGTAGTTCGGGCACGCGCGCTGTTGTGGGCCAGAGATGGGGTGGTCGATGAGTAGATCGCGCGACGGCGCGGAGTCGACTCGGAGATGTTGTGGTGCCGGCGTTGTCGGCTCGCAAAGCAAGTAGTCGCGGGGGTTGGGATCGGCAAGGGCGCCGCCGCCGAGATCCGGGCCGATCACTATCTCAAGCCGCGGGGGGTCGAGATTTTCGAGGTTGACAACGATCCCGACTTCGAAGGCAAGTTCTTCGATGTTGTTGGGCTGCATATGAATATGAAGGCGGGCCGCGCGGGAGCCGTGACCTATGGCGACAAGCGCAACGGCACAATCGACGTGTTCGCCGCGAGAAACGTTGTCAGCGACGAGGTTCTGCCCGATTTGCTCAAAGGCCACAACGTCTCGGCGCATTCCACCCCTGCGATCGCGAAATCGTTGGCGCACAGGGGTCGTCGCCGCCGGCGCCCCACCCCGGCGTCGAGTTCGTGGGTCGCCGAACTCTCCGAAGTCATCACCGCTGGTGCCCGACGCGGCAGAGCCGCTCTCCACCAGCTCTAAACGCAGACGGACCACCAGTCGCGCGCCGAACTCGTCGCGGATGGTCCGCGCACCGCGGGCAGCGAACGTGATCGTCGCGCCGGCACCGGCGATCACCACCACCGTCACGATCTGCCCCGTCTGGGTGACCGTGCCCATCGCCGCTCCGGTGCCGGAAAAGTCGGCAGCGGCAATCTCGACGAGCAGGACGTCGATGGTGAGCACGGTGACGGCCCTGACAACAGGATGGTCGGCATCAGCGCCACCCGCGCCACGCGCCAGGTCTGCAGGACGAACTCGCGCCAGGCCCACGGATGCCTGAACATCTGAACCAACGTGTCCAGTGTTATCGCGAAGAACTCTCCGATGCCGCGAACCAGCTTGGTGACAGATTGCGCACCAACCACCAGCACCACCTCCTGTCTTCGCCCAGATTGGCAAGATCGCTGAATCCTTCGCGCCTAAAGTTCGGAAACTACCGGGCGCTTGTGATCGGAGACACAAGCGCGTTGCGAGTGAACCGTACACCACAATTTTCCATACGAGCAACTGTTGCCTACTAGCGTGGGCGCCGACCACCGAGACCACCTAGTTTGATAGGTCAAAATTGCTGTGGAGTCATGTGTCGATTGGGCCGAACCGTCTCAGACTTGCAGCGGGTGCATGTGACAGCACAGTTTCGCCCGAAGTTCACAACAGCCCTACAACCTGCAGTTACGCCAGTTTTAGCTCCTGCGTTGACTCGATATCGGGCGCACTGGGTAACCGCTGTGACCTGTTGGACAGTACCCGGCCCGCCGTCTCACCTGCCGATTATCAGGAGCACAACGGTCTGTATAAATAGTTGCTGCGCTCTTCCGATACAAGCTGTAGTGCGCCCTACGGTACGAGTCGACAGCAAGGACATTTCCTTTTACTCGACCGTTGCTGTGAATGCATTTAACATCGACTAGATGTCCATTGATGCATTTCTTTGTTCAGACTGTGCTGCGCGCATTTTTCGCCAAAGTAGATGTCCACTTTCTGCCACCGTTCTTAGAACAACCACGCGATATACGTGTCAATGCGATTGGCCGGTTCAAATGGGAATTCGCCAGGCTCACAACCCCTGCCCTACCCCGCATCGCGCGGTCGAGGTACCGCCGCTCGGGTGCCCAACGCCGGATTTCGATGCCGCCGCGACTGCAACCGAGCAGCTGCGCACCGTCCAGTTCGTTGAGCCCGGCCGGCCGCACCGCAGTCGGCCCGATCTGGCACCGCCGCGATTGTCCGGTGGAGAAATGACTGCAGTTCCCCGCGTGGCGTGCACACCCATGAGCCTAGTCAATCATCTATCCATTTACCGGATTAAATATGTACCTATTTCATAGTCGCGACAGCTCCGCAGCCGACCCCTGCCATTCCCTGGCCTGCCCCACGTCGGATATCTATGGGTTGCTCACCCCAGGTATAACGACATCTACCCGACCCATTCACGCGGCATGTTCTTGCGGATTGGCGGTTTCGCCGGAGGGCCTTCGTGAGCTTGCACAGTCTCGGATCCCACGGTGTCCATCGTGTACGCACGGCCGCGATTCACAACTGAGACTGCGGATCCGGTTGTACCATCCGCACATGAGTCGGTGTCTCGCTGTCATTGTCAGCTGCTTCGCGACCACCCTCGCCGGCCTCAGCTTCGCGGTCACGGCGAGCGCCAACCCTGCGGGCGATGGCGGGGCCGAACCGTCCTGCAGCTACACCCTTTCCAAGCCGGAGGTGGTGCAGGTGTCGGAGACCACCATGGTCCGGGCGACACTGACCCCGTATCCGTGCACTGGAGCGATCAGCCCAAACTCCCTTACGGTCTGCTTGTCCCCGCAAGGGTCGTCGGCTCCGCCGGTATGCGGTTTCAGTGCCGTGCCGAGCAACGCGCAGGTCTTTGCCCCGTACAAACCCGGGACGACATACACCACCACGGGCAGGGGCTGCGGCTCGGTGTACACGACTCAGGGCTCAATCTGCACAACGCTAGGGCCAGTAGAGACCACGCTGTAGCCGTTCGGCGGCGCGAACGCGCCGGCCTGTCGAAACCACAGTCATCGGGCAAGCCTTACTCGGAGCGAATCACGAAGTGGCCGGTGCGGTCCAGATACGCGATGCCACCAGGGAACCCAGGATTCGGCGTCCCCTGGCGACATTCGCGAGATCGGTGACGTCACGGGTCGTCACACGCGAACTGCCATCGACCATGGGGCACCGCGAGCTTCCACGACGCCGCCTGACCACGTATGGTCATATATCACTAGGTGATCTATGTTACGTACAACCGCATTGTGAGGTCGATGATGAAGTGGGGACTCCCCTGGCCCGGGCGAGAGCTGGCAGCAAGTGCCGAAGCGGCCGGCGCCGCTGGCTTCTGTACCGGTGAATTCGCCGACCTGAGCGCCTATGTCAACGCCGCTGACATGGCCCGCGACACCGCGACCGCGATGGTGGGTCCCGGCATCGCATACGCCTTCGCGCGCTCACCCTTCATTCACGCCGCGGCCGTCCGCCACCTCTCCAGGCAGGCGCCCGGCAGGGTGTTTCTCGGCCTGGGATCGGGAACCCCTCGGATGAATCGCGACTGGTTCGGCGTCGACGCCGACCATCCCGCGCCGCGCATGGCCGAACTCATCGAAGCCATCCAGGCATTTCTCCATGCCGAGAACGGCGAGCCGATCCGGTACCAGGGCCGGTTCTACTCGATCGACGCCGACATCCGCGCACCAGTTTTCGGCCGGCTCGACGTACCGATCCTGGTCGGAGCGTTCAACAAGATCATGGTGCGCACCGCGGGCCGCGTCGCGGACGGCATCCTCGGCCACGGAGTGTTCACCGATCGCTGGTGGACTGAGCTGGTCGAGCCCGAGCTCGCCGGAGGTGCGGAGGCAAGCGGCCGCGATGTCGCCTCCTTGCGGCGCTGGGGTTGGCTGATCACCGCGATCGACGACGAAGACCCGCAGCGCGCGATCCGGGAGGCGCGGTTGCAGATCGCGTTCTACCTGACTGTCCGAACTTACGATTCCCTCGTCGAGTTGCACGGCTGGCAGGACGAAGTTGCGGCCATCCGTACGGCTTTTCGCAGTGGCCGGCCTGACACGATCGCAGATCACGTCAGCGATGAGATGCTGTGGTCGATCGCGATATGCGGGGATACCAAACAGGCGGCGGAGATGCTCGCGAATCGAAAGCGGCTGCCAGACCTGGCATTTGTATCGCCACCGAGCTTCCTGGTAGGACGTCGTCGCCGCGCCGCCTACGATGCAGCGGCCATCAGACTCATGCAGCAAGTCAAAGCATAGGGACTCGCCTACCCACGGCACACCACGCTGACATGGTTTACTGGGTGTGCTTCGTGAAACCGTCAGGAGGGTTGGATGCCTCGACAGGAACCCATCGCGCCGATGATCCCACCGGAATCCTCTACCGCGGTTCGCTCGCCGAAAACAGCAGAGCTGGTCGCGAACACGCTGCGGCGGATGATCGTCGACGGGCAACTCAAGGACGGCGACTTCTTGCCGTACGAGGCCGACCTGATGGCACACTTCAAGGTCAGTCGACCTTCGATACGAGAAGCCGTGCGGGTGCTGGAATCTGACCGCTTGGTGGAGGTCCGTCGCGGCTCACGTACCGGCGCCCGGGTCTGCGTACCAGGGCCCGAAGTCGTCGCGAGGCCCGCCGGACTGCTACTCGCGCTTTCGGGAACGACTCTTACCGACGTCATGACAGCACGGATCGGCATCGAGCCGTATGCAGCCGGACTGCTCGCCAAAGACGGGACCGCGAAGACACATCGAGATCTCAAACGCCTGATCGACGGGATCCCCACGGCGTGGGAAACGAGACAGCTGGCGACGGCCACGACCGAGCTACACCGAGGCTTGGTGGAACTGTCGGGTAACGCCACCCTGGCGATGATCGCCGGCATGCTCCATGAGATCTTCGAAAGGCACATGACAGCCGCTCTCAAGAGCGCGCAGAACGTTGTACCGAAAGCGCAGTACACCAAACTCATGCGCTCCTATGCCCGGCTCTACGATCTGGTCTCCGCGCGCAAAGTTGTTGAGACCGAGACACACTGGCGCAAACACATGGAGAACTCCGGCGCCGCCCTGCTCAAGGGCTACGAGAAAACTCAAGTCCGCGACATCATCTACTGAATCCTCGCCCTCGGTGCCGGCTGCCCCGACCATGCGCCGCCTGCCGCGGGTCATCTGACCCGTGTGCTCGCGCTCATACGCCCCCAAATTGTGTCCCAGGTCTCGCACTGGGGCTCCTTCACTGATACTATCTACCTAATTTCGTCGCAATAGTGAGACGATTGTCTGCATGAATCGCAGGTAGGAGGCAGAGTGACAACGAGTGAGCGGGCCGAGACCGTGCCGACCGCTACCTTCGACTACACGACAACCGAACCCGAGGGCACCTGGTTTCGTCGGTATGACGAGCTGCGTGCTCAGTTCCCTTGGTACCGAAATGAATTCGGCCCTGGGTTCTGGACTGTGTGCAACTACCAGGGAATCCTGGAGATCATGCAGAACCCGGACGTCTTCTCGAACAGTGTGGTGACCGCCCTGGATCCGGAACCTGCAATCAAGTGGATTCCGGAGATGCTGGACGGCGACGAACACAAGCAGTGGCGCCGCCAACTGGGACCGCTGTTCGCCCCGGGCGCGGTGGCACGAATGGAGTCGACAGTGCGGCAGCGCGCGATCGAGCTCATCGACGGCATCGCCGAGCGCGGATCGTGCGACTTCATGGCCGACTTCGCAACCCGCTTTCCGACCACCATCTTTCTTGATCTCATGGGCCTGCCAGTCGACGAACTCGACCAATACCTGGAGTGGGAGCACGACATCCTCCACGCCGGCGGCAGTGACGAGGAGAAATTACAGAAGCAGATGACCGCGATGTTCGCGGTGATGGGCCGGTTCTCGACCGTCATTGCCGAGCGTCGCGAACAGCCACGCGACGACATCGTAAGTAAGGCACTGAACTACGAGATCGACGGAAAGCCGGTCACCGACCAGGATCTCCTGTCTTTCTGCCTGCTGATGTTCATGGCGGGCCTCGATACCGTCTCGGTCACGCTCGGCTGGGCGTTCCTTCACCTCGCCCGGAACGACGACGACCGGGAGCGGATTGTTACAGAACCCGCCACCATCCCGACCGCAGTCGAGGAGTTCGTCCGCGCCTACGCGATCGTCATTCCTGCCCGAAAGGTGATGGCCGATATCGAGATTCAAGGATGCCCGATGAAGGCCGGCGACATGGTGAACATTCCGCTGGCTGCCGCGACCCGCGACGACGCCGCCTTCCCCGATGCGACGTCGGTGGACATCACTCGTAAACCGAACAATCACATCGGTTTCGGTGCCGGTCCGCACCGGTGTCTCGGTTCGCACCTGGCCCGTCAAGAACTCCGGATCGCGCTTGAGGAATGGCACAAGCGGATACCGAACTATCGGGTGGCCCCAGACGCGCAAATGCTCGAGAGCGGCTCGCAGTTGGGGTTGGAGAGCCTGCCTCTGGTTTGGGACCTCTGATGCGCAAGCCGCTCAACGGAGTTCGTGTTCTCGAAGTGGCACAGTTCACCTACGTGCCGTCAGCCGGTGCGGTGCTGGCCGACTGGGGTGCCGAGGTGATCAAGATCGAACATCCGGTCACCGGTGATGCCCAGCGCGGGCTGGTCAAGGTGCTCGGCGCCGCGGCCTCGAAACCGGGATCATCGTTCGCGCCGATCATGGAGGCGCCCAATCGCGGCAAGCGCAGCGTGGGGCTCGCTCTCGACAACGCCGAAGGCAGGCCGATTTTCGACGATCTCGTCCGACGCAGCGATGTCTTTCTCACAAACTATCTGCCGTCGGCACGTACGAAGTTGAGTATCGATGTCGATGACGTCCGTCGCGTCAACCCTGACATCATCTACGTGGCGGGAAGCGGATTCGGCATGGGCGGACCGGACAGTAATGCCGGCGCCTACGATGCGACCGCATTCTGGGCCCGCGGTGGCAGCGCCGACGGCCTCAACCCGGCCGATGCCGACCAATCCGCGTTCATGCCCGCCGGCGCTTACGGGGACAACATCGGCGGAATGACCATCGCCGGTGGCGTGGCAGCGGCGCTCTACGGACGCCACGTCACCGGGGAGCCGTCGGTCCTCGACGTGTCCCTACTCGCGGTGGGCGCGTGGACCACTCAATTCAGCGTCAACATGGCGATGCTGTGGGGTGGCCCGCTGCCGAAAATCGAACGCCGCACCCAGGCGCCCGGTAACCCACTCACCGGCGCCTACCGCACTTCCGATGGGCGATTCGTCCAACTGTCGATGCTTCAGCCCACCCGGTATTGGCCGGAGTTCTGCCGACTGATGGGGCTCGACGAATACGCCACCGATCCGCGCTTCGCATCACTGCAGGCCATGACCGAGAACGCCGACCTCGCATACGGCATCGTCCACGACGCCATCGCCAAGCTGAGCTTCACCGAATGCAGCGAAATTCTCGGCCGCGGCACCGGCCAGTGGGCTCCGGTGCAGGATGCCTGGGAGCTGGCCAACGACGAAGCACTCACTGCCAACGGCCGGATCGCCAGCATCGTTGACGCCGAAGGTAATCCGCAGCGCCTGGTGGCGAGCCCGGTGAAATTCGACGACGACCCCGGCGACCTGGAACGTGCTCCGCAGTTCGCCGAACATACCGACGACGTACTACGCGAACTGGGAGTCGACGATGACCGCCTCATCGAGCTCAAAGTCGCCGGCGCGATCACGTAGTCTGACCTCCGTGAACGCCGTCGACCTCCACTCACGTGACGACGGCACGGTCAAGGACCGATTGATCCGCGCGGCCGACGCCGAGATCGCCGCGCGCGGTATCAACGCCGTGCAGATGGAGGTAGTGGCCAAGATCGCCGGGGTCTCGCGCGCAACGGCATTCCGCCAGCTCGGCAGTGTTTCGGAGATGCTGGTGCAAGTCGCTCTGTTGCGTGCCCGCCGGCACGTGTCAGAGGTGGAGACGATCATGGCAGCCAAGACCGGCGTATTCGCCAAACTCGAGGCAGCCCTGGTGTACACCGCGCAGGAACTTCCGTCCGATCCGTCGATCTCGGCGCTCATCGCCCAGCACTCGGCATCGGTGCACGACTCCCGTGTTCATCAGGTCGCAGTGGACGCGATGGGGCCCGTCCTGATCGAAGGACAGAGGACCGGCGAGGTGCGTACCGACATCGAGATCGATGAAATGGTCGATTTCCTCGTCGAGCAGACGTACCTCGCTGCGGAGGAGATCGATCGGTCCGAAGACGAAGTGCGGCGACGGTTCCGGCACTTCATCATCCCCGGGCTTGCCGCCACGGATGGCTTGAGCGGCGAACGCGTCTCACGCACCGCGGAGGTTCAGGTTGCGGTAGGAGCAGCCCTCGAGGCCCTGAACAACCTGGCCGATCAGTTGGACCGCAACGCGCCGTAACCTGTTCCCTCGGCACCAGTTCCCTACCCACCACTTGCGAGAAGCTGCTGCATGCGGTCGATCTCCGTCTGCTGCTTTACAACGATCTGCTTCGCCAGCCCGAGGGCATCGACGTTCTCGCCATCGGCAATCTCGGTGTTGGCAATCTGAATCGCTCCCTGACCGTTTGCGATCATCGATTGGAGCCACAAGACGTCAAAGTCCGTGCCGCTCAATACTTGCAGTCGACTCACGGTCTCCTCATCGATGGTCCCCTGCGCGCTGAACGCAGGTTCATCCGGCATCGGCGATGTAGTGGCATCCGCGTTCCATTGGACGAGGAGCGCCTTCATCAACTCAATTTCTGTCCTCCGTGACGACGCAATGCCGACCGCCAGTTCGGCGAGCTCCGAGTTGGTCGTACGTTCCGGAACCAATTCTGCAACCCGCACAGCCTGACCATGATTGGCGATCATGTTGACCGCGAATGCAGTGTCTCCATCATTCGACCCGGCCGGTGCGCCAGTGATGACGGGCGTTTCCGATGTCGGTTGAGGCTTCTCATCCGGTGTCGCGCCGCTACAGGACACGAGCAACAGCATCGCAGCTATGGCGCTGAGAACGGCCAGCAATCGGAAACAGATGCACCTCATCTGAGCAGCTTATCGACCACAGGAGCCACCTCATCCAGTGACTACAACTCACCAGATGAGATACCGGACGATCACCCGTTACAGCGCTTCGAGCTGGAACTTTTCAACGTTTCCGACCTAGGGGGGGAGGAAGGTGGCGGAAGCCTTGGCCACTCGATGCCGTGTCGCAAGGCTCGTTCCTTCATATGCCCTGCTGTGGGACAAGCTGCCGTCGACGCAGATCGAGCCGCTGACGCCTGCGCTGCCCGCGAATCCGACGGCAATTCTGCTCGTGTTGTTTGGCGATGTTTCAAATGTGCGAGTCGGATGGATCTAGTGTCGCGCGTCTGAAGTTTGTTTACGAGTGTGGGGCAGGATTTCGTCGGCGGTCTTGGTCCACACGAATGGGTGGGCGCGTTGGTTCGAGCAATGATCAATACCTGTGGATGAGCCTCGGTGTGGGGGCGTGAAGATGGGCGCACCTTCCCGGGGATGATCTTCACGGAATCAGGTATTCGATCAAGACCGGCGTTGGCGCGCTGGTTGGGAAG
>Ga0180222_1001534_pt1 | contig 23349 bp, 21 predicted proteins | sample eDN5th37CKraftOP_FD_151336 | JGI IMG/M metagenome (GOLD analysis project Ga0180222, IMG submission 151336) | Enriched Organic Plus compost microbial communities from Emeryville, California, USA - eDNA 5th pass 37_C Kraft OP (version 2) (version 2) ... | reverse complement strand
AGATATTGCGCCGCCGCCGCCGGGCTCGGCTGGTTCGATTTCTCGGTGGCGGTGAAGATGCGCACGTCGCTCGCCAGCTTGAGCAGGGGCACGCAGGCGCGCAGCGTCGCCGCGCAGGATTCGCTGCCGTCCCAGGCGACAAGGGCGCGGTCCGTGCCGAAATGCGTCTGGTCCTCCGGCACGGCGGCGACCGGCGCGCGCGATTTCATCACCACCCGGCTGGTGATCTCGCGCATGTCGAGGAACGAGCTTTCCTCAAGCTGGCGGTTGAGGATGATGATGTCGGCAAGGGAGGATGCGTCCACCATCGCCTGCGCCATGCCGCCGATCACGTCGGTCCAGTCCCACGACACCGCTTCCCGGTTGAGGCGGGCCTCCAGAGTCGCGCGGTTGGCCCTTTCCCGGTCGCGCTCTTCCTCCAGCAGCATCGCCTGTTCGGCGCCGCCGTTGATGTCGGCCGCCACCAGCGGCACCACCGCGACGTCGATGCAGCTCAAATGGCCTTCCAGCGCCCGAGTGATGTCCAGCGCGGTCTGGAGGCGCGCCTCCTGACCGGCATCGTCATGGACCAGCAGCAGGATATTTTTCATCGCATCACACTCCCCGTTCGCGGTAGAAACGTCAGTCCGTGTGCCGTCCGGCAGGATCGCGGAGATCGACTATAACCCCCGAAGGTTGCTCCGCTTTCATACCGACATGATAGATGCGCAGAGGGCCATGTCCCTTGATCTGTGTCAACCCCTCTCCTGATCCGCCGATGACGATCCGCGCGCGCAAAATGGACCTGAGGCGGCTTGCCCTCGGCCCATACCTGCGCCAGCATCGGCGCATGGGCAGGGACGAAAGCGAGGATGTGCTGCGCTGGTTGCAGGGCGGCGGGCCGTTTGGTCGAGAAGAGCTGCGACGCATCGACACCCATGGCGCGGTGATCCTGCTGGCGGGGGACCGGGCGTGGAAGCTCAAGAAGCCGGTCCGGTTCGGCTATATGGATTTCTCGACGGCGGAAAAGCGGCATCGCGCGCTGGACGCGGAGCTGCGACTCAACCGCCGCACCGCGCCGCAGCTCTATCTCGGTCTGCACCGGGTGACGCGCGCGGCCGATGGGCGGCTGGCGCTCGACGGCGCGGGCGAGGTGGTGGACTGGCTGCTCGAAATGCGGTGCTTCCCCGACGGCGCGCTGCTGGAGGAGCAGGCCGCGCAAGGACGGTTCGATGAGGAACGGCTGGACGACGACCCGCTGATCCGCGAGCTTGCCGACCATGTCGCCGCGCTGCATGCGCTGGCGGATCCGGTTCCGCTGTCCGATGGCGCGGCGCGGCTGCGGCGGGTGGTGGAAGGCAATGCCGATGCGATGGCGGCCTATCCCGCCATCCTGCCGGAGGAGCAGGCGCGGCGCCTGACCGGGCGGCTGCGCGAAAGGATCGATGCGCTGGCGCCCCTGCTCGATGCGCGCGGGCGGGAAGGGCGCATCCGCCATGTCCATGGCGATCTCCATCTCGGCAATATCGCGCTGGTGGACGGCAGGCCGGTCGCGTTCGACTGTCTGGAATTCGATGCCGACCTCGCCACCATCGATGTGCTCTACGATCTGGCGTTCCTGCTCATGGATCTGTGGCAAAGGGGCCTCGCGCAGGCGGCGAACCGGCTGCTCAACCGCTATCTCGACCTGTCGCCGAATGACGAGGGGGCGATGGCGCTGCTGCCGCTGTTCATGGCGGTGCGCGCGTCGATCCGCGCCCATGTGCTGGCGGCGCGGGCCGAACAGGCAGGAGAAGGGCCGGGGCGGGACGAGGCGGCGGCCAGCGCGCGGGCCTATCTCGATTTCGCGCTCGGTCTGCTGGACCGGGCCGACCGCGCGCTGCCGCGCCTTCTCGCCATTGGCGGGCTGTCGGGCACCGGCAAGTCGACGTTGGCGCGCCTGCTGGGCGACCGGATCGGCGCGCCGCCGGGCGCGCGCATCCTGCGCAGCGACGTGCTGCGCAAGCGTCTGGCGGGCGTGGCGCCCGAAGCCCCGCTGCCGCCGGAAGCCTATACGCGCGACTCGAGTGCGCTGGTCTATGGGAAGCTGGCGCGGCTGGCCAGGACGGCGCTGGATGCGGGCGGCGGCGTCATCGCCGACGCGGTGTTCGCCAGCCCCATGGAGCGGGAGGATATCCGCGCGGTGGCGGACAGGCGGGGGGCGCGGTTCGACGGCCTCTGGCTGGTGCTGCCGGAAGAAGGGCGGGTGGCCCGCGTCGAACGGCGGCGCGGCGACGCATCCGATGCCGATGCGGCGGTCGTGCGCGCGCAGACGCTGCGCCATCCCGACTGGCCGGATGACTGGACCGTGCTGGACGCCGACGGGGACAGCGCCGCGCTGGCCGTCCGCGCGCGGGCCGCGCTGGGGCTGGCGCCCGAAGCCGGTCCGCCCCGGCAATGACCGGTTTTCGTTATTTCATTAATGCAAATCATTGTTGCATTTCATCGAAAGGGTATCAATGGACGCGGCGGTCCGATCGCATTATGGAAGGCTCGCGAAATTGGGCTTCCGCCGTAAAAAGGGGCGGAAACAGGAAAGGATTACGGAATGCCTCAGTTGGTGGTGACGACGCGCGAAGGGGAAGAAAAGACGATCGAGGCCGGGTCCGGCCTGAACGCGATGGAAGCGATTCGCGATGCCGGTATCGATGAATTGCTGGCGCTGTGCGGCGGCTGCTGTTCCTGCGCGACCTGCCATGTCTATGTCGACCCCGCCTTTGCCGATCGCCTTCCGGCGATGAGCGAGGACGAAAACGATCTGCTCGACAGTTCGGAGCATCGTCAGGCCACGTCGCGCCTGTCCTGCCAGATCGTGCTGACGGAGGATGTGGAGGGCCTGCGCCTGACCATCGCGCCGGAGGATTGATCGGCGTCGAATAATATAAGGGGAGAGGTTTGATCGTGACGGATTATGATGTTTTGATCGTCGGCGGCGGGCATGGGGGCGCACAGGCCGCCATCGCGCTGCGGCAGGAAAAGTTCGAAGGCAGCATCGCGATTGTCGGCGACGAGCCGGAATTGCCCTATGAGCGGCCGCCGCTGTCCAAGGAATATCTGTCGGGCGACAAGACGTTCGACCGCATATTGATCCGTCCGGAGAAATTCTGGGAAGAGCGCGAGATAAGCATGCTGCTGGGGCAGCGCGTGACCGCTGTCGATCCGGCCGCGCACCGGGTCACCCTCGCGGACGGCACGTCGATCGGTTACGGCAAGCTGATCTGGGCCGCGGGCGGCGATCCGCGCCGCCTCACCTGCGACGGCCATGACCTCGCCGGCGTTCATTCCGTGCGTACCCGCGCCCATGTCGACCAGATGATGCGAGAGCTTGACGGCGTCGAGCAGGTCGTGGTGATCGGCGGCGGCTATATCGGGCTGGAAGCGGCGGCGGTGCTGCGCAAGTTCGGCAAGCAGGTGACTTTGCTCGAAGCGCTGGACCGGGTGCTGGCGCGCGTCGCGGGCGAGCCGCTGTCCCGCTTCTATGAGGCGGAGCATCGCGCCCATGGCGTCGATGTCCGGCTGGGCGCCGCCGTCAACGCGCTGGAAGGCGATGGCGGCAAGGTGACCGGCGTGCGCATGGCCGACGGGTCGGTCCTCCCGGCGCAGATGGTGATCGTCGGCATCGGCATCATCCCCTCGGTCGCGCCGCTGCTGGAAGCGGGCGCGAAGGGTGCCAACGGCGTCGAGGTGGATGCGCTGTGCCGCACCAGCCTGCCCGATGTCTACGCGATCGGCGATTGCGCGCTGCATGCCAACCGCTATGCGGCGGGCGCGGAAATCCGCCTGGAATCGGTGCAGAACGCCAATGACCAGGCGAAGGTCGTCGCCCGTTCGATCATGGGCACGGATGCCGATTATGACGCGGTGCCGTGGTTCTGGTCCAACCAGTATGACCTGCGCCTCCAGACCGTGGGGCTGTCGTCGGGCTTCGACCAGACGGTGCTGCGCGGCGATCCGGCGACGCGCTCCTTCTCGCTCATCTATCTGCGCGAAGGCCGCGTGATCGCGCTCGATTGCGTCAATGCGGTCAAGGACTATGTGCAGGGCAAGGCGCTGGTCGTCGACGGGGCGCGCATCGATCCCGCGCGCCTTGCCGATGCCTCGGTGCCGCTGAAGGAACTGGTTGCGGCCTGACGGGCCATCCGGATGACGGGGCGCGGCCGGACGGCATGCCTGCGGAGAGTGGCGGACGATGAACAGATTGCGGATGCTGCTCGACCCCTTCATCCTGATGCTGGTGGGGACGGTGGTGCTGGCGTCGGTCCTGCCCGCGCGGGGCGGCTTCGTGCCGGTGGTCGGCGCGGTGTCGACGGCGGGCATCGTCGCGCTGTTCTTCTTCCACGGGGCGAAGCTGTCCCGCGCCGCGATTGTCGCGGGGGCCAGCAACTGGCGGCTGCACCTCGCCATCGTGGCCGCGACCTACGGGCTGTTCCCGCTGATCGGCCTCGCCGCCGTCCGGCTGCCGCTCGATCCGCCGCTGCTGGCGTCCGGGCTGCTCTATCTGACGCTGCTGCCCTCCACCGCCATGTCCTCGGTCGCGCTGACGGCGATGGCGCGCGGCAATGTCGCCGCCGCGCTGTGCGGCGCGTCCTTCTCCAACCTCGCGGGCATCATCCTGACGCCGCTGCTGGTGTTGCTGACCATGGGCGGCAAGGGCACCGGCATATCCTGGCGGAATGTCGAGGAAATCGGCTTGCAGATGCTGCTGCCTTTCCTGCTGGGCCATATGCTGCGGCCGTGGATCGGCGATTTCGTGCAGCGCCGCCGCGCGCTGGTGACGGCGGTGGATCGCGGCGCGGTGCTGCTGGTCGTCTACAGCGCGTTCGGTGCGGCGGTCGTCGCCGGGCTGTGGCATCATGTGTCGGCCGGTGCGCTGCTGCTGGTGACGCTGGTCTGCTGCGTGATTTTGGCGCTGGTGCTGCTGGCGACCTGGCTCGGCGGGCGGGCGCTGGGGTTGGCGCGCGAGGACGCGATCGTCCTCCTCTTCTGCGGTTCGAAGAAAAGCCTCGCGACCGGTGCGCCGATGGCGAGCATATTGTTCGCGCGGGCCGATCTGGGCTTCATCCTGCTGCCGATCATGCTGTTCCACCAGATCCAGTTGATCGTCTGCGCGCTGATCGCCCAGCATTATGCCAGCACCACGCCCCAGCTCGCGGAGCGCGCCGCCGCGCGGGCTTGATAGGGCAAGGGCCGGGGCAGCAGCACGGCCGCCCCGGCGTCTCGCTCAATATCGCGCCCGCAGGCTGAGGAACAGGCTGCGGCCGGGTTCGGGGTAGCCATCCGCCGTCGCATGGTTCACGTCGAACAGATTGCGCCCGCCGACGCTGACATCGATGGCGGCGGTGAACGCATATTCGATGCTGAGATTGGCCAGCGCATAATCGCCGGTGCGGTAATAGGCGCCCGCCGGGGTGACGACCCAGCGGGCGGAGGCGATATCGACATTGGGCATGATCCGCAGGCCCGCCAGCGGCGACCAGTCGGCGTAGAGGAACGCCTTGTGCGTCGGCACCCCGGTCGGGCGGAAGGCCGCGACGGACGGATCCGTCAGCTCGCGCTTCACCCAGCTGTAATTGCCGCCCAGCGACAAGCCGGAGCTGACCGTCGCGGTCAGGCTGAGTTCCGCGCCGTAATAATCGCCATTGCCCAGATTGCGGTTGATGGTGGTGGACGGCGCGATGGTGATCGCCATGATCGCGTCGTTGACCCGCGAATACCAGACCGCGCCTTCCGCCCGCAAAGGCCCATAGCGCCGCGACCCGCCCAGCTCGACCTGCGTCGCCCGCTCGGCCTTCAGGTCGGGATTGGCGATCGCCATGCCGAACCGGCTGCTGAACCGGTCCGCCAGCGTCGGGAACCGCGTGCGGGAGGAGATGGATAGGCACAGGTCGCTGTCCTCGTCCGGCGCCCAGCGCAGCGCGCCCTGCGCATTCCAGGCGTCGCTGTTGCGGATCGGATAATAGACGAAGCTGCGGCCGTCCGTGTAATAATCCTCCGCCCGGCGAAGCTGGCGCCAGTCATAGCTGAAGCCGAGCACCAGTTCGAGCGCGGGGGCCAGAGTCAGGCTGTTCTCGATGGCGGCGCTGTAGCTTTCCTCGCGGCTGGTCTGCCACGGTTCCACGAAGCCGGAAGGGAACAGCTGCTGATATTCCTTGTGCTGGTCGTTGCGATAATGGAAGGCGACGCTCAGCCGGTCGCCCGCCGCCCGGACCAGTTCCAGCTGGAGCGACCCGCCATAGGCGCGGTCGTCATAGCCGCTGTTGAACGCGTTGCTCGTGTTCTGCGTCGTCAGCGTCGCATCGTCATAGCTGTCGAGGCCGTTCCTGAACTGGTTGTAATAGGCTTTGGTCTTCAGCGTCGCGATATCCGACAGCCGGGTGGTGGACAGGAAATAGATGTTCTGGATGTTCCAATAGGGCCAGTCCCAATAGCGGTTGCTGCGGTTGCTGGTGTCGGAAACATGGCGCGGGGCGTGCTTGGCGCCTTCCTGGCGGACATAGCTGAACGCATATTCGTCGGTCGCATTGGGGGTGAAACCGATCTTCGCATTGACCCGCCAGTCATGGCTGCGGGTCAGATCGCGCTCGCCGCCATTTTCATAGGCGGTGGGCGTGAAGGCGCCGGACAGGTCCCAATGGTCTGTGAAGCTGCGCGTATAGCTGGCTTGCGCATACCATCGGTCCTGCTTCGTGCCGAGCAGGCCGAAGGCGGTATAGCCCGCATAATCGGCGTCATTGTCCAGGTTGAGCGTCGCGCGGCCCTCGACCTCCAGCGCGCGCGTGGGCTTGCGGGTGACGAGGTTGACCGCGCCGCCCATCGCGCCGGGGCCGTCGAGCACCGAGGCATAGCCCTTGGCGACCTGGATTTCCGCGATGTCGGCGGTGAGGAAGCGGGCATGGTCCAGCCGCCCGTCGGCGGGCAGGTAGACGCGGATGCCGTCGATCGACAGCGGCACCTGATAGCGGTCGAAGCCGCGCACCGTCAGCACCCGCTCGTTGCGGCTGTTGCCGCTGGCGGCGACCGCGACGCCGGGGATGAGCTGCGCCGCATCGTCGAGGCTGGTGCGGTTGAACGCCCGCATCGCCTCGGTCGAAAGGGTGGACGCGCCGATGGCGACATCGCCCGCCCGCTGGCCGGTGACGATGATCTCGCCCAGCCGGAACCGGCTGTCCCGCGCGGCGTCGCTTTCCTCCGCCACCGCGGTGCCGGGCAGGGCGGCCGACAGAGCCGTCCCCGCCATGCAGCCGAGAGCGGCTAAATGGCGATAATGCATTGAAATCCCCCTTATCAAGCCCGTGAAAGTTCGTCTTTGCTTTATTGGCGAGTCGCTATATACGGTGGTATATAATGATTGCCAGAGGAAATGAGAGAAGCATGATCCGTGCGCGTCTGTTGTTGATTGCCGGGGCGGTGCTGTTGCCGGTGCCGGTGGCGATTGCCCGGCATGAGGGGCATGGCGGGGTGCAGCAGGCGTGCGCGGCGCTGCCCGCCGAACTGGCGGCGTGGACGGGCGCGCGGGTGAAGCGGAAAGCCGCGCCGTCCCCGGCGAAACTGGCGTCCGCCGCGCTTCCCGTGGGGCAGGCGGTGGAGGCGGCGCTGCTGCCGATGACGAAATTGAGCTTTGCGGTGCAGCCCGAAAAGCCGGGCGGATCGGTCAGCAAGGGCGGGCTGTTCCGCGTCGATATCGCCGAGGCCGGAACCTATCGCGTCGCGCTGGGGTCGGAGCCGTGGATCGACGTGATCGAAAAGGGCGCGGCGCTGCCTTCGATCGCCCATGGCCATGGGCCGGAATGCTCCGGCATCCGCAAGATGGTCGATTACGAGATGCAGGCCGGGCCGCATATCCTCCAGATTTCGGGCAATGGCGACGCCGCGCTGACGCTGATGGTGGTCAGGCTGCGCTGATCAGGTCAGCGTGATGACGGTATCGGCCAGCCGGTCTATCTCCTGCCGGTCATGGCTGACATAGAGGATGGGCAGCTTCAGTTCGCGGGCGATGCGTTCGATCACCGTCATGATCTCGTCGCGCCGGGGCAGGTCGAGCGAGGAGAGCGGCTCGTCCATCAGCAGGAAGCGCGGTGCGGACAGCAGCGCCCGGCCGATGGCGACGCGCTGCGCCTCGCCGCCGGAAAGCGAGCGCGGCCAGCGGTCGAGCAGATGCGCGATGCCGAGGAAATCGGCGGCTTCCTCAGGGCTCATCCAGCGCTCTTGCGGCGGCGCGAGGTCGTGGCCGTAGAGCAGGTTGGCGCGCACGCGCTTGTGCGGGAAGAGGCGACCGTCCTGAAACACATAGCCGAGGCGGCGGCGCTCCGGCGGCAGGTCGATGCCCGCCAGCGCGTCGAACAGCACCTCGCCGCCCACGCTGATGCGCCCGCTGTCGGGTTGCAGCAGGCCCGCGATCATGTTGAGGATGCTGCTCTTGCCTACGCCGGACGGGCCGAACAGCGCGGTGATGCCCCGGTCCGCCGTGAAATGGGCGGAGATGATGCGGTCGCCCAGATGGCGGCTTATGTCGACCTCAAAGGACATGGCCCATCCGTTCGTTCATCTGGCCGCGCCGCGCCAGCGCTTCCGACAGGATCACCGCGCCCAGCGACAGCGCGACGGAGATCAGCGCCAGCCGCGTCACCAGCGCCTCGCTGCCCGGTATCTGCAATGCGGAATAGATGGCGAGCGGCAGGGTGCGGGTTTCGTCGGGAATGTTGGAAACGAAGGTGATGGTCGCGCCGAATTCGCCGATCGAGCGGGCGAAGCCCAGCACCGCGCCCGCCAGCACGCCGGGCAGGCTGAGCGGCAGCGTGACGGTGAAGAAGGTGCGCCAGGGCGAGGCGCCCAGCGTGCGCGCCGCGCCCTCCAGCCGCCGGTCGACGGCCTCTATCGACAGGCGGATCGCCCGCACCATCAGCGGCAGCGCCATGATCGCGGCGGCGAGCGCGGCGCCGGTCCAGCGGAACATCAGCGTGATGCCCAGCGTCCGGTCGAGGAAGCGCCCTGCCGGGCCTTCGGGGCCGAAGGCCAGCAGCAGCAGCCAGCCGGTCACCACCGGGGGCAGCACCAGCGGCAGATAGACGAGGCCGTCGAGCAGGAACCGCCCCGGAAACCGCGCGCGTGCCAGCAGCCATGCCAGCGCGAAGGCGATCGGCAGCGTGCCGGCGATGGCGACGCCGCTGACCTTCAGCGACAGCAGCATGATGCCCCATTCCTCAGCTGTCAGCATGGGCGCTTACCGGCTGGAAAAGCCGTGGCGGACGAAGATCGCGCGCCCTTCCCTCGACAGCAGGAAGCGGCGGAAGCCCTCAGCCTCCGGGCTGGCCGAGGCGGCGAGGCGGGCGACGGGATAGCTGATCGGCGGATGGCTGCTTTCCGGAAAGGCGTCGACCACCCGCACCTTGGCGGAGGCCATCGCGTCGGTTGCATAGACGATGCCGAGCGGCGCCGCGCCCCGTTCGACCAGCGCCAGCGCCGCGCGCACATTTTCCCCGCTCGCCACCCTGTTTTCGACGCTCGCCCAGACGCCCAGCCTCTCCAGCGCGGCCTTGCCATATTTGCCCGCGGGCACGGCGGCGGGGTCGGCCATCGCCAGCCTGCCATTGCCCAGCGCGCGGGAAAGCGGGAAGCGCGGCGCGATGGCGAGGCGGACATTGCTCGCCGCCGGGGCGATCAGCACGAGCCGGTTGTGGAGGAAGGAGGCGCGGGTGCCCGGCACGATCCGCTTGCGTGCCTCCACATAATCCATCCATTCCTCGTCGGCGGAGAAGAAAAGGTCGGCGGGCGCGCCGGTGTCGATCTGGCGGGCGAGGGCGGAGGATGCCGCGAAGGAGAGGACGGGGCGCTCATGGCCCTTCGCGGCCCAGGCGGCGGCCGCCTCTTCCAGCGATTCCCGCAGGCTCGCGGCGGCGAGCACCAGCGGCGGCCTTGCCAGCGCGGCGCCCGGCGCGACGGCAGGCAGCAGCAGCGCGGTCGCCACGATCAGCAGCCAGAGGCGATGGAGGAACTGCGGCATGCGGGAATAGTCCCTATGTTCATGGAAATATAGCGTGCGCCTAACATGTTCGCCTGCGGGGTGCCAGCCCCGTGGAACGGGAAACGGTATCCGCGAACGGTTTCCCGCCGCCGCCCTTGGCGGCGCGCCTCATTCCGGCGGATTGCCGTCCTTCCGCTGCCCCGGCCTGGGCTGCTCGCGCATCAGTCCGCGCAGCGCGGTCCAGTCCTCGCCCCGCGCCGCGTCGCGCACGGCCTGCTGGAGCGCGCGATAATGGGCGAGCACCTGCCGCCCGCGCTCCGTCACGCGCGCGCCGCCGCCATGGCTGCCCCCGGCCGCCGTCTGCACCAGCGGCTCGTCCCAGCAGCGGTTCATCACGTCGACCAGCATCCAGGTGCGGCGATAGCTCATGCCCAGCGCCCGCCCGGCGGCGGAAATGGACCCGTGCTGCCTGATCGCGTCGAGCAGGTCGGCCTTGCCCGGCCCCATGGCGATTTCCTCGCCGCAATGGAGGCGGATTCTGATGCTGGGGGCAGGGTCGGTCATGCGGTGGGATTAGCCCGAAACGGGGGCGGCCCGCAATCGGGTCGGATTGCGGGCCGCCGAAGGTGTGGGCGCGCGGGCGTCAGTTGTGGCGCGCCAGCTCGCGGTTCAGCCACAGCGCGACGATGGTGCCTAGCGCGCCGGACAGCAGGTAGATGCCCGATGCCAGCAGGCCGAAATGCACCGACAGCCACAGCGCGACCAGCGGCGCGAAGCCCGCGCCGAACATCCACGCCAGATCGCTCGTCAGCGCCGACCCGGTGTAGCGGTAATGGGTCTGGAAGCCGGAGGCGACCACGCCGGACGACTGGCCGAAGGACAGCCCCAGCAGGATGAAGCCGAACAGCATGAACACCATCTCGCCGCTCGGCCCGCCGTCGAGCACGAAGGGCGCGAAGATGCTGAAGATCGCGATGCCCACCGCGCACACGCCCAGCAGCGAGCGGCGGCCGATACGGTCGGCGATGATGCCTGACGCGATGATCGCGCCCACGCCCGCCGCACCCGCCGCCGCCTCGATCAGCAGGAAGCGGACGGGGCTTTCCAGCGTGAACAGGAACACCCAGGACAGCGGGAACACCGTCACCATGTGAAACAGCGCGAAGCTGGCCAGCGGGGCGAAGGCGCCGATGACGATGGTGCGCCAGTGGGTCGCGATCGTGTCGCGTATCCGTGTCGGCTGGAGGTCGCGGCTTTCGTAGAGATGCTCATATTCCGGCGTCGCGACGATGCGCAGCCGAGCGAACAGCGCGACCACGTTGATCGCGAAGGCGCAGTAGAAGGGATAGCGCCAGCCCCAGTCGAAGAAATCCTCCGGCTGCAACGACCCGGCGAAATAGGCGAAGAGCAGGCTCGCGACGATCAGGCCGAGCGGCGCGCCCAGCTGCGGGATCATCGCGTACCAGCCGCGCCGTTCCTTCGGCGCGTTGAGCGCGAGCAGCGAGGCGAGCCCGTCCCACGCGCCGCCCAGCGCGATGCCCTGGCCGATGCGGAACACGATCAGCGCCAGCGCAGCGCTGTGGCCGATGGTGGCGTAGCCGGGCAGGAAGGCGATGGCGGCGGTCGAGCTGCCGAGCAGGAACATCGCCGCCATCAGCTTCACGCTGCGGCCGTAATGGCGGTCCAGCGCCATGAACAGGAAGGTGCCGAAAGGCCGCGCGACGAAGGCGAGGGCGAAGATTGCGAAGGAATAGAGCGTGCCGGTCAGCGGATCGACATAGGGAAAGATCAGGCGCGGAAAGACCAGCACCGATGCGATCGCGTAAACGAAAAAGTCGAAAAATTCGGATGTGCGTCCGATTACCACGCCGATCGCGATATCGCCCGGATCTATGCCATGCTGTATTTTCTGCTCGCGCAGTTCCTCTCCGGCGAAAGGATGGGTGGCTGCTGTCGTCGTCATGAGCTCAGCCTCTTCTCTATGTCCGGCGGCCACGGAATTCGCGCCGCCTCTCTCCTTGGAACGCCACGATAACCCAAATTGATCCGGGCACAACAGCGGAAACGCGGGGGCTTTGGCGGGAGGGCCGGATTCTTGGACAAAATGTCCTATGTTCGCACTTGCAACATCGCTATAGGCGCGCCCTCATGTCTTCTCTCCCCTCTCGTCGTCGCGCAAAAAGGCGCGCTTTTCCACGGCTTCTGGCTGCCGCGGCGATTCTGCCGCTCGGCGCCTGCGATGCCATCGTCCTGGACCCGGCCGGGGATATCGCGCGGCAGGAAGCGAACCTGCTGCTGGTGTCGACCGGGCTGATGCTGCTCATCATCGTGCCGGTGATGCTGCTTACCGTGTTCTTCGCCTGGAAATACCGCCAGTCGAACACCGAGGCGGAGTATGAGCCGGACTGGGACCACAGCACGAAGATCGAACTGGTGGTGTGGGCCGCGCCGCTGCTGATCATCATCTGCCTGGGCGCGGTGACGTGGATCGGCACGCATATGCTCGACCCCTATCGCCCGATCTCGCGCATCTCCAAGGGTCAGCCGGTGACGGCGGCGCACAAGCCGCTGGAGGTGAACGTCGTCGCGCTGAACTGGAAATGGCTGTTCATCTATCCCGAACAGGGGATCGCCACCGTCAACGAACTGGTGGTGCCGACGGACCGCCCGCTCAATTTCCGCCTGACCTCCTCCAGCATGATGAACAGCTTCTACGTGCCGGCGATGGCGGGGCAGATCTATACCATGCCGGGCATGGAGACGAAGCTGCACGCGGTGATGAACGAGGTGAACAGCTCGGTCGGCTTTTCCGCCAATTACAGCGGCGCGGGCTTTTCCACCATGCGCTTCGGCTTCAAGGGCGTGGCGCCGGCCGATTTCGACGCCTGGGCGGCGAAGGTGAAGGCGGGCAAGGACGGCGCTCTCGACCGCCAGGTCTATCTGAAGCTCGAACAGCCGAGCGAGAGGGAGCCGGTGCGCCATTATGCGGCGGTCGCCGACGATCTCTTCGACGCCGTGGTCAACATGTGCGTGCAGCCGGGCAAGATGTGCATGAGCGAGATGGCGATGATCGACAAGCGCGGTGGCCTCGGCCTTGCGGGCATCCATAATGTCGCGATGCTGACCTACGACAAGAACGGCCGCGCGCAGAGCTTCACCGCCAGGGACCGCAGCGACAAGGCGCTCAGCATCTCCTACGTGAAGGCGCTCTGCTCCGACCCGGCGCTGCTCGACAGCCTGCGCGAGCAGCAGGCGAAGCTCTCCTCCGTCGGCACCACCGACGAGGCGGCGCTGCTGGTGACGAAGAAACCCGCCGCGATCACGCCCGCCACCATTTCGCCTTCCACCATTTCGATGGCCGCACCGGCCAATCCCGCTTCCTGATATTGGGAACCCCCGATGACTTCCGAACCGCAACACTGGTCTTTCCTGCTGGGCAAGCTGGGGCCTGATTCCATCCCGAACGAGCCGATCGTCTGGGCCACCTTCGTGGTGGTCGCGCTCGGCGGCGTCGCGCTGATCGGCGCGCTGACCTATTTCCGCCTCTGGGGCTATCTCTGGAAGGAATGGTTCACCACCGTCGACCACAAGAAGATCGGGATCATGTACATGATCCTGGGCCTCGTCATGTTCACGCGCGGCTTCGCCGACGCGATCATGATGCGCCTTCAGCAGGCCTGGGCGTTCAACGGCTCGGAAGGCTATCTGAACGCGCATCATTACGACCAGATCTTCACCGCGCACGGCGTCATCATGATCTTCTTCGCGGCGATGCCGTTCATCACCGGGATCATGAACTATGTCGTGCCGTTGCAGATCGGCGCGCGCGACGTCAGCTTTCCGTTCCTCAACAATTTCAGCTTCTGGATGACGACCTCCGGCGCGGTGCTGGTGATGGCGTCGCTGTTCATCGGCGAATTCGCGCAGACCGGCTGGCTCGCCTATCCGCCGGTGTCGAGCCTCGCCTACAGCCCCAATGTCGGCGTCGACTATTATATATGGTCGTTGCAGATAGCGGGCGTGGGCACGACATTATCGGGCATCAACCTGGTGGTGACGATCGTCAAGATGCGCGCGCCGGGGATGAGCTGGATGAAGCTGCCGGTGTTCACCTGGACCTCGCTCTGCTCCAACATCCTGATCGTCGCGTCCTTCCCGGTGCTGACGGCGGTGCTCGCGCTGCTGTCGCTCGACCGCTATGTCGGGACCAACTTCTTCACCAACGACTTCGGCGGCAGCCCGATGATGTATGTCAACCTCATCTGGATCTGGGGCCACCCGGAAGTCTATATCCTCATCCTGCCGCTGTTCGGCGTGTTCTCGGAGGTCACCTCGACCTTCTCCGGCAAGCGGCTGTTCGGCTATACCTCGATGGTCTACGCGACGGCGGCGATCATGATCCTGTCCTACCTCGTGTGGCTGCACCATTTCTTCACCATGGGCGCGGGCGCCAGCGTAAACAGCTTCTTCGGCATCACGACGATGATCATCTCGATCCCGACCGGGGCCAAGCTGTTCAACTGGCTGTTCACCATGTACAAGGGCCGCATCCGCTTCGAGCTGCCGATGATGTGGACGGTCGCCTTCATGCTGACCTTCGTGATCGGCGGCATGACCGGCGTGATGCTGGCGGTTCCGCCCGCCGACTTCGTGCTGCACAACTCGCTGTTCCTGATCGCGCATTTCCATAACGTCATCATCGGCGGCGTGGTGTTCGGCGTGTTCGCCGCGATCAACTTCTGGTGGCCCAAGGCGTTCGGGTTCAAGCTCGATCCGTTCTGGGGCAAGGTCAGCTTCTGGTGCTGGGTCGTCGGCTTCTGGTTCGCCTTCATGCCGCTCTACATCCTCGGCCTGATGGGCGTGACCCGGCGGATGCGCGTGTTCGACGATCCGAGCCTGCAAATCTGGTTCGTGATCGCCGGGCTGGGCGCGGTCATCATCGCCGTCGGCATCGGCGCGATGCTGGTGCAGTTCGCGGTCAGCATCCTCAACCGCGACAAGCTGCGCGTCGGCGGCGACCCGTGGAACGGCCGCACGCTGGAATGGGCGACGACCTCGCCGCCGCCCGACTACAACTTCGCCTTCACGCCCGTAGTGCACGGCCTCGACGCGTGGGACGAGATGAAGCGCAAGGGCGTGGCGCTGCCGTCCTCCGGCTTCCGCCCGATCCACATGCCGAGCAATACGGGCGCGGGCATCATCCTCGCCGGGATCGCCACGGTATGCGGCTTCGCCCTCGTCTGGCATATCTGGTGGCTGGCGGCCGTCAGCTTCGCCGGCCTGATCGGCAGCGCGATCGTCCATACCTTCAACTACAAGCGCGACTATCACATCCCGGCGGAGGAAGTGGCGGCCACAGAGGCCGAGCGCATCCGCCTCGCCGCGCAGGGAGCCTGAACCATGAGCCAGAGCGTTACGGCCGATAGCACGGGCGACCTGACGGCCCGCTACTTCGATCTGCACGAGCATGATCACCCGGAAGGCGGCAGCACCATGCTGGGCTTCTGGATCTACCTGATGAGCGACTGCCTCATCTTCGCGATGCTGTTCGCGGCCTATGCGGTGTTCGGCGGCAATTACGCCGCCGGGCCCTCGCCCAGGGACCTGTTCGACCTCGATCTCATCGCGCTCAACACCGCGATGCTGCTCTTCTCCTCCATCACCTACGGCTTCGCCATGCTGGAGATGGAGAAGGGCAAGGTCGGCGCGACGCAGATGTGGCTCGCCATCACCGGCCTGTTCGGCGCGGCGTTCCTCGCGATCGAGCTTTACGAATTCTCGCACCTGATCCATCTGGGCGCGGGGCCGCAGCGCAGCGCGTTCCTCTCCTCCTTCTTCACGCTGGTCGGCACGCATGGGCTGCACGTCACCTTCGGCATCATCTGGCTGGTCACGCTGATGGTGCAGGTCGCGAAGAAGGGCCTCATCCAGGCCAACAAGCGCCGCCTGATGTGCCTCAGCCTGTTCTGGCACTTCCTCGACGTGATCTGGATCGGCGTCTTCACTTTTGTCTATCTGATGGGAATGCTGCGATGAGCGCTGCACACGACACGCACGGCCATGACGGCCATCATGACGAGGGCGCCAGCCATGGTTCGCTGAAGGATTATCTGATCGGCTTCTTCCTGTCGGTCGTGCTGACGGCGATCCCGTTCTGGCTGGTGATGGGCGACGTGCTCGCCAGCAAATCGGCCACCGCCATCGTCATCATGGCTTTCGCGGTGGTGCAGGTGCTGGTCCACATGGTCTATTTCCTGCACATGAACGGCCGGTCCGAGGGCGGCTGGAACCTGATGGCGCTGCTCTTCACGCTGTTGCTGGTGGTGATTGTGCTCGCCGGGTCGATGTGGGTGATGTATCACCTCCACATGAACATGATGCCGGTCCACGACATGCGCCAGTTGCCCTGAGGGCGCGGGCGGCAAAGGGACAGGAACCCGCGCGCCGGGTTTGCGGTTGACGCCTTGCCGGGCCGGGGGATGTCCCTCCGGCCCGAAAATGCACCAAGCGGGAAGGCTGGACGATGAAGCAGGACCAAGGGCAGGCCGGATCATCCTTTCCGGGCGTGCCGGTCCTGTCTCTTGTCGCGCTCGTCCTGCTGTTCACCGCGTTGGGCCTGTGGCAGGTGAAGCGCCTCGCCTGGAAGGAAGCGCTGATCGCGAAGGTCGAGCAGCGCGTCGACGCGCCGCCGGTCGCGCCGCCCGATGAAGCCGCCGCGCGTGCCTCTTCCCTGCCGGAGTTCGAATATCTGCGGGTAAGGCTGTCGGGCGCCTATGTCGCGTCGGGCACGGCGCTGGTTCGCGCGGTGACGGACCTCGGCGCGGGCTATTGGGTGCTGACGCCGCTGCGCACCGGGGACGGCCGCCTCATATACGTCAACCGGGGCTATGTGCCGACCGGCAGCAGGCTGGAGGCGGCGCGCGCGGCGACGCCGCAGGGGCAGGTGTCGATCGTCGGCCTGCTGCGCCTGACCGAGCCGGGCGGCGGCTTCCTGCGCAGCAACGACCCGGCGGGCGACCGCTGGTATTCGCGCGACGTGGAGGCGCTGGCGCGCGCGCGGGGCCTCTCCCATGTCGCGCCCTTCTTCGTGGATGCGCAGACCGAAGGCACCGCCGCCGCGCGCCCGGCGGGGTCGCCGGTGCCGGGGCTGACCGTCATCCGTTTCGCCAACAGCCATCTTTCCTATGCGCTGACATGGTTCGCGATGGCAGCGGGGTCGCTGGGGCTGGCCTTCTGGCTCTGGCGCCGGGGGGCGGCGGCATGAGCGGCAAGGCTCCCTTGCCACGGGGTGGCCAGCGCGTCGCGGCCAGCCGCCGCAACATGGCGCTGCTGGTGCAGTTGCGCTGGATCGCCGTGGCCGGGCAGATACTGACGATCGCCGTCGCATGGAAAGGGCTGGGCATCGACCTGCCGCTCGCCAATCTGATGACGGTGCCGTTGCTGCTCGCGCTGGTCAATGTCGCCAGTCTCGGCGTGATGCGCAGGCGGCGGGCCTTCACCAATGCGGAACTGTTCGCGGTGGTGCTGCTCGATGTCACCGCGCTGGCGTGGCAGCTTTACCATAGCGGCGGGGCGGGCAATCCCTTCGCCTTCCTGTTCCTGTTGCAGATCGTCATCGGCGCGATCCTGCTCGATCCGCGCTGGAGCTGGCTGATCGCGGTGGCGGCGGGGCTGTTCATGCTGTTCCTCACCTATCGCTATCAGCCGCTGGTGCTGCCCGCCGGGCAGGCGGGCGACCCGCTGCACCTCTATCAGGCGGGCAGCCTCATCTGCTTCTTCCTGATCGCGGTGCTGCTGATGTTCTTCGTCGTCCGCCTCGACCGCAACCGGCGCGAAAGCGACGCGGCGCTGGCGGCGCTGCGCCAGCAGGCGGCGGAGGAGGATCATATCGTGCGCATGGGCCTGCTGGCGTCGGGCGCCGCGCATGAGCTGGGCACGCCGCTTTCCTCGCTGTCGGTGATCTTCGGCGACTGGGCGCGCATGCCGGAGATCGCCGGCAATCCCGACCTTGCCGAGGATGTGCGCTCGGCCCGCACCGAGCTGCAACGCTGCAAGACGATCGTCAGCGGCATCTTGATGTCGGCGGGCGAGATTCGCGGCGAGAAGCCGACGGTGACGACGCTGCATGATTTCCTCGACCAGATCGTCGGCGAATGGCGGCCCCGCATGCCGGGGGAATTGCAGTACGAAAATCTGCTGGGCGAGGACATGGCGATCGTGTCCGACCCGGCGCTCAAGCAGGTGATCGGCAATGTGATCGACAATGCGGTGGAGGTCTCGCCCGACCGGGTACGGATCGCGGCATCGCGCATCGGGGACTCGCTGGTGCTGGACGTGCGGGATTACGGGCCGGGCTTCACGCCGGAGATGTTGCAGAATTTCGGCCGCCCCTATGCCTCGACCAAGGGCCGCGCGGGCGGGGGGCTGGGCCTGTTTCTGGTGGTGAACGTGATGCGAAAGCTGGGCGGGCGGGTGAACGTCGCCAATCCGCTCGACGGCGGGGCGAGCGTGCGGCTGACCATACCGCTCGCCTCGCTGGCATTTGATGGAGGAGGAACGGCATGAATATAGCGGAAGGCTCCTCCCTGTTGATCGTCGAGGATGACGAGGCGCTGGCGCGCACGCTGCGCCGGTCCTTCGAGCGGCGCGGCTATCGCGTGGAAACCGCTTCCAGTCCGAAGGAGGTGGAAAGCCTGCTGGAGGCGGGGCGGAGCTTCGCCTATGCGGTGGTCGACCTGAAGCTGGGCGCGGCCTCCGGCCTCAGCTGCGTGGAGATGCTGCATGCCAGGGATGCGGCGACGCGCATCGTGGTGTTGACCGGCTTCGCCAGCATCGCCACGGCGGTCGAGGCGATCAAGCTGGGCGCGGCGCATTATCTCGCCAAGCCGTCCAACACCGACGACATAGAGGAGGCGTTCGGCAAGGGCGAGGGCGACGCGGCGGTGCCGGTGGAAGGACGCAAGACCTCGATCAAGACGCTGGAATGGGAATATATCCACCAGACCTTGGTGGAGAGCGATTTCAACATCTCCGAAGCCGCGCGGCGGCTGGGCATGCACCGGCGCACGCTGGCGCGCAAGCTGGAGAAGCGGCAGATTAAGTAGGGGGCATCCTCTCATCCGTCATGCCAGCGCAGGCTGGCATCGTTATCGATAGCGCGGAGCCAAGCCTCCACAGATGCCAGCCTGCGCTGGCATGACGGTATAAAGGTAACAAAAAAGGCAGCGCCGTTACCGGTCGCTGCCCTTTCCTGATAACCGTTGCCCCGCCTCAATCCACGAAGGCGCGTTCGATCACGAACTGGCCGGGCGAGGCGTTCGAGCCTTCGATGAAGCCCATGTCGAGGAACTTGGCCTCCAGTTCCTTGATCATCGCCATGCTGCCGCACATCATGATGCGATCGGTCGCCGGGTCGAAATGCGGCGCGCCGTCGCCCAGCGGGTGCTTGAAGATCGTGCCGTTGTCGATCAGAACCGGAATGCGGCCCGTGGTGTGGAAGTCCTCGCGGGTGACGGTCGGGATATAGTGGAAGCGCGCGCGCTGATCGTCGTCCAGCAGCGGGTCGCCTTCCAGATTGCTTTCCAGCAGTTCGCGATAGGCCAGTTCGTTGACATGGCGGACGCCATGGACGACGACGACCTGATCGAAGCGGTCGTAGATTTCCGGGTCGCGCACGACGCTGAGGAACGGGGCGAGGCCGGTGCCGGTGGAGAGCAGGAACAGCCGCTTGCCCGGCAGCAGCGCGTCGGCGACGAGCGTGCCGGTCGGTTTCTTGCCGAGATAGATATGGTCGCCCGGCTGGATCTTTTGCAGGCGCGAGGTCAGCGGGCCGTCCTGCACCTTGATCGACAGGAATTCCAGCTCCTCGGCATAGGCGGGGCTGGCGATCGAATAGGCGCGCAGCAGCGGGCGGCCATTGTCGCCCTGAAGGCCGATCATCACGAATTCGCCAGACCGGAAACGCAGCGAGGCCGGGCGGGTGATCTTGAAGCTGAACAGATGCTCGTTCCAGTGATGGACCGAAAGCACTTCCTCGACCGACAGGGCGGAGGTCGGGGTCAGGGTCTGGTTGGCTGTGGCCAGACTGTCGCTCATCGTCTAATATCCTTCATGCAGGGGAAGGGCGCGGGTTGCTTGGCGTGTCGTGCCCCCGGCTTCCCGACCCATAGCGAAACCTGTGTTGATCCGTGACGTGCGCGACGCGTTACCGCACACGGGCAGCGCCCACAACAGGAAAGAAGACCTGAAGCGGCGGCTTTTCGCAGGGTGAACGATCGGGGTGCGCATGCCGAATCCCTATAATGCGTTGCGGCGGCTATTATTGCTAATGCGAATAGGGATCAATTTTTTTGGCGAGATAATTTGTTTCAGGGGCGATAGGACCGGTTTCAGAAATGGCAGCGGAGGCGGGAAAGCGGCCATTCAGCCCATCAGCCGCTGGCCGCACAGCGACAGCATGCGGTCGGCGATCTCCCGTTCCCCGGTGATGATCTCGGTGACGCCGAGGCGCTGGAGATGCTCCGCCTCCGCGTCGCTATGGGCGCGGGCGATCACGCGGATGGCGGGGTTGAGCGCGCGGGCCCGCTCGAAGATCGCGCCCGCTTCATAGCCTTCGGGAATGGCGAGCAGCAGCTTGCCCGCCCGCTGCACCCCCGCCTTTTCCAGCGCCTGCTGGTCGATCGCGTTGCTGGCGAGCACGGTCATGCCGTCCGCCTCCGCCCGCCTGGCGATGTCGGGCTGGTCCTCGATCAGCACAAAGGGCCGGCCTGCGCGCTTCAGCTCCCGCGCGATCAGCCTGCCCACCCGGCCATATCCGGCGAGGATCACATGATCGGATGGCGGCGGCGGGGCGGCGGCGGCGGCGGCGGGCTCCTCCGCCGTCCTGCCCGCCTTTTCCGCCAGCTTCTCGCGCGAGAGGATCAGCGTGAAGACGAAGGGGTTGAGGAAGATCGAGATGATCGCGCCCGCGAGGATCAGGTCGCGCCCCTCCTGCGGCAGCATGCCGAGCTGGGTGCCGAGCGCGGCGAGGATGAACGAGAATTCGCCGATCTGGGCGAGGCTGCTGGCGATGGTCAGCGCCTGGATGTTGGAATGGCCGAAGGCGCGGACGATCAGATAGGCGGCGGCGGACTTGCCGAACAGGATGATCGCCACCGTTCCCGCCAGCGGCAGCGGCTGCTCGACCACGACCGCGGGATCGAACAGCATGCCGACCGACACGAAGAACAGCACCGCGAAGGCGTCGCGCAGCGGCAGCGTCTCTTCCGTCGCGCGGCGGCTGAGCGGCGTTTCGCCGAGGATCATCCCCGCGAAGAAGGCGCCGAGCGCGAAGGATATGTCGAACAGGAAGGCGGCGCCGAACGCCACCCCCAGCGCGATCGCCAGCACCGCCAGCCGGAACAGCTCGCGCGATCCGGTATGGGCGACCCAGTGCAGCGCGGAGGGGATGACGCGCCGCCCGACCACCAGCATCAGGCCGATGAATATGGCGACCTTCAGGAAGGTCAGGGCCAGCGGCACGACGAGCGCGGAAAGGCCGCCCGCCGTTCCGCCGCTGATGATGCGGGCCATCACCGGCAGCAGCACCAGCGCCAGCACCATCGCCAGATCCTCCACGATCAGCCAGCCGACGGCGATCCGGCCCCTTTCGGTCTGCACGAGGCTGCGGCTCTGCAACGCGCGCAGCAGCACCACGGTGCTCGCGACGGAGAGGGCGAGGCCGAACACGAAGCCCGCCGCCAGCCCCCAGCCCAGCATCGCGGCAAGGCCCATACCGAGCAGCGTCGCGACCGCGATCTGCACCAGCGCGCCGGGCACGGCGATCGCCCGCACCGACAGCAATTCCTTCAGCGAAAAATGCAGGCCCACGCCGAACATCAGCAGGATGACGCCGATTTCCGCCAGTTCATTGGCCAGCCCGCTGTCCGCGACATAGCCGGGGGTGGAGGGGCCGACCATGACCCCGGCGAGCAGATATCCGGCAATGGGGGAGACTTTGAGGCGTTGGGCGAGCGCGCCCATGACGAAAGCGACGACGAGTCCGGCGACAATGGTGCCGATCAGGGGGGAGTGATGAACCATCCACGCTCCACGCAAAAGGGGTCAGGCAAAAAGGGCCGGACAAGGGGTCGGACAAGGTCGGGCAAAAGGGGACAGGCCCGATATTTCCACAGCTTCATGACAAATTCGCCGCGCCTTTCGGCTTTTCCGGGACGGGAGCCGGAAAGGCCGATGTCAGGCGGCCGGAGGCGCGCGGGCGAGCGAGGCGACGCGGATCGTGTCGGAATGGCGCGGCGCGATATGGGGCGGAATTTCCGCCTCGGCGCGGGCGGCGAGGCCGCGCTGCAAGGCGGCCGGAACCGGCTGGATCAGCCCATATCCGGCCTCCATCGGGATCGGCGGCGGCAGCTTGCGGCCCGGCCGCGCGGCTTCCGGCCGGACATGGCGGGGGCGTTCCGATTTCAGTTTCAGCGCGACCATGACGGTCGACGGGTCGAAGGCCGATCCGACCATCCGCGTGCGCGGCGCTCCCGCAGGCATCAATGCGCAGGCCAGCACCACCGCCAGCGAAATCCACAGGGCTGGCGGAAAGGCAAGGCCGCGCGGGCCGCGAGATATGTTCAGGACCCGCACAAGCCGCGCCGTTCTCCCTCCGTGATGCCGGACCTGGAGAAGCCTATCAGTCTGACCTTGCGCTGTAAATCTGGCGGGTCGATCGGGTGCGTCCCAGCCGTGCCGTCATGAAAAGACGCAAGTGCGCATGCGGATTATTGACAGCGGTGTCATGCCGTCCTATGCAGCCTCTGCGCGCAAGCGCACCATCCGCCGGGTCGGAGCTGCACGCCGATCCGGCGGATTTTCCTTTGGGCCGGTCCTTCCGCTATCCCGTCCCCAGCGCGGCAATGCTATCATGCCCCTCATGAGAGACGGCATCGACCCCGCTGCACCTTTCGCCCGTTTCGCGCCGCCCGTCCGCGCGCCTTCCGCGCTGAGGCGGGCGATCACCGCCGCCTGCCGCGCGCCGGAGCGGGACTGCGTGCCGCCGCTGCTCGACGCGGCGACGCTGTCGCCGGAGATGCGCGCCGCCATCGCCCGCACCGCGCGCGGCCTCGTTCTCGGCCTGCGTGCCCGCCCCCACGGCAGCGCCGTCGAGGCGCTGGTGCAGGAATATGCGCTGTCCAGCCAGGAAGGGGTGGCGCTGATGTGCCTTGCCGAGGCGCTGCTGCGCATACCGGACGAGGCGACGCGCGACCGGCTGATCCGCGACAAGATCGCCGATGGCGACTGGCGGTCGCATTGGGGCGGCGGCCGGTCGCTGTTCGTCAATGCCGCGACATGGGGGCTGGTGGTCACCGGCGTGCTGATGGAAA
>Ga0180222_1001533_pt1 | contig 23394 bp, 23 predicted proteins | sample eDN5th37CKraftOP_FD_151336 | JGI IMG/M metagenome (GOLD analysis project Ga0180222, IMG submission 151336) | Enriched Organic Plus compost microbial communities from Emeryville, California, USA - eDNA 5th pass 37_C Kraft OP (version 2) (version 2) ... | reverse complement strand
GCCCGCCTCGTGCTCCTTCAGAATGCCGATGATCTGTTCGTCTGTAAAACGGTTGCGCTTCATTCTCCGGTCCTCTCAATGGGCCAGAGCTTACTTCAAAATGGATTATTTCAACGGGGCAAGGTCAGTACTCAGGACACACAATGGTCCGCATACTTGCTGGCCAGAACATGGGCCAGTGTTGCTTCCGTGGGCAGGCCAACGGCGATCAATGTGCCGGAGCCGATGCCTGGGCCACCCCGTTGGTGCAGGCCCGGCAGGCATATGTTGGCCGCGCTGTAACGATGACACGCAACCGCGCCGGTACGATGTCCAGCCGCTCGATTCGGTCTGCACCGATCTTATGCATCACGCCACAACCGCAAGGACAAATCAGGCTGTCCGATTCGATAATTTCTTCAATACTTGGCAATGAAATGCTTCGCGTTTTCGGCAGCTTGAACCGGCCTATTAGTCTGTCCGTACTTACCCAAAACACAATGGCCAATATTCAAACATGACTGTGACTTTTGAAGTGAACAATAAAGAGCAGTCATATAGCGGATCGCAAAAAGCCGAACCATCGCAAATTTCCATATAACAGTCATCAATTGATGCGAGCGCCAGTGGTAGGATCAAACAGATGCATCCGTTCGAATGAGATACCCAGTTCGACGACATCGCCCACGACTAGCGACATTTCGCTGTCAACCACAGCCATCAATTTCTCAGATCCAACCTCAAACATAACATGTGCTTGTGCGCCGGTTGGTTCGATCAAACGCACTTTCGCCGGAATGCCGCCATCACGCCTGACTTCCAAATGTTCAGGACGCAGACCTAGCACAACTTTTCCGCTTCTACCGGTGTCGCTGTCGGGAATTTCCAGTTTCGAACCGCTTGCCAGACGAATAGCGGCACCTGCTGAACTATGCTCGACCGTCGCTTCAAGAAAGTTCATGGCTGGCGAACCGATGAAGCCTGCGACGAAGATATTGGCGGGTCTTGTGTAAAGTTCCATTGGCGTGCCTTGTTGCTCGATCCGCCCCTTGTTAAGCACCACCACTCTATCCGCCAATGTCATTGCTTCGATCTGATCGTGCGTGACATAAATCGACGTAATCTTGACCTTCTGATGCAGCTCCTTGATCTCGGCGCGCATCAGAACGCGCAATTTTGCATCGAGATTTGAGAGCGGCTCGTCAAACAGAAAGACAGAAGGTTTTCGCACAATGGCGCGCCCCATTGCGACACGCTGGCGCTGGCCTCCGGACAACTGATGCGGCTTACGGTCTAATAGTGCTGTCAGATCCAGCATCCGCGCCGCTTCACCGACCCGATCCCTAATTTCCGCTTTCGGTCGGCCCGCTAATTGAAGGTTGAACGCTATGTTGTCGAAGACAGTCATATGCGGATAAAGCGCATAATTCTGGAAAACCATGGCAACATCGCGCTCGCTGGGATTGGCGCGGTTCACATTCCTGCCGCCAATATGCAGATCACCAGATGTGATTTGTTCGAGACCGGCAATCATGCGCAGCAACGTTGACTTGCCACATCCGGAAGGTCCGACAAGCGCAACGAATTCTGCATCCGCAATCGAAAGATCGATGCTGGGAATGACTTCCACATTGCCATAGGTCTTGTGAATTGAACGAAGTTCGACCGAGGCCATCAACTCACCCTTTCTGCCGATTAGCCGGTGATGAGTTTCGGCCAGCGACGAGAACTGCGAGATCGGGTCGATCCGTCGTCAACTGACCGATTGGCTTGCTCAACCAGTGTTCAAGCTCGGTTTCTGTGTTTGGCACCCAACATCCAAGCCTTGGTGTCCCAACCTCAGCCACACATTGGTCCAATACAATATCCAGCAAGCTCTTCTCGAAAGCCAACACCGTTGCAACATCGTTGCCGCGCTTCAGCACTTTTTCAAATCCACCGAAAAACTCCGCGGAGCGCCGGTCAATCGACATCAGCAACTGCAGGTCTGGAAATTTCATACGGACATCTTCCAGCACTTCCGGCACAAAGCAGGTGAGGAAAACACGGTCCAGCATATTGCGCTCTTGAGCAAGCGTGATGATCTTTTCGGGCATACCGGGATATGGTCTCCCCCGCTCATCAATCTTGATCTCCAGCTCAAGCTCCAGCCTGGTGGGAGCGAAGATATCCAGAACATCCGCCAGAGTGGGTATGGTTTGACCGCGGCTGTCGTTCAAGAGGACTTTTCCAAGCGCCTCTGCGCTTTGCGCCTGAACAGGTCCTCTGCTATTGGTGGTGCGATCGAGCAATGGGTCATGGATTACAACCGGCACACCATCGGAACTCAAATGGACGTCCAGTTCCACGGCATCTACATCCAAAGCCAGCAGATTTTGAAAGCCCGCAATACTATTTTCGGCCCACAGATTGCGCCCACCACGATGACCAATGATCTTCACCATTTTCATATTCTCCAATTGTTTATCATTTGCCGCTGTCGACGAGACCCTTCACGAACCATCGCTGCATGATGAGGATCACCAGCACGGGCGGAAGCATGGTCCAAAGGGAAGCATTCATGAGAAGATGCCATGTCGGAAGACCATCCGACTGCGGCATGACCTGTTTCAAACCCACAACAGCGGTTGCCATATCGGGGTCTGTCGTCATCAACAAGGGCCACAGATACTGGTTCCAGCCCATCAGAAAGAGAATGATCGACAATGCCACGATGTTCGACCGGGACAGCGGAAGAAGAATGCGGAAGAAGAATTGCATTGGCTTGGCACCGTCAATTCGCGCTGCTTCACACAGATCGTCAGGAATTGTCAGAAAGAACTGCCTGAACAAAAATGTTGCCGTTGCTGAAGCGATGATCGGCAGGATAAGTCCAGGATAGGTGTTCACCATGTTCCAGTTCAACTCGATCGAAATGCCCAGCCAAGCAAAGATGATATTCAGCGGGAGCGCCATATTGGCTGCTGATTCATAGGTTGGGACAATTCGCACCTCAATCGGCAGCATCATCGATATGAATATCAGCCAGAAGGCGGTCGTTCGGAACGGAAAGCGGAAATAGGTGACAGCAAAGGCGGCAAGCACCGACAGAGCCAGTTTTCCGACGGTAATTCCGAGCGCCACGATAAGCGTGTTCAACAAAAGCTGCCCGAAATTGATCGTTGTCAGAACTTCCAGCGAATTGACTAAAAACTGGTCGCCCGGCAGCCAACTCATCGGGACTTTCAACACGTCCTGCTGATTCAGCGAACCCGTGACCACCACGAAATAAAGTGGCAGGCAAACCAGCACGATCCCGATCAGGAGAACCGCATGGCAAACCACGTCCAATACCGGTGTGCGTTCATTCATGATTTAGACCGCATAATTGACGCGCCGTTCGACCAGGCGAAACTGCGCGAATGTGAGGGCAAGAGCGAGGATCATCAAAATGACCGATTGCGCAGCAGACGAGCCCATGTCCAGATTGACGAAGCCATCCTGATAGACCTTGTAGACGAGAATCGAAGTTGCCCCTGCCGGTCCGCCACGTGTGGTAGCATCGATAATCGCAAATGTGTCGAACAAGCCGTAGACGAAGTTGATGACGATCAGGAAGAACAGTGTCGGCGCGATCATCGGAAGGGAAATGCGCTGGAACCGTCGAATGGGCCCCGCGCCATCGATAGCGGCGGATTCCAGGATCGAACGCGGCACGGCCAAAAGTGCGGCGACGAGAAAAATGTAGTTGTAGCAAATGTGTTTCCACGATGCCGCAAGAATGATGAGAACCATTGCATCGGTGGTGTTCTTCGTGGGGTCCCAACCGATACCGAGCATGTGCAGTATTTGCGCGATCGGTCCGACACGGGTGTTGAACAGAAATGCCAGCATTATGCCCGCAACGGCGGGAGCGATCGCATAAGGAAGCAGCAAGATCGTACGATAAGCGCTACGAGCGCGGATGACATGATTGGTCGCAAAAGCAAACAGCAACGCAACCGAAAGTGTGATTGCGTTCTGCGCCAGCGTGAACCAGAGCGTCATTTTGGCCGACATCCAGTAGGAAGGGCTGGCGAGCAATGCCGCAAAGTTAGAGAAACCAACCCATTGCACTGAACCGCCAAACGGATCATTGAGCTGAAACGCCTGGATGAGCGCCCTGAATGAGGGAATGAAGAAGAAGAACAGCAGGACGAGCATTTGTGGCGCCAGCAACAGGACTGGCGTTTTCCATTCTCGAAAATGCGCGCGCTTCAGGCCGCTTTCCTGCCGCTCCCCCAAAGGGGAGCGCAGACGGAAAGCACCTCGACCTTGTGCTTTCATTGCCCTATTTTCCTGCGCTTAGCTTTTCAAAGCGGCGAAGGACCTCGTTGCCGCGCGTGACAGCGGAATCTAACGCTTCCTGTACCGGCTTCTGCCCCAGTGAGGCTGCCATCACTTCTTCCATAATGAAGATATTGGCCTGATTGGAGTTACCGAAGCGGAAGCCCAGCGAATTATCGGAGTTTGGCTTGCGCATAAGTTGTTCAATCGCAATGGCGCGGGTGGGATGCTGCTCGAAATAGCCTTCGCTTTTCAATGCTTCATAGGCCGTCGTCGTAACAGGAACATAGCCGGTGTTTTTGCTCCACCACACCTGAGTTTCCGGCTTTGCTAGAAAATTGAAGAAAGCGGCAGCGCCTTTATATTCATCGTCGGAATGGCCCTTCATTGCCCATAAAGCGCCGCCACCGATGACACTGTTATGTGCTGTTCGGTCCTTTTCATGGGGAAGGAAAGTCGCATTCCACGGGAATTTTGCTGAAGCCTCCACCGCGGCATGAGACGCAGTCGATGCAATAATCGTCGAACAGGTTCCTGAGGTGAACAACTGAACAGGCTGAATTCCCTGGCCCGCGATCTCCATGACCCCGCTCGAAACAAGGTCATGCATGCGCTCCACTTGACGGGTTAGAGACTTGTTGAATACAAACTCGGTGTCAATACCGTCAATGCCATTGCGCTTTGTGCCATAAGGGTAGTCGTTCACGGCAGCGTAGTTTTCAAGAAAGCTCCACTCATAGTCGCCCGGCAAAACCATGGCGCATTTCGAAATGCCCTTGTCATGGATCGCGTGCAACTGTTGTGTAAGTTCATCCCAGTTATCAGCTGGCTTTTCAAAGCCTGCGGCCTTGAAATGATCCAAATTGTACCAAAGGATGGGCGTTGACGAGTTGAATGGCAGAGCCTGCAACTTGCCCTCGTCACTATAGTAAGCCGCGACCGGTGCAATCACCGCACTCCAGTCGATGGTGTAGCCTTCCTTGGCCATCAGATCGGCGACGGGAATTACTGCCGATGAGTTCAGCATTGTCAAAAATGCGCGCTCATTGGTTTGCACAATGACCGGCGCGCGCTTCGCGCGATAGGCTGCAATCATCGCATTGATGAGCTCTTCGTATTTGCCCTTATTAACCGGGACAATCTCATATTCATCCTGAGATTCATTGAATTTCTTCGAAAGTTCATTCACGCGATCATTGAGCACGCCTCCCATCGCATGCCAGAATTCGATCTGCGTTTTTGCCTCAGCTGTTATGCTGGACAGTATCGAACAGCCCAACATCAAGGAAGCCACTAAAAGACGCTTCATCGTATCCTCCCATATCGATCAAGTGCTTTATCTGTGAGCATACGCTCTGATAAGAGTTTGTCCAGCCCATAATTGAAGCGTCAAAATGATTACTTATCATGTCCTGTAAACGAGCCTGCATTTGCGTTTGGCAAGCAAAGCGATATTGCTCTTCCAAACACGCCATGTTTATCATACGCTCACATATCAATCATTTTCTCATGAGTCGCTTGATGGATATCACCCCAATGAACTCTGACTCGCTAGCATTCGATCTGGTCATTTTTGACTGTGACGGGGTGCTGGTCGACAGCGAGATCATCAGCTGCGGCGCAGTGGCCGATGTGTTGAGCAGGCACGGCGTACCGACGGATCTCGACTATGCCTTGCGGACTTTCCTGGGGCGCCCGGCGTCGGCAGTGACCGATGCCTTTATGGAACAAATGAACAAACCACTTCCCGACACATTTGTTTTAAGCTGGCGAGAGTATCTTTTTACGCGCTTTGAACAGGAACTGGTTGCCGTTGATGGAATCCGTTCGGCGATTGAAGCTATACCACTGCCCCGCTGCGTCGCCTCATCTAGCGATGAGGAACGACTTCAGATATCATTGGGGCAAACAGGTCTGCTGCCACTTTTCGAAGGCAGTATCTTCAGTACAACGATGGTTAAACACGGCAAGCCTGCTCCTGACCTCTTTCTTTATGCGGCCAGACAGATGGGTGCGTCGGCCCCACGATGCGTCGTTATCGAAGACAGCCCCAGCGGCGTGAAGGCTGCCAAGGCAGCGGGGATGACGGCTGTAGGATTTACCGGTGGGAGCCATTATTCGGTACTGGACCATACTGAAACATTGCTTAATGCCGGCGCGGATCACATTCTAAAGCGTGCTGCCGACTTGCCTTCCCTACTGAGAGAAATTTCCGCCGATGGCCGATAACGACAAGCCCAGACTGGACGATGCCGCAAGAGCGGGTTGGCTTTATTATATTGCCGGCAAGACACAGGACGAGATCGCACAGATGCTGGGCGTTTCACGCCCGACGGCACAGCGATTTGTATCTCAATGCCGGTCTGAAGGGCTGATCACGTTTCGGATGAACCATCCAATAGCAAATTGCATGGAACTTGCAGGCAGGATGTCGGAAAAATTCGACTTAGCTTATTGCGACGTTGTTCCCTCGGAAGGGACTTGGCCGGAAGGTTCAACGACCGTCCCCGAAGCCGCTGCCGTTTTTATAGAGCGGCAGTTACGGTCCAGAACTGCCATTGTGATGGCGCTTGGCACCGGCCGCACCATGCGCGCCACGGTCCAGCGCGTTTCTCCACTCAACGGCTCGGTCCATCGACTGGTGTCACTGGTGGGGCATATTGGCATTGACGGATCGGCGAGCCCGTTCGACGCCCTGATCAAGCTTTCGGAAACAGTCAGCGCACAGCATTATCCGCTTCTTTTGCCGCTCTACCTGTCTTCGGTAGAAGAAAGGGACGCGTTGCTGGCGATTGAGCCGGTGAGGCGCGTCCACCAACTCGCATCGACTGCAGATCTCTGGGTGACCGGGATCAGCGATCTGGCAGCGGATTCGCCACTTGCAAAAGAAGGGTTTCTTAGCCGCGATGAGCTTTTTGAACTTAACAGGCTCGGAGGTGTTGGAGAAATTTGCGGTTGGGCATTTGATATCGATGGGAAAATCGTCGAAGGTGCCACGAATTTGCGTATCACCAGCGTCGCACCGCAGATCAATGTCAGCAGACTCCGTATTTGCGTGGCTTCGGGTGAACGGAAAGTGCAACCATTGTTGTCTGCGCTCCACGGCAACATCATTAACGGACTTATTACCGATGAAAACACCGCGATGAATTTGCTGGCAGGATAGTCCAGCCCCTTGGTGAAAGCCTCGTTTGCATCGGTTTGACATATTTCCCGTCGTCAGCGCCCTCACATTGTTTAGGGTTCCGGCCGCGGGGACGCGTACGTTAGAGTCTGTTCCAAAAAACCGTTGGTATTTTCAATCCACGCCATCATGCCTCCATCCAAATGCTCGCCAGCAATATGAATGACGGCTTTTCCCAATTTGTCACTGCCATTTTCTGCGGCAGAATTGTTTCTATCCATGCCGCGTTGACGGTCAGCTGCACAGATCAAAGAAGGCCTGTCGTGGCAACACATAAACAAGCGTGGTACGAATTTTGACTGAATCAGATCGCGTATGCTTTTGTGCAAACCGCTAGTGCTGTGCTTGATATCCGAGTCGCTCCGAGATTTTGCGAGCTGCTTCAACAGTTCTCATTATTTGCTCTTCCGTTGGCACTGCACTGACAGATTGCACCATGTCAACAATTCCTGTTGCGCCGCACACCATGCCAGATGCGTCGAATACCGGGCTTGCAAGCGTGTTCAATCCGAGAGCCGTCTCATGAGGTGCGATCGCCCAGCCTCGTCGCCTGATTTCGGCAAACTCCTTCTCCAGTACGGCGGGTTCAATGATCGTTGAGGGAGTGAAGGCTTCGAGTTGCCCTGCAAGTACGCGGGATTGAAAGCCCGCTGACGAAAACGCTGCAGCTACCTTACCTTGCGCAGAGCTGTGAAACGACAACAGTGACCCGACACGTACGCCAATTTCAATCGGTGAGCGTCCGGGAACAGTGGCGATGACCAACATCCCCTCCGGCGTCAGCTGAGAAGCGACGGCGGAATGGCCAAGCGCATCACGCAGTTCTAGAAGTGGATCGTAGGCGGCGTGCACCATGCCGGCATTGTCAGACACAGATTGTACCAATGATACCAGTCTGTGACCTACTTCATAACGTTCCGAATCCTCATGCTGAAACACGTAACCCTGACGCACGAGTGTCTGCAAATGTCGATGAATTCGGCTTTTGCTGGTGCCTAACGCTTTTGCAAGGCTCGTGACGCCAACGCCTTTAGATGTACGGACGACCTCTTCCAATACCTGCATTGTTAGAACGACGGACTGAAGGTTGCCACCGTCTTTTTCATCGTCATCGACCATGCCCGATCCTCAATCGATAGTCATTTCCTGTTTATACAGAGCGATTCTTGCCATGAAAACAACCGGACCGACAGTGCAATCGCTTCTCGCATGCCCAGGGCTCGAATCCATGTCACTTCCTATCCATCGTCAGGCGAGAGCTCGCGCGATCATACTACTTGACACTGATAGTCGATTGAGCGATAAAAATCAGAACAAAGTTCCGCTGAACGGAACAAACGGCCGAAGGAGCGATCAGCCAGGACTTCCGCTGACGCGGCTTCCGAATGAGGAGGATGGAATGATCGCTGAGACAGCAACCGAAGAACTCCACCATCAGATCAATGATATTTTGCGGGGCGGCGTTGATCCGCATGTCCATAGCGGTCCATCGATTGCGCCACGGGCTCTGGATCATCTCGAACTGGCGCGCCAGTTGTCAGAGGCTGGTTTCATTGCGGCTGTCACCAAGGATCACGATTATTCCGGCGTCGCAGCGGCGCAGCTGATCCAAAAGCACCACCCGGAACTCTCAACGAAGATTTATTCGAGCATTGTGCTCAATAATGTGGTTGGCGGACTTAACCCTTATGCGGTCGAGCACACCGCAGCGCTTGGCGGGAAGATCGTGTGGCTTCCCACACTGGCCGCTGAAAACCATCTGCGATGGGAAAAGACATCCGGCTGGGCGCACCCTGCCTCCACCCAGAAAATGCGACCGGCAACAGCCGTTCCGCTTTTCAATGCCGACGGCAAAATGCTTCCGGAACTTCTCGATGTCCTTGACGTAATTGCTGCTAACGACATGGTTCTTGCAAGCGGCCATATTCACGTCTCGGAAACCAGAACCGTTTTCGCAGAAGCGTTGAAGCGTGGCGTCAAACGCCTGGTTTTCACCCATCCCGAAGACATCGTTGGAGCGACCCCGGAGGATGCCCGCGAGATTGCCAACATGGGTGCCTATGTTGAACATTCGCTTGCTTTCTTTCTCGACGGTTCGAAATTCCAGACCCGCGACAGGCATGATTTCCGGGCACATATTGATGCCGTCGGTACATCCCGCACCATTCTTTGCTCAGACCTTGGACAGGTTGGAACCTATAGCCCTCTCGAAGGCTTCCGTCGCGGTGTCGCGACCTGCCTTGAGCTTGGCTACCGCGATGGGGACATTCACGAAATGGTGGCGCAAAACGCCGCCGATGTTCTCGGACTGAACGGCTGAGCAATCGATTGCTCCGGCCCAACCTGACACGAGGATCAGGGACAATAATCGCTTTTGGGAACAGCCGGGTGCAATGAGACCCGGCTTGGGAGGAAAACATGTTTCAATGGTATCGCGAGCTCACTGCTCCCGAACGAAAGACCTTTCACGCTTGCTATGTCGGCTGGGCAACGGATGCTCTCGACACACAGCTCTTCAGCTTTTTGATCCCGACCCTGGTAGCCTTATGGGCAATTACCAACAGTGAAGCCGGCTGGCTTGGAACATCGGCTCTGATCTCCTCGTCAATTGGCGGATGGATCGCCGGTATCATGTGCGACCGCATTGGCCGCGTGACCGTTATGAAGATCGCTATTGCCTGGTTCACAGTCTTTACGATTGCCAGTGGCTTCGCCAATTCCTACGAACAATTGCTTGTCGCTCGCATTCTGTCAGGCATCGGCTTCGGCGGTGAGTGGGCGGCAGGTGCTGTGCTAATGGGCGAAGTAATCCGACCTGCCTATCGCGGCAAAGCGGTTGGCAATGTACAAAGCGCCTATGCTGTGGGCTATGGGTTTGCAGCGCTGCTGTCGTCAGTCCTGTTTGCAACCATGCCGCCTGAAAATGCCTGGCGCTGGATGTTCTGGATCGGCGCGCTCCCGGCATTCTGGGTGTTCTGGGGGCTTCGTGGCGTTGAAGAGCCCGAAGTTTTCCAGAAAACACGCAAGGCGCTTGTCGACCGTGGAGAGAAGATCAGCCCTTTTGTGATTTTTCATCCGCGCCATTTGAAGACAACGATCCTGTGCTCATTGCTGGCGCTTGGCATTCAGGGCGGTGGCTTTTCAATCCTGATCTGGCTACCCACCTTCCTCAAGTCGCACTACCAGATTTCATCGGTCGCTGTTGGTTACTACGTCTTTGTCATGACCTTCGGCTCTTTCGTCGGCTATATAGTGGCCGCCTATCTTTGCGATCTGATCGGACGACGTCGCAATTTCTTCCTGTTCACAGTGCTGAACTGGATTATCATTCCAATCTTTCTTTATACCCCGCCGATCGGTGCGCTCTCCCTCGTCATTAATTTCATGCTCGGCTTCTCGCTGCTCGGTATCTATGCCGCTCTTGGACCCTACTTCACGGAGCTCTTCCCCAACACGATCCGCGGTAACGGACAGGCGTTTTGCTATAATTTTGGCCGTGCTGCAGGGGCTTTCGGCCCCGCAATTGTCGGCATGATGGCGACCGGCAGTTTCCTGCCGCTGCGCGACGCAATGGCTCTGTGCGCCATGCTAGCCTACATCTTCGTCCTTGTGGCCGTCGCACTTCTTCCCGAAACGAACGGTCGCGACCTGAGCTTCGAGGAAGACCAGCCGATTGCCGGCAAAGAAGACAGCACTGTTGGCGGCGCCGCCGGAACACAAACAATTTGAGGTGTCAGGTGAAACAGCCTTCAGATAAAACACGACCAAACTTACGGTTTCGTATCCGGAACGGTGAACTGCTGATAGGCAGTTTCATCAAGACGCCCGCACCGCATATCATTGAGATTCTCGGCTTTGCGGGCCTCGATTTCGCAGTCGTCGATCAGGAACACGCCCCGATCAGCATCGCCCAAATGGATATTCTGGCGCTCGCCGGACGTGCTGCCGGTCTACCACTTCTCTCTCGTCGGTGGGGTAACTCCACCGACTGGATTGCGCCACTTCTCGATCTCGGCCTTGAAGGTGTCATGGTGCCTCATGTCATGGATGCGGCGCAGGCTGCCGCAGTCTGTGATGCTGTCCGCTTTTCCCGGGGCAAACGCGGCCTTTCTCCTTCGCCACGCGCAGGCAACTATGGCGGTTACGGCATCGCCGAATATCGAGCCCTTTGTGATGCGCAAAACGTGGTGATGGCGCAAATCGAAGATCAAGCAGCGCTGGATCGACTGAATGACATCGCCCAGGAACCGGATGTCGATGTGCTTTTCGTCGGCCCCGCCGATCTGTCGCAATCCATGGGGGTGGGTTTTCCGTCGACGGAACTCGATACGGCCATCGAAAGGGTTATCGACGCTGGTAAGAAGGCCGGCGTTGCTGTCGGGCTGTTTGTCGGCAGCGCCGCCGATGTGCCGCGCTGGCACAAGCTTGGCGTCTCCGTTTTCGTGTGCGGATCAGATCAGTCGCTGTTGCGTAAATCAGCAGCGCAAATGCTGGCGACAGCCAGGGAATGAAAGGAAATCTGATGTTCAAGGACAAGGATCCACGGGCGGACCTTTTTGCTGCCGCGTCCAAACCGAAACCCACCGGTCTTATCGCCGAAGAACAGCTGGCGGAGTTTTATAACTCGTCTCCTGATCATACGGCTCCCGGCGAGCGAACATGGTTCTTGCGTGGATGCAACTTTGTTCTCGCCTATTCCGAGCTTGAACGGGGAACGGTAGCCGCACGCGAAGCTCAAGCCGACGAGTATGTCCTTTATCTCGCAGATCAGGAGCACACCGCCACGGTTGAGTGGAATGGGGTGACAACGGAGGTAGCAGGCAACTCTATCGCATTTATTCCACCAGGCGACAGTCGCATCACCTTTCCTATGGGTGGAAGCGCGGTGCGGCTCTTCACAGTCGCGTCTAAAGACCTTGTAGCGATGGCGCCAAATAGGCACGCCTACGACACGCCCCGGGACCATATTCCGCCCTTCCAGTCCTGGCCCGAGCCTGCTGGCGGTTGGAAAGTGCGCTCCTATTCATTGGACGTTCCCGATGAACCGGGCCGCTTTGGTCGAATTTTTCGCTGCACGACATTCATGGTCAATGCTCTTCCAGCTCAGATTGGCCCACGCGATCCTGCAAAGATGTCACCGCATCATCACGATGATTTCGAACAATGTTCTCTTGCAATGGCTGGGCGCTTCACCCACCATTTGCGCTGGCCTTGGACTACGGACATGAACGATTGGCGACGGGACAAGGCAATCGAGGTCGGTTCGCCGTCGGCGCTCGTCATTCCGCCTCCGGTCATTCACACGACCAGAGCGACGAGCGAAGACCAGAATGACCTTGTGGATATTTTTTGCCCGCCTCGCATGGATTTTTCGCTCAAAACCGGTTGGGTCCTCAACGCGGACGACTATCCGCTACCGCAAAATGAGAGCTGAGGAACGTATTACCGGTATGTTTACCTCTCATTCTGGAAAGGGTGGAGGGCGGCAAAAGGAAATGGAAAGTCATGGCGAACGCACGACTGGAGACGCGGATTGGTTCAGTTCTGTTGAAGAACCCGGTCATCGCAGGTTCGGCTGAACACCTGATTGACGCTGAGGGCGTTCGACGCGCAATCAAGGCGGGAGCGAGCGCGGTTGTCGTCAAATCCACCAATGAATCTCATGCCGCCCGCTTGCAGTTACAACAGGCCGAATATGCTGTTCTTGATGAAAATTTTGAGCGTATCGCGTGGAACGCAGCAGCTCCGCGTAACGCATTTATCGCCTGTCGATCCGGTCTTACACCCCAACCCTTCGACGCCTGGCTTGAACAAACCGCCCGGCTTGATCATGAAGCTAGCAAGGATGATGCTATCGTCGTCGCGAGCATAATCCTCGCCAATCTGGAACACGCCGTTACCATGGCAAAGCAGATAGAAGCCGCAGGTGTACGCGTGCTGGAGCTTAACATCGGTACACCTTACGCCAGTCAGGCGGCGAAGGGTGCGGTGTCTACCGAACTCGATCCGGCGCGCATTCAACACATCGTCGATACTGTGCGTTCGGCCATATCCATTCCGCTCTGGATTAAAATCACCGGACAAAGTGAGCGTGTGCCAGTACTTGCCGACGCAGCCTTTGACGCGGGCGGTAATGCTGTGGTGATGGCGGGACGACTTCTTGGACTGATTCCCGACCTTGAAACGCACAAACCTGTCCTCGATACCACACTTGGGGTCGGAGGAACCTGGCATTTGCCATTGACCTGTCATTGGCTCGCTCTCACCCGCCAGAAGCTTGGCGACGGTAAGCCTTTGATTGGCACAAATGGCGCCCAGTCCGGCCTCGATATAGCACGGATGATGTTGGCGGGCGCTTCTGCCATCGAAATGTCATCGCAGGTCATGCTGCGTGGATTCAGTGTGTTGGCGAACGCAGTGGCGGAGCTTGAGGATTATCTGAAGCGAAAGGGATTAACCGCGCAAGAACTCGTCGGCAAAGCTGCCGACAACCGCAAGACTTTCGCACAGATGCAGGAACGTCGGGACAACTGGCGCAATCATATCCCACGGTGATCCGCCCACACATTGACGCGAACGGAAAGGGGAGAGTAAGCGTGACACAAGCGATATACACCGCCGACGAAAAGAAGCTTTTTCAGCGAATTACCTGGCGGATCGTGCCGCTCGTCGTCTTTATTTATCTAATCGCGATTATTGACCGCGCCAATGTGGGCTTCGCAAAACTGCAGATGGTGTCCGCACTGGACATGACAGAACAACTCTATGGACTTGCTTCGTCTTTGTTCTTCATAGGCTATCTGGCGCTTGAAATTCCAAGTGCTTATGCGGTCAACCGTTTTGGTGCACGGCTGTGGCTGGCGCGAATTCTTTTGACCTGGGGACTTTTGACGATTGCGACGGCTTGGGTGACGTCGGGTAGCCTTTTTGCCGCCTTCCGTTTTCTGATTGGCTGTGCAGAGGCGGGAGCCTATCCCGGGATAATCTATTACTTCACATTATGGTTTCCCAAAGAATACCGGGCTCGCGTTCTTGGCTTTTTGACCTTGGGTAGCGCTTTTGGCAACCTGTTCGGTTCACTGGTCAGTGGGTTCTTGCTCGATCTCGATGGCTTTCTTGGCTTCGCCGGATGGCAATGGGTATTTCTGGCCACAGGGCTTCCGGCGGTGCTGTTGACCCCTCTCGTGCTTGTCTTTCTGCCAAACGGACCCGACGATGCAAAATTCATTTCCACTTTGGAGCGAAAGTGGCTGCGGGAGCGGCTCGGGCAGGAAACGCCAGATGGACAACACGGCAACCCGCTTGCGGTCATTTGGGACCGGCGGGTGCTTCTGCTCGCCATCATCTACATGCTCATCCTGGCGTCCCTCTATGGCGTAATATACTGGCTACCAACCGTAGTGCGTGGTTTTGGCGTATCAGGAACGGAAAATGGTCTTCTTAGCGCAATACCATGGGTTATCGGAGCTTGTGCTCTGGTCGTGGTGCCGCGTCATTTGCGTAAAGAAAAGACAGTACTCACTGCAATGATCGCAATTTCGTGTCTTGGACTTGTCTGCTTTTATCTCAGCACGGCGCTGCCTGAGAACTGGATGCGTATGGTTGCAATGTCTATCGGCACACCCTGTATATCATTGCTCTTTCCTTGCCTTTGGTTTCTGCCCTCATTGTTCTTCTCCGGACAGCGGGTAGCCATGGCGATCGCGGCAATCAGTACTATTGGTAATCTGGGCGGGTTCATAGCCCAAAATCTCATGCCATGGGTGGCCAATGCGGCCGGGACGCCTGTCGCGGCTATGCTGGTGCCGGCGAGTGCTCTGGCTCTGGTCGGATTATTGGCGTCACTCATCAAGATCGCAGGATTTACAAACAGGCAGCCGGTTTTGGCGAACGAGTAGCGAGCCGCAACTAGCGAATGAAAGCGCTAAGTCTCTGCAAAAGAATAAAATTTCTGCACATTGAGTATGAAAAGAAGGAGCCTCAGATTCACATCCCTTCAAGGCGTTGCGGATGGAATGCTGTACGGTTTACTCAGTGGTGCATCGCCAGCTTATCTCGCGCCGAAGATCAAGCAATTGGTCGTCGATTTCGCTGATGAATGGCTCAGCGACGTCCCCGCCGCATTGAGACTTAAACCCGGAAGCTTTCAGTTCCCTGTGGCCCAAAATAGGACGCGCACCTCGAAGCCTGAACAGAGCCAACTTATAATTGCGACATCACCGGAAGCACGTCACTGCAAATGCATCAGGCGGTTGATGTGCTGAGATTTCACGCCCGACGCAAATTGAACAGGGTTGTTGAGGTCGCAGTTTATCGTCGTGAGATCATAGCGTTTCACGTTTTCACAGTAAACAAACGGGTTGTCTTGTTTGTTTGTTGACACCCAGTCGACATCAAGTCATCTTCTGCTGCAGTGGGCAATAACGTCCACGCAGGGGAACAGGTGATCAATCCGTTTAGCTCGTCGATAATTTTCGACATAGGTGAGTTAGAAGCACCTTTCTTCCTAATTCAAAATCAGAAAGGAAGTATCGTGTTACGCGATGAATATGAATCTGCTGGCTATGGCGAGGTTGCGGTCGGATATGGGAAACGTCCCGCAATTCTGGTTATCGATTTTCAAAAATCTCACACATCGCAAGAATATCCCTTTGGCGGCAAGCCACTCGCAGTAAGAGCGCTTGAGAATACCCGCAAACTTCTCGATGTAGCGCGACCACTTTCGATCCCGGTGGCAGTCTGTTTCACAGCATATCAGAGTGAGCGCGACATGCCGTTCTGGAAAATCAAGCCAGTACGCGATAACTACATTATGCCCAACGATGCGATCCAACTCGAAGATAACCTCGTAGACTCGTCATATGATCTGGTTATTCGTAAGACGGGGCCATCGATGTTCTATGAAACAAAGGTTGAGCCATTTCTTACAAAAGCATCCGTAGATACCGTTATCGTAACTGGCGTGAATACGAGCGGTTGTATCAGAGCTACTGTTATTGATAGTTTCCAGCGCGGCTATCGAACGATTGTTCCTGAAGACTGCGTCGGTGATGTTGAAGAAGGTCCGCATCGAGACAATCTACGGGATGTAGGACGGCGTTACGCTGACGTCGTCGGTTTGGAAAGTGTCCTCGCATACTTCAAAACACTTTAGAAACTGACACGTCTCCCCTCTCGTGTGTTAAATTCATGAGAGGGGATAGGATGGATAAACACCTAACGAATGTTGGAAATTCATTCCTCTTTGGTATCAGCCGGATCAACTCTACTCTCGACCAAAGAACTGTATAATTCGATAAGCTTTTGACCAGCCTGCACATCTCTATCGAATAGTTGATAGAGTGCAACTCCTCTCATTGTGGACATCATTAAATGTAAATGTTGAACATTCAGGCCCATCTTTCGGTCGGTGAAGTTTAAGCTTCGAAGAAATTCATCTCTAACATTGACCCATCTTGACATTTCATCCCTTAAACGAATGCCTAGATCGTTATCCAAACGTGCCGCAACCATAAGTTCAAGTGACGCTATATACCGTTTGTCTGAAAACAGATTCTCCCACAACTCGGTTATAAGTTGCGCTACAGTATACTCTTCGGTGGTTGGATTGGCGGTGAATGGCCTCACTTGCGACCAATCATTATGAAGTCGCTGCAAAGCTGCAACAAGAAGATCATTTCTTGAAGCGTATTGATGAGTCAGTGCACCGCGAGAGACCTTCGCTTTCTTTGCAATGAATGCAGTTGTTATACAGTGGTAACCAACTTCAGCCAAGGCCTCCAGCGTTGCGTTGCAAATTTTCGCTTGCGTATTTGATGAACGCTCCGCCTGGGTTTGTCGCTTGCCTTTTTTTCCTGCTCTGGCATCCATTTCAGCTGACTTTTCAATCATAGCACTGCTCCGCCACTGGTAACGAACGTCATCTTCGCTTGATCCTCCTAATCCCATATCTTTTCAATGTTGTTAAAAAAGACAGTCGTTTCAATGTCGTATACCACCCAGTATAACAAAAAAACAAGCCAGCCCGTTTTTAACTGGACACTCGTGCCGTGGCGTGTAAGATTGGTGGGAATATACTTCGTGTATGCACGACAAAAACAAATGGGGAAATATTTATGACGAGTTATGTCCTTTGCGGTGGCCAGGTTCTGGATGTTGATCAAGGTGTTCTGAAATCCGGTGTTGAGGTATTGGTCGAAAACGACCGGATCGTGAAAGTCAGTGAACAGCCAATCACAGAAGTAGGAGCAGAAAGGATCAATCTGGGCGGACGTACGCTTATGCCTGGACTTGTTGATGCCCATGTTCACGTCGCGGCCACCCTAGTGGATCTGGCGGAAAACGCGGCGCTACCCAGCTCGCTCATTGCGTTACGAAGCGCAAAAATTATGCGGGACATGCTGATGCGAGGTTTTACGACCCTGCGTGATCTGGCGGGAGCGGATCTCGGTTTGAAGCTCGCGGTCGATGAAGGCGCCATAGAAGCCCCAAGACTGGTAATTTGCGGCAAGGCATTAAGTCAAACTGTTGGGCATGGCGATTATCGAGCTCGTTATGACAATCGTCCATTGCATGAAGCGCGACTCGGTAGTCTTGGTCGGATCGCTGACGGTGTAGATGAAGTGCGCCGCGCGTCTCGTGAAGAAATCAAGAACGGCGCTCAGTTCATCAAGATTATGGCGAATGGCGGGGTTGCTTCCCCCAACGACCCAATCCACGTGCTGCAATATTCCAACGACGAAATCCGCGCAATCGTGGAAGAAGCCGAGAATTATGGGCTATATGTTGCCGCACACACCTATTCAGATGCTTCCATTCGCAGGGCGGTTGAATGCGGTGTGAAGTCACTGGAACACTGCAATCTCATCACTCCCGAGACCGCCCGAATGGCCGCGGAGGCAGGTGCCATTGCCTGCCCCACACTTGTTGCCTATGAGGGACTGGCACTGGAAGGCGCAAATTTCGGTCTCAACGAAGACTCCCAGGCAAAGATCGATACTGTACGCCGTGGTGGCCTGGAATCGCTTGCAATCATGCGGGACGCAGGTCTACCGATGGCCTTTGGATCTGACCTTTTAGGTCAGCTTCACAAATACCAGTCTATGGAATTCTCTCTACGTGCAAGTGTACTCACAAACCGCGAAGTCCTCCATTCTGCAACAAGGGTTTCAGCGAAGCTGTGCGGCATGGAGAATGAGATCGGCGTTATCGCACCAGGAGCTTACGCAGATCTTCTGATTGTTGATGGCAATCCTCTCGAAGACATCACCACGCTGGAACGCCACGATGAATGTCTCACTGCCATCATGAAAGGCGGTAAATTTCACAAGAACAACCTGCCGGAGTAAGCCGTATGGTCCGAGGCAAATCTCTGACGGAGCGCCTGGGACGGTTGGGAGCGGCGACAATGATTGCATTCAGTCTTGTACTGATGCTTCTGCCCCTGGTGCTTGTTTTTTGGCTATCGATCATCTCGAACGAGATACTGTCGTTACCGGTGGAGGGATATTCACTGCACTGGTTTTCTGAGGCCTTTCGACAACCTCAGTTTCTGAGTGGCTTTCTGCTTTCTATCGCAGTTGCAACTTTCGCCATGCTGGCTGGCCTTTTGGTTTCGGTACCAGCAGCAATTGTAATTGTAAGACGTGATTTTCGAGGGCGAAGCGCCTTGATTCAGCTTCTTATGTCGCCCCTAACAGTCCCAGCAATTGTGATTGGCGCAGCGCTCTATATCGCCGTTGTGGAAATTGAGATTGCATCCGGAATGCCACTCGTCGGGTCGACAGGTGTCTTTGTAGCGGGTCATGTTCTTCTCACAATCCCGTGGTGTCTTCGACTACTTCTTGCTTCACTTGAAGGTGCCAATCTGTCTGTGGAAGAAGCGGCGGCATCACTGGGTGCAAAGCCAGCAACGGTCATTCGTTTGGTAACGTTACCCCTTATCAAGCCGGGCATCTTTGCGGCCGCTGTATTTTCGTTCGTCGTTAGTTTCGGAAATCTGGAAGTGTCGATTTTCTTATCGGGACCGGGACAGGTCACGCTTCCCGTGGCCGTGATGCAATATCTTGAGTGGAAAATTGACCCAACCATTGCGGCTGTTTCCGTCCTGCAAGTACTCTTTGTGGCACTGATGCTGGTGATTTCAAACCGCTTTGTAAATATTTCGAGGATGGTTTAATGGCTGATGTTCAAATTAAGGGCCTGACCAAAACCTATGGGGCATTCACTGCAGTGTCAGACATGACACTTGATGTCCAGGAAGGCGAGTTTCTTATATTTCTTGGCCCGTCGGGTTGTGGAAAAACAACGACCTTGCGCATGCTGGCCGGATTTATTGAACCGGACGCTGGTTCCATACGCCTCGGAAAGAGAGAGATTAGCCAGGAGCCACCACATCGTCGTAACATCGGACTAGTCTTCCAAAATTATGCGCTTTTCCCCCATCTCACTATATTTGAGAATGTGGCTTTCGGTTTACGTCGCCGAAAAGTGCCGGAACCCGAACTGAAAAGCCGTGTAACGCATGCACTGGAGTTGGTCGACCTTTCACACTTGATGGATCGGTTACCCAAGCAACTTTCAGGCGGCCAACAGCAGCGCGTGGCCATAGCTCGGGCCATCGCCATCCGTCCGGACATCCTTCTTTTCGATGAACCTTTGTCCAATCTTGATGCCCGACTGCGCCTTCAGGTTCGCGACGAACTGCGCAACCTGCAAAAATCGCTCGGTATCACCACCATCATGGTGACCCACGACCAAGAGGAGGCGATGTCAGTCGGTGATAGGCTTGTTCTGATGCGGGCAGGTCTTATTGAGCAAATCGGATCAGCCGAGCAATTGTATCAAAATCCAGCCAGCCGTTTCGTAGCTGACTTTATTGGGCGAGCCAATTTTCTAGCCGGAACGCCGTCAGATGGTGGAACTTTTACCACAAACGGTGGAGTTCGATTGCTTACGGCGACCCCATCTACGAAGGCAAAGGAAGTACTTATTCGTCCTGAAGCGTTGCGGTTGAGCCGTTCATCGGCTCCATCTCTCAAGAACAATCAGACAGCTCGCATTAAAAAACACGTCTTTCTTGGAGGGATGATTGAAATCGACATCGAACTTAGTGATGGACAACATCTGACGGCCATCGCTTCACCTCGTGAAATAAACGAGGCTGGTATCGATCTTATCCCTGAAAGCGCCATCACAATTAGCGTCGCGCCGGAGGACGTCGTGCCACTGTAGCCTTTCACCATAAGCGAGACGTTAGATCTCCATCGTTTCTTACTCATGATAAAAAGGGGAAAATGCAATGACTAAAATGACTAGAAGAACTTTTGGCATTCTTTCTGGCGGCCTTCTGGCATCAGGAATGATGCCATCCCTTGCCTCCGCCGCAGGGCGGATTGTAGTCGGAACATGGGGCGGTGATTATCAAAATCTACAACAGATTCACATTACGGACGCTGTTCTTAAGGACAGTGGTACTCAGGTAATTTATGATCCAGCCGCTGATACGGTACGCCGATCAAAAATGCTTGCAGAGCGGCGTTTGCCACGTGGGTCTATGGACATATCCTGCCTTACCCGACAAGGCAGCTACGAAATGTATACAAACGGACTGATTGAAGAATTAGACGAAACCAAGATTCCCAATCTGAGCAAAGTTCAATCGTTCATTCGCGCTCCCTATGCCGTCCCTCATATCTACACTGGTCGCGTAATCCTTTATAACCCTAAACAGGTAAGTCCTGCTCCAACGTCGTATGCTGACCTGTGGGATCCCAAGTATGCGGGACGTATCGGCGTAATCGATCTGCAATACCAGACAACAATTGAATCCGCAGCGATGATTGCGGGTGGCGGCGCATCCAACTATGAACCTGGAAAAGCAAAGCTCATGGAGCTGAAGAAACAGGGGGTGAAAATCTATCCTACCAATGAAGCCCTCGCACAGGCGCTGAAATCTGGTGAAATCGTTATGTGCATCATGTGGAATGCGCGTGGCTACATGTGGAAGAAGGCCGGGATCGACATCGAGATAGCTATCCCGAAGGAAGGCATTTCTCTTTATCTGTCGGATATGGTCGTTCCTAAAAACGCGCGAAACAAGGAAGCTGCCTACCAGTATATTAATGCCATGTTGGAAGATCAGCCGCAGGCAGCCTTTGCCGAGCAGATGGGATATGCGCCGACCAACTCTGAAGTAACGCTACCTGCTGAGCTGGCGGCAGCTGTCGCCTATTCTGAAAGACAGCGGGATCAGTTTCTCCTGCCCGATCTGGAGTATGTCGCCAAAGCTGATGCCGATCTTCAGAATTGGTGGAATAAAGAATTCCGAGCCTGAACCATCGCAAACAATCCTGTCCGATGTTGTCGGACAGGATCAACTCGAACTATTCCGGTAGCGCCATGAAAAAAAGTTCATTATCCGCCGCAGCACTTCTTATGCCATCGACTTTGCTGGTCTTAGTGTTCATGGCTATGCCCCTTCTATATTTGTTGCGGTACAGCTTCAATGATTTCGTTCCGGGCGAGTTCATGGTGAACGGCTTCACATTTGCGAACTTCATCACATTCTTTTCGGATGCCTATTACCTCAAGGGTATGGCTACGACATTGATTATGGCGGGCTTGGTGACGGTTGTCTGTATTCTGCTTAGTCTGCCACTTGCAAACTGGATGTCGCGCCAAAGAGGGAACCTGAAGACCTTGTTGCTTATGGCCGTGATCCTCCCGTTGTTTATATCGAATGCCGTGCGCGCTGCAGGCTGGATGGTGGCTTTCGGACAAACAGGCGTGCTGAATTACTTGCTGTTGAAGATTGGATTTATAGCGCAACCTCTGACCATCATGCAGACACCGCTTGCGGTGTTCATAGGCATTACCGCCGTCAATGTTCCTTATGTCGTTTTAACACTGCAGAGTGTATTCGAAGGGCTGGACGAAAATATCGATTATGCATCTGCAAGCCTCGGAGCAACGCCGCTGCAAACGTTTACGCTTGTCCGCATGCCTCAAATTATGCCGGGTCTTCTCGCAGCCTCGGTTCTGTCCTTTATCCTTACGATGAATGCTTATGCAACCCCTGTTCTTCTGGGCGGCTCATCATTCCGGATGATGTCGCCTATGATCGTTACCGAAATTCTGAACCAGTCGAACTGGCCACTCGGGGCGGCTTTGGCTTTCATCTTGTTGACAGTCACGGTGACGATATCTGTGCTCGCGGGGCTTTTCATTCGTCGGCGATATTGAAAGTCTTCGTCTCGGAAGTACGAGTTGTTATTCTCCAGCATCTGTCGAGTGGCCTGCCCCTATCAGGTGGTCCAGTTTCAGTGTTAATGCATGGTCGGCTTTTCGACCATTGCCTGTGCAGATGGTGGTGCCGATCCACGGGTTGGCACCGGCCAGACGATGGCCTCCGGTGCTGGCGGTTTGTAACCGAGCGATGAGTGCGGTCGCTCGGTGTTGTAGTAGCGTCTCCATGCCTCGATGATGACCTTTGCCTCGGCGAGGCTATAGAAGATCTCACCGTTGAGCAGTTCGTCGCGCAGCTTCGAGTTGAAGGTAACCGCCCGATTGTTACCGTGGAGAATATGTCTTGACGCGGGCGACGATTTCTTCGTCATCGACAAAGCATTCGAGGAATTCTTGCCATTTTTCGGCTGATTGACGCGCGTCGACCAGCATCTGTCTGAGTTCATCGATGCCGTCGTCCGTCAAAGCGGAAGTGGTTTGATCGTCGCCGGTTACGACAGTGACTATGTTTCCATAGGTCAGGTTATCGTCATTGCGGATGATCGCATACAGCAGGTCAGCATCCTCGTTGAGCATTTCGGCGACATAGTCGAGCGTGAAGACAAATCTGACCGTCGCCATCAGGCTGCCTCAGCATGTTCTGCTGTGAGAGGCTTCCAGTTCCAAGGGAGCAACTCATC
>Ga0180222_1001528_pt1 | contig 23443 bp, 25 predicted proteins | sample eDN5th37CKraftOP_FD_151336 | JGI IMG/M metagenome (GOLD analysis project Ga0180222, IMG submission 151336) | Enriched Organic Plus compost microbial communities from Emeryville, California, USA - eDNA 5th pass 37_C Kraft OP (version 2) (version 2) ... | reverse complement strand
GCCGAGCCAGCCGGCTCCCGAGCCGCAGCCGCAGCCCGCTCCCGAGCCGCAGCCGCAGCCCGCTCCCGAGCCGCAGCCGCAGCCCGAGCCGCAGCCCCAGCCGCAGCCGCAGCCGCAGCCGCAGCCCGAGCCGCAGCCGCAGCCCCAGCCGCAGCCGCCGGCGGACTCCCCGTTCGTCTTCGGCGGCGGGAACTGGCCGGGCGCGGGCTGGGCTCCCTACAGCGCGTCGTCGCCGTTCAACACCCCGATCACGGACCCGGTGGTCCACCCGCAGTCGACCCAGCTCGTGGCCAACTCGCTGGGCGCGTCGGGCAAGCCGCGGACGCTGATCGTCAGCCCCGCCCCGAGCCACGACTACCAGCACCCGATCTACTACGCCACCGCGAGCGATCCGCTGATGACCATCCAGGCGGGCTCGTACGCGCTCACCGGCCGCCAGATCCGGGTGCCGGCGACCGCGGTCGCCGCCGGCGGCGGCGACGGCCACATGTCGATCGTCCAGCCCGACGGCTGGGTGTACGAGCTGTGGCAGGTCTCGAAGTCCGGGTCCACGCTGAAGGCCAGCACCGCCTACCGCCAGCGCTACGACGGCCCCGGGGTCGTCACCCCCGAGGACGTGAAGCGCGACCCGACGATCGGCGGCGCCACCGCCCCGTACTTCGGCGGGCACGCCGGCATCATCCGCGCCTCCGAGCTCGCCGCCGGGCGGATCGACCACGCGCTGTTCGTGACGATCCCGGCCGGCTCCCGCGACACGAGCTTCGGGTTCGGCGTCCAGGCGCCGGGCGCGTCCGGGCGCGGCGGCTCCGGCTCGTTCGTGTGGCCGGCGTTCAAGGGCGACGCGGCCGCCGACGGCGTCCGCCCGCCGATGGGCGCCCGCTTCTGGCTGGACATGACCGACCAGGAGATCGCCCAGAGCGGCGCCCCCGGCTGGGAGCAGGCGATCGCCCGCGCGGTCGCCCACTACGGCGCCTACTTCGGCGACACGGGCGGCGACGGGTTCGCCTTCCAGGCCGAGTCGAGCGTCATGTACACCTCCTACGGCAAGCCCGACCCGTACGCGGCGATCGCCGCCCAGTACGGGATCCGCAAGGACGCCAGTGGGGGTACGGGTTCGCCTTCAGCGGGCGCATCCCGTGGTCGAGCCGCCTGCGGGCCATCGCCCCGCCGCCGAAGCCGTAGCGACGACGGCCGCTGCGGCCGACGCCGCAGCGGCCATCGCGTGGCCTCCGGTGGCCGGCGGGCGCGTCAGCGCTCGCCGGCCACCAGCGCGCGCCGGCGCTGCGCCGCGCGCACGGCCTCGCGGCCGCCGGCCGGCCGCCGCGGCCGCACGCGCCAGCGGCGCTCGCCCAGCAGCGCCACCGCCGCGGGCAGGGCCACGCCGCGCACGACGGTGGCGTCCAGCAGGATCGCGACCGCCAGCCCGACGCCGAGCTGCTTGTTGTCGAGGAACGTCATCGTCGCGAACACCGCGAACACCGCGACCATCACGACCGCCGCGCTGGTGATCGCGCCGGCCGTCGCCGCGACGCCCTCGGCCGCCGCCTCGCGCGCCGGCAGCCCGGCCCGGCGCGCCTCGCGCATCCGCTCGAGCACGAGGATCGTGTAGTCCATCGACAGCCCGAACAGGATCACGAACGCGAACAGCGGCAGCCAGTCGGACACCACGCCCGTGCTCGTGAAGCCGAGCAGCCCCTCGGCCCAGTCGTACTGGAACACCGCGACGAGGACGCCGTAGGCGGCGCCGACGGACAGCAGGTTCAGCCCGACGACCGTGGCGGCCAGCGCCGGCGAGCGGAACGCGGCCAGGATCAGGGCGAACGCCAGCGCGAGCACGAACGCGATGACGATCGGGGTGCGCGTCGACAGCCGGTGCGTGAAGTCGGCGTCGCGCGCGGCGGCGCCGGTGACCATCGCCTCGGCGCCGGGCGCGACCTGGGCCGCGGTCGGGGCGACGCGGTCGCGCAGCGCGTCGACCGTGTCGCGGGACGCGTCGATGCCGCGGTCCGGCATCGGCACCGACACCACGGCGGTGCGCCCGTCGGCGGCGACCGCGACGTCGATCGCGCCCTGCCCGCCGGTGGTCTCGCGGGCCCGCTCGCCCAGCGCCTGCAGGCGCGCCCGGGCGCCCGGGTCGTCGAGCCCGCTCCCGGTGACCACCAGCTCGGCGTCGCTGGGCGCGCCCGGGAACGCGCGCTCGATCGCGTCCTGCGCGGCCACCGCCGGCGTGTCGGGCGGCAGCGAGCCGGTGTCCATCGACGCCGTGTGCAGGTTCACGACCGGCACGGCCAGCGCGACGAGCAGCGTCACCGCGGCCGCCAGCGCGACCGCGGGCCGGCGGGTCACGGCGCCCGCCCAGCGCCGCCAGCCGCCCGGGCCGGCGGCCCGGTCGCGGCGGGCCAGCCACGGCAGGCGGCCCTTGTCGACGCGGTCGCCCAGGAGCGCGAGGACGGCGGGCAGCACGGTCACCGAGCCGACGACGGCGATCGCGACGACCACCATCGTGGCCAGCGCCATCGACGCGAAGATCGACAGGCCGGTGATCAGCAGGCCGCTGATCGCGACCATGACGGTGAGGCCGGCCACGACGACGGCGCGGCCCACGGTCGCCGCGGTCGCGTCCAGCGCGTCGCGCGGGCCGCGCCCGGCGCGGCGCTCCTCGCGCTCGCGGCGGATGTAGAACAGCGAGTAGTCGACGCCGACGGCGAGGCCGATCAGCGCGACGAGCGCATGCGTGGTCTGGAACATCGGGACCGCCTGCGACAGGAGCGCGGCGGCGCCGAGCGCGGCGACGACCGAGGTGACGCCGAGCAGCAGCGGCACCGACGCGGCGACGATCGCGCCGAACGCGACGAGCAGGACGACGATGATGATCGGCAGCGAGAAGACGTTCGCGCGCTGCAGGTCCTCCTCGACCACGTCGTCGAAGGCGCGCTGGATCGTGCCGGCGCCGGCCTCCTGGATCCGGACGCCGGGCTGGTCGGCGGCGATCGCGGCCACCGCCCGCTCGACCGGGACGACCGTGTCGGCGGCGTCGTCGGGGTCGCCGCGCAGCGTCACCTGCACGAGCGCGGTCCGCCCGCCCGCCGTCGACAGCTCTGGATCGTCGGCCGGCCCGGTGACGGAGGCGACCTCGGGCAGCGCGGACAGGCGGCGCTCGAGGTCGCTCACCGCGGCGGCGGTGCGGTCCGCGCCGCCGGAGCGCACGAGCACCTGCTCGACGGCGGGCGGCTCGAGGCCGGCGTCCTCGATGCGCTGGTCGGCGCGCGCCGACTGCCCGGTGCCCATCTCGGAGCCGGTCAGCGTGCGCATGCCGGTCATCGCGCCCGCGGTGACGAGCACGGCGACCAGCGCCAGCCACAGGGCGATCATGGTGCGGGGCCGCCGCGCGGACGCGGCGGCGGCCCGGCGGACGGCGCCCGCGAGGGCGCCGTCGGCGCGCCGGGGCGGCGCGTCGGGGGTGGGGGGAGAGGGGGTGGGTGCCATGACCGGCACGGTCCCAGTGGGACAGCGCCGTGTCATTGGGGCGCGATGGCGTCCCGCGGGCCCGCCACCCCCCCGGGGGCGGGTGGGGTCAGCCTCAGTGCGCGGCGAGGGCGCGGTCGACCCCGCGCAGCTGCCACCCCGCGGCGATGAACAGCACCCCGCGGACGATCAGCACGATCCCCACGATCACCGCGAACGTCGACAGGCCCAGGTCCGGCCAGGCCAGGATCACGATGCCGGCGATCGCGTCGAGCAGCGCGACGAGCAGGTTGCCGCTGCGGCCCTCGCGCTCCGACAGCCCGACGACCAGGCGCGAGACGCCCGAGACGACGAACCAGATCCCGATGATCAGGACGAAGACGACGAGCGTCTCGAACGGCCGCTTGATGAGGACCAGGCCGGCGATCATGCTCAGCGCGCCGATCAGCGCCAGCAGCCCGCGACCCTCGCCGCGGCCCGCGATCGACCCGAGCAGGGCCAGCACGCCGTCGACGACCAGGAAGATGCCGGCGATCACCGTGAAGGTCTTCAGCGTCTCGTGGGGCGAGGCCACGAAGAAGATGCCGACCCCCAGCGCGGCGACCCCGAAGAGCAGGACGACCCACCACAGGGTCGTGATCGACCGCAGCGGGCTCTCAGCCGTGGACATGACTCCTCCGTTCGTCAGGCGCCGCCGGGACGCGGCGCGCTCGTGAGCTACGACACGAGCGCGCGAACTCCTGCCGCGCTACCGGCGCAGCAGCGGACGCGCCTGGCGGTGCAGGAAGCGCGCGAACGCCCGCGCGCCGGCGTGGCTGACGTGCAGGCCGTCGCCGGCGAACCACGCGCTGTGGCCGGCGCTGTGGCGGGCCCAGTCGAACACGCGCACGCGCTTGGGGTGGCGGCGGGCGGCGCGGCGCATCGCGGCGGCGGTGGCGGCGTGGTTGCGCGGGGTCACCAGGCCGAGCACGCGCCTGCCGCCGGTGATCCTCAGCGCCCGGCCGATCTGGCCGGACCCCACCTCGCCGTTGGCGCCGAGCGCGAGGATCGCCACGCGCGGCAGCCGGCCGGCGTGGCGGCGGGCGGACAGGATCGCGACGCCGGCGTCGAACTGGCGGCAGCCCTGGGCGTCGGCGTGGAAGCCGAGGCGGCCGAGGCGGGGCGTGGCCAGCAGCATGGTCGAGTCGCCGACGATCAGCGGGGCGGTGCGGGGCGCGCGGTCGGCGCTCGCGCGGGCGGTGGTGCCGCAGGCGGCGGCGGGCGCCGCGGCGGCGGCGGTCACGACGAGCGCGCCGGCCGCGGCGAGCGCGCCGCGGCGAAGACGGGAGACGGGCATCCGGATGTGGATAGCCACTCCGATCCCGTTCGAACCGCGTTCGGACCGATGTCACACACCGGTCCGCGCGTCGGAGTCAGCCGGTCGGGCGCATCGTCGGGCCGCTCAGCTCCTTGGACTCCTCGGACATCGGCGGCGGTCCCGGCCGGAACGGCATCACCACCTCGTCGCGGCGGCGGATCCGCCAGCGGCCGTCGCGCTTGACGAGGTCGTCGACGTAGCGGGCGACGATCGTGTTCTCGTAGTTGGCGGCGATCCACACGACGTCGGTGCGGGCGTGGGCGGTCGTGCCGTCGTCGCCCAGCTCGATGACCGGGATGCCGCACAGGTGCTTGCTGCCGTAGTCCGGCGGCAGGCAGTTGACCTGAACTCGCGGACCGCGGGCAGGCCGACGATCTCGGTGCCGTCGACGACCCACACGACGTCGTCGGTCCAGATCTCCTCCCACGCCGCCCAGTCGCGGTCGTCGAAGGCCTGCGGGTAGCGGGCCAGCAGGTCGCGGATCGCCTCGCGGTCGAGGAGCTGCTGGACCAGGTCGTGTGCGGGCATGTCAGTGGTGGGGGAGGGTCGCGGGGCCCACGAGCGTGCGCAGCGCGTGCACGGTCGTCGTGGTCATGACGAACAGCGTGTGGAGGTCGGCGCCGCCCCAGGTGAGGTTGCCGGCGACCTCCGGGGTGGCGAAGCGGCCGATCTCGTTCCCGCCGGGGTCGAAGATCCACACGCCGCCGGGGCCGGTGGTCCACAGGTTGCCGCGCTCGTCGACCTTCATGCCGTCCAGCGAGCCCGCGTCATGGATCACCCGGTGGCGCTCGGCCTCGGTCATCCCGGCGGTGGCGGCGTCGACCTCGGCCTGGGTCATCCCGACGCCCTCGCAGAAGATCCGGCCGTTGGACAGCGTGCCGTCGGGCGCCACGTCGAACACCTTGATGTGGGCGCGGGGCGTGTCGTTGACGTACAGCAGCGACTCGTCGGGCGAGAAGCACAGCCCGTTGGGCTCATCGAACTCGTCCTCGTCGACGAGCAGCTCGGCCTCGCCGGTGCCGCCGTGGGCGGGCACGCGGTACAGCCCGCGGAAGCGGGTGCGGCTGCGCTCCTGGCCGATCCAGTCGTTCCAGCGCCCGTAGTCGGGGTCGGTGAAGTACAGCGCGCCGTCGGCGCCGCGCACGACGATGTCGTTGGGGCTGTTGAGGTACTCGCCGCGGTGGTGGAAGGCCAGCAGGTCGGTCCCGCCGTCGCGGCGGTAGCGCACGACGCGGCTGGTGACCTGGTCGCAGGCGATCAGCTCGCCGTCGCGGTCGAGCACGAGGCCGTTGGCCTTGTCGCACGGCGCGCGGTGGACCTCCATGCCGCCCGCCTCGGTCCACTTCCAGCGCACGTCGCCGGGGATGTCGCTGAAGTACAGCGCCGGGTCGCGGGTGCTCCAGACCGGGCCCTCGGTGAACTGGTAGCCCTCGCCGAGGCGCTCCAGCCGGGTGCCGGGCGCGATCAGGCCGTCGAGGGCCGGCTCGCTCACGGTGTCGGTCATGCTCCCTCCTCCTCTGGTGGACCGTCGGCCGAGCGCGCGAGCGCCTCGTGGCGCCGCCACTCGTCGAGCTGGCGGGCGTGGGCGGCGGTGACGTTGTCGTAGGCCATCTCGCCCAGCAGCAGGCGCAGCGGCGGGTCGGGCATCGCCACGAGCTCCAGCAGCGCCCGCGCGGCCCGGCGCGGGTCGCCGGCCTCGGCGCCCGACGTGGCGACGCCGAGCGCGGCCGCCTGCTGGGCGAACGCCTCGGCGTAGGGCGAGGCCGGGTCGATGCGGCGGTCGCACGCCTCGCGGAAGCCGGTGCGGAAGTCGCTGGGCTGGACGATCGTGACCTTCACGCCGAACGGCGCGGCCTCCAGCGCGAGGCTCTCGGTCAGGCCCTCGAGCGCGTACTTGCTGGCGCAGTACAGGCCGACGAGCGGGAACGCGACGCCGCCGGCCGCCGACGAGACCTGGATGACGTGGCCGCGGCCGGCGCGGCGCAGGTGGGGGAGGACGGCCTGCGTGACCCACAGCGCGCCGAAGAAGTTCGTCTCCATCTGCGCGCGCGCCGCCTCCTCGCTGGTCTCCTCGATCGGCGCGTGCAGCCCGTAGCCCGGGCAGTTGACGACGACGTCGAGGCCGCCCACCAGCGCGATCGCCTCGTCGGCGACCGCGAACGCCCGGTGGCGCTGGGTGACGTCGAGCTCGAGCGCGTGGGCGCTGGTCGGGTGCGCGGCGACGAGGTCGTCGAGGTCGGCCGGCCGGCGCGCGGTCGCCACGACGGTGTCGCCGGCCTCCAGCGCGGCCTGCGCGAACGCGCGGCCCAGCCCGCGCGACGCGCCGGTGATCAGCCAGCGTCGTGACATGGCAGCGGCGCCGAGGCGACCTTCGTCCGCACCGAGAACACGGTGGTCGAGGAGCAGACGAACAGCGTCCTGAGGTCCTCGCCGCCCCAGCACAGGTTGCCGGGGAACTCGGGCGTGGGGACCGTGCCCAGGTGGCGGCCGGACGGGTCGATGACCCAGATGCCGCCCGGCCCGCTGGCCCACACGTTGCCGCGCTCGTCGACCTTCATGCCGTCGGGCGTGCTGGCGCCGACCGCGCCCGTGCCCAGGCCCTCGAAGAACAGGCGCGACGGTCCGAGGCTGCCGTCGTCGCGCACGTCGAAGACCTTGATGTGGCAGCGCGGCGAGTCGTTGACGTACAGCAGCGACTCGTCGGGCGAGAAGCAGATGCCGTTGGGCTGCTCGAACTCGTCGCGCGGGACGAGCAGCTGCAGGTCGCTGCCGTCGGGCTCGCAGCGGAAGATCCCCTGGAAGTCGAGCTCGGGGTCGCGCTCCTTGCCGATCGTGTCGTTCCAGCGCCCGTAGTTGGGGTCGGTGAAGTAGATCGAGTCGTCGCTGCGCGTGACGATGTCGTTGGGGCTGTTCAGCTCCCGGCCCTCGAAGTGCGACGCGACGACCGTGCGGTTGCCGGCGGCGTCGAAGCGCGACACGACGCTCGTGTCGGACTCGCACACGAGGTAGGTGCCGGCGCGCTCGTAGACCATCCCGTTGCCCTTGAAGTTGGGGGCCACGTAGACCGCCGGCGCCTCGTCGCCGGGGGCCCAGCGGTAGCGGGTGTCGGCGGGGATGTCGGAGAAGATCAGCGCCTGCTCGCGCACGCTCCAGGCGGGCCCCTCGGTGAAGCGGTAGCCGGCGCCGAGCTGGACGTGCTCGGCCGCGGGGTCGATGAGGTCGTCGAGCGTGCTCATGCGTAGTACTCCGGTGCCTGCTTGAACTGGGGCCACTGCTCCGGGTCGTGCCCGGCGACGATCCGCGCCTGCTTGCGCCAGGCCAGCCGGCGCAGGCGGCGCACCGAGCGCGTCGCGTCGGCGATCGAGAGGACGAACGCGGGCGTCTCGCGCTCCTCGAGGTGGGCCATCGTGTTGGCCGCGTCGATCGCCAGCAGGAACGTGTCGCCGCTGGGGAGGTTGACCTCGAAGGACAGGTGGCCGGCGGTGTGGCCGGGGGTGCGCCAGCAGATGAGCGTCCCGTCGCCGAACAGGTCGTAGCCGTCCTCGTGGTCCTCCAGCAGCGACCACGGGACGCCGGGCTTGAGGTAGTCGGCGGTGCAGTAGGCGGCCGCCTCCCAGCTCTGCGGGTTGTGGGCCGTCTCGTACTCGGTGCGGGTGACGAGGACCTCGGCGTTGGGGAACCGGTCGATGACCGCCAGCGCGCCGGTGTGGTCGAGGTGCAGGTGGCTCTGGACGATCCAGCGGATGCTCTCCGGCGCGATGCCGACGCGCTCGAGCTCGGGCAGGACGGCCTGCTCGGGCGTCATCTCGACGGGCGAGCGCTCGGCCAGCGGCCCCCAGTGCCTGACCGGGTCCTCGGCCACCTCCGGCGCGTTGCCGCCGTCGATGATCACGTTCCCGCGCGGGTGGGTGATCAGGTACCACGGCGTCGGGTTGACGACCCGCTCCTCGTTGAGCGCGTCGCTCGCGTTGACGACGTAGCGGGGGAGCCTGATGACCCCGCATTCGAACAGGTACAGCCGGATGTCCTGCGCCACGATCTCTCCTCGATCTCGACCGAGGCGATCGTATAGCATTTGACTACCGCATCGTCGCAGCGGGTCGTCCGGTCAACGATGTCCCGCTGCAAAATCAGCAGCGGAAATCTGATATGTTCGCGTCAGCGGCGCCGGAGCGGGGCCGTGAGGGTGGAGGAGAGACATGACGGACATCGAGCGCGCGGACGCCGAGGAGAAGACGGTGCCGACCGCCCGCTGAGGGTGTCGCGCACCATCAGCGAGGGAGCATGGGAATGGAAGACGAGCTGTACGCCACCGGCATCGCGATCCGCGAGCAGATGTGGGGCCCCGACGGAGCGCAGAACAAGGTGGAGCGCGCCAGCGACTTCCAGCGCGACCTTGAGGAGATGGTCACCCGGTACTGCTTCGGGGCCACCTGGGGCCGGGAGGGCCTGACCCACGCCGAGCGCTCGATGCTGACGCTGGGCATGCTGATCGCGCTCGGCCGCTCGCACGAGATCGGCGTCCACGTGGTGGGCGCGATCAACAACGGCCTCACGCGCGCGCAGATCAAGGAGATCCTCCTGCACTCCGCGGTCTACTGCGGCATCCCCGCGTCGGTCGACGCGTTCCGGACCGCCGAGCCGATCCTCGACGAGCTGGAGGCCAAGTGATGGCGACCGTCGGCTTCATCGGTCTCGGCAACATGGGCTGGCCGATGGCCTCCAACCTCCTGGCGGCCGGGCACGACGTCGTCGTGCACGACGCCGACCCGGAGCGGGCCCGGGCGTTCGTGGCCGAGCGCGGCGGGCGCGTCGCCGGCGGACCGGAGGGCTTCGCCGAGTGCGAGGCGCTCATCACGATGCTGCCCGACGACCGCGTCGTCGCCGCGGCGGTGATCGACGACGGCGTCGCCGCCGCGCTGCCCAAGGGCGCCGTGGTGATCGACATGAGCTCGTCGGACCCGATCGGCACCCAGCGCCTGGGCCAGCGGCTGCCCGAGGGCATCAAGCTCGTCGACGCCCCGGTGTCGGGCGGGGTCCCGCGCGCGCAGGACGGGACGCTGTCGATCATGGCCGGCGGCTCCGACGACGCCGTCGCGCAGGCGATGCCGCTGCTGGAGGTGCTCGGCGAGCGGATCTTCCGCACCGGCGCGCTCGGCTCCGGGCACGCGATGAAGGCGCTCAACAACTACCTGGCGGCCGCCGCCTACTCGGCCGCGACCGAGGCGCTGGCCATCGGGCGCCGCTTCGGGCTCGACCCGGAGACGATGTTCGACATCGTCAACACGTCGACCGGCCGCAGCTTCTCCAGCGAGGTCGTGCTGCGCAACAACGTCGTCACCGGCGAGTACGCGACCGGGTTCGCGCTCGGGCTGCTGGCCAAGGACGTCGGCATCGCCGCCGACCTGGCGCAGGCGCTCGCGGTGGAGGCGCCGACGCTGGCGCTCGTCAGCCGCCGCTGGGCGGAGGCCGCGGTCGCGCTCGGCCCCGACGCGGACCACTCCGAGGCCCACAAGCAGTGGTGGCCGGCCGACGCCGACCGCTTCGCGACGGTGGAGCCGAAGTGAGCGTCGCCCGTCGGCAGATCGTCAACGACCCGCTCGACGTCGTCCCGCAGGCGCTGCGCGGGCTGGCGCGCCAGTACCCGGGCGTGCTCGAGGTCCACGAGGACCCGGCGTTCGTGGCCGCCGCCGCGGACCCCGAGGACGCCGCGCCGCGGGTCGCGCTGATCGCCGGCGGCGGGTCCGGCCACGAGCCGATGCACAGCGGCTTCGTCGGCCGCGGCATGCTCGACGCGTCCGTCCCCGGGCTGATCTTCTCCAGCCCGACCGCCGCCCAGATCGAGGCCGCCACGCGCGCCGTCGACCGCGGCCGCGGCGTGCTGCACGTCATCAAGAACTACACCGGCGACGTCATGAACTTCGGCATCGCGGCCGAGCTCGTCGCCGACGACGGCATCGAGACCGCGCGCGTGATCGTCGACGACGATCTCGCCACCGAGGACGCCGGCGCCGGGCGGCGCGGGACCGCGGCGGTGATCGTCGTCGAGAAGGCCTGCGGCGCCGCCGCCGCGCGCGGCGCGTCGCTGAGCGAGCTGGTCGAGCTGGGCGAGGGGATCGTGGGCAACGCGCGCACGATGGCCCTCGCCGTCGAGCCGCTCACGCACCCCGGCGCGGATCAGCCGTCCTTCGCGCTCGGCCCCGACGAGGTCGAGCTCGGCGTCGGCATCCACGGTGAGCGCGGCGTCGGCAAGGTGCCGTTCGCCACCGCCGACGTGCTCACCGGCCACCTCGTCGACCCGCTCCTGCGTGCCCTGTCGCTGGAGCGCGGCGAGCGGGTGATCGCGATCGTCAACGGCCTGGGCGCCACCCATCCCCTCGAGCTGTCGATCGTGTTCGACGAGCTCGGTGGCCGCCTGGACGACGCCGGGATCGAGATCGCCCGCTCGCTGGTCGGCACCTACGTCAGCGCCCTCGACATGGGCGGGGTCTCGATCACGCTCGTGCGCGCCGACGACGCGCTGCTGGACCTCTGGGACGCCCCGGTGCGGACGCCGGCCCTGCGATGGTGAGCGCGCTCGACGCCGCCCAGGCGCGCGCCTGGGTCGACGGGTTCATCGCCGCCATCGAGGAGCGCCACGGCGAGCTGGGCGACCTGGACCGGCGCAGCGGCGACGGCGACTTCGGCTCCAACCTGCGCTCGGCCGCGCGGCGCATGACCGCGAACCTGGCCGGCGCGCCGGCCACCGCCGGCGGCCCGTTCGCCGCGGTGTCGGAGGCGTTCATGGCCACCGGCGGGACGAGCGGGCCGCTGCTGGGCATGTGGTTCCGCGCCCTCGCCAAGGCCGGCGCTGACCGCGACGCGATCGCGCTGCCCGACCTGGCCACGGCGGTCGCCGACGGCGTCGCCGCGATCCAGCGCCTCGGCGGCGCCCAGGTCGGCGACAAGACGATGCTCGACGCGTTCGTCCCCGCCAGCGACGCCCTCGCCGCCGGCGCCGCGGGCGGGGACGTCGGCGCCGCGCTGGCCGCGGCCGCCGAGGCGGCCGCCGCCGGGGCCGACGCGACCGCCGACCTGGCGGCCCGCCGCGGTCGCGCGTCCTACGTCGGCGACGCCGCCCGCGGCGTGCCCGACCCGGGTGCGACCGCCGTCGCGATGCTGTTCGATTGCGGGGCACGCGCCGCTGGCGCCCCGCCGACGTCGAAGGAGACCAATGCCTGACCCCGTGCGCGCCGACAACCTCGGCAGCTTCCTGCGCCCCGACTACCTGCTGGAGGCCCGCGCCGCCGACCTGCCCGCCGACGAGCTGCGCAAGGTCGAGGACCGCGCCGTCGAGGAGGTCATCGCCTTCCAGGAGGGACTCGGCCTGCCGGTCGTCACCGACGGCGAGTACCGCCGCCGCTTCTTCTTCTCCACGATCGAGGTGCTGGTCGAGGGCATCGACCCGCTCGGCTTCGTGCGCCACCACCGCAACGAGGCGGGCGAGGAGCAGGAGCTGCGCACGCCGACCCCGATCGCGCGGCTGAAGCGGATCTCGACGCTCGCCGAGTACGAGGCGAACTTCGTGCGCGAGCGCACCGACCGGCTCGTGAAGGTGACGCTCCCGAGCCCGTCGCTGCTGTCGGTGTACTGGAAGGAGGGCGTCTCGCACGGCTACGAGAGCCGCGAGGCCTACCTCGACCATCTCGTCGAGCTGATGAACGAGGACGTGAAGTCGCTGGCGGAGGCCGGCGTCGACCACGTCCAGATCGACGCGCCCCACTACGCCTACATCCAGAAGGTGATGGACGTCGACGACCGCAACGCGAAGCTGCGCGAGCTCGTCGAGATCGACAACCGCGTCTTCGCCGGCGTCGACGGGATCACGAAGGCGCTGCACGTGTGCCGCGGCAACGACCGCAGCCACTTCACCGGCACCGAGTCCTACGACGGCTTCGCGGCCGCGATCTTCCCCTACACCGCGGCGCAGCGGCTGCTGCTCGAGTACGACGACGAGCGCTCCGGCGGCTTCTCGCCGCTGCAGCACGTGCGCGACGACCAGGAGGTCGTGCTCGGCCTCGTGACCACCAAGCGCGACGACATGGAGAGCGAGGACGAGCTCAAGCAGCGCATCGACGAGGCCGCGCAGTACGTGCCGATGGAGCGCCTGGCGCTGTCGACGCAGTGCGGGTTCGGCTCCAACGCCGAGGGCAACGCGATCTCCCGCGACGCCCAGAAGGCGAAGATGGAGCTGGTCGTCAGGACGGCCACCGACGTGTGGGGCCACGCGTGAGCGCGGAACCGCTCGCCCAGGGGGCTCCCGCTCGCGGCTCCGCGATCGACGTGTTCGACCCCCGCGACGGCAGCGTGCTGGCCACCGTGCCCAGCGCGTCGCCGGCCGAGGTCGAGCGGGCGCTGTCGGCGGCGCGCGCGGCCCAGCCCGGCTGGGCGCGCACGACGCCGATGGAGCGCGGCGCGCTGATCCGCGGGCTGGCCGACGTGATCGCCGACCACCGCGAGCACCTGGCGCAGCTGCTGTGCCGGGAGGTCGGCAAGCCGCTGACCCAGGCCCGCGACGAGATCGACTTCGCCGAGTCCTACCTGCGCTACAACGCCGAGTGGGACCGCCGCCTGGAGGGGGAGATCCTCCCGGGCGACGTGCCGGGCGAGCAGATCCACCTGCTGCGCGTTCCGGTCGGCGTCGTCGTGGCGATCTGCCCGTGGAACTTCCCGCTGGCGGTCCTGTGCCGCAAGATCGGCCCGGCGCTGGTGACCGGCAACACGGTGGTCATCAAGCCGAGCGAGATCACGCCGCTGACCACGCAGGAGCTGTTCCGGCTCGCCGAGGGCCGCGTCGCGTTCCCCGAGGGCGTCGTCAACCTCGTCTACGGCGGGCGCGAGACCGGCCAGGCGCTGGTCGACTCGCCGCTGGCCTCGCTGATCTCGTTCACCGGGCATCGCGACACCGGCAAGCAGGTCATGGTCCGCGCGGCGGCGCACCTGACGCGCGTGTCGCTGGAGCTGGGCGGCAAGGCGCCGGCGATCGTCTGGCGCGACGCCGACATGGACGTGGCCGTCCCGGCGATCGTGTCGGCCCGCCACACGAACGCCGGGCAGGTGTGCACGTCGGCCGAGCGCGTGCTCGTGCACAACGACGTGCTGGAGGACTTCACCGAGCGCTACGTCGCCGCGGTCGAGGCGCTGGAGGTCGGCGACCCGATGGCCGACGCGGACGTGGGCCCGCTGGCCAGCGAGGCGCAGCTGGCCAAGACGCGCGCGGCGCTGGACGGCGCGCTCGCCGAGGGCGCGCGCGTCGTCGGGCAGGCCGCGGTCGAGGCCGACGGCGGCGGCTACTGGCACGCCCCGACCGTGCTGCGCGACGTCGAGCCGGGCATGGCGATCATGGTCGAGGAGACGTTCGGCCCGATCACGCCGATCGTCGGCTTCGACAGCCTCGACGAGGCGCTCGCGCTGGCCAACGACTCGCGCTACGGGCTGTCGGCCTACCTGTTCTCGCGCGACTACCCGACGATCATGCGGGCCGTCGACGAGCTCGACTCGGGCGAGATCTACATCAACCGCACGCTCGGCGAGTCCGTCCACGCCCACCACACCGGCTACAAGGAGTCGGGCATCGGCGGCGAGGACGGGAAGTGGGGCCTGCTGCGCTACACGCAGGTCAAGACCGCCTACCACCACCATGGCTGAGCGGCCGCGCGCGCTGCAGCTCGACCCGGCCGACAACGTGGCCGTCGCGGTCGTGCCGCTCGAGGCCGGCGACGTCGTGCTCGACGTGCCGGTGCGCGAGGCCATCCGCTTCGGCCACAAGCTCGCGCTGCGCGACATCGCCGCGGGCGAGCCGATCCTCAAGTACCACGAGGTGATCGGGCGGGCGAGCCGCGACATCGCGGCCGGGACCCACGTGCACGTCCACAACGTCGTCAGCGCCCGCCTGCCCGGCCCCGAGCAGGAGGCGGCGGCGTGACCGGCCGCCGCCGCCCGGACGGCCGCTACGGCGTGCGCGACCACGTCCTCGTGCTGCCGTCGGTCGTGTGCTCGACCAACGCGGCCGAGACGATCGCGCGCGAGAGCGGGGCCGTCCACATCACCCACCAGCACGGCTGCCTGCACGTCGGCGACGACCTGCGCCACACCGAGGGCGCGCTCATCGGCACCGCCACGAACCCCAACGTCGGCGCGGTGGTCGTCGTCAGCCTCGGCTGCGAGACGATCCAGGGCCGCCGGCTGGCCCGTCGCATCGAGGACGCCGGCCAGCGTGTCGCGTTCGTCGGCATCCAGGCCGAGGGCGGGACCGAGCGCGCCGTGGCGGCCGGGCGCGACGCGGTCGCCGAGTTCCGCGAGCTGCTGGACGCCGCCCCGGCCGAGCCGCTTCCCGACGACGCCGTCGTCGTCGGCCTCGACCGCCCCGACGACGCGCTGCGCGCCGCCCTCGAGGCCCGCGGGTGGCAGGTCGTCGACGCCCCCGAGGGCCTGTCGGCCGCCGAGTCGCACGTCGCGCTGGCCGGCGCCGGCGCGCAGGTCATCGTCTCGCTGCGCGGCGCCGGCGAGGCGCCGCTGGGCTTCGCGGTCTGCCCGGTCGTCGCCGTCGGCCGCGACCCGGCGATGTACGCGGCGCTGCACGACGACTTCGACCTCGGGGAGGCCGGCGTCGACGAGGTGGTCGCGCGCGTGGAGGCGACGCTCGCCGGCGAGCCGACCGCGTCGGAGCGCCGCGGCGCGCGGGACTTCGTGCTGCACCGGCTGGCGGTGACGATGTGACCGAGCTGACCGGATACCGCCGCGCGAACGGGACGTGGGGGGTGCGCAACCACCTGCTGGTCCTCCCGGCGCGCACCGCCGCCAACCGCGCGGCCGAGGAGATCGCCGACGCCGTCGAGGGCGCCGTCTCCGTCACGCACGAGTGGGAGGGCCTGCCCGGCGACCCCGACGCCGGCCTCGTCGCGCGCACCCTGACCGGCTTCGCCGCCAACCCGAACGTCGGCGCCGTCCTGCTCGTCGGCATCGACGACGGCGACCGGCCGCTGGCGCGCGCGATCGCCGGCCGCGGCCAGACCGTGCACCTGCTGGCGATGGCCGAGCACGGCGGGACCGCCGGCGCCGTCGCCGCGGGCGTCGGGATCGCCGAGCGCCTGGCCACGTCGATCGCCGGCTGGGAGCGCGAGCCGATGCCGCTCTCGGCGCTCGCGGTCGGGCTGGAGTGCGGCGGGTCCGACGCGCTGTCGGGCATCACCGCCAACCCGGCCCTGGGCATCGCCAGCGACCGCCTCGTCGCGGCCGGCGCCACGACGATGCTGTCGGAGGTGCCCGAGCTCGTCGGGGCCGAGGAGATCCTCGCCGCGCGCGCGATCAACGACGACGTCGCGAGGCGCATGGTCGCCGTCGTGCACGACTTCGAGCGCTCGGTCGAGGCGCTCGGCGTCGACATCCGCGGCGCCCAGCCCACGCCCGGGAACATCGACGGCGGGCTGACGACGATCGAGGAGAAGTCGCTCGGCGCCGCCAAGAAGGCCGGCAACGCGCCGCTCACCGGGGTCGTCGACTTCGCGGAGCCGCCGACGATCCCCGGCCTCTACGTCATGGACACGCCCGGCCACGACATCGAGCAGATGGTCGGCCTGGTCGCCGGCGGCTGCCAGGTCGTCGCGTTCACCACCGGCCGCGGCACCCCGACCGGCTCGGCGATCGCGCCCTGCCTGAAGATCTCGACGAACACCGCGATCTTCGAGCGCATGGAGGGCGACATCGACCTCGACGCGGGGGCGATCCTCACGGGCGAGGAGACGCTGCAGTCGATGGGCGACCGCATCCACGACGCGATCCTCGAGGTCGCCGCGGGCGCGCCGACGTGCTCGGAGCGCCGGGGCAACCGCGAGTTCGCGATCCGCCGGACCCACTACTGAGAGGAGCACGACCGCACATGGCCGACGACGCGATCGAGCGGCGGCTGCGCCGCCTGGAGGACCTCGAGGAGATCCGCCGGCTGTTCCAGGCCTACCAGCGGGCGCTGGACGCCAAGGACTTCCGCGCCTACGCCTCGCTGTTCGCGCGCGACGGCCGGTTCGTCGCCGGCGACATGGTCGCCACCGGCCCCGACGAGATCTACGAGCTCGTCGCGGGGATGCCGGCGACCGGCCTGCTCACCGAGCAGGGCGGCGACGACTTCCACCTGGTCAGCAACGTCGACATCGAGGTCGACGGGGACCGCGCCACCGCGACGAGCACGTGGAGCTACGTCGTGCGCAGCGCCGACGACACGCCGCACCTGGAGAAGCTGGGCCACTACGAGGACGAGCTCGTCCGCGAGGACGGCGTCTGGCGATTCGCCCGCCGCAAGGCCCCGACGGACGTGCCGCGGGTCTGATGGCGGTCGCTCTCGGCCGCATCGGCGTCTGGAGCAACCGGCTCCGCTACCACGAGGACCGCGGGGCGGTCGCCGACGCGGCCGCGGAGCTCGACGCGCTCGGCTACGGGGCGCTGTGGCTGCCCGACGTCGGCGGCGACGTGTTCGGCGACGTCGAGCACGTGCTCGACGCGACGGAGCGCTGCGCGGTCGCGACCGGGATCCTCAACATCTGGATGCACGACGCCGGCACGGTCGCCGCCGGCACCGCGCGGCTGGCCGAGCGCCACCCGGACCGCTTCCTGCTCGGCCTCGGGGCCAGCCACGCGGCGGTCGTCGACGCCGCCGAGCCGGGCCGCTACGCGCGCCCGTACTCGGCGATGGTCGCCTACCTCGACGCGCTCGACGCCGCGTCGCCGGCGGTCGCGCCCGGCGACCGGATCCTGGCCGCGCTGCGCCCGCGGATGCTCGCGCTCTCGCGCGACCGCGCGGCCGGCGCGCACCCGTACCTCGTGCCCGTCGAGCACACCCGCCGCGCCCGCGAGCTGCTGGGCCCCGGCCGGCTGCTGGCGCCGGAGCTCGGCGTGCTGCTCGATCCCGACGACGGCCTCGCGCGCGCCCGCGAGCACGTCGCCGACTACCTGCAGCTCCCCAACTACGTGCGCAACCTGCGCCACCTCGGGTACGGCGACGCCGACCTGAGCGGGACGGGGAGCGACCGACTCGTTCGCGACCTGGTCGCCTGGGGCGACGAGGACGCGATCGCGGCGCGAGTCCGCGAGCACCTGGACGCGGGGGCCGATCACGTCTGCGTCCAGGTGCTCGGCGCCGCCGAGCCGCTGCCGCGCGAGACGTGGCGCCGGCTGGCCGCCGCGCTGCTGTAGCCGCCCGGCGGCGGCTACGCGTCCCAGACCGCGTCGAGGCGGACCGGCCCGCGGAACACCCAGCCGCGCACCTCCGGCGGGCGGTCGAGGTCCAGGCGCAGGCCGGGCAGGCGCTCGCGCAGCAGCGGCAGCGCGACGCGGCCGATCTGCAGCCGCGCCATCCACACGCCCAGGCAGAAGTGGTGCCCGACGCCGAAGGCCATGTTGCGCGTCTTGGGGCGGGTCACGTCGAAGACGTCGGGGCGCTCCCAGTGGCGCTCGTCGCGGTTGGCCGAGGCGACGACGAGCGCCAGCCGCGCGCCCGGCTCCAGCCGGGTGCCGCCGAGCTCGGTCGGCTCGGCGACCTGGCGCGGGAAGACGGCCAGCGGCGAGCCCCAGCGCAGGATCTCCTCGGTGGCGGCCGGCCAGCGCTCGGGCTCGCGCTCGAGCAGCGCGTACTGGTCCGGGTTGGCCAGCAGCGCCCAGGCGCCCAGGCCGATCCCGTCGCGCGGCTCGTTCAGGCCGCCGCCGATCAGCAGCTTCACGTTCGCGCGGATCTCGTCGTCGTCGAGCGGCCGCCCGTCGCCGTCGGCGTGCGCGAGCGCGCTGATCACCGACCGGTCGGGCGTCTCGCGCACGCGCGCGACCGCCGTGGCGACCGCGGCGTCGATCTCGCGGGCGGCGCGCTCGCTGCGCGCCCACACCTCGGGGTCGTCGGCGTAGTTGCCGGTGCCGTCCATCAGCGCCTGCGACCAGAACTGCATCTGGTCGTCGCCGGCGTCCTCGAAGCCCAGCAGCGCGGCCAGGCAGCGGGCGGTGAACGGGCCGGCGAACTCGCCCATCAGGTCGGCCGCGCCGCGCTCGGCGAAGCCGTCGATCAGCTCGAGCGCGATGTCGCGGAACAGGGGCGCCCAGTGCTCGTCGATCGCGGTGGGCCGCAGCGGGTCCTGCGCGGCGCGGCGCAGGCGCTTGTGCTCGGCGCCGTCGTGGCGCAGCATCGTGCGGCCCATCACGCGCGTCTGCAGCGAGCCCTCCTCGCGGGCGGTGAAGGCGCTGCCGGTCTCCACGGCGACGACGTCGTCCCAGCGGGTGACCACCCAGCGGTCGAGCGCCTCGACCCAGACGACGCCCTGCTCGCGCAGGCGCCGGTACGTGGGGTAGGGGTTGCGGTCGAGCTCCGCCAGCGACACCGACCCGCCGTCGTGCGGCCCGTCGCCGCGAGGGTTCGCGTTGCTCATCGCGGCGAATCATATAGGAGATCACTACAGGACCTCGAATCGGAGACTTTGCGTCGATCCGAGTCCCCAGATATCGTTTCCCGCCATGGCGATGTCCAGATGAGCAGCAAGCAGGAGCGGGTGTACGAGGTCCTGCGGCGACGGATCCTCGACGGGACCTATCCCCCCGGATATCGCCTGGTGATCGACGCGATCGGTCAGGAGCTCAACGTCAGCCCGATGCCGGTCCGCGAGGCGATCCGCCGCCTCGAGGCCGAGCACTGGGTGGCCTACCAGCGCCACGCCGGCGCCCGCGTGGCGCCGCGCGACGCGGAGTCGTGGGCGGAGGCGATCGAGGCGCTGGGGCTGCTCGAGGGCTTCGTCACCGCGCGCGCCGCGCCGTTCGTCACCGCGGAGGACCTCGCGCGCATGCGCGAGATCGACGAGCTGATGCTCGAGGACGTCGAGGCGCTCGACGTGCTCGCGCTGACCGAGCACAACGAGGCGTTCCACCGCGTGCTGTGGGACCGCTGCCCCAACCGCATCCTGCGCCGCGAGGTCGAGCTGGCCGCGCAGCGCCTCACCGCGATGCGCTCCACCATCTACTTCCCGATGGCCGGCCGCGGGCGCGCGTCGATCGAGGAGCACGCGGAGCTGATCGCCATGCTCGAGGCGCAGGCGCCGGCCGAGGAGCTGGAGCGCTTCGCGCGCGAGCATCGTCTGAAGACCATCACGTCGGTCCGCCGACCGACATCGTCGGTCAACTGACGATATCCGTGTCGGAAGTCCTATAGGATCCTCGCGTCCGTGTCCCCGGAACGAGGAGGGCCGTCGTGGGACGGAACCTGCACATCGTCTTCAGCCACCCCGGTGACGGGGTCAGCGACGAGGAGTTCGATCGCTGGTACGACGAGCACCTCGACGAGATCCTGGCGATGCCCGGGTTCCACGCCGCCCAGCGCTACCGCCTCCAGCCCGAGGTGGAGGCCGAGGGGGTCGTGTTCCCGTTCCGCACGCTGGTCGTCTACGAGGTCGACGACGACACCGAGGCGCTGATGGCCGCCATGCGGCAGGCCAACCTCGACAGCGCCGACAGCTACGAGGACCGCAAGGCCGCCGGCGACGACGGCCCGCCCCTGCCCGAGTGGTGGTCGCAGGTCCGCTTCGCCTCGTTCAACTGCATCGCCGTGGGCGAGCGCCACGTCGCCTGACGGATCCGGTGCTGCGGTCCTGCAGCGGTTCCGACTTGCATATCAAGATGAAAAACCGTATAGGATGTTGCCACGTGATTCGCGCGGCCCCGGGCCGCAGGATGGAGGAGAGAGCGCAAGTGGTCGACACCGTGGCGGTCGCGCCGTGAGCACCGCACGCACAGAGCAGTCCAGCGGCGGCTCGGGTGTCGCCGAGGCTTCGGCCGCGCCGCTGCTGCGGGTCACCAACGTGGCGAAGGCCTTCGGCCCCACGCAGGCGGTCCGCGACGCGTCGTTCGAGCTGCGCCGCGGCGAGGTCCTCGCGCTCGTCGGCGAGAACGGCTGCGGCAAGTCGACGATGGTCAAGATCCTCAGCGGCGTCCACCAGCCCGACGCCGGCACGATCGAGCTCGACGGCGAGGCCGTCGGCCCGATGGCGACGCCGCACCAGGCCCAGCAGCGCGGGATCTTCACGGTCTTCCAGGAGGTCCTCGTCGCCGAGACCTGCTCGGTCCTCGACAACGTCTGGCTCGGCGTCGACGCCACGTGGCGCACGCGCGTGCCGATGCGCGAGAAGCGCGCCCGCGCCCGCGAGACGCTCACCCGCCTGCTCGGCCGCGAGATCGACCTCGGCACCGCCGTCGAGGAGCTGTCGCTGTCGGACCGCCAGGCCTGCGGCATCGTGCGCGCCCTGCTGCGCGATCCCAAGGTGCTGATCCTCGACGAGGCCACCTCCGCGCTCGACGTCGCCACGCGCGACCGCCTGTTCGAGATGGTCGGCGAGCTCTCGCGCCAGGGCGTCGGCGTCATCTTCATCACGCACCGCATGGACGAGATCGAGCGCATCGGCGACCGCATCACGGTCATGCGCTCGGGCGTCACGGTCGGCGAGCTCGACCGCGGGCACTGGACGAGCCGCCAGCTCGTGCAGCTCATGACCGGCTCCGACGCGCTCGGCAGCGAGGAGAGCGAGCGCCTGGCGCCGATCGAGAGCCGCCGCGGCGACGTCGTCCTCAGCGTCCGCGGCCTGAAGCTGCGGCCCGACGGCCGCCCGATCGACCTCGAGGTGCGCGCCGGCGAGCTCATCGGCCTCGCCGGCCTGGAGGGCCACGGCGGGAACACGTTCCTCGAGGCGCTGCGCGGCGGCGTCGTCACCGAGGGCGAGGTCGTCCGCCACGTCCAGGGGCGCGAGGCCGTCATCAAGTCGCCCGCCGACGCCGCGGACAACGACATCGCCTACGTGCCGCGCGAGCGCCGCCTCGACGCGATCTTCAGCTGGATGTCGATCCGCGAGAACTTCGCGCTGCCGACGGCGCAGCGCGACTCGCGCTTCGGCTTCCTGTCGCTCAGCTCCGCGCGACGCCGGCTGGCCGCCTACAAGGAGCGCCTCGGCATCGTGCTCGGCTCGCCCGAGGACTCGATCATGACGCTCTCGGGCGGCAACCAGCAGAAGGTGATCATCGCCCGCTGGCTGGCCTACGGCCCGCGGGTCCTGCTGCTCAACGACCCCACACGCGGGATCGACATCGGCGCCAAGAAGGACCTGTACGCGCTGTTCGGCGCGCTGGCCGCCGAGGGCCTCGCCGTCGTGATGCTGTCGACCGAGCTCGACGAGCACGTCGAGCTGATGGACCGCGTCCTGGTGTTCCGCGAGCACGAGCTGTTCCGCGAGTTCGAGCGCAGCGAGGTCACGCGCGAGCGCCTCGTCGCGGCGTTCTTCGGCGAGGAGAGCGAGGACTGAGATGACCGATCTGTCGATGCAGCCCGCGCTCGAGCCGACGTCGGGCGTCGGGAGCCAGGCCGCCGACGCGCGCACGCTCAAGCAGCGGCTCACCTACCTGGCCCAGCACCACAGCTATGCCTTCGCCGCCATCCTGATGGTCGTCCTGCTGGTGGTCACGCTGCTGCGCGACGGCCAGTTCAGCGTCGCCGACCAGCTCGGCATCGCGGCGCCGATGATCCTGGCCGCGATGGCCAGCGCCCCGTCGATCATCGGGCGCGGCTTCGACCTGTCGATCTCGCCGCTGCTGGTCTTCTGCGGCGCGATCTACGTCGTGTGGCTGGCGCCGCACGGCCTCGGCGGCGCGATCGCCGTGCCGATCGTCCTCGGCGTCGGCACGCTCGCCGGCCTCGCCACCGGCCTGATCATCACGCTGCTGCGCATCCAGCCGGTCGTCGTGACGCTCGGCATGTACTTCGCGCTGCAGGGCGTCAACCTGCTCGTCGCGCCCAACCCCACGTCGGTCGAGGGCCAGGACCTGTGGGTCTACCACCTCGCCGGCATGGTCGGGCCGATCCCGGGCGCCGTCTTCACGATCGGCATCCCGCTGGCGATCTGGTACGGCCTCAAGCGCGTCCCGTTCCGCGGCCTGCTGTACGCGGTGGGCTCCAACGACGCGACCGCCTTCTCCAGCGGCGTGAACGTCACCGCGGTGCGCGTCGGCAGCTACGCGCTCGGCGGCCTGTTCTGCGGCTTCGGCGGCCTCGCGCTGACCGCGCTCGTGCGGTCCACGAACGCGTCGACGTCGACGCAGTACGCGCTGATCGCGATCGCGGCCGTGGTCCTCGGCGGCACCTCGCTGGCCGGCGGCCGCGGCGGCCTCATCGGCCCGGCGTTCGGCGCCTTCTCGATCTACCTGCTGCAGAACCTGCTCTCGAGCTTCGAGGTCAACCCGGCCTGGCTGCAGATCGTCTACGGCGCCATCCTCATCCTGGCCGTGATCATCCAGGGCGCGCTCGTGCCCGAGGCCGGCATCGGCGGCCTGCGCGCACGGCGGATGCCCGTCCTGCACCGGCGCAGGCGCCGGCGCGACGCGCTCGAGCTGTCCTCGATGGACGTCGCGCCCGTGGGCGAGGCCGACCCGGCCGTGGCCGTGGCCGCGGCGGCGACGGGCGCCCGCCGCTCGCAGCCCGAGTCCGGGGCGCTCGGCCAGGTGTGGGCGCGGCTGGGGAAGATCCAGGAGCGCTTCCCGCTGATCCAGGTCGTCGCGCTGGTCGTCGTCTTCGTCTTC
>Ga0180222_1001525_pt1 | contig 23474 bp, 19 predicted proteins | sample eDN5th37CKraftOP_FD_151336 | JGI IMG/M metagenome (GOLD analysis project Ga0180222, IMG submission 151336) | Enriched Organic Plus compost microbial communities from Emeryville, California, USA - eDNA 5th pass 37_C Kraft OP (version 2) (version 2) ... | reverse complement strand
CATCCCGAACAGGACAGTGAAACGCCTTCGCGCCGATGATAGTGCACATCCGTGTGTGAAAGTAGGTCATCGTCAGGCTCTTATCCCCAAAACCCCAGTGAGCTCCCCTCACTGGGGTTTTGCTTTTGAGACGAACGGAAAATGCCACCCCGCGTCGCGACCCCGCCACATCGCGGTAATACGGTCTCTCGCCAGGCCCGGCCATGTGTCTTTGTGCGGTAAGATTGACTAAATCTATTCGATGGAGCGGCTATCGTGAGCGATCCCCAGACTTCCCTGCCCGGCAATTCACCCGATTTGCGCACGTTGACCCATGTAGCCTACGGCCTGTATGCGCTGGGTTTTCTCACGGGTGGCTTCCTTGGCATCGCCACGCTGGCGGCGGTGGTGCTGATGTATGTCAAGCGTGCCGATACGGCGGGCACCATGTATGCCGCGCACTTCGACTGGCTGTTGCGCACCTTCTGGTGGGCGCTGCTGTGGCTGGCCATCAGCGCGATCGCCACGCTGATTTTCATCGGCTGGATCGGCCTGGCTGCTACCGTGGTGTGGGTGCTGTACCGCCTGATCAAGGGCTGGCTGGCCCTGTTGGAAGGGTCCGCGCCTACATCCTATGCCTGAAGGCTACGCCATATGAAAAACGGCTGACCATGGGTCAGCCGTTTCTGTTTTGGGAGTCCGCCAGGCGGGTGCGTCGCGCCGGCCGGGATGCACAGGGCGGCAGGGGTTCTCGGAGGAAAACAGGCTTGCGGGCCTGGAGAAGCGGCCCTGGCGCGCGCGTCGGGCGGGAGGCAGGGACGTACCAGGTACGCCCTTTGCCGGCTTACTTCAGATGGGCGTTGACCAGCTTGGTCAGTTCGAACATCGTGACCTGGTCTTTGCCGAAGATCGGACGCAGCTTGGCATCGGCGTTGATGTTGCGCTTGTTGCTGGCATCTTGCAGGTTGTGTTTCTTGATGTATTCCCAGATCTTTTTGGTGACCTCGGTGCGCGGCACGGCTTCGGAGCCGATGACGGCGGCCAGCTCTGCGCTGGGGGTCAGCGGCTTCATGAATGCGGCGTTCGGCTTGCGTGCGGTCGCGGGTTTGGAGGTTGTAGCCATAATGCGGCGCTCCTTCTCTGGCTGTTGGAAAAATTGTCCTGCGGGCGGAGCATAACGTGTCTCCCAGCCAAAGACAAAGCCATTTATGCTCTGTAGCAACTAAAATGGGGACTTGGACACCCCACTACCAAGGTGTGTAACGTCTCATGTACGCCAGATCCGCGCTCGAATCCATCCGCCTCTTTCACGACGAATTGACTGCCATTCGGCGCGATTTGCACGCCCATCCGGAACTCGGTTTCGAAGAGGTCCGCACGTCCGGCATCGTGGCCGGCGCGCTGGAAGCACTGGGCCTGGAAGTGCACCGGGGCATCGGCAAGACGGGCGTGGTGGGCGTGATACGCGGGCGCCGCTGCGACAGCGGACGCATGATCGGCTTGCGCGCCGACATGGATGCATTGCCCATGACCGAAGACAACGATTTCGCCTACAAGTCGAGCAAGCCGGGCCTGATGCACGGCTGCGGGCACGACGGCCATACGGCGATCCTGCTCGGCGCGGCGCGCTACCTGGCGCAGACGCGCAACTTCGATGGCACCGCGGTGTTGATCTTCCAACCCGCCGAAGAAGGCCGGGGCGGCGCCAAGGCAATGATCGAGGACGGCTTGTTCGATACGTTCCCGTGCGATGCCATTTACGCGCTTCACAACTGGCCGGGCCTCAAGCCGGGCACCATCGGCATCAATCCCGGCCCCATGATGGCGGCCGCCGACCGCTTCGAAATCACCATCACCGGGCGCGGCGGCCACGGCGCGCATCCGTACCAGACCATCGATCCCGTGACCATTGCCGGCCATGTCATCACGGCGCTGCAGACCATCGTGTCGCGCAATGTGAATCCGCTCGATTCGGCGGTGCTGTCGATCGGCTCGCTGCAGGCCGGGCACCCGGGCGCCATGAGCGTGATCCCGCGCGAGGCCAAGATGGTCGGCACGGTGCGCACATTCCGCAAGTCGGTGCAGGAAATGGTGGAAACGCGCATGCGCGAACTGGTCGGCGCGGTGGCGGGCGGCTTCGGGGCCACCGCGGAGATCGAGTACCAGCGCATTTATCCCGCCACCCTGAATACGCCGCAGCACGCCGACTTGGTGGCCGACATCGCCACCGACATGGTCGGCAAGGAAAACGTGGTGCGCGACCTGACCCCCTCGATGGGCTCGGAGGATTTTTCGTTCATGCTGCAAACGCGGCCGGGCGCGTATTTCCGGTTGGGGCAGGGCGGCGCCGAGTCGGGCTGCCTGTTGCATAATTCCCGTTTCGACTTCAATGATGCCGTGATTCCGCTGGGCAGCGCGATGTTCTGCGCCCTGGCCGAGCGCGGCATGCCTCTGGCCGATTGAGCCGCCATCCCTCGCTTTCATGTCCTCTCAGAACGCTACGCAACTGACCATCGCCCGCCCCGACGACTGGCACCTGCACCTGCGCGACGGCGCCGCGCTGCAGGCCGTGGTGGGTGACACGGCGCGCCAATTCGCGCGCGCCATCATCATGCCGAACCTGCGGCCGCCGGTGACCACCACCGAGCAGGCGCTGGCCTATCGCCAGCGCATCGATGACGCGCTGCGCCGCCAGGGCGATGCGGTGGATTTCACGCCCTTGATGACGCTGTACCTGACCGACAACACGCCGGCCGAGGAAATCGTGCGGGCCCATGCGTCGGGCCAGGTCTACGCCGTGAAGCTGTATCCGGCGGGAGCCACCACCAATTCGGACGCCGGCGTGACCGACCTGCTGGGCAAGTGCGGCAAGGCCCTGCAGGCCCTGGAACGTTGCGGCATGCCCTTGCTGGTGCATGGCGAGGTGACCGATCCGGACATCGACGTGTTCGACCGCGAAGCGGTATTCATCGAGCGCGTCATGCAGCCGCTGCGCCGCGCCTACCCGGGCCTGAAAGTCGTGTTCGAGCACATCACCACCAAGGATGGCGCCGAGTACGTGCGCGATGCCGAAGGGCCCATCGGCGCCACCATTACGCCGCAGCACCTGCTGTACAACCGCAATGCCATTTTTACGGGCGGGGTGCGGCCGCATTGGTATTGTCTGCCCATTCTCAAGCGCGAAGTGCACCGGCAGGCGCTGGTCGAGGCCGCCACCAGCGGCAGCCCGCGCTTCTTCCTGGGCACCGACAGCGCGCCGCATGCGCGCGGACTGAAGGAGCATGCCTGCGGCTGCGCGGGATGCTATACCGCGCTGCATGCCATGGAGCTGTACGCCACCGCTTTCGAGCGGGCCGGGCGGCTGGACCGGCTGGAGGGCTTCGCCAGTTTCCATGGCCCGGACTTCTACGGCCTGCCGCGCAACGCCGGCACGCTGACGCTGCGGCGCGAGGCCTATGTGATCCCGGACGAAGTGCCGTTCGGCGAGACCTCGCTGGTGCCGCTGGCGGCCGGCGAATCGCTGGAGTGGCGGGTGGTGTGACCCCGGCCGCCGCGGCGCTCAGGTATTCGCGCGGCGGCTTTCCAGCAGTTCCCAGCGCGCGAACTTTTCTTCCAGTTCGGCTTCCAGCGTGGCCAGCTCGGCATTGATGCGTTCGACTTCCTCCGGCGCGTCGCGATACAGGCTGCCGTCGGCCAGCCGTGCCGACAGGGCTTCCTGCCGCGCTTCGATGTCGGCGATTGCCTCGGGCAGTGCTTCGAGTTCGCGCAGTTCCCAGGCGCTGAGCCGGGCCGGCCGCGCCGGGCGCACGCGCGGCGCCGCCGTCGTGGTTTCGGGCGGCGCCGCGGCCGGCCGGGCGGGCCGGGCCGGCTGCGGCGGCGCGGGACGCTGGGCCACCCATTCATCGTAGCCGCCGACATAGTCGCGCCAGCGTCCGTCGCCTTCGCTGGCGATGGTCTGGGTGACGACGTTGTTCAGGAAGGCGCGGTCGTGGCTGACCAGCAGCACGGTGCCGGCGTATTCCTGCAGCAGTTCTTCGAGCAGTTCTAGAGTTTCGATATCGAGGTCGTTGGTCGGTTCGTCGAGCACCAGCACGTTGGCGGGCCGCGCGAACAACCGGGCCAGCAGCAGGCGGGCGCGCTCGCCGCCCGACAGGCTGCGCACGGGCGAGCCGGCGCGCGCCGGCGAGAACAGGAAGTCGCCCAGGTAGCTCATGACGTGCTTGCGCGCGCCGCCGATTTCGACCCATTCGCTGCCGGGGCTGATGACGTCGGCGAGCGTGGCGTCCTCGTCGAGCTGGGCGCGCATCTGGTCGAAATAAGCGACCGCGACATTGGTGCCCAGGCGGGTCGAACCGTTGTCGGGCGCGAGCTCGCCGAGAATCAGCTTGAGCAGCGTGGTCTTGCCGGCGCCGTTGGGGCCGACGATGCCGATGCGGTCGCCGCGCAGGATGGTGGTGCTGTAGTCGCGCACTACCACCTTGTCGCCGAACGCCTTGTCGACATGCTTCAGTTCGGCTACGAGCTTGCCCGAGCGCTGCCCTTCGGCCAGCGCCAGGCTGACATTGCCCATGCGCTCGCGGCGCTCGGCGCGCTCGACGCGCAGGCGCTCGAGCCGCCGGACCCGGCCTTCGTTGCGGGTGCGGCGCGCCTCGATGCCTTTGCGGATCCAGACTTCTTCCTGGGCCAGCAGTTTGTCGAAGCGTTCCTGTTCGAGGCGCTCGGATTCCAGCCACTGGGCCTTGCGCTCTTGCCATTGCGAGAAATTGCCGGGGAAGCTGAGCAACCGGCCGCGGTCGAGTTCGACGATGCGGGTGGCCACCGCGTCGAGGAAACGGCGGTCGTGGGTGATGATGACCGCGGCGCCTTTCCAGTTGCGCAACAACTCTTCGAGCCAGGCAATGCCGTCGAAGTCCAGGTGGTTGGTGGGCTCGTCCAGCAGCAGCAGGTCGGGTTCGTCGACCAGCGCGCGCGCCAGCGCCACGCGCTTGCGGGTGCCGCCGGACAGGCCCGCGAGCGGCGCGTCGGCCGGCAGGCCGAGGCGCTCGAGCGCGGCCCGGACGCGCGCCGGGCGCTGCCAGTCTTCGTGGTCGTCGCCGATGGCGTGCACGACATCGAATACGGTGGCCCCGTCGTCCAGGACCGGCTCCTGTTCGACGGTGGCCACGCGCAGGCCGGAGGCGCGCGCGACCTCGCCGTCGTCCGGTTGGGCGCGGCCATCGAGCAGGCGCAACAGCGACGACTTGCCGGCGCCGTTGCGGCCGATCAGGCCGATGCGCTCGCCGGCCTGGATGGTGAAGTCGGCGTGGTCGAGCAGCGCGTGGTGGCCGTAGGCCAGTTGGACGCCGGTGAGGGTAATGAGGGTTGCCAAAGCCATGAGAAAAAGTTGCCGGATGCGGAGCAGCCCGTATTGTCGCAGGAAGCGTGCCGGCCGCCGGCTGTACTAAAATGGGCGGGCAAGACAGGTCGGGCAATCGCGGCGGGTGCGAATCCGTCGAGGAAGGTCCGGACTCCACAGGGCAGGATAGCGGCTAACGGCCGTCCGGCCGCGCCGCGGGGCTTGTCCCGTCGGCGCGGGCGAGGAACAGGGCCACAGAGACGAGTCTGCGGGGCGGGCGCGCCAGGCGCGCACCGGCACGGCCATCTCCGTGCCGCGCCGTCCGTCATGGGCGGCGGCATCGCAGGGTGAAACGCGGCAACCTCTATCCGGAGCAACACCAAATAGGCATGCGTGGACCCACGGGTCCGAAGGGCGGCTCGTCCAAGCATGCGGGTAGGTGGCTACAGCGGTCCAGCAATGGCCCGCGCAGAGGAATGATTGCCCGCCGGGGCGACCCGGCGTACAGAATCCGGCCTATAGACCTGTCTTGCCGCTGAATCCGGGCCGCCAGGCCGGTCTCGCTCGCGCGGGGCCGAACGTAAAACAATGAAAGCACGCCCGATCCAGGCCATTGCTGAAGAAGGACTTTTAATTGTTACTGCAACCCCCTGATTTATCAGGGGGTTTTTGTTTTGGGAAATCTCGAAAGTCTCCTAAGTCCTTGTTGTGATTGAAAAAATTGCAACCACGCGCTTGACCGGGTTTGTCCATTACCGTAGAGTGGGAAAAAGTAGGAATTTGTGCAATTAAGTGGGGTTACTGTGGTGTTCCAGGGAAGCAGCGCGCTGACGCTCGATGCCAAGGGACGGATCTCGATTCCGACCCGGTATCGTGACGCGCTCGTCGCGCAGGCCGAAGGCCGGCTGACCCTGACCCGCCACCCTGACGGCTGTCTGCTGGTGTACCCGCGGCAAGAATGGGAAAAGAAGCGCGAGCAGATCGCCGCGTTCCCGATGTCCGCGCGCGCGCTCCAGCGGCTGCTGCTGGGCAACGCCCAGGACGTCGAGCTCGACGGCTCTGGTCGCGTGCTGATCGCGCCCGAACTGCGCAACGCTTCCGGTATGACGCGCGATGTGATGCTGCTCGGTATGGGCGCGCACTTCGAGCTCTGGGATGCCGCTTCCCTGGCCCGCCGCGAGGCGGAAGACCTGGCTCAGGGGATGCCGGACGTGTTGAACCAGTTTTCGTTCTGAAACCGCGTATGGAATTCGAACATCGGCCCGTGTTGCTGGAGCCGACGGTGGATGCGTTGCTGCTGGCCGGTTTCGGCGGCAAGGGCGCGGCACGGTCGGGCCGGCAGGACGACGCGCAGGCCGGCGAACGGGCGCAGCGCGGGGTGTTCGTCGATGGCACATTCGGGCGCGGCGGGCACAGCCGGGAACTGCTGCGCCGCCTGGGCGGGCAGGCCAGGCTGGTGGTGTTCGACAAGGATCCCCAGGCGATCGCCGTGGCCACGGAACTGGCCGCGGATGATCCCCGGGTGACGGTGGTACATGGCGGCTTCGGCGCCATGCAGGAAGCATTGGCGGCGCGCGGCATCGGGGCCGTCGATGGGGTGATGCTGGATCTGGGCGTTTCGTCGCCCCAGTTGGATGATGCCGGGCGGGGGTTTTCGTTCATGCGCGAAGGCCCGCTCGACATGCGGATGGATACGACCCGCGGCCCCACGGTAGCGGATTGGCTGGCGCAAGCCAGCGTGGATGAAATGCGGGAGGTCATAGCGGATTATGGCGAAGAACGGTTTGCTTTTCAGGTTGCAAAGGCGATTGCTGCTCGCCGCGCAACACGGCCGCTGCGCACCACGCTCGAGCTTGCCGAGTGCGTCGCCAGCGCCGTCCGCACGCGCGAAAAGGGGCAGCATCCGGCCACACGCACCTTTCAAGCTTTACGGATTTACATCAATCGGGAACTCGAAGAGCTCGCGCGCGCCCTCGCGGCAGCTCTAGAGCTGCTCGCCCCGGGGGGGAGGTTGGCGGTGATCAGCTTTCATTCGCTTGAGGACCGCATGGTCAAGCAGTGCATTGCGGCGGCGGCCAGGCCGGCGGCCGCCCATGCGCGCCTGCCCCTGCGCGAAAGCGAAATGCCGCAACCCCTGGTGCGCTCGCTGGGCCGGGTGCTGGCCGACGAGGCGGAAATCGCCGGCAATGCGCGCGCCCGTTCGGCGGTGCTGCGCGTGGCCGAGCGCACTGCCACGCCGTTCGGCGCCGAGGGCGCCGCGGCCTTCGTGCCGGATGTCCACATGCCCGGCGAGGGCGGTACCGGCCGGCGCGCCGCCAAGCGGAGGCCGCACTGATGGGACGCACCAGCCTGCTCCTGGCGGTCTTGCTGATGCTGTCGGCCATCTCGCTGGTCACCAGCCGCTATCACTCTCGCCAGTTGTTCATCGAACTGGACCGTAGCAACGCCCAGGCCCGCTCGCTGGATACCGACTGGCGCCGGCTGCAGCTCGAGCGCGCCGAGCTGGCGCGCAATGCCCGTATCGACCGCGCGGCGCGGGAGGATCTGAAAATGATCCCCATCGTGCCCGACCGCACTCTCTATTTGAACCAGCCGCCCATTCCCGGCGCCGGAGGCACGCAATGAAGCGCGTGCCGTTTTTCGACAATCCCGTGCTGCGCGGGCAGTTGCCGACCTGGCGCGCCCGCCTGGTGCTGATCATGTTGCTGGGCAGCTTCGTGGTGCTGGCCGGCCGCGCCCTGTACCTGCAGGGGCTGTCCACCGAGTTCCTGCAGCAGCAGGGCGAGCGGCGCTATGAGCGCACGCTGACGCTGGCGGCCACGCGCGGCAAGATCCTCGACCGCAATGGCGTGGTGCTGGCTTCCAGCGTGCCGGCGCGCGCCATCTGGGCCATCCCCGAGGACGTCAAGCCGGCCACGGCGGCGCAATTGGCCGAGCTGGCCAAGCTGCTCGACACCTCGGTGGCCGACCTGCGCGGCCGCCTGGCCGATGAAGACCGCAATTTCGTCTACCTGAAGCGCCAGGTGCCGATGGAGCTGGCCGACCAGATCAAGCAGCTGGACGTGCCGGGTATTCACCAGCAGCCGGAAACGCGCCGCTACTATCCGGACGGCGAGGTCACCGCCCACCTGGTCGGATTCACCAATGTCGAGGACAAGGGCCAGGAAGGCATCGAGCTGGCGTTCGACGACCTGCTGTCGGGCCGTCCGGGCAGCCGCCGGGTCATCAAGGACCGCCTGGGCCGCGTGATCGAGGATGTGCAGGCGGTGACGCTGCCCGTCAATGGCCGCGACCTGCACCTGTCGATCGACGCGCGCCTGCAATACCTGGTGTACCGCGAACTGAACGACGCCATGGAGCGGCACCAGGCGGCCGCCGCCAGCGCCATCATCATGGACGTGCGCACCGGCGAGATCCTGGCCATGACCAGCTTGCCGACCTTCGATCCGAACCGTCGCGAGACCTTCCACGCGCCGAACCTGCGCAACCGGGCCATCACCGACACCTTCGAGCCGGGTTCGATCATGAAGCCGTTCACGGCGGCGCTGGCGCTGGACCTGGGCCGCATCAACGTCAACACGCAATTCGAGACTGGCAACGGCAGTTTCCGCTACCAGGGCAATACCATCCACGACGTCAGCCGCAATGGCACGATCAACGTGGCTGGCGTGCTGCGCCGTTCCAGCAATATCGGCATGACGCTGATCTCGGAAAAACTCGAGTCGCGCGAAATGTGGGAGCGCTTCACGGAGCTGGGCCTGGGCCGCGCGCCGGAACTCGGCTTTCCCGGCGCGGCGCCCGGCCGGCTGCGGCCGTGGGACCGCTGGCGCCTGATCGAAAAAGCGACCATGGCGTATGGCTATGGCCTGTCCGTGTCGCTGCTGCAGATGGCGCGCGCCTATACGGTGTTTGCCCGCGACGGCGCCATGGTGTCCCCTACGCTGGTCAAGCGCGACAGCGATCCCACCAGCGTCAAGGTATATAGCCCGCAGACCGCGCGGATGGTGCGCGCCATGCTGGAGGCCGCCGCCGGCCCCGACGGCGCCAAGGCGGCGCAGGTGCAGGGCTACCGGGTGGCCGGCAAGAGCGGCACCGCGCGCAAGATCATCGATGGCAAGTACAGCAAGCGCTACCGCAGTTCGTTCGTCGGTTTCGCGCCGGTGTCGGACCCGCGCATCGTGGTGGCGGTGTCCATCGACGATCCCAAGGCGGGCGGCTATTACGGCGGCGCGATCGCGGCGCCCGTGTTTTCGACCATCGTCGGCGGCAGCCTGCGCATGATGAGCGTGCAGCCCGACGCGCCGTTCGAATCGACCATCGTGGCGGGCGTGCAGGAGCAATCGCGATGAGCGCGCACCCCGCACTTTCCCTGGCGGCCGTCGATGCGCTGGCCTGGCTGCGCGCGCGCGTGCCGGCCGGCGCCGACCTGCGGCTGGATTCGCGCGAGGTGGCGGCGGGCGATGTGTTCGTCGCCTGCGAAGGCGGCGCCGCGGACGGGCGCCACTATATAAGCCAGGCATTCGCGCGCGGCGCCGCGGCCGTGCTGTGCGAGGCGCCGGCGCCGGCCGACGCCGCGGGCGATTCCCGGGTGCGCGAGGTCGCCGGCCTGCGCGGCCTGCTGGGGGAACTGGCCGACGACTGGTACGGGCATCCCTCGGCCGCCCTGAGCGTGGTGGCCGTCACCGGCACCAACGGCAAGACTTCCTGCGTCCAGTGGGTGGCGCAGGCGCTGAACCGCGCCGACAAGCCGTGCGGCAGCATCGGCACGCTGGGCGCGCTGTTGCCCGACGGCCGTTCGCTGGGCGGCGACCTGACCACTCCCGATGTGCTGACCGTGCACCGCCTGCTGGCGTACATGCTGGCCGAGGGCGCCCAGGCCGTGGCGCTGGAGGCTTCCTCCATCGGCCTGGAACAGGGGCGGCTGGACGGCGTGCGCATTGCCGTGGCCGGCTTCACCAACCTGACGCGCGACCATCTGGACTACCACGGCTCCATGGAACGCTATGAGCAGGCCAAGGCGCTGCTGTTCCAGTGGCCCGGCCTGGAGGCGGCCGTGGTCAACGCCGACGATGCCGCCGGCGAGCGCCTGCTGCGCGCCCTGCCGCGCGAGCTGGCGGTCGGCTATACGCAGCAGGACAGCCCGGCCGCGTTCCAGGCCCGCGACCTGCAGGCGACCGCCCACGGGCAAGTCTTCACGCTGGCCACGCCCGACGGCGAGGCGCAGATCGTCACCTCGCTGCTGGGCCGCCACAACGTCTCGAACCTGTTGTTGGTCGCGGGCGTGCTGTACAAGCTGGGGTGGCCCCTGGGGCAGATCGCCCGCGCGCTGGCATCGACCGCGCCGGTCGACGGCCGCCTGCAGATGGTGGCGCCGCTGCCGACGCGCACGCTCAGCGCGGGCGGACGCGGGCCGCTGGTGGTGGTGGATTACTCGCATACGCCGGATTCCCTGGCGCGCGCCCTGGTGGCGTTGCGGCCGGTGGCCGACGCGCGCGGCGGCAGGCTGGCATGCCTGTTCGGCTGCGGCGGCGAGCGCGATCCCGGCAAGCGGCCCGAGATGGGCCGCATCGCGGCGGAGCTGGCCGACAAGGTCACGGTGTCCAGCGACAACCCGCGCGGTGAGGATCCGGCCGCGATCATTGCGCAGATCCTGCCGGGCATCCCGCGCGGCACCCGCTACGTCGTCGAGCCGGACCGCGCCCGCGCGATCATGCAGACCGTCTGGGCGGCCGATCCGGACGACGTGGTGCTGCTGGCCGGCAAGGGCCACGAAACCTATCAGGAGATCCGCGGCGTCAAGCTGCCGTTCGACGACCGCGAATGGGCCCGGCTGGCCTTGCTGCTGCCGCACGCCGGCGGCCTGTCGACCGACACGCGGCGGATCGGCGCCAACGAGATCTTCCTGGCGCTGGCCGGCGAGCAGTTCGACGGCCATCATTATCTGGCGCAGGCCGAGGCCGCCGGCGCCTGCGCCGCCGTGGTCGCGCATCCGGTGGACGGCGTGTCGCCGCCCCAGCTGGTGCTGGGCGATACCCGCCAGGCCTTGATGCGCATCGGCGCGGCATGGCGCGCGCGCTTCGCGCTGCCGGTCATCGCCGTGGCGGGCAGCAACGGCAAGACCACTACCAAGGAAATGGTCTCCGCCATCCTGGCCGACTGGCAAGGCGAGGCGGGGCGGCTGGCCACGGCCGGCAATTTCAACAACGATATCGGCGTGCCGCTGACGCTGCTGCGGCTGCGCGCGCAGCACCGCGCCGCCGTGTTCGAACTGGGCATGAACCATCCCGGCGAGATCGCGCTGCTGGCCGCCGCGGCCGCCGCGTCGGTCGCGCTGATCACCAATGCGCAGCGCGAACATCAGGAATTCATGCATTCCGTCGAGGCGGTGGCCCAGGAGAACGGCGCCTGCATCGAAGCCTTGCCGGACGACGGCGTGGCCGTGTTCCCCGGCGACGATCCGCATTGCGGCGTCTGGGAAGCCCAGGCCGGCGCCCGGCGCGTGCTGCGCTTCGGCTTGCAGCCGGGCCTGGATGTCTATGCCGAACATGTCCAGGCCACGCCGCAGGAGACGCGCTGCCGGGTGGTGACGCCGGCCGGCTGCGCCGACCTGGTGCTGCCGGTGCCCGGCGTGCACAACCAGCGCAACGCCCTGGCCGCGATCGCCGCCACCCTGGCTGCCGGCGCGCCGCTGGACAGCGCGGTGCGCGCGCTGGCGGCTTTCAGCGCGGTGGCGGGGCGGATGCAGCGCAAGGCGCTGGCCGACGGCACGATCCTGATCGACGACACCTACAACGCCAACCCGGATTCGGTGCGCGCGGCGGTCGATGTGCTGGCGCAGCTGCCGGCGCCGCGCGCCCTGGTGCTGGGCGACATGGGCGAAGTCGGCGACAACGGGCCGGCGATGCACCGTGAAGTGGGCGAGTACGCGCGCCAGCACGGCATCGACGTCTTGTACACCCTGGGCGAGGCCAGCCGCGACAGCGCGGCGGCGTTCGGCCAGAAGGCGCTGGCCTGCGGGTCGGTCGACGAAATCGTGGCGGCGCTGCGCAACGCGCGGCCGGCCAGCATATTGGTGAAGGGTTCGCGCTTTATGCGCATGGAGCGGGTAGTGACGGCGCTTTCGACCAACAATAACAACACCATGGCCGGGCGCCAGGGAGATCCGCATGCTGCTTGAAATCGCCCGCTGGCTGTCCGACGATGTGCGCGCGATCGGCGTGCTGGAATACATCACCATGCGCGCCGTGCTGGCCTGCGCGACGGCCCTGCTGATCGGCCTGGTGGCGGGACCGCGCGTGATCCGCAAACTTACCGAGATGAAGATCGGCCAGGCGGTGCGCGCCTATGGCCCGGAATCGCACCTGGTCAAGACCGGTACGCCGACCATGGGCGGCGCGCTGATCCTGATCGCCATCGCGATCAGCACGCTGTTGTGGGCCGACTGGACCAACCGCTTCGTGTGGGTGGTGCTGATGGTCACCTTCGGCTTCGGCTGGATCGGCTGGATGGACGACTACCGCAAGGTGGTCTATCGCGATCCCGAAGGCATGCCGGCGCGCCAGAAATTCTTCTGGCAGGCCACGATCGGCCTGGTGGCGGCGGTATACCTGGCGTTCGCCGTGTCGGCGCCGGCCAATACCGAACTGTGGCCGCTGTTCAAGGCCTGGGTCAGCAGCGGCTTCGCCATGCCGCTGCCCACCCGCGCCGACCTGATCGTGCCGTTCTTCAAGTCGGTCAGCTACCCCCTCGGCGTGCTGGGCTTCGTGGCGCTGACCTGGGCGGTCATCGTCGGCACCAGCAACGCGGTCAACCTGACCGACGGGCTGGACGGCCTGGCCATCATGCCCACCGTCATGGTCGGCAGCGCGCTGGGCATCTTCGCCTATGTGGTGGGCCGGGTCGACTATTCCAAGTACCTGCTGTTTCCCTACATTCCCGGCGCGGCCGAACTGATGGTGCTGTGCGCGGCCATCGCCGGCGCGGGCCTGGCGTTCCTGTGGTTCAACGCTTATCCCGCCCAGGTGTTCATGGGCGACGTGGGCGCCCTGGCGCTGGGCGGCGCGCTGGGCACGATCGCCGTGATCGTGCGGCAAGAAATCGTCCTGTTCATCATGGGCGGCGTGTTCGTGGTCGAGACGCTGTCGGTGATGATGCAGGTGACCTGGTTCAAGTACACCAAGCGCAAGTACGGGCAGGGGCGGCGGATCTTCCGCATGGCGCCGCTGCACCACCATTTCGAGGTGGGCGGCTGGAAGGAAACCCAGGTCGTCGTGCGTTTCTGGATCATCAGCATGATGCTGGTGCTGGTAGGTCTTTCCACATTGAAGTTGCGATGAACAGTCCCGAAACCTCCCGTGCCGATGCGCCGCTCGTCCTGATCCTCGGATTGGGCGAGACGGGTGTCGCCGCCGCGCGCTGGAGCGCCCGCCAGGGCGCCAGCCTGCGGGTGGCCGACACGCGCGCGGAGCCGGGCGGGCTGCAGGCGCTGCGTGACGCGCTGCCGGATGCGCAGGTGGACTATCGCCTGGGCTGCGGCGATGCGTTCGATCCGGCCCTGCTCGACGGCGTGTCGCAACTGGTGCTCAGCCCCGGCCTGGCGCCGGGACAGGCGCCGGCCCGCGACCTGCTCGACCTGGCCGCCGCGCGCGGCATCGAAGTCGTGGGCGAAATCGAATTGTTCGCGCGGGCGCTGGCGGACCTGGCCGAGACGCGCGACTATCGGCCGCGCGTGCTGGCCATCACCGGCACCAACGGCAAGACCACCGTCACGGCGTTGACGCGCCAGCTGGTGCTGGCGGGCGGGCTGAGCGCGCGCGCGGCCGGCAATATCGGCCCGGCGGCGCTGACGGCCCTGATCGACGCGCTCGATGCCGACGACCTGCCGCAGATCTGGGTGCTGGAGCTGTCCAGCTTCCAGCTCGAGACCACGCATACGCTGGCGCCCGATGCCGCCACGGTGCTCAATGTGACCCAGGACCACCTGGATTGGCACGGCGACATGCAGGCCTATGCGAATGCCAAGGCGCGCCTGCTGAAGCTGGCGCGGGTGGCGATCGTCAATCGCGATGACGCGCGCGTGGCCGGCATGGTCGAGTCGCTCGATGGCATGGACGTGCGCAGCTTCGGCCGCGACATGCCGGCGCTGGTGGGCGACATGGGCCTGGAGCTGGGCCAGGGCGTCGCCTGGCTGGTGGCCTGCGAGCCCAACGATTTCGACGAGCCCGCGCCGCCGGTGCGGCGCAAGAAGGGCGCGCCGCCGCCGCGGCGCGCCGCCGGCCGCATCAGCCGGCTGATGCCGCTGGACGCCATGCGCATCCGCGGCCAGCATAACGGCCTGAACGCGCTGGCCGCGCTGCAGCTGGCGCGCGTGCTCGACATCGGCTGGGGGCCGATGTTGCGCGCGCTGCGCGACTACGCAGGCGAGCCACATCGCGCCGCATTCGTGCGCAGCGTGGGCGGGGTCGACTACATCAACGACAGCAAGGGCACCAATGTCGGCGCCACCGTGGCCGCCCTGGAAGGGCTGGGCCAGTCGGTCGTGCTGATTGCCGGCGGCCTGGGCAAGGGGCAGGATTTCTCGCCGCTGGCGCCCGTGGTGGCCCAGCATGCGCGCGCCGTGGTCCTGATCGGCACCGACGGCCCGCAAATCGGCCGTGTGCTGGCCGATACCGGCGTGCCCTGCGTGGCGGCCGAGGACATGCGCGCGGCGGTGCGGCGCGCGGCCGAGCTGGCGCAGCCTGGTGACGCCGTCCTGTTGTCGCCGGCCTGCGCCAGCATGGACATGTTCCGCAACTATCCGCATCGCGGCGCGGTGTTCGTGGAAGAGGTCGAAGACCTGGCCCGCGACCGGGGAGAGGTGTGATGAGCCTGTTCGCCGAACTGACCGCCAGCGTCAATGCCGTCCGGCCCGGGCGCACCCGCATGCGCAATTACGATGCGCCGCTGGTGCTGGCCGCCACGACCCTGCTGCTGCTGGGGCTGCTGATGGTGTATTCGGCCTCGATCGCCCTGGCCGACGGGCCGCGCTATGCGTCCTACGGTCGCTACTACTTCGTGATCCGGCATGGGTTGTTCCTGGCGGCCGGGCTGGTGGCGGGCGCCGTGGTGTTGTCCATTCCGATCCGGGTGTGGCAGCGCCTGGCGATGCCGTGCTTCATGGCGTCGCTGGCATTGCTGGTGCTGGTCCTGATTCCGGGCGTCGGCCGCGAAGTCAACGGCGCGCACCGCTGGATTCCGCTCGGGCCGCTCAATTTCCAGCCGTCCGAGCTGATGAAGCTGGGCGCGCTGCTGTATGCCGCCGACTATACGGTGCGCAAGCAGGAGCACATGCAGGCGTTTTCGCGCGGCTTCCTGCCCATGGCCTGCGCGCTGGGCGGCGTGGGCATGCTGCTGCTGCTGGAGCCCGACCTGGGCGCCTTCATCGTCATCGTGGCGATCGCAGTCGGCATCCTGTTCCTGGGCGGCATCAACGGCAAGTACTTCAGCAGCCTGCTGGCGGTGCTGGTGGGCACTTTCCTGGCGCTGATCTGGCTGTCGCCGTGGCGGCGCGCGCGCCTGTTCGCCTACCTGGACCCGTGGAACGACGCTAACGCCTACGGCAGCGCCTACCAGTTGTCGCATTCGCTCATCGCGCTGGGGCGCGGCGAGTGGCTGGGCGTGGGGCTGGGCGCCAGCGTCGAAAAACTGCACTACCTGCCCGAGGCGCATACCGACTTCCTGATGGCGGTGGTGGGCGAGGAACTGGGCTTCGTCGGCGTGCTGCTGGTGATCGTGCTGTTCGGGGTTGTCATCTACCGCGGCTTCGACATCGGCCGCCAGGCCATTGCCATGGAACGCACTTTCGCCGGGCTGGCCGCGCACGGCGTGGCGATCTGGATCGGCGTGCAGGCGTTCATCAACATGGGTGTGTGCCTGGGCCTGTTGCCGACCAAGGGCCTGACCTTGCCGCTGATGAGCTACGGCGGCTCGGGCATCGTGATGAACCTGTGCGGGCTGGCGATCCTGCTGCGGGTCGACATCGAGAACCGCATCATGATGCGCGGGGGGCGGACATGACCGCGCGCACCGTGCTCATCATGGCTGGCGGCACCGGCGGGCACATCATGCCCGGGCTGGCGGTGGCCGACGTGCTGCGCGAGCGCGGCTGGCGGGTGTTCTGGCTGGGCAATCCCGACAAGATGGAGGGCCGCCTGGTGCCGCCGCGCGGCATCGAGCTGGTGCCGCTGCATTTCCAGGGCGTGCGCGGCCGGGGCGCCGCCGCCATGCTGAAGCTGCCGTTCCTGTTGCTGCGGGCGGCCGGGCAGGCATGGCGCCGCCTGTCGCAGGTGCGTCCCGACGTGGTGCTGGGCATGGGCGGCTACGTGGCCTTCCCGGGCGGCCTGGTGGCCGCGCTGCGCGGCCTGCCGCTGGTGGTGCACGAGCAGAACGCGGTGGCCGGCACGGCCAACCGCTGGCTGGCCCGGCTGGCGCGTCGCGTGCTGAGCGGCTTTCCCGGTGTGTTGCCGCGCGGCGAGGCCCTGGGCAATCCCGTGCGCGCCGACCTGTGCGCCTTGCCCGAGCCGGCCGTGCGCTATGGCGCGCGCAGCGGGCCGCTGCGCATCCTGGTGGTGGGCGGCAGCCAGGGCGCGCAGGCGCTCAACGCGGCGCTGCCGCGCGCGCTGGCCCTGGTTGAGCCGCAGGCCCGTCCGCAGGTCGTCCACCAGGCCGGCGCCCAGCATGTCCAGGCGCTGCGCGATGCTTACGCCCAGGCCGGCGTGCAGGCGGACTGCCGCGATTTCATCGAAGACATGGCGGGCGCCATGGCCGGCGCCGATGTGCTGGTGTGCCGCGCCGGCGCCATGACCGTGGCCGAAGTGGCGGCCGCCGGCGTGGCGGCGCTGTTCGTGCCGTTCCCGCATGCCATCGACGACCACCAGACCGCCAACGCGCGTTTCCTCAGCGAGGACCAGGCCGCCTGGCTGCGGCCGCAGGCCGACCTGACACCCGAGTGGCTGGCGGCATGGCTGCGCCAGCTCACCCGTCCGGAACTCCAGGCCGTGGCCGAGCGGGCGCGCCAGCATGCGCGCCCGCTCGCCGCGGCCCATATCGCCGATGTCTGCGAACAGGCAGCGAGGCGCTCATCATGAAACACAGAATCCAGCACATCCATTTTGTCGGCATCGGCGGCTCGGGCATGAGCGGCATCGCCGAAGTGTTGCTCAACCTGGGCTACACCGTCAGCGGCTCCGACCTGCACGAATCGGCCGTGACCCAGCGCCTGGCCGCCCTGGGCGCGCGCATCGCGCAAGGCCATACCGCCGGCAACGTGGCCGGCGCGGGCGCTATCGTGACGTCCACCGCCGTCGCCGGCGACAACCCCGAAGTGATCGCCGCCCGCGCGGCCGGCATTCCCGTGGTGCCGCGCGCCATCATGCTGGCCGAGCTGATGCGCCTGAAGCGCGGCATCGCGGTGGCCGGCACGCACGGCAAGACCACCACCACCAGCCTGGTGGCCAGCCTGCTGGCCGCCGGCGACCTGGACCCCACCTTCGTGATCGGCGGCCGCCTGAACTCGGCCGGCGCCAATGCGCGGCTGGGGCAGGGCGAGTACATCGTGGTCGAGGCCGATGAATCGGACGCTTCGTTCCTGAATCTGCTGCCAGTCATGGCGATCGTCACCAATATCGACGCCGACCACATGGACACCTATGGCCATGACGTGGCGCGGCTCAAGAGCGCGTTCATCGAGTTCACCCAGCGCCTGCCGTTCTACGGCAGCGCGGTGCTGTGCGCCGACGACGCCAATGTGCGCGAGATCATGCCGTTCGTGTCGCGGCCCATCACCACCTACGGACTCAGCCCGGATGCGCAGGTGCGCGCCGAGGACGTGCAGGCCGACGGCACCCGCATGCGGTTCACGGTGCGCCGCCGCGATCGCGCCACCGAACTGGCGCCGCTGGCGGTGGAGCTGAACCTGCCCGGATTGCACAACGTGCGCAATGCGCTGGCCGCCGTGGCGGTGGCCACCGAACTGGGTGTGCCGGACGCCGCCATCGGCCAGGCGCTGGCTTCGTTCAAGGGCGTAGGCCGGCGTTTCACCCAGGTGGGCGAGTTCGCCGCGCCGGCCGGCGGCACGTTCACGCTCATCGACGACTACGGGCATCATCCCGCCGAAATGGCCGCCACCCTGGCGGCGGCGCGCGGCGCCTGGCCCGACCGTCGCATCGTGCTGGCGTTCCAGCCGCACCGCTACACCCGCACGCGCGATTGCTTCGAGGATTTCGTGCGAGTGCTCGGCAACGCGGATGCGGTGTTGCTGACGGAAGTCTATTCGGCCGGCGAGCCGCCGCTGGTGGCGGCCGACGGCCGTGCGCTGGCCCGGGCGCTGCGGGTGGCCGGCCGGATCGAGCCGGTCTTCGTCGAGGACGTGGCCGAGCTGCCGCAGGCCATCCTGGATTTCGTGCGCGACGGCGACGTGGTGGTGGTCATGGGGGCCGGGTCGATCAGCAAGGTGCCCGCCCAGGTAGGAGAACTGGCATGAATCAGCCCGTGAAAACGCCCGTCGACGTGCAAGCGCTGGGCAAGGTGGGTGTCCTGTACGGCGGCCGTTCCGCCGAGCGCGAAGTGTCGCTGATGTCCGGCAAGGGCGTGCACCAGGCGTTGCAGTCGGCCGGCGTCGATGCGCATCTGTTCGATACCGGCGAGCATTCGCTGGGCGAGCTGGCCGCCGCGGGCTTCGATCGCGTGTTCATCGCCCTGCATGGCCGCTACGGCGAAGACGGCACCTTGCAGGGTGCGCTGGAGCTGCTGGAGCTGCCCTATACCGGCAGCGGCCCCATGGCTTCCAGCCTGGCCATGGACAAGACCATGACCAAGCGCGTCTGGCTGCAGCATGGGCTGCCCACCCCGGCCTTCGAACTGCTGGACGACTCCTCGGAACTGCGCACCGTGCCGGACCGGCTGGGCCTGCCGCTGATCCTCAAGCCGCCGCACGAAGGGTCGACCGTGGGCATCACCAAGGTGGTGGGCTACTCGGACATGAAGGAAGGCTATGCCCAGGCGGCGCGTTTCGACGCCGCGGTGCTGGCAGAGCAGTTCATCGCCGGGCGCGAACTGACCGTCGCCGTGCTGGGCACCGGCCGTTCGGCGCGCGCCCTGCCGGTCATCGAGATCGTGGCGCCCGGCGGCAACTATGACTACGAGCACAAGTACTTCTCCGACGAGACCCAATACTTCTGCCCGGCCGACCTGCCTGCCGAGGTGGCGGAACAGGTGGCCGACCTGGCGGTGCGCGCCTATCGGGCGCTGGACTGCGCCGGGTGGGGCCGCATCGATTTCATGCTGGACCGCGGCAACCAGCCGTGGCTGCTGGAAGCCAACACGTCGCCGGGCATGACCGGCCATTCGCTGGTGCCGATGGCGGCCAAGGCGGTCGGCATGAGCTACGCCGAACTGTGTGTATCCATTTTGTCCGAGGCCGCGTGCAAGGTGCGCAGCCCGGCCCGCAACCCCTGACCGGAACGATCCGTGTGGAACGACGCCCGAACCACCAACCTGATCGCCAACACGCTGGCCGTGCTGGCGGTGGTGGCCATCCTCGTCGCAGGCGTGGTGTGGGTCGCGCATCGTCCGTACTTCACGCTATCGGCCATCGAGCTGGAGGCCGCGCCCGATACGGAGCTGCGCTATGTCTCGCCGGAGGCGGTGCGGGCGGTGATCGCGCGACGCTTCCAGGGCAATTTCTTCACGGTGGACCTGGACCATGCGCGCGAGGTGTTCGAGTCCGTGCCGTGGGTGCGGCGCGCCTCCATCCGCCGCATCTGGCCCGACACGTTGCGCGTGCGCATCGAGGAGCAGCAGCCGCTGGCCTTGTGGAACGAGAACCAGATGATCAATACCTGGGGCGAGGCGTTCACGGCCAACACCGGCGAACTGGACGACGACACCGTGCTGCCGCAGTTCTCGGGCCCGCAAGGCTCGGAGGGGCTGGTGGTGCAGCGCTACGCGGAACTGGCGCGCTGGTTCGCGCCGCTGGACCTGCACGTGCGCGAACTGGACTTGAGTCCGCGCTATGCCTGGAAGGCCACGCTGTCCAACGGCATGGTGTTGGACCTGGGGCGCGACCCGGGCGCCGATGCGCCGGATCCGCACGGCTTGCCGGGGGCGCTGCCGTTCGCCGCGCGCATCCAGCGCTTCGTCCAAGCCTGGCCGGCGGTGGCCAGCCGCCTGGAAGGCCGCACGGTGGCGCAGGCGGACTTGCGCTACCCGAACGGGTTCGCCCTGGCGCTGGTGCCGCTGGAAGGGCAGTCCAAACCGAAATCTCCATCCACATCTTCGAAGAAGCGTTAACGCCATGACCCGTGACATCAAGGACCTCATCGTCGCCCTGGATATCGGCACCAGCAAGGTGGTGGCCGTGGTCGCCGAAATCCTGCCGGAAGGACGCTTCGAAGTGCTTGGCCTGGGCCAGCACGAGTCGCGCGGCATGCGCAAGGGCGTCGTGGTCAACATCGAGACCACCGTCAATTCGATCCAGCGCGCGCTGGAGGAAGCCGAGTTGATGGCCGACTGCAAGATCCGCGACGTATACACCGGCATCGCCGGCAGCCACATCCGCAGCTTCAATTCGAGCGGCATGGTGGCGGTCAAGGACAAGGAGGTCACCGCGACCGACGTGGCGCGCGTGATCGAGACGGCCAAGGCGGTCAACATCCCGACCGACCAGCAGGTGCTGCACGTGTTGACCCAGGAGTTCATCGTCGACGGCCAGGAAGACATCCGCGAGCCGATCGGCATGAGCGGCCTGCGCCTGGAGGTGCGGGTGCACATCGTCACCGGCGCGGTGAGCGCCGCGCAGAACATCGTCAAGTGCGTGCGGCGCTGCGGGCTGGAAGTGCAGGACCTGATCCTGCAGCCGCTGGCCTCGAGCCTGTCGTGCCTGACCGCCGACGAGAAGGAACTGGGCGTGGTGCTGGTCGATATCGGCGGCGGCACCACCGACGTGGCCATTTTCACCGGCGGCGCGATCCGCCATACCGCCGTGCTGCCGATCGCCGGCGACCAGATCACCAACGACATCGCGGCCATGCTGCGCACGCCCACGCCCGATGCCGAGGAAATCAAGCTGCGCTACGGCGTGGCCAAGCAGGTGCTGGCGCGCCCCGACGAGACGGTCGAGGTTCCGGGCCTGGGCGACCGCGGGCCGCGCCAGGTCAAGCGCCAGGCGCTCGGGGCGGTGATCGAGCCGCGCGTGGAAGAACTGTTCTCGTTGGTGCAGCAGGTGGTGCGCGATTCGGGTTACGAGGACCTGCTGGCGTCCGGCGTGGTGCTCACGGGCGGTTCGGCGCAGCTGCCCGGCATGATCGAACTGGCCGAGGACGTATTCCTGAAACCCGTGCGCGTGGCGGTGCCCGAATACGAAGGCAGCCTGTCGGACGTGATGCGCAATCCGCGCTTCTCGACCGTCATGGGCCTGCTGCAGGAGGCGCGCATGCAGCGCGTGCGCGGCCGCAAGGTCGCGGCGCAGACCGGCAACTTCAAGAGCCTGCTGGCGCGCATGAAGGAGTGGTTCATGAACTGACCTTGGGGACAGACTGGGGCCTGTTCCTGGCACGCGCCGCGCATTGCGCGCGGGGCGGGCCGAAAGGGGAGACGTTTCAAACCCGTTGCGGACCGCGAGGCCGGCTTCGGCTTTGAGGCGATTCACAAAAGATAGGTTGTTGGGGAATTTTTGTGATTTGCTTATTCAGACTTGTGAGGGAGTCATCATGATGAACTTTGAGATGCTTGAGAACAACACCAAAGGGACCGTTATCAAGGTCGTGGGTGTTGGCGGCGCCGGCGGCAATGCCGTCGCCCACATGATTCGCAGCGGTGTCAACGGCGTGGATTTCATCTGCGCCAATACCGACGCGCAGGCGCTGGCGGCCACCAACGCGCCGGTGCAGATCCGCCTGGGCCGCACCGGCCTGGGCGCCGGCGCCAAGCCCGAGCAGGGCCGCGCCTCGGCGGAAACCGCGCGCGAGGAGATCCGTTCGGCCCTGAACGGCGCGCACATGGTGTTCATCACTGCCGGCATGGGCGGCGGCACCGGCACCGGCGCGGGCCCGGTCGTGGCCGAGGTCGCCAAGGAACTGGGCATCCTGACCGTTGGCGTGGTCACCAAGCCGTTCTCTTTCGAGGGCACCAAGCGCCTGAAAATGGCCGAGGACGGCATCGCCGAGCTGGCCAAGCACGTGCATTCGCTCATCGTGGTCCTCAATGAGAACCTGTATGAACTGATGGACGAGGACGCGACGCAGGAAGACTGCTTCAAGTCCGCTGACGACATCCTGCACAACGCTTGCGCCGGGATCGCCGAGATCATCAATGTCGAAGGCAATGTCAACGTCGACTTCGAAGACGTCAAGACGATCATGGGCGAGCAGGGCCAGGCCATGATGGGCACGGCGACCGCCAGCGGCGCCGACCGCGCCCGCGTGGCGGCCGAGCAGGCCATCGCGTGCCCGCTGCTGGAAGGCGTGGACCTGAACGGCGCGCGCGGCGTGCTGGTCAACATCACCGCCAGCCGCACCCTGAAGATGCGCGAGACCCGCGAGATCATGGAAACGATCCGCAGCTACGCTTCGGAAGACGCCACCGTGATCTTCGGCACGGCCTACGACGAGTCGATGGGCGACAACCTGCGCGTGACCGTGGTCGCCACCGGCCTGGGTCGCAATGTGGCGCGTCCGCAGCTGGTGCAGAACGTGGCCGAGACCCTGCGTACCGGCACCGACAACCTGCCCATGGGCGGGATGCAGCAGGGCGACTACCGCAACCTGGACATGCCCTCGGTGATGCGCAACCCGCGCACGCAGGCGTCGGCCCAGGTGCGGGCGCTGGAAAGCTCGGGCATGGACCACTTCGACATCCCGGCCTTCCTGCGCAAGCAGGCTGACTGACGTCGCGCAACGGGCCGGGCAACCGGCCCGACTCCCTCAGCTCCGGCCCGTCTTCCCCGGGCGAGCCGGACGCGGGGCGGGGCGCGCCTTGCAATACGTAAAAGGGGACGCACTAGCTGTGAAGTGTCAAGACGTTGTATCCAACCAGGTTGAGTCTGGAGATGGGTGTGGCGCGTCCGATGCCCTGGTGAGGTCGATGCCAGTTGTAGTGGTGTAACCAGGAATTCATGGCCAGGGCT
>Ga0180222_1001523_pt1 | contig 23506 bp, 21 predicted proteins | sample eDN5th37CKraftOP_FD_151336 | JGI IMG/M metagenome (GOLD analysis project Ga0180222, IMG submission 151336) | Enriched Organic Plus compost microbial communities from Emeryville, California, USA - eDNA 5th pass 37_C Kraft OP (version 2) (version 2) ... | reverse complement strand
TGACGGCTTCGTGCGACTGATGGAAACGCGCCGTCACCCTGAGGTGCCGTTGCGCAGCGACGGCCGCGAAGGGTGGCGGCCACAGCGCCGCATCGTTCTTGCTCGGGGAGGCTTTCATCCTTCGAGGCTCGGGCTGCGCCCTCGCACCTCAGGATGACGCCTGCATGGCCTAACGCGCTGCTTTTGCGGCGCAATATCAGAAATGAGACGGATTGGTAAGTTGTGAGAGCCCGCGGTATGGCCTCACGCTAGGGCATTTCCGAAGAGTGGCCCGCGCGCGTTCGGAGGGAACGTGCGCCAGGCACTTCGGACATGGCGCAGGCGATCGACACAACACATCCGCGCAGGATGCCGGACAGTCCGTGGACCGGCCGCTCGATCGAGCGTGTCGAGGACGGCGCGCTGCTGACCGGGCGCGGCCGCTACATCGACGATCTCGGCGTCGCGCCGGGCACGCTGCACGCCGCGATTCTGCGCTCGCCTCACGCCCATGCCGACATCCTGTCGATCGACGCTTCGGCGGCGCTGCAGTTGCCGGGCGTGGTCGCGGTGATCGTCGGCGCCGACGTCATGGCGCTGTCGGCGAGCCTCGTGGTCGGCGTCAAGGCGCCGGTGCAGTGCTGGCCGATCGCGGTGGACCGCGTCCGCTATGCCGGCGAGCCGGTGGCCGTGGTGGTGGCCTCGGACCGCTACCGCGCCGAGGACGCGCTCGACCTGATCGAGGTGCGCTACGCCATCCGCCCGGCGGTGGTCGATCCGCTGGCCGCCATCGCGCCGGATGCGCCGCTGGTCCATGACGGCTTTCCCGGCAATGTCGCCAGCGACCGTCGCTTCCGCTACGGCGATCCGGAAGGCGTGTTCGCCAGCGCCCCGCACAGCGTCAGCGTCAGCGTGCGCTATCCGCGCAACTCCTGCACGCCGATCGAAACCTACGGCGTGGTCGCCGACTACAATCCGGTGGAGGATGCCTACGACATCCTCGCCAATTTCCAGGGCCCGTTCAGCATCCATGCGGTGATCTCGCGCGCGCTGAAGCTGCCGGGCAACCGCGTGCGCCTGCGCACGCCGCCGGATTCCGGCGGCTCGTTCGGCGTCAAGCAGGGCGTGTTTCCCTACATCGTGCTGATCGCGGTGGCCTCGCGCGTCGCCGGCCGCCCGGTGAAGTGGATCGAGGACCGGCTGGAGCACCTGTCCGCGTCGAACTCCGCCACCAACCGCGTCATCACGCTGGCCGCGGCGGTGGAGGATGACGGGCGGATCCTCGCGCTGGACTGGGACCAGGTCGAGGACTGCGGCGCGCATCTGCGCGCGCCCGAGCCGGCGACGCTGTACCGGATGCACGGCAACATGACTGGCGCCTACGACATCCGCCACATGGCGATCCGCAACCGCGTCATCGTCACCAACAAGATGCCGACCGGGCTCAACCGCGGCTTCGGCGGACCGCAGATCTATTTCGCGCTGGAGCGGCTGGTGCAGCGCATCGCCGTCGAGCTCGGGCGCGATCCGCTCGACGTGATCCGCCGCAACCTGGTGCCGACCGGAGCCTTTCCCTACCGCACCGCCTCCGGCGCGCTGCTCGATTCCGGCGACTATGTCGGCGCGCTCGAACTCGGCATCCGCAAGGGCGAGCTCGCGGCGCTGCAGGCGCGGCGCGATGCCGCCCGCGCCGAGGGCCGCCTCTACGGCATCGGCTACGCCGCGGTGGTGGAGCCGAGCGTCTCCAACATGGGCTATCTCTCCACCGTGCTGACGCCGGCGGAGCGCCGCAAGGCCGGGCCGAAGAACGGCGCGCAGGCGACCGCGACGGTGTCGATCGATCCGGTCGGCGCCGTCTCGGTGCATGTGTCGTCGGTGCCGCAGGGGCAGGGCCACCGCACCGTGCTGTCGCAGGTGGTGGCCGATGTGTTCGGCGTGACGCCGGCCTCGGTGCGCGTCAACACCGAGGTCGATACCGCCAAGGACGCGTGGTCGATCGCCTCCGGCAACTATTCCAGCCGCTTCGCGCCGGCGGTGGCCGGCACCGCGAAGATCGCGGCGGAGCGCATCGCCGGCCGGCTGCGGCGCATCGCCGCCGGGCTGCTCAACGTCGAGGCGCAGGACATCGTCTTCGCTGACGGCAAGGTGGTGTCGACGTCGAATCCCGACAACGCGATTCCGTTCTCGCGGCTCGCCGGACTGAGCCACTGGTCGCCCGGCTCGCTGCCGGACGAGGTGGGGCAGGCGATCCGCGAGACCGCGTTCTGGACCCCGCCGCAGCTCGCCGCGCCGGATGACGAGGATCACATCAACTCGTCGCTGTGCCACGGCTTCATCTTCGATATCTGCGGCGTCGAGGTCGATCGGGTCACCGGCGCCACCCGGATCGACCGCTACGTCACCACCCACGACTGCGGCACCATCCTGCATCCGGGCATGGTGGACGGCCAGATCCGCGGCGGCTTCGGCCAGGCCATCGGCGCCGCGCTCTACGAGGAGTTTTCCTACGGCGCCGACGGCAGCTTCCTCACCGGCACCTTCGCCGACTATCTGGTGCCGACCGCGACGGAGATTCCCGAGCCGGTGATCCTGCACATGGAGACGCCGTCGCCGTTCACGCCGCTCGGCGCCAAGGGCGTCGGCGAGGGCAACTGCATGTCGACGCCGGTCTGCATCGCCAACGCGGTGGCGGACGCGATCGGCGCCGCCGATATCGAGCTGCCGCTGGTGCCCGCCAAGGTGGCGGCGCTGATCCACGGCGAGGAGCGCGCCGCGCCCGAAGGGCTGGCCGCGCCGGCGCGGACGCCGAAGGCGGGCGAGCGCAGCCTGCAGGGCGAGGGCTCCGCCCATGTCGGCGTGCCGCCGCAGACGGTGTGGGACATGCTGCTCGATCCGCAGACGCTGAAGGCGGTGATTCCCGGCTGCCACAGCGTGGAGAAGGTCTCCGACACCCACTTCCGCGCCGACGTCACGCTCGGCATCGGCCCGGTGAAGGGCCGCTATCGCGCCGACGTCCGGCTTTCCGATCTCGATCCGCCGCGCGCGGTGACGCTGAGCGGCGCGGCCGAGGGCGGGCTCGGCTTCGGCGGCGGCGAGGGACGCATCACGCTGACGCCCGACGGCAAGGGCGGCACCACGGTCTCCTATGTCTACGAGGCGGCGATCGGCGGCAAGGTCGCCAGCATCGGCGGCCGCCTGCTCGATGGCGCCGCGCGCGTCATCATCGGCCAGTTCTTCCTCGCGCTGGCGCGGCAGGCCGGCGGCGCCAGCGCCGCGGGCGGGCTGCTGTCCGGCCTGATGCTGCGGCTGCGGGCCTTGTTCGGAGGCCGCTCATGAAGCCGGCCGCGTTCGATTACGTCCGCGTCGCGACGCAGGAGGAGGCGCTCGAGGTGCTCGCCCGCGAGGGCGCCGACGCCCGCGTCATGGCCGGCGGCCAATCGCTGATGGCGATGCTCAACATGCGGCTGGCGCGGCCCCGGGTGCTGATCGACATCATGCGCGTGGCGCAGCTCGACGCCATCGACGCGCGCAGCGACGCGACCGTGATCGGCGCCGGCGTGCGCCAGGCCAAACTGCTCGCATGGGACCGACTGGCGGAGCGGATCCCGCTGGTGGCGCTGGCGCTGCCCTGGACCGGCCACGTCCAGACCCGCAGCCGCGGCACCATCTGCGGCTCGATCGCCCATGCCGATCCGAGCGCCGAGATGCCGCTCTGCCTCACCGCGCTCGACGGCCATGTCCACCTGCGCAGCAGGAAGAAGCGCCGCCGCGTCCTCGCGCGCGACTACTTCACCGGCATGATGACGACGGCGCGCAACGACGACGAGATGATCGAGGCGGTGTCGTTCCCGTCGCTGCGCGGCTGCGGCTACGGCTTCCGCGAGGTGGCGCGCCGCCACGGCGATTTCGCCATCGTGGCCTGCGCCGCGATCGCGCGGCCGGACGGCCTGCGCTTCGCCGTCGGCGGCGTCGCCGACAAGCCGGAGGCGCGCGACTGGCCGCTGCTGGAGGGCGCGGCGCTCGACGACGCGCTCAACACCTTCGCCTATGAGCTGGACGCCGGCGACGATGTTCACGCCACCGCGCGCTATCGCCGCGAACTGGTGCGCCGCATCGGCCGCGCCGTGATCGAGGAGGCGATCGCATGCCGCGGCTGACCTCCGACCGGCGGCATCGCGTCCGCTTCACCCTCAACGGCCGCGCGGTGGAAGGCGAGGCCGAGCCGCGCATGCTGCTGACCGATTTCCTGCGCCACCAGATCGGCGCGACCGGCACCCATGTCGGCTGCGAGCACGGCGTCTGCGGCGCCTGCACCATCACCGTGGACGGCGCGCTGACCCGCGCCTGCCTGACGCTGGCGGTGCAGGTCGAAGGCTGCGAACTGCGCACGGTGGAGGGCCTCAGCCCAGGGCCGGACCGCCTCTCGGTGCTGCAGGCCGCGTTCCGCCGCAACCACGGCCTGCAATGCGGCTTCTGCACCGCCGGCATCCTGATGTCGCTGGACACGTTCCTGCGCGAGCATCCTCGCCCGACCGAGGACCAGCTTCGCGATCTCCTGAGCGGTCATCTCTGCCGCTGCACCGGCTACACGCCGATCATCCGCGCAGCGATGGAGGCAGCCGCCGAACTTGCCCCGGCCCATTCGGAAGACCATTGCGATGTTTGATCTCGGTACCAGTTTCCTCGCCAGTGCGGAGCGCGATCCGCACGCCCTTGCCGCCGTCGACGGCGAGGTCAGGCTGACCTATCGCGCGTGGTACGAGACGATATCCGCGGTGGTCGCCGGCTTCGACCGGCTCGGCCTGCGCCGCGGCGATCACCTCGTCAGCATCCTGCAGAACCGCTGGGAGGCGGCGACGCTGCACTGGGCCTGCCAGTTCGCGGGCGTGATCATCACGCCGATCAACTGGCGGGCGAAATCCGACGAGCTGGATTTCTACCTGGAGAACGCCGAGGCCCGCGCCGTCGCGTTCCAGGACGTTTCGGCGGAGGCGGTGGCCGGCTCCGCGCTGGCGCAGAAGCTGCCGCGCATCGGCGTCGGCGTGCCGGCGCAGGGCTGCACCGTGACCTTCGCGCAGATCGCCGCGGAAAAGGCCGCGCCGGCCGCGCCGCGCGCCGCGGCGGACGACTGGTCGATCATGCTCTACACGTCCGGCACCACCTCGAAGCCGAAGGGCGTGCCGCGGCGCCACCGCGCCGAGCGCGCCGCCGGCGTCGCCCATGTCGCGCAGAACATGTACCGGCGCGGCGAGCGCACCCTCGGCGTGATGCCGCTCTATCACACCATGGGCGTGCGCTCGCTGCTGGCGATGTCGCTGATCGGCGGCGCCTTCGTCTGCCTGCCGCGCTACGACACCGCGCAGGCGCTGGCGAGCATCGCCGCCGAGAAGATCACCAATCTCTATCTGGTGCCGACGCTGTATCACGACATCGTCCACTCGCCGCTGTTCCGCGAGACCGACGTGTCGAGCGTGCGCAAGCTCGGCTTTGCCGGCGCCTCGATGCCGGACGGCCTGCTGCGCGATGTCGAGCGCGCGTTCCAGCCGGAGCTGTTCGTCAATCACTACGGCAGTTCGGAAATCTACACCTTCACCATCGAGCAGAATGCGCTGCGCAAGCAGGGCTCGGCCGGCAAGTCCGGGATCAACCAGTTCGTCCGCGTGGTGAAGCTGAACGCCGCCTCGGTCAACGACATCGCCGCGCCGGGCGAGGAGGGCGAGATCATCGCGCTGCTGGCGAGCGACGAGGCCTTCGAAGGCTACTGGCGACGCCCGGATGCCGACGCCAGGGCGCTGCGCGAGGGCTGGTACTTCACCGGCGACACCGGCTACGTCGACGAGGACGGCGATCTGTTCGTCACCGGGCGCGTCGACGACATGATCATCACCGGCGGCGAGAACGTCTCGCCGGTGGAGATCGAGAGCTGCCTGTCGCTGCATCCCGCCGTCTCCGAGGTCGCCGTGGTCGGCCTGCCGGACCAGCGCTGGGGCAGGATCGTCGCCGCCTTCATCAAGCGCCAGTCGCCGGTCACCGTCGAGGAGCTGGACCGCTACTGCAAGGAGTCCGGCCTCGCCAATTTCAAGCGTCCGCGCAAGTTCGTGTTCGTCAGCGCCGTGCCGAAGTCGCCGGTCGGCAAGCTGCTGCGCCGCCAGCTCGTCGCCGGCGAATACGAACCAGAACCGCAACCGCCATCCGCCGTGTCCTGAAACCCGCATTGCAACGATCGATAAGGATCAAATCTGATGCCGACTGCCTACAGCTTCAAGGATCACCGCCTCGCATCGCTCGACGGCTTCCGCGTCGAGATCGACGAAGCCCGCGAGCGCGCCGATATCGTTCTCGACCGCGCGCCGTTCAACATCGTCTCGATGCCGCAGCGCGACCAGCTCCGCCTCACCTTCGAGGCGCTCGACGAGGATGAGCGCATCCGCGTCATCGTGGTGCGCGCGGTCGGCGAGCACTTCTCCAGCGGCGGCAACATCGGCGGCTTCATGGAGGCGACGCCGGAGCACGTCTCCAAGCTCGCCTGGAACATCGCCGCGCCGGCCCGCTGCGGCAAGCCGGTGATCGTCGCCAATCGCGGCTACTGCTTCGGCGTCGGCTTCGAGCTGTCGCTGGCCTGCGATTTCCGCATCGCCTCGGAGACCGCGTTCTACGCGCTGCCGGAGCAGAAGCTCGGCCAGATCCCGGGCTCCGGCGGCTCCGCGCGGCTGCAGAAGATGATCGGCATCACCCGCACCAAGGACATCGTGATGCGCTCCAAGCGGATCCCGGCCAGGAAGGCGCTGGAATGGGGCATCGTCACCGACTGCGTTGCCGACGCCGAGCTCGAGAAGACGACCGACGCGCTGGTGGACGAACTGCGCGCCTTCTCGCCGATTGCGCAGCGCACCGCGAAGAAGCTGCTGAACGACACCGAGGACTCGACGCTGTCGATCGCCATCGAGCTCGAAGGCCATTGCTACAGCCGGTTGCGGCAGTCGGCCGATTTCAAGGAAGGCGTCGAGGCCTTCAACGAGAAGCGCGCCCCGAAGTTCAAGGGCATCTGACCGCCTTCATCCTCTCCCCGCGTCGCGCGCGGTGCGGGGAGAGGCAAGGACAATACCGCGCAGGCGGACCGAGGAAATCACTGAGAGGAGATAGACAATGACCAAGATCGTTCTGGCCGGGTTGCTGGCCACCACTGTTTTCACTGCGCCTGCGCTCGCCGCCGATCCGATCAAGATCGGGGTGGTGACGCCGCTCTCCGGCACCTATGCGCCGATCGGCCAGCAGGTGCGCTGGGGACTTGAGCTTGCAACCAAGGAAGTCAACGCGGCCGGCGGCATCATGGGCCGCCAGGTGCAGCTCCTGTTCGAGGACGAGGAAGCCAACCCGGCGGTGGCCGTGCAGAAGGCCGACAAGCTGTTCGAGGTGCAGAAGGTCGACTTCCTCACCGGCACCGTCAACTCCGGCTCGACGCTGGCCGTCGGCCAGACCGCCGAGCGCGCCGGCAAGCTGATCGCCACCACGGTGTCGTTCGCCGACTCCATCACCACCGACAAGTGCTCGCCGAACGTGTTCCGCGTCAACGCCCGCGCCGGCCAGCAGTCGGCCGCGCTCGCCGCCTGGGTGGTGAAGCAGAAGCCGAAGGCCAAGGTGTTCCTGCTCGGCCCGGACTACGAGATGGGCCGCTCCACGGTGGCGACCTTCAAGAAGCGCGTCGAGGGTCTTGGCGCCACGCCGGTCGGCGAGGTGTTCGCGCCGCTCGACAGCAAGGACTACACCCAGTATTTCGGCCAGCTCCGCCAGGCCAGGCCCGAGGTGCTCTACACCTCGACCGCGGGCAACGACACCGTGCGCCTGCTGACGCAGATGCAGGATTTCGGCCTGCTGTCGAACCTGCTGGTGGTCGGCGCTTCCGGCACCGTCACCTCGCAGAACATCTCGGCGATCGGCGCGGCGGCGGAAGGCTTCGGCACCGGCGTCGGCTACTCGACCCAGATCGACAACCCGGCCAACAAGAAGTTCGTCGCCGACTTCAAGGCCGCCAACAAGATCGATCCCGATCTCTACGGCGCCGACAGCTACGGCCTGATCTATTTCTACAAGGCCGCGGTCGAGAAGGCGCAGTCCACCGACACCGACAAGGTGCGCGCGGCGATGCGCGACCTGAGCTGGGACACGCCGCAGGGCAAGAAGACCATGCGCGCCGGCGACCATCAGGCGATCCAGCCGATGTACGTGGTCCAGGTGTCCGGCGGCGCGTTCAAGGTGGTGGACCAGGTGGCCGGCGAGGATGCGATCGGTCCCGACGAATGCGCGCGGTTCTGAACGCCGCGCGTCATCGTTCTCGTGAAGCATGCGCCTCCCTCCGCCCGCGCGGCGGCGGGAGGCGTCGCGCAACTCCAGCCGATCTGACGGGACTCCCGATATGACCGCGTTTCTGGACTATTTTCAGTTTGTGCTGGCGCCGCAGATGATCACCGGGCTGTCGCTCGGGGTCGCCGTGGTGCTGGTCGCGCTCGGCCTCACCATCATCTTCGGCCTGCTCGACGTCATCAACATGGCGCATGGCGAGTTCTACGCCGTGGGCGCCTATCTGGCGCTGTCGCTCGGCTTCGCCGGCGTCAGCTTCTGGCTGCTGCTGATCATCGTGCCGGCGGTGATGCTGCCGCTCGGCTATATCGTGGAGCGCGGGCTGATCCAGCGCGTCTTCAACAAGCCCGACCGCCACGTCACCACGCTGCTGCTGACCTTCGGCCTCGGCCTCGTGGTCGAGGATGTCCTCAAGGTGATCTTCGGCGGCAACACCCAGCGGCCGCCGACCCCGATCAGCGGCGCCATCGACATCATGGGCGTGCTGCTGCCGAACTACCGCCTGTTCCTGATCCTGTTCGGCCTCGCGGTGATCGCCGCCGTGGCCCTCGTCGTCAACCGGACGCGGCTCGGCGCCGTGGTGCGCGCCGCCGCCTTCGACCGCAACATGGCGGCCTCGCTCGGCGTGCCGGTGAGCCAGGTCTATGCCGGCACCTTCGCCTTCGGCGTGGCGCTTGCCGGCCTCGCCGGCGTGCTGCTGGCGCCGGTGTTCTCGGTCTTCCCGACCATGGGCCGCGACTTCATCTTCCTCGCCTTCACCGTGGTGATCGTGGGCGGCATGGGCTCGATCATGGGCACCGTGGTCGCCGGCCTGCTGCTGACCCAGGTGCAGGCGCTCTCCAGCCTGATCGTGTCGCCGGTGTGGAGCGATCCGATCCTGTTCAGCATCATGGTCCTGATGCTGGTGGTGCGGCCGCAGGGCCTGTTCGGGCGGCTCGGCCATGCGTAACATCACCGCGTCTCCCGCGTCTTCCGCGCCCGCCGCCGCGCCGGCCGCGATCCCGGTGCGCGACCAGCTCGGCCTGCAGATGCGCGCCAGCCATGTGCTGATGGCCGTGTTCGTCGTCGCCGCGGTGGCGTTCGCGGCGATCGGCGCCGCGATCGGCGACACCTTCTTCCTGCGCCTCGCCACCGAGGCGCTGATCTTCGCCGGCTTCGCGCTGTCGGTCGACATCCTGCTCGGCTTCACCGGGCTGCTGTCGCTCGGCCACGCGCTGTATTTCGGCTTCGGCGCCTATGTCTCGGCGCTGGTGCTGAAGGAGACGCCGTCGTTCTGGCTGGCGATCGGCGCCGTGCTGGCGTCCTCGCTCGTGGCCGGCTTCATCACCGGCCTCGTCGCCAACCGCGTCCGCGGCGTCTATTTCGCGCTGGTCACCTTCGGCCTCGCCCAGGTAGTCGCCAAGGCGGTCTACAACACCCGCGAGCTCGGCGCCTCCGACGGCCTGATCGGGGTGCCGATCGTGCCGATCAATCTCGGCGTCGGCACGCTGATGTCGAACGCGCCGGCGGCGTTCTTCCTGTTCACGCTCGGCTTCGTCGTGGTGCTCTATCTGATCGCGGCCTATCTCCTGGAGACGCCGTTCGGCCGCATCCTGGTGGCGCTGCGCGCCAACGAGAGCCGCGTGCCGTTCCTCGGCTATTCCACCCGCAGCGCGCGGCTTGCCGCCTATGTGCTGGCGTCGGTGATCGCCGCGCTGTCCGGCGCGCTCTATCCGATGCTGCGCGGCTTCGTGTCGCCGGAGCTGCTGTTCTTCTCGACCTCCGGCAACGCCGTCATCACCGTGGTGGTGGGCGGCGTCGGCACGCTGGCCGGGGCGTTTTACGGCAGCATCATCCTGACGGTGCTGAAATCGGTGATCGGCACCATGACCGAGCATCATCTCATCGTCATCGGCCTGTTGTTCATCGGCACGGTGATCTTCCTGCCGAAGGGGCTGATGGGCGTGGTGCGGCCGTGGGTGATGCGGCTGCTTGGCCGGAGGGCGTCATGACGGCGGTTCTCGAGGTTCAGGATCTCGGCGTCAGCTTCGGCGGCATCCGTGCCGTCGACGGCGTGTCGTTCAGCGCCGCGCGCAATGCCATCACCACGGTGATCGGGCCCAACGGCGCCGGCAAGTCGACGCTGTTCAATCTGATCAGCGGGCGCATCCGTCCGCGCCGCGGACGCGTGCTGCTCGACGGCGTCGACCGCACCGGCGCGCCGCCGCATCTGATGCAGCGCGCCGGGCTCGGCCGCTCGTTCCAGATCACCAACCTGTTCTTCGAGCTGACGGTGCACGAGAACCTGCGGCTGGCGGCGCAGCGGCTGGAGCCGGCCGACCGCCTGTGGCAGCCGGTCGGCCGCAGCGCGCGGGCCGCGGCGCGGGTGCAGGAGCTGATCGCGCGCTTCCAGCTCGGCGCCAAGGTCTCCGAGCTGGCCGGCGCGCTGTCGCATGGCGAGCAGCGCCGGCTGGAGATCGCGGTGGCGCTGGCGGCGCAGCCCTCGGTGCTGCTGCTCGACGAGCCCACCCAGGGCATGAGCCATGCCGATACCGCCGACACCGCCGCGCTGATCCGCACGCTGGCGCAGGACGTCACCATTCTGCTGATCGAGCACGACATCGGCCTGGTGATGGATATCTCGGACCGTATCGTGGTGATGCATCAGGGCCGCAAGCTCACCGACGGCACGCCGGCCGAGGTGCGGGCCGATCCGGCGGTGAAGTCCGCCTATTTCGGGGATGCGTGATGCTGAAGATCGACGATCTGCACGTCCATTACGGACTCTCCCACACCATCCAGGGCATCTCGCTGACGGCGGCGCCGGGCGAGGTGGTCGGCATCTTCGGCCGCAACGGCGTCGGCAAGACCACGCTGATGAAGACCATCGCCGGCTGGGTGCAGCCCAGCGGCGGCAGCGTGGCGCTCGACGGCCACCGGCTCGACGGCCTGCCGTCGGACCGCATCTGCCGGCTCGGCGTCGGCTTCGTGCCGGAGGATCGGCGCATCTTCCCCGGCCTCAGCGTCGAGGAGAATCTCGAGCTCGGGCTGATGCAGCGTCCCGGCCGCCCGCGCGCCGAGCAGCGCCGCGAGATCGAGAGCGTCTACCAGCGCCTGCCGCGGCTCGCCGAGCGCCGGCGGCAGGCCGGCACCACGCTGTCCGGCGGCGAGCAGCAGATGCTGGCGATGGCGCGCGTCATGGTCGGCAATCCGCGCCTGGTGCTGATCGACGAGCCGAGCGAGGGGCTGGCGCCGATGATCGTCGCCGACATCTTCGCCATCATCAGGGAGATGAAGGCGAAGGGCGCGATCGTGCTGCTGGTCGAGCAGAACATCAACGCGGCGCTCGCGGTGGCGGACCGCTTCTACGCCATCGAGCGCGGCGCGGTGGTGCTGGAGGGCGACGCGCAGGACGAGCTGCAGCGCAAGCGGCTGCTCGACGTCATCACGGTCTGAGTATCGGACGGGAAAAAAGATCGCATTGTCGTCGAGAGACGCCGCAGTGCGGCGTCACCCTGAGGTGCCCTCGCATGGCGAGGGCCTCGAAGGGCGACGGCGCATGATGGAGACAGCGCAACATGCCGTCATCCTTCGAGGCTCGGGCTTCGCCCTCGCACCTCAGGATGAGGGGACAGAGATTCGTGGCTTGCGACGCTCGCACCTCAGGATGACGGCTTTCGTGCCATTTTCGCCTTCGACCGATTTTCCGGTCAGACACTGAGGCGCGGCCGCGCCGGCGTCACAGCGCGCGGCCGATCTCGGCGATCATCCGGTAGGATTTCAGCCGCGTGGGGTGATCGTAGATGTCCGACACGATGATCAGCTCGTCGGCGGCGGTCTCGCGCAGCAGGTCCTCGAGGCCGGCGCGCACCGTTTCCGGCCCGCCGACGATGCTGCGCGCCAGCATCTGCATCACCTGCGCCTTCTCCGCCGGCGTCCAGTAGGTCTCGATATCGTCGATCGGCGGCTGGCTCAGCCCGCGCGCGCCGCGGAAGATGTTGGTGAACGACATCTGCTGCGTGGTGGCGAGCCGCTTCGCCTCGGCGTCGGTGTCGGCGGCGATGATGTTGACGCCGACCGCGGCATAGGGGCGCGTCAGCTGCTCCGAGGGCTTGAAGCGGGCGCGGTAGATCTCCAGCGCGGGCAAAAGCTGCGCCGGCGCGAAATGCGAGGCGAAGGCATAGGGCAGGCCGAACTCGGCGGCGACCTGCGCGCCGTAGGTGCTCGATCCCAGGATCCACAGCGGCACATGGGTGCCGGCGGCGGGCACCGCCTGGATCCGCTGGCCCGGCGCCACCTCGGCGAAGTAGGCCTGCAATTCCAGCACATCGCGCGGAAAATTGTCGGCATTGGTGAGGCTGCGGCGCAGCGCCTGCATGGTGAGCGGATCGGTGCCCGGCGCGCGGCCGAGCCCGAGATCGATGCGGCCGGGAAACAGCCGCTCCAGCGTGCCGAAATGCTCGGCGATCACGATCGGCGCGTGGTTCGGCAGCATGATGCCGCCGGCGCCGACGCGGATGCGCGCGGTGCCCGCGGCGATATGGCCGATCACCACCGATGTCGCCGCGCTGGCGATGCCGGCCATGTTGTGGTGCTCCGCCACCCAGAAGCGGGTGTAGCCCCATTGCTCGGCATGGGCGGCAAGGTCGCGCGCGTTGTCCAGCGCGCCGCGGGCGTCGACGGATTGCGTGACGCGGACGAGATCGAGGATCGAGAGCAGGGCCATGGCTTGTTCCGTTGGGCTTGTTTCGCTGGGGACGTCATCGGGCCGGGAAGAGATGTCGCCGTCCATTCACTCTAGCCGAGACGTCGCGGGGCACGGCGAGGGTGTTGACCGGATCGGCGAGCGCGGCGACGCTGTCGCGCAGCAGCGCGTCCTCGACGTCGAGCAGCGCCACCTGCCAGTCCTCCGCCAGGAAGCGGCGTGGGGCGGCGAGCCCGATGCCGCGCGCGGCGCCGGTGACGAGGGCGACTTTGGCTGGGGAGGTGGCCATGAGCGGTCCAGTGCGAAAGCGATCGACGCGTCTTAACGCGGATCGTCGCAGCAGGAAACAGCGATGGCCGCTGATGCGCTCACATGAAAATGCAGGCCGCGATGACGAGCAGGGCCGTCACCGCCATGACATGCGCGAAAACGTGCGCGATTGCGCCGGAAGCCGCCCGCCTGGTGGCATCGTTCATGGCTTGTCCTCCCCTGTTCGGTTCGGGCACGACCCGTCGCAGCGCAAATGCGCGAGCCACTCTCACTCGATGTTACGCAGAACGCCCCTTCGATCCGCATCTGCCGCACATGTGTCCCCGCGCGGCGAAACGCGGCCATGCGAGGCTGACCAAGCAATGCGGCGGGAATTTGTCACGATGGAACCTGCGCGCGTTGCGGCGAATCCGCGGGCGGCCGCCGGTGTGGTGTTCAGACGTTCGCATCGTTCCTTCGCCCAAGCACAGCCCCCCAATTGCCCGCTGCGACCTCGGTCCCGATCTGGCGCATCAGCAAGACCATGTAAAGAAACGCGACGGCTGCCGCGCCCAGGAAAGCCGTCTGATAGGGGTGGGACTTCGGATCGTTTATGCGCGTTCCTTGTTCGCGGCTGTTGCGTCACGCGATGTAGATGCAAAAGCGGCCGCGTGGAATTGTAAAATCATGCGACGGGATCAGGCCGGCGCGGCGATGCAGGCCGGCGGGCCGTCACGGCAGCAATGTCACCAGGAATTCATAAACGGGCATCCGTTCCTTCGAGCCGTTCGGGTAGGTGAAGTCATCGCTGTCGAGCTTGTCGAACCTGATCCGGAATCGCGAGGCGCAGACCTGAAAGCTCCGTTCTTCGCCGAGGGCATCGAATGCCACATGCGCGAATCTCCCGGAATCGTCCGGCAGCGCTCCATAGATGTCCCATTCCTTGGCCTTGGCTTCGTCGTCGTCGAGAAAAATCTCAAGGTGCGGATTCTCCCTGTTCTCAAAATAATAGGACAGCTTGAACACAAGGCCGAAGGCCTCGGCGTGGTATGCGTTGTAAGGTCCACGCATGGTGCGGATTGTCTTGGAGAGAATTGTCTCGGAGATGGATTGTCTTGGAGATGGATTGTCTCGGAGATGATCGGACAGGCATTCACGATTCCCGGCCTGTCTAGCTGAAGGGGCGGGACGAACAGGATCGCATCGCGCCGTCCTCCTGCGTGTCTGCCCGGACATGCACTTCCGGACATGTCATAGTCGCGTGACAACGGGTCTGCGTTGGGTCTGCGTTCGAAGACCGCCGCACCGCGTTCGGGGCACGGGGGGTCCGGCTCCGCGACCGCGTCATTCCGAGGTGCGAGGGCGGAGCCCGAGAGCCTCGACGCGTCATCCTGAGGCGGCGATGCTCTTGCATCGCCCTCGAAGGATGGCGGGGGACAGCGCCGTCGCCCTTCGAGGCCGTTGCTGCGCAATGGCGCCTCAGGGTGACGGTGCCATTGCAATGGTTCGGCGGGTCCTCTCCGTGTCCCGGACGCGATGCAGCGCTTAAGCGGTGCATCGCAGAGCCGGGACCGTCGCAAATGCAATCGCCGCCGTCGGAAGGTCCCGTCTCGTCACCGCGGTGTTGCATGAGATGCGCATGAAGGTGCGCGCCGCTCCTGCGGCGAGCCTCGAAGAATGACGCGTCACCGGCGGTTTCCGCCGCGATTCCCGCTGCCGCGATGTCGCCGCCGGACTGCCACCGGATCGCCGCAAGAAAATTCCGCAATGATTTCAATGCCCCGCCAACGCGGAAATATGTAGCGTTTTCAGCCGCCTCATGTAAAAGCCATTAACATGAGCTGGCGGAAGGATCGCCGCGATGCCCAGCGCGGTTACCATCACGGCAATCTCAAGGAAGCGCTGCTGCAGGCGGCGCTGGGGCTGATTGCCGAAAAAGGCCCGGCGGGGTTCACTTTCGCCGATGCCGCGCGCTCGGCCGGCGTCAGCCCGGCGGCACCCTATCGGCACTTCCGCGACCGCGACGAACTGCTCTCCAGCATCGCCCAGCGCGGCTTTGAGATGTTCGAGACGGAGCTGACCCGCGCCTGGGATGATGGCCGTCCCGATACCGTCTCGGCCTTCGAGCGGGTCGGCCGCGCCTATCTCGATTTCGCGCGCAGCGAGCCGGCCTTCTATTCGGCGATGTTCGAATCCGGCGTGCCGATCGATCTCAATCCGACCCTGCTGGTGGCGAGCGAGCGCGCCTTCAACGTCATTCGCGCCGCGGCCGAGCGGCTCGCGGCGCTGGCGCCGCCCGGCGTGGCGCGGCCGCCGGCGATGATGATGGCGCTGCACATCTGGTCGATGTCGCACGGCGTGGCGTCGCTGTTCGCACGCGGCGATGCGGCGCGGCGCAAGCTGCCGATGTCGCCGGAGGATCTGCTCGAGGCCGGCGTGCTGATCTATCTGCGCGGCCTCGGTTTCCCGACCGATCGGCGGCCAACCGGCGAGGCTGCGCCGGCGGAGGGCGCGCCGCGTCCGCCTGGGCCGCCGCCCGGCCCGTCAGGGCCTCCTCCAGGACCTTGGGGCAAGCCGAAATAGCGCGCGGCATGTCTGCGCCGGCGGTCCTGTCGCCGGCTGCGTGGCCGGCGCGATCCTTCCGATGTGCGGATGCTTTACGTTCGAAGCGCGCTGACGAGGCCCGTGCGCTGCCGGCCGGATCGGCGATGTCTAATCCTTTTACATCGGCGGCTGCGGAAGGCGCTGGCCCGCGGGCTCAGTCGCGCGACGATGGAGCGCCTCGCATGGATGGTAGCAATGCGCCGCGCCGCCCTGCCGGCGGATGTCGACCAGCCGATCGGGGAGCGTCAGACCATCCGCTGCGATCGGTCGGCAGCTCTCTATCAGCTTCAAATCTCGGTGTTGCGGGAACGGAAGGCGGGCTCGGCGTTGTTGGCCAGGCCGTTCCGGCGAAGCCTGCGGGATCACATGCGCCGTGCAAATATTTTACGGCCCTCGTCCGATCCCGCTTGACAAAGACCGCGATCTCGCTACCTAATGTAAATGTTATTTACATTCACGTGCCGTCACGCCGATCTAGGGAGATGCAGATGAGCAATACCGCAGACCTTCATCGCTGGACCGGCCCCGGGGATAGCTATTACCGGCGCCCGGGCCTGTTCGAATCGCCATGGCACCCCGGCTGGATTCTGCTGACGGTGCTTGGGTTTATCATCTGGTGGCCGATCGGCCTCGCAGTTCTCTTCTACACGCTCGGGAGCAGGAAAATGGGATGCTGGAGTCGCGGCAATCACTGGCAGAACAAGATGGAGCGGATGCAGGCCAAGATGGAGCGCATGCGCGACCGCATGGAGCATCGCGGCTTCGGGTTCGGCCCCCCGTCGAGCGGCAATCGCGCCTTTGACGAATACCGGCTCGAGACGCTCCGCCGCCTTGAGGAAGAGCAGAAGGAATTCAAGGACTTCCTCGAGCGGCTGCGTCATGCCCGCGACAAGGAGGAGTTCGATCAGTTCATGGCGCAGCATCGCTCGCGCCCGGCTTCGCCCCCGGAAACGCCCCCGCAGCCGTAAGACCCCGTACGGCTCGAAAGCTCTCAGCCGCCCGTCCTTAACCGGACGGGCGGCTTTCTTTATCTTCGTCTCACTTCACGGAGAATTTTGCTGCTTCCAATAGCTTTGCGCGGTTTCCAGTAACCTCACATTAACCATGGTGGCGCTTGGTGGGGCTCGGGAAATCACGTCGTCAGCCCTCGTTTTGACACGTTGGCAGGGGATGCAGGGTCCGGCTTTGGACGGGCCTCCCATGCGAACCAATTGAACTGGCGTTGGCTGACGACGCGGTACGGCGCGGGTTCGTGGACCCGCGCGCCGCTTCCGGAACCATTGAGGTCATTTGCGTTGAGAGGGTACTGCCTATGAATCCGGCCGATGTGGCCCAGTCAGCCTTGCCGCTGGCCTCCTCCGACGTCTCTCTGATTGCGCTGTTCTTCCAGGCCCATTGGGTGGTGAAGGCCGTCATGCTCGGCCTGATCGCCTGTTCGGTGTGGGTGTGGGCGATTGCCATCGACAAGGTGCTGCTTTACGGCCGCACCCGCCGCGCGATGGATCGCTTCGAGCAGGCTTTCTGGTCCGGCGAATCGATTGAGGAGCTTTATCGTGCCCTGTCGGCCCGGCCCACCCATTCGATGGCTGCCTGCTTCGTGGCCGCGATGCGCGAGTGGAAGCGATCCTTCGAAAGCCAGGCGCGCTCGATCGCCGGCCTGCAGATGCGCATCGAGAAAGTCATGAACGTGTCGATCGCCCGCGAGGTCGAGCGGCTGGAACGGCGGCTGCTGGTGCTGGCGACGGTCGGCTCAGCGGGGCCGTTCGTCGGGCTGTTCGGAACGGTCTGGGGCATCATGTCCAGCTTCCAGTCGATCGCGGCGTCGAAAAATACCTCGCTGGCGGTTGTCGCCCCCGGGATCGCCGAAGCCCTGTTCGCTACCGCGATCGGCCTTATCGCTGCCATTCCTGCGACTATTTTCTACAATAAGTTCACTGCGGAAGTGAACCGGCAGGCCCTGCGCCTGGAAGGGTTCGCTGACGAATTTTCCGCGATTTTATCGCGTCAGATCGATGAGCGCGCCTGAGCAGGCGAGGGTGGACGTTACGCCATGGGCATGAGCATGTCGGGAGCATCGGGGGGCGGAGGCGGCCGTGGCCGGCGCCGTCGCGCGGCTCCGATGTCTGAGATCAACGTCACGCCGATGGTGGACGTCATGCTGGTGCTGCTCATCATCTTCATGGTGTCGGCACCGCTGCTGACGGTCGGTGTTCCGCTCGATCTGCCTCAGACCCAGGCCAAAAGCCTCGATCAGGACAAGGAGCCGCTGACCCTGTCGGTAAACACCAAAGGGCAGGTGTATCTTAATGACACCGAGATCGCGATCGATGATCTCGTGCCGAAGCTGAAGGCCATCACCGAGGCGCGGGCCGGGCTTGACGAGCGCATTTTCGTGCGCGGCGACCGCAAGGTGGATTATGGCACCGTCATGAAGGTGATGGGGCGGCTCTCGGCGGCGGGATTCAGGCGCGTCGCGCTGGTGACTGAAGTGGAGCAAGGAAGCTGAGGTGAAAGTCGACAGGACACTCCTCGCGTCTGTTGGCCTGCACGTGCTCGTGATCGGGTGGGGACTCGTGTCGTTTTCCGCCCGCTCGCTCGAAGCACCGCCGCCGGAGTCGATGCCGGTCGATATCATCTCGGCCGATCAGCTGTCGCAGATCACCGCCGGCAGCAAGACCGGTGAGAAGGACAAGCCGAAGCCGCTGGTGGAAAAGGTCGCCGAAGCCAAGCCGGTGGAGGACACTGCCGGCAAGGTGACAGAGAAGCCGGAAGTCAAGACCGAAGCCGCGCCGGAGCCCCCTCCGAAGCCGGTAGAGAAGCCCGTCGAGAAGAAGCCTGATCCGCCGAAGCCGGTCACCGAGAACAAGCCGAAGAACGAGCCGAAGCCGATCGAGAAGAAACCGGATCCGCCCAAGGTCGACCCGATTGCCGAGGCCTTGAAGAAGGACGAGGCGAAGAAGCCGACACCAAAGCAGCAGGCCAAAGCGGCGCCGCCGAAACCGCCGGAGCCGAAGCGCGAACGCGTGTTCGATCAATCCCAGATCGCGGCCCTGCTCAACAAGCAGGAGCCGTCCCGCCATGCCGCGACCGGTGATACCCTGAATTCGACTGCCTCCCTCGGAGCGCCGCGCGGCACGGCCGCGACGCTGTCACAATCCGAGCTCGATGCGTTGCGCGCCCGGCTGACCAAGCTTTGGAATGTTCAGGCCGGCACCGAGCGTCCCGAGGAACTGATCGTCGATATCCGGATACGTCTCACGCCGGACCGGCGCCTTGCCGCTCCGCCGGAGGTGGTATCTCGCGGCTCGTCGCCGCGCTACCGGGCCGCGGCCGACGCCGCGATGCGGGCGGTGCTGCAGGCGCAGCCCTATGACATGCTGCGGCCGGCGACCTACGAGCAGTGGAAGGACATGATCGTCACGTTTGATCCACGTCAGATGTTCAATGGCTGATGTTTTGCCGATTTTCCGAGATGAGCGAGCAATGTCAACGACCCCTTTTTCGTTTGCGACACAATTGAACCGCCGCGATGCGCTCTTGGGCGGTGCGAGCCTGACGGCTGGCTTGCTGCTGCCGTCGCTGGCCCGATCGCAAACACGCCTGCAGGTGACCGAGGGCAACGTTGCTCCGCTGCCGATCGCGATTCCGAATTTCGTCGCCGGCACGCCGTCGGATGGCGAGGTCGGCAACAACGTGGCGCAGGTGATCACCAATAACCTGAAGCGAAGCGGATTGTTCGCGCCGATCGATCAGGCGGCCTTCATCGAGAAGATCACCAATATCGATACCGCGCCGCAATTTCAGAACTGGAAGACGATCAACGCGCAGGCGCTGGTCACAGGACGCGTGACGCGCCAGGGCGACGGGCGCCTGAAGGCTGAATTCCGCCTGTGGGACGTTGCCGCCGGTCAGCAACTGACTGGCCAGCAATATTTCACCTCCCCGGAATATTGGCGGCGCATCGCGCATATCATCTCCGATCAGATCTATGAACGGCTGACCGGCGAGAAAGGCTATTTCGACAGCCGGATCGTCTTTGTCGATGAAAGCGGCACCGCGCAACGGCGTGTCAAACGGCTGGCCCTGATGGATCAGGACGGCGCGAATGTCCGCTATCTGACCCGCGGGTCGGATCTGGTGCTGACGCCGCGGTTCTCGCCGTCGACCCAGGAAATTACCTACATGGAATTCGGGCAGGGGGACCCGCGCGTCTATCTGCTCAACATCGAAACCGGACAGCGCGAGATTGTCGGGAATTTCCCAGGAATGTCGTTCTCGCCGCGGTTCTCGCCGGATGGTCAGCGCATCATCATGAGCCTGCAGCAGGGCGGCAACTCAAACCTGTTCGTCATGGACCTGCGCTCGAAGTCGACGACCCGTCTGACCGATACGCCAGCGATCGATACATCACCATCCTATTCGCCGGATGGGGCGCGGATCTGCTTCGAGTCAGATCGGGGCGGCAAGCCGCAAATCTACGTGATGCCGGCAGGCGGCGGATCGGCGCAGCGGATTTCCTTCGGCGATGGCAGCTACTCGACGCCGGTATGGTCGCCGCGCGGCGACTACATTGCGTTCACCAAGCAAGGCGGCGGACAATTTGCGATCGGCATCATGAAGACGGATGGATCGGGCGAGCGCATTCTGACCTCCGGCTTCCACAACGAGGGACCGACCTTCGCGCCCAATGGCCGTGTCGTGATGTTCTTCCGTGATCCCGGTGGAGGCGGAGGGCCGTCGCTCTATACCGTCGACATCTCGGGGCGCAATGCGCAGCGCATCCCGACGCCAGGCTTTGCGTCCGACCCGGCCTGGTCACCCCTGTTGTCGTAAACAATTTGTAAATCGCCTCAACCACGGCGTGCGGCTGGCGCGGCAGAAATATCGTTCCGGATGAAATTTCGCCGAAATTATGATGATTTAATCGGGATGGAAACGTCTCGGTAACTATGTTCGCTCAGGAAGGCTTCACTTGGGCGAGGTATTAAAGTGGGTGCCAACAGGGCCCGCACATACGCGATGCAGTTGTTAGAAGCCAGAGGACGTCCTCGAAGGGAACAGCCGTCGCCGTTGGTCTACGCGGCGCTGGTGGATTCGCTTTTTCAGAATCCGGCGCCGATGCTGGCGGGCGCGCTTACTGCCGCCATTGCCGCTGTCCTTACCGCGGTCAAGACCGGCGAGCAACTGTTGTGGCCCTGCGCTGTGCTGCTGATCATCATCGGCGCCGGGCGCACGCTGGATATGTACCGCTACAATCAGCGCCGGTCCACGCTGACCACCGACGAGGCCGTGCGGTGGGAGATACGCTATCAGATCGGCGCGATGCTCTATGCGGTGGCCTTGGGCATCTGGTGCGTCGTCACCATCCTCGGAAGTGACGACCCGGTCGCCCACATGATCTGCACCTGTGTCACGCTGGGTTATATCGCCGCCGGCGCAGGACGGACTTACGGCCGGCCCTGGATCTTCCATCTGCAAATTCTCTTTGCCTGCGGATCATTGTCGCTGGCGCTCGCGCTGCATGGCGATGTCTATTACATCGGCCTTGCGCTGCTGAATGTGTTCTTTTTTGTCGGCCTGAAGCATATCACCACAAGTCTGCAGCAGATCTTCGTACGCGCCTTGCGGGCGCGTGAACGTGAGGCCGCCCTGGCGAGCCAGTTCGACACCGCATTGAACAACATGCCCCATGGGCTTTGCATGTTCGACGGTGATGGCCGCCTCGCCGTGATGAATCATCGCTTCACCGAGATGATGCATCTGCCGGGCGATCTGATCAGCAGCGGTCTTAACGCGCAGCAGATTCTCGATCAATGTCGCGAGAACGGCGTACTGTCGGCGGACAGCGCGCATATGATCCTGTCCGAGATCAAAAATGCGCGGGCCGGCGAGATCATATCGATCGATCCGAAGACGGAGATGCGGGCGCTGTCCTGGACGTTCCAGCCGATGGCGAACGGTGGCGCCGTGGTCCTTGTCGAGGACATCACCGAACGGCGGATCGCCGAGGCCAAAATCACTCACCTTGCCCGCTACGACGAATTGAGCGGGCTGCCCAACAGGGTTCACTTCCGCGATGAAATTGAGCGCCTGCTTGCGAACGCGCGAGGCGCATCGTCGCTATCGGCCCTGCTGTTCATTGACCTCGACCAGTTCAAGCAAGTTAACGACACGCTGGGCCATCCGTGCGGCGACCGGCTGCTGTGCATGGTCGCGACCCGGCTGCGCGAGATGCTGCGCCCGACCGACTTCGTCGCCCGGTTCGGCGGCGATGAGTTCGTGGTGTTCCAGCAGAACATCGTGTCCAACGAAGATGCTGCGAGCCTGGCGCGCCGCATCGTCGAGCGCCTGAGCGAGCGCTATGAAATCGACCATCACGTCGTCGAGATCGGGGCCAGCATCGGCATTGCGATGACGTCGCCGGATATCTCGGCCGACGAGTTGCTCAAGAATGCCGACATGGCGCTCTATCGCGCCAAGGCGGATGGCCGCGGCACCTTCTGCTTCTTCCGCGGGGAGATGGCGCAAAAGGTCGAGGCACGCCGCATCCTCGAGCTCGATTTACGGCGGGCGCTGGCTAACGAGGAGTTCGAGCTCTACTACCAGCCGCTGGTCAACCTGAAGTCCGGGCGCATCACCACCTGCGAGGCGCTGTTGCGCTGGAATCATCCCGAACGCGGCACCGTCTCTCCGGTCGACATCATTCCGGTCGCCGAGGATATGGGCTTGATCGTCGATCTGGGGCGCTGGATCTTGCGCAAGGCGTGCATGGAATGCATGACCTGGCCTGAAGGCGTCAGCGTCGCGGTCAACTTCTCATCGCAGCAGTTTCACCAGCGTGATGTCTTGAGTGAAATTCGCTATGCCCTGGAGGTCTCGGGTCTGCCGGCGCGCCGCCTTGAGATCGAGATTACGGAATCGTCCCTGTTGCGCAATACACAGTGGACTCATGATGCGCTGGTGCAGTTGAACGCCGCGGGGGTCCGGATCTCGCTGGATGATTTCGGCACGGGCTACTCAAGCCTGAGCTATCTGCACAACTTCCCTCTTCACAAGGTGAAGATCGACCGCTCCTTCCTTGAAGGCATCGACACCGATCGTCCTTTGACCTTGCTGCGAGGCGTGGCCCGTTTGAGTGCGGATCTTGGGATGCTGGTGGTGGTCGAGGGTATCGAGACCAATGAGCAACTCGAACTGATCAGCGCAGACGGCACCGTGACCGAGGCGCAGGGCTATCTGTTCAGTCAGCCGGTGCCGGCCGCCACGATCCGCCAACTGCTCAAGGCCTCCCACGGCCGCCGGCCGTCAGGGAGCAATCTCGTTACACTCCCGTCGCGCTCGACAGCGTAGACGACGAAGGGGTGCGACTTCACTTTTCTCTCCCACTGTCACCGGCGGTTAACCTTAATCGGTTGATATCTTTGCCTTTGATTTAAGAGAGCATTAACTTTTAACGACTGGCATCGATGTGATGCGCAGGTGTGGGGGTGTCCGGATGAGTCCGGCTCAACAAACAACCAGCAGATCCTCTCAAAGAGGCATCGAACTGCTGGATCGGGTCGATTACCGCCTGGCGGAGACCGACGCAGATAAAGATGCCATCTATCAACTCCGTTATCGCGCCTACCTTAA